>Ga0181529_10001998_pt1 | contig 25177 bp, 25 predicted proteins | sample PEATcosm2014_Bin_36_FD_119763 | JGI IMG/M metagenome (GOLD analysis project Ga0181529, IMG submission 119763) | Peatland microbial communities from MTU Mesocosm Facility, Houghton, MI, USA - PEATcosm2014_Bin10_30_metaG | ecosystem: Environmental > Terrestrial > Soil > Wetlands > Peat | place... | reverse complement strand
TTTATTTACCCTTTTCTTGACTCATGTGGGCAACCTGAATACTGTAAAACTCAACCAGCGTCGCTTCGCTCCGACGCCTGCCCACATCACCGGAATCCGCTGCCCACTTCACTGGAATACGCAACATTCAGGGCTTCGATGCTGCATCTGCCATTCTTTTCACTGGAGCGCTCCGTTTGCGAGTGGTCCCCCGGACTTGTCGCGGAGTATCTGAAATGCCAACGCTCGATGGTTGCGAATGCAGCCAAGGCGCTGGTTGCTTCCAACCTGTTGTAGCATTCTGGATTACGCGCTGATGACAAGATAGGTCGGAAACGCCGTTGTGGCAGGAGCGATTATCAATCGATGACAAATCGCCAATGCGCTCATTGGCTCCTGATGGTAACGGGAAGTCGCCTTATCGGATGTCTTTGTGTCAGGGGTTTGGTTCCAAGTGTCGCTGGCCTAAATTCTTGACCATCAAAACCCTGCTAGCCAAGGAGAAGTTGAGGGACAGTGGCGACTATAGCCACTATGGCGACTAACTCCAGCCAATCAGTTCGTCTAACGGCCACTGTGGCGACTATAGCGACTATGGAGAGCTGTTTAAAGGTTAATTTGTATCTTAAGTTGTTGATTCTAAAATGAATATGGCGGAGAGGGGGAGATTCGAACTCCCGATAGCCTTGCGACTATGTCTGATTTCGAGTCAGGTGCATTCAACCGGGCTCTGCCACCTCTCCGTTGTCTTTAGTCTAATGGCTTTGCGGTTTGGTTGCAACGTCTCGACCGCAATACCTCTCGACGCCGGTCGGTGCGCACTTCATTGCGTCCAGGATGAAGAGTTTGCAGGAAAGTTGACTTCTGGTCATTTCTTGGCATAATAGATGACTAATGGTCAAATATGATCATTGGGCACATATGAAAAACAATCACAGGAATTCGGGTAAACTGCTGCTCGCATCAGATTCGGCAGTGAAAGCCGCGGAGCTGGGGCGCAGGCAGCGCCGCGCCACCGAGACGCGCATTCGGCTGTTTCGCGCAGCTCTGGCGCTTATCGCGGAGCGCGGCATCCAAAAGGTCACGGTGGAGGACATCACGCAGGCGGCGGACGTAGGGAAGGGAACATTTTTTAATTATTTCCCTACAAAAGAGCATGTGCTGGGCGTGATGGCGGAGATTCAGTTCTCCAAAGTGAACGCTGCGGCTTCAAGGGCTTTGGACGGCGACACGCCGATCCGCGAGGTGTTGCACGAGCTGGTGTTGCGATTGGCTGAGGAGCCGGGGCGGAATCCCCGAATGGCGCGGGCCTTTCTGTCGTCGTTTCTGGCCTGCGCCGAGGTGCGCGAGATCATCAAGACGACCATGCTGGAAGGTCGCCGGATAGTGGTGGCGCTGGTGGAGCAAGGGCAGAAGCGGGGCGAGATCGCTCCAGCGCTGGCGGCGGAGAAGGCGGCCATCCACCTGATGCAGGCCTGCATGGGGACGATTCTGTTCTGGTCGCTCCACGAGCAACCAGCTTTGACGGAGTGTCTGGAAGCAACCTTTCAATCGGTGTGGAGATCGATGGCTGTACAGGTCAAGGAGTGCGCGTGATGAAAAAGAGACCCTCAATACTGCACGTGGTGCTCACCGCGCTGGTGATCGCGGGCGTACTGATTTTGCTGGCCCCGGTGGCTCATTGCGAGCAGCCGGCGCCGCAGCGGCTGACGTTGGCCGATGCGCTGACCAGGGCGCTCCAGGCCAACTTGAGCGTGCTGCTGGCCGGAACGCGCGAGCTGGAGGCGGAGGGCACGCGGTTGCGCCGCTACTCGGCTGCGCTTTTGCCGCGTGTGAATGCTCAGGCGCTGGCCAACGTGCAGAACCGCGATCTGCGCGCCTTTGGGATTTCGCTGCCGGGAATGCCCGAGGTGGTGGGTCCGTTTTCGAACTACGATGCGCGCGTGTATGCGCAGCAGAACGTGGTGGATTTGCAGAGCTATCGTGCGTGGAAGGCGAGCGAGCAGGCCATTGCCTCAGCGCGCATCGACGAGCGCGATGTGCGCGACCTGATTGTGCGCGCGGTGGCGGCCATGTATCTGGACGCGCAGGCGGCTGAAGCGCGAGTGGCCTCAGCGCGTTCCCGCGTGCACGATGCGGAGACGCTGGAGAGGCTGGCGCGCGACCGCCACGATGCGGGCGTGGCCACCGGCGTGGATGTGCTGCGTGCGCAGGTGCAGTTGGCCAACGACCAGCAGACACTGCTGGTGGCGGAGAATCAGTTGAAGCAATCGCTGCTGCATCTGGCGCGCAATCTGGGCATGAATCCTGCCACGCCGCTGGAGTTGGCTGAGCCGCTGCGTTTTTCTCAGCTGAAGCCTGCAACGGCGGAGACGCTTGCTGTTGCTGCATTAGCGGAGCGTGCCGACTATCTCTCACTTGCTAGCCAGCGCAAAGCGCTCGTGCTGCAGCAGCAGGCCAGCCATGCGCGCTTCTATCCCAAGCTCAGCGTGAACGGCAATCTGGGCGAGATTGGACGCAGCATTGGCGGCATGAAGACCACGGGCGCAATTCAAGGTCAAGTAGATTTCACTCTTCTTGATCGCGACCGCACTGGAGAGGCGTTGGAGTTGGATGCGCGCGTGCGCGGTATCGACGACCAGATGGACGACATGCGGCGTGGTGTGGATGAACAGATACGCGAAGCGCTTTTGGCAATGGATTCCGCGGAGCAGCAGGTTGCGGTGGCAAACCAGGGTGAAGGGTTGGCGCGTCGCGAGTTGACGCTGGCGCAGGATCGCTTTGCCGCGGGCACCACCAACAACGTGGAAGTGGTTACGGCGCAGGACGAGCTGGCGCGAGCCGAGGAGAATCAGATCCTGGCCATTGCGCGGCATGTGGACGCCAAGTGCGCCCTGGCGCGGGCCCTGGGCGATACCGAGAAACATACGCTGGAATTCATGAGAGCTGACGAGCCTGCGCGTTAGGCGCTGCAGACCGATGTCAAAGAGGTTAACGATGAAGAAGAAAATCATTCCGATTGTGATTCTGCTGGCGGCTGTTGTGGGCGGCGCGATCTGGTGGCATGGGCAGCAGGGAAAGAAAACCGCGCCCCGCAATGAGATTGCGCTCTCTGGCAACATTGAAGCGCATGAGAGCCAGGTGAGCTTCAAGGTGCCGGGGCGCATTGTGGAGCTGTCCGTGGAAGAGGGGCAGCAGGTGGCGGCAGGCGCGTTGCTGGCCCGGCTTGAGGATGCGGACCTTCGCCAGCGGGTGCGCATGGATGAGAGCACGGTGCAGGTGCGCGCTTCGAATCTTGCACTGGCCAAGGCGGGCACGCGGCAGCAGGAGATCAAAGCCGATGAGCAGGCCGTTGCCGATGCGCAGGCCAACCTGGAACAGCGCAAGCTGGACGATGCGCGCGCGCGGCAACTTTATGCCAAGGACGAGATTGCGGCGCAGGATCGCGATCAGGCGGCCACGGCGCTGAAGCGCGCACAGGCTGCGTTGGAGCAGGTGGAGCAGCGGTTGAACGAGGCGCGGGAAGGCGTGCGCAAGGAAGAGATCGCCATTGCGCAGGCGAATCTGGAGCAGGCCAGCGCGAGCCTCGGCCTTTCGCGCATCAACCTGGAGTACACCACGCTGCGTGCGCCCTTGGCTGGCGTCGTCACCGTGCGTCCGGCGGAGTTGGGTGAGGTGGTAAGTCCCGGTTCGCCCGTGGTCACGCTCGCCGATCTGGATCACATCTGGCTGCGCGCCTATGTGGCGGAGACCGATCTGGGGAAGATACATTTTGGACAGGATGTGGTTGTAACTACCGACACCTATCGGGGCAAGCAGTATCGCGGGCGCGTCTCGTTCATTGCCTCCGATGCGGAGTTCACACCCAAGAGCGTGCAGACGTATCAGGAGCGCGTGACGCTGGTCTATCGCATCAAGATCGATGTCGAGAATCTTAATCATGAGTTGAAGCCAGGCATGCCGGCTGATGCTCATATTGCGTTGAACGCTGCGGCGAAGTAATGACAGAAGCAATCCAACTCGCGATGGAGGCCGTTGGCCTCAGCAAGAGCTATCCCGGCGTGCGTGCTGTGGATGGACTTACGTTTGATGTGCGCGTGGGTGAGATCTTCGGCCTGGTAGGTCCGGACGGAGCAGGGAAGACAACCACCATGCGCATGTTGGCTGGCATTCTGCCGCCCGACGCAGGCCGCGCCATGGTGGCAGGCTGCGATGTGGTGCATGCGCCGGAGCAGGCCAAGCATTCCCTAAGTTATATGCCGCAGCGTTTTGGACTCTACGAAGACCTGACGGTGGACGAGAATATTCGCTTCTATGCGGATATCTTCGGCGTCCATAGAGATGAACGTGAGGTCCGCTCAGCGCAGCTGTTGGAGGCGGCGGGGATGAGCGAGTTCCGCAAACGGCTGGCGGGCAAACTCTCCGGCGGGATGAAGCAGAAGCTCGGCCTGGTGTGCGCGCTCATTCATCATCCGCGCGTGCTTCTGCTGGATGAGCCGACGACGGGCGTTGATCCGGTTTCGCGGCGGGATTTCTGGCGGATTCTCTACGATTTGGTTGCCGACGGAGTTACGATTCTTACATCCACTGCGTATCTGGATGAGGCTGAGCGCTGCCATCGTGTGGCGTTGATGAATGAAGGCAAGCTTCTGTTTTGCGACACTCCAGCCAACTTGAAAGCCAGCATTGGCAAGGGCGTTCTCTCTATCACCGCGCAGGAGCCGCGGCGTTTGCGGCAGGCATTGACGGGCGCTGCGGGCATCTCCAGCATGGTGATGACCGGCGATGGCGTGCACGTGGTCGTGGACGATGCGGCGCGGCGGAGTGTGGAGTTTGCACAGCGATTGAAGGCGGCGGGTGTGGCATTCGATGCGCTGCTGCCGATTGCGCCGTCGATTGAAGATCTGTTTGTGGATGCCGTTTCAGGCGGAGGTGCGCCTCATGCCTGAGCTTGAGAATGCCGTGGTAATCGAGAATCTGGTCAAGCGCTTTGGCGAGTTTGTTGCTGTCGATAGCCTCAACCTGACGGTGCGCAAGGGCGAGGTGTTTGGCTTTCTGGGGCCGAATGGCGCGGGCAAATCCACTACCATCCGCATGTTGTGCGGGTTGTTGACGCCCACATCGGGGCGCGCATCGGTGGCGGGCTTCGATGTAGGCCGCGAGCCGGAAAAGGTGCGGCAGAACATCGGCTACATGTCGCAGAAGTTTTCCCTCTACGGCGACCTGACGGTGATGGAGAATCTGCGTTTGTTTGCGGGGCTCTACAGCGTGCCGCGCGAGCTGCTGCAGGAACGCATGGCATGGGCGCTGGAGATGTCGAACTTGAAGGGCTATGAGAACCGGCTGACGAGCACGCTCTCCGGTGGCTGGAAGCAGCGTTTGGCGCTGGGTTGCGCGGTGTTGCATCGTCCTCCGGTTGTCTTTCTGGATGAGCCGACTTCGGGCGTGGACCCGGTTGCGCGAAGGCAGTTCTGGGACCTGATTCACGAGATGGCATCCGAGGGAGTTACTGTCTTTGTGACGACGCACTACATGGAAGAGGCCGAGTATTGCAACCGGCTGGCGCTGATCTTTCGCGGCAAGATGGTGGCCTTGGGTACGCCGTCGGAGCTGAAGCAGAATTCGATGGAAGGCGAGTTGCTGCTGGTGGAGTGCGAGCCGTTGGGTGTAGCCGTGGATGCGTTGCGCGGACAGCCCGCGGTGATGGATGTGGCCGTCTTCGGCAACGCGCTGCACCTGGTGGTGGCCGATGCAGAGGCGCTGATGCCGCAGGTGCGCGCAGTGCTGGCGGCGAAGAAGATCGCGGTCAGCAAGGTGGAGAAGATACGACCAACGCTGGAGGATGTGTTCGTGTCGCTCACCACGGCGCGGCGTGTGGAGGAGGGCAAGGTATGAATCTGCGACGCACGCTCGCCATGGCCCGCAAGGAGCTGATTCACATTCTGCGCGACACGCGTTCGCTGGGCATTGTGGTGGTGATGCCGGTGACGTTGATGCTGTTGTTTGGTTACGGCGTGAACCTCGATTTGAAGCACACGCCGATCTATGTTTGCGATCAGGATGGGAGCCAGCAGAGCCAGGATCTGTTGAAGCACTTTCAGTCGAATCCATATTTTGATGTTGTGCGCGTGGCCGCCAACACGGACGAGATTGCACGGGCGCTGGATAGCGGCGAGGCGCGGATGGGCGTGGTGATACCGTGGAATTTTTCGCGGCAACTGAGCGAGGGCGGCACGGTGCAGGTGCAGGCCCTGGTGGACGCCAGCGACGACAACACCGCGAATGTGCTCATTGGGTATACGCAGGCCGTGGTGCAGGGCTATAGCAGCGGCGTGCAGTTGGAGTGGCTGCGCCGGCGCGGCGTGGCGATGCAGGCTGCGCCTATCGGGATCCAGACGCGCACCTGGTTCAACGAGAACCTGGAGAGCAGCGCGTTCATCATTCCGGGCGTGCTGGCGCTGGTGATGAGCGTGATTGGCGCGTTCCTCACCTCGCTGACGATTGCGCGCGAGTGGGAGCGCGGCACCATGGAGCAACTGATCTCAACGCCGGTGAGTGCGATGGAGATCATGCTGGGCAAGCTTACGCCGTACTTTGTGCTGGGCATGATCGACGTGGCCATCTGCGCAGCGATTGCGATCTCCTGGTTTCATGTGCCGTTTCGCGGTTCTTATGTAACACTGCTGGGAAGCTCAGCGTTGTTCATGATCGCGGTGCTCTCCATGGGCTTCTTCATTTCGGTGGTGGCCAAGAATCAGTTTGCGGCTAGCCAAATCGCATTGATTGCTACGTTCCTGCCGGCGTTTCTGCTCTCGGGTTTTCTATTTGCCATTGAGCAAATGCCCGCGCCATTGCAGGTGATCACGCATATCTTTCCGGCGCGCTACTACGTGTCGATCTTGAAGGACGTGTTCCTGAAGGGCACGCCGGCATCCATGCTGATGGGTGAACTGATACCGCTCGGCATCCTCACAGTGCTGCTGGCCGGACTGGCCACACGCGCCTTTCACAAAAGGCTGGAGTAGGAGACAAATATGGGTGGACGCATCTGGCAAATGCTCATCAAGGAGTTCATCCAAGTGGTGCGCGACAAGCGCACACGCTTTGTGCTGATTGGGCCTCCCATCATCCAGATGCTCATCTTCGGCTACGCGGCGACGTACGAGATTCGCAACGTGCCCACGGTGGTGCTGGATCAGGATCACAGCCAGGAGAGCCGCGAGCTGCTGTCCCGCTTTACTTCAAGCCCGTACTTCAGCGTGCAGCATGAGCTCACCGATGCGCGCCAGGTGCGCGAGCTGATCGATCAGGGCAAGACGACCATCGCGATTGAACTGGATCCGGGCTTTGCGCAAAAACTGCGCAAGGGCGAAGTCGCGCCGGTGCAGGTGATTGTGGATGCGACCAACTCCAACACCGCGTTGATCGCTTCAGGCTACGTGTCGCAGATTGTTCTGGGTTTCGCGAAGCAGATTCAGACGGATCGCATGAGCCGCATTGCGCCGCAACTTGTGGAGCAGTTGCCCACGGTGCAATTGGAGCAGCGGCCGTGGTATAACCCGGAGTTCAAGAGCCGCTGGTTCTTTGTGCCGGGCGTGATTGGCAGCCTGACCCTCTTGCTAGTCATCACCCTCACCGCCTTTGCCGTGGTGCGCGAGCGCGAGATCGGAACACTGGAGCAGATCATGGTTACACCCATTCGCCCGGCGGAGTTCATCCTGGGCAAGACGCTGCCATTCTTCTTGATTGGCATGTTCGATGTTTCGCTGATCGGCGCGGTGGGCACGTTCTGGTTTCAGGTACCGTTTCGCGGACACATATCGGTATTGCTTGTGGGAGCCGTGCTGTTCATTTTGTGCATGCTGGGCGTGGGTTTGCTGATCTCCACAATCTCCGCAACGCAGCAGCAGGCCATGGTCACGGCCTTCTTCTTCATCATGCCGGCCATCACCTTTTCAGGTTTTGGATTTCCGATTGCCACCATGCCGCAGTGGCTGCAGTACATGACCTATCTGAGCCCGCTGCGCTATTTTCTGGTGGTCTTGCGCGGCACGTATCTGAAGGGCGTGGGGATGGCGATTCTGTGGCCGCAGATGGCGGCCATGGCGTTGCTGGCCACCTGCTTGCTGACGGTCGCGATCCTGCGCTTCCACAAGGCGGTGGATTGAGCAGAGCACGGACCTGGTCCAGGTTGTGACATTCCGAGTTAGAGTGCCTGATTCTTGCGAACGCTGGAGTCAGGCTGCTAGCAGTTGAAAGCCGCTAAGCTCGAATCTTCTCCTTGCGCACCGTCAGCCGTTCCACCAGCTCGCGGCGCACCTCGTAGCCGCGCCCCGGCGTATCCGGAATGGCAATCTCGCCCGCGCTTGACACCGTAATCTCCGGCTCCACAATCTCTTCTTTCCAGTAGCGTGCGGAGGCAGATACATCGCCCGGCAGGGTGAAGTTCTCGAGCGAGGAAAGCGCGATGTTGTGGGCTCGTCCAATGCCACTTTCGAGCATCCCGCCGCACCACACCGGAATGCCGCGCTGCTGGGTGGCATTGTGCACGGCAATGGCCTCACTGAAGCCGCCCACGCGGCCCAGTTTGACGTTGATGATCCTGCAGCTCCCCATCTCAATGGCGGCCAGCGCGTCGCGCCGGTTGTGGATGGATTCATCCAGGCAGATCGGCGTGCTGAGCCGCTTCTGCAACATGGAGTGAAAGTAGAAATCGTCATACCACAGCGGCTGCTCAATCATCAGCAGATTGAACTCGTCAAAGGTGACAATGTGGTCGGCGTCGCTCATCCGGTAGGCAGAGTTGGCGTCGCAGCTGAGCAGAATCTCCGGCCAGCGCTTGCGCACCGCCGCAAAAACCTCCACGTCCCAACCCGGCTTGCACTTCAGCTTGATGCGCTTGTAGCCGGCCGCCAACTCCCGTTCGATCACGGCCAGGGTCTCGTCAAGGGGGGGCTGGATGCCGAGCGAGACGCCGCAGGGAATCAGCTCCTGTACGCCGCCAATCAGATGCGAAAGCGAGACCCCTTCGCGCTGCGCCTCCAGATCCCAGATCGCGTTTTCGAGCGTGGCCTTGGCCATGCGATTTCCGCGGATGGGGGAGAACAAGCGCGGACAGTCGCCGCCGTGGCGTGGCTCCGCCGCGGCCAGCATCGGGCCCAGTTCCTGCAGCAGCACTGTCCAGGCCGTGTCGGTGGATTCCGACGAGAAGGTGGGCCGCTCGCCCGCCGTGCATTCGCCCCAGCCCACCAAGCCGTCGGAGTGGACTTCGGCCAGCAAGATGCGCCGGTTCAGGGTCACGCCAAAGCTGGTTTCAAAGGGCCGCACCAGCGGCATCTGCAGTTCGCGTAGAACAATCTCGTCAATCTTCATAAGCTCGTTGCTCCCTGTGGCTCGGGTCTATACGGATTGCGGATAGCCCAGTTCAAACGTGCCGTTGCCTGCTGCATCGCGGCTGAAGCCAAGTACCGCCAGACCGCCCGCAAATGCCTGCTCAAAGCGTTCGCGATTCCGTTGCTGCAACTCCCTTGCCTGCTCCCGATGCTCTTCCGCGGCCTTCCATGCGTAGATAGCCGCGGGAACCGTAATCCGCTCTTCCACCGTGAAGCGGGCAACGCCGTGGCCTTCCACGGCCCGCGCCACACGGTCAGTGTCCATTGCCCACTCCGCCACCAGACGATCTGTAGGCAACCCACCCTGCAGCTTCGAAGTGGACGAACCATAAAAGTTGGCGCGATATGTGCGCATCACCGCGCCCAGCTTGTTGATGTTCAAATGCGCGTTCTTGATTTCCAGGGGATCGAAGGTCCACTCCATCCACCGTACACCGCGCCCCAGTGCCTCCTGGCGCTGCGCGCACTTGAGCCGGAAGCCCAGACCCCGGTTGCGATACGCGGGCCGCACCGCGAGCATGTGGGAGTGCAGATAGGGCGTGGGCGCCGTGCCTGCATGGGTTTTGATTCCGGCCATGGCCATGGCAAAGCCCACCATGCGCCCGGCATCGGAGGCAATCTCGGTGTCAAAGGCTCCCATCACCTGCCCGCCAATCTCCTGCGCCACCAGGAAGGCTTTGCGCGGAACGATGTCGGTGGTGTCGTAGCCCCACGTTGCAATCTCCAACTGCACCGCGGCCTCGAGCTCGTCCAAGCCCACACAGGAGCGGATCTCGATCATGCGCCTGCCTCCACGCGGGATTCCGCCGCCGCTAGCTTGCGTTTGGCAGCAGCCCACAGAGCTTCCAACTCGTCAGCGGTCAACTCTTCCAGCGGCATATTCGACGCCAGTTCCATCTGCTGAAAGCGCTGCCGGAAGCGCAGATTGCACCCCCGCAAGGCCATCTCCGCGTCCACATGCAGATGCCGGCCCAGATTCACCACCGTAAACAGCAGATCGCCCAGCTCTGACTCGATTCGAGCCTGATCTCCTGAGGCGATCTCGGCCTCCAGTTCCGCCGTCTCCTCGGCGAGCTTGGGCAGCAGGCCGCGCCAATCCGGCCAGTCAAAGCCGGCCTTCGCAGCCTTCGATCCAATCTTGGCCGCCTCGGCCAGCGCGGGCATGGAACGGTGGATGCTGTCCAGCCGTGAAGCGTCAGGGGCTGCTGCACGCAGTGCCTTCTCCGCTACCTTGATCTGGTCCCAGTTGCGCAAAACCGCCGCGGCGGAGCCCTCCACGTCGGAATCAACATCCGCGCGGTTGCCCGCGGCTTTCGATGCCTCTTCGCCAAACACGTGCGGATGCCGCCGCACCAGCTTGCGGTTCAGGTGTGTGAGCACGTCGGTAATAGTAAACAGGCCGTCGTTGGCCGCCATCTCGGCATAGAACAGCACTTGCAGCAGTAGGTCGCCCAGCTCCTCGGCCAGGTGCGGATAGTCGCGCCGCTCAATGGCGTCAAAGACCTCGTAGGCCTCTTCCAGCGTGTATTTGCGGATGCTGTCAAAGTTCTGTTCGCGATCCCAGGGGCAACCCTCCGGCCCACGCAAGCGGGCCATGATGGCTGTGGATTCACAAAATAGTTCAGCGGCGCGCGCCGTATCGGTGGGGATGGAGGCGCGTTGAGGGGTTTGATTGCAGTTTTCCTGCTGAGGTTCCATCGCCACCAGTGTACAAGAGCCGGATGAATTCGGGTTCACATGGGGACGTTGTGCGGACAAGGGAAGGGAAGTTTGAACGCTGGCCTATGCGCCCTCGTCTTCTATACTCAACAGCGCGCATGATTCGACTTCTTGTAACCCTCTTCGCCGGTCTCTTCGGGCTTGCCTTTGGCAGCTTTCTGAACGTGTGTCTCAGCCGCTGGCCCATGGGGGAGAGCGTGGTGGCCCCCCGCTCCCATTGCCGCACCTGCGCCCGCACCCTGGCCTGGTGGGAGAATATCCCCCTGCTGAGCTGGATCGTTCTCCGTGGTCGCTGCCGGACCTGCAAGGAGCCGATCAGCTGGCGCTACCCGCTGGTGGAAGCGGCGGTGGGGGGGCTGTGGGCGCTGATCGGTTGGCGGCTGGCAGGGCAAATGCTCTTTGCCGATGCGCTGCTCGGAACCAGCTCTACGTTGCCGCCCCTTAGCCTGGCTGAGGCCATTGGCCTGGCCATCTTCTGCCTGCTGATGGTGGGCCTTGCCGCGCTGGACGCGGAGCATTTCTGGCTGGCCGACGCCGCCACCCTGCCAGGAGCGGCAGCAGGCCTTGTGTATTCGCTCTACTGGGCTGGAATGCTGGGCTGGCGCTTCTTGCTGAGCGGCCCGTTCCTCCGGGCGGTAGGGGAGCGGCTGCTGGCTATCTTTGTGGCTGCCGGCTTCATCCTGCTCATCCGCTGGCTCTACTGGATCATTCGCCATCGCGAAGGCCTGGGCCTGGGAGATGCCAAGCTGATGGCTCTGCTGGCCGCCTGGCTGGGTCTTCCCGGCGCTGCCTTGGCCTTTGAGGTGGCGGTGGGGCTCGGAACCCTGGCCGCGCTCGTCGTTCTGCTCCAGCCCCGGCGCAAGGGCCAGCCGTGGGCCCAGGTCAAGCTCCCTCTGGGAACCTTCCTTTGCCTGGGCGGCATCGTCAGCGCCTTCTGGGGTGAGCCCCTGATCGCGTTCTACATGAAGTGGGCAGGGATGTAAGGCAGGGAGTAGGGAATAGGGACTGGAGGAGAAGAGAAGAAACAACCCAGCTCGTTCTCCCACAACCAAGCTAAAGGGCGAGGAGATCCCCCGGCACAGCCTGGGTGGCAGTAGCAGTTGGCCACCTGCGGTGGTGCCAATACGCTCCGGCACCTGCGGTGCGGCGGACGCTTCGCGATGCTCAAGACGCATTTGTACGGGGGTTCGTATCGTCCCTACAGGACTCCCGTGCATTTTTTGTGAAACCTTTCCCCACCTTGAAAGGTGGGGCTAACATGTACTGCGCCTACGGCGCGGGGTTCATGATGGCGTGAACAGTTGAGCTTGCTGAGCGAGATTTCCGGCTAGGCCCTTTTGAGGGGCCTCTGACCCGAAAGTCCCGGGCTTTGCCGGGGGATATTTACAAGCTAAAAGCTGAGAACTAGAAGCTGAAAGCTGCTACTTCGCCATCTCCGGTGTCTTCAGCAGTTTGGCGGCTTCTTTGGCGTGGTGGCTGTCGGGATCGTAGTCCAACACCTTCTGGTAGTTGCCCTTGGCTCCCGCAAAGTCGCCCAGGTGGCGCTGGCTCTCGGCCATGCCCCAGTACACGTCCGGCTCCTCCGGGGCCAGCACCATGGCCGATTGAAACCTGGACAGCGCCGCACGCCAGTTCTTGTTGTCCAAATAATACTTGCCCACTTTGATGTCTTCGGCCGCGGTCTCCACGTGGGGGGGCGGCTCGTCGTGCTTACCGAGCTTGCGGCCCTTGCCCTTGGGGTCAGGAGCGTTGGGGTCGGGCAACACGCTATCCAACCCGGAGCGCGAGCTGGAGAAGCCCGAAGCCGGGGCCGCATCGTCCACCGCAGGCGGCACATCGTCCGGGCTGCGCACCGGGTCCATATCGCTGGTGGGCAGATCGGCCGCCATGGGAGGCACGTCTCCACTGCTGGTGGCGGCATTCAGTCCGGCTGCCGTGTTGGGCATTACTGGAACACTCCCCGTGTCCTCCGGGAAGGGGTTGGCGTTGCCGCCCGCGGGCGGCTTCTGGCTCGCCGGAGCCTGCGCCTGCAGCACCGCACCCAGTGCAACCACTGCCAGCCAGCTCAGAGCCATCCGCATTCTCTTCGCGCTCCTGCTTTGCTTCGTCATTGCCTGGTTCCTCCTCACGTTCGCCTTCTCCATGTTAGGATGCCGGGGTGGGGCGTTTCCAGTGTCCGGCGTCCAATCCGCGAGGTACGCGCCCGGGTTCCGCACCACCAACACCACAAAAAGGCTGCCAAACAATCCCATGGGACTGATGATCCGCTCCTCCGCCATCCACGCTGCTGGATGCTACACCAGCACGGCAATCACCGAGGGCGCGCGCGTGGCCCAATACAGTGGCCACCCCATGACCAAGCGCCAGGCCGACAAGATGTACGAGAACTCGGTGCTGACCTACCTGTTTGGACTGGGAGACGGCAAGATCGTCATCGACGGCCACTCCATGGCCATGTTCATCAACCACAGCTGCGCGGCCAACTGCGAAACCCGCGAACTGCGGGGCAAAGTCTGGATTGTGGCCACCCGCGACATTGAGGCGGGCGAAGAGATCACCTACGACTACTGCCTTTACGACGGCGGCAGCGACGATGCGTATTGCAATTGCGGCGCTGCTACCTGCCGGGGAACCATGTATTCGCCCGAGGAAGTGGTGAAGCTCCCCAAGCGGAAGTAGGCGAGCCACCTGTCCCTCAGTCCCTATTGATCCGGCCCTCAAAGAGTGTCACTCTATCCCACCCATCCCGTACAAAACGCGGGATGGATGGGGCACCCTGTTGTCAGTATTTATGGGCTGCGTCAGGGTAGATTGTTCGCTGTCCCGAGCGGAAGGCCCAGGCTAGCATCCATCCTGGGTTGGCTCGCAGAGGACAGGCCCGCGCCCCGTCGGGGCGCTCGAAACCAGCCTCAATTTCTCTCCTTGTTTTCTAAGTTTGCAATCGCCGCTGCCGGAAGAAACTGCGCAGCATCTCGCCGGCCTCTTCTTCGCACAAACCAAACTCCACCCGCATTTGGTGGTTGAGCTGGGGATGGTTAAGAACGGAGAGTACGGAGCCGCAAGCGCCGGTCTTGGGGTCGGCGGCGGCAATGACCACGCGGTCCAAGCGCGCATGGATCATGGCTCCGGCGCACATGGCGCAGGGCTCCAGCGTGACATAGAGTGTGCATCCAGGCATGCGATAGTTGCCCAGGGCCGTGGCCGCCGCACGCAGGGCCACAACCTCCGCGTGAGCCGTGGGGTCCACATCGCGCAGGGTACGGTTCTGCGCACGCGCGATGATTGCGCCCTCGCGCACCAGCACCGCGCCAATGGGCACTTCGCCTGCTTCCGCAGCCAGACGCGCCTCGGCGAGTCCGGCCTGCATGGCATCAATGTCGGAAATGGCTGCAGCTTCGGTCATGGCTGAAGTACAAGCTCCGCCGGCTGTTGCTGGCTCATGCAGTGCAGCGTGCCCAGGCCCCACACCAGATCGACGGCGTGAATGCCCACCACTTCGCGGGTGGGGAAACACTCGGCCAGAATCGACAAGGCCACGCGGTCACGCACGTCGTTGAACGTCGGCACCAGCACCAGTCCGTTGGCGATATAGAAATTCGCATAACTCGCGGGCAGCCGCTGGCCATTGAAAACCACCGGCTTTGGCAAAGGTAGCTCCACCAGCGTGTACTGCTTGCCAGAGGCCGTGCGCGCCTGCTTCAAGCGGCGCAGATTCTCGGCCAAGATCTCGTGGTTGGCGTCGGTGGTATCCGGCTCAACGCAGCTCACTATCGTGTCTTCAGCCACAAAACGCGTGATGTCGTCCACGTGGCCGTGGGTGTCATCGCCCACAATGCCGCGATCCAGCCAGATCACCCGATCCATGCCCAGGTAGTCAGAAAAGACCTGCTCCAACTGTTCGTGGCTGAGGCCCGGATTGCGCTGCTGTACTTCACTGAGCAAACACTCCTCGGTGGTCAGCAGGGTGCCTGCGCCGTTGGTGTCAATGGATCCGCCTTCCAGCACCACGCGATGATCGCCGACAAACGGCATCCACGAGGGGACACCGAGCAACTCCGCTGCATTGGCTGGAATCTGGTCGTCGAGCTGCCAGTCTTCATACTTTGCCCAGGCGTTGAAGCGCCAGTTGGTGAGGCCGACCTTGCCCTCTGCATTACGGACAAAGATCGGCCCTGAGTCGCGCATCCACACGCGATTCGTCGGCCACGCATGGAAGAGCACGTTCTCCATCACCGCGCCGGCGCGGGAGAGAATCGACTTTGCCCGCGCCTCTTCGCGCGGGTGCTGGACGAGCATGTGCACCTGCTCGCGCTGGCTGAGCAGGCGGACAATCTCCGCATAGACCCACGGGATGGGCTGGAACTTGCCGGGCCAGTCCTCGGGGTTGTGGGGCCAGGCCAACCAGGTAGCCTGATGCGGCTCCCACTCGGCGGGCATGCGGTAACCAAGGGCGCGGGGTGTGGCAGGGGTGTGATTGGACATCAGGATTCTCTTTTCTTTTCCTTTCCCCCGGGGGCTGAAGTTCAGGTATTGCGCAAAGGAAGTTGATGTACGGGCTGAACAGGTTGTGGGAAAACTCTGTTTTGGAGCTGATTTCAGGCGAAAGTCTCCCGCAGGGGCTCATAAAGCCCTCGTTGATTTTATGGCATCCGGGCACGACTGAAGTCGTGCCCGGACGCATCTTGACCCCAGAATGGAATTTTGCGAGGGGAGCTAGAGTGTGGTCTTCTCGACCTTGTCGACGGTGGTGTCCTTGATGGCGCGCGACCAGCCGACACGCAGGTCGGTCACGTTGCGCAGTTCCAGGTTCGCCTGCACGGGAGCGGTGATGGCGAACAGGTCAGCGCGGTGTACGTCTTCCAGCCAGATGGCCGGACGCGGTTCGTTGGCCGCAGGTGCAATCTCCACGTGCGACATTTCAAGATTCTTCAAGTGACGGATGAAGAATCCATGCACGGGCGTGGGGCCAAAGTGGAGCAGCTCGGGATATGCGTCCTCGATCTCCGGCACTTGGAGTCCGTGCCAGTCCGGCATGGGCTTCAACTCTTCACCCCAGTGCGCCCGCATCTCTGTGGGCAGTCCCTTGTGGCCAAAGTAGCAATCGGCGATCTTCACATCCTCAATCAGGTTGCCGGGCACGCCGGAGAGGATGGAGGCCGTGGAAGCGTTCGAGTTGTAGCTGACCAGGTTGGAGATGAGCACACGGCGCAGGGTGCCGGGCCGCAGCGTCTCCTTGGGGTTGCGATTGCGGCGGTTCAGGCGCAGGAACAGCGGCGCATCGATGGAGTCGCGAATGGTGTTGCCGGTAATGGAGATGTCTTCCAGGTACGCGCCATCGGAACTCTCCAGCGCCATGCACTTGGAGCCCTCAATCACGTTGCCGCTGATGGTGATGTTGCGGAAGCCGCCGTTTGATTCCGTACCGCATTTGATGCGGCCCTGGCGCGGCGTGTGCGTGTTGTCAGGGAACTTCTTCCATGTGCCGGCGATGATGCTCCCCAGCTCATAGCTGCCGGTCACATAATTATTGGCGATAGTCACATTTTCCGTGGGGCGCGCATAGCCGAGGGCATAGCTCGACTTGGGGCAGATGCCGTCGTCCCAGGGCGAGTTGACGGTGCAGTTCGACACCCGGACGTTGCGGCAGCAATCGATGTCAAAGCCGTCGCGATCGGTGTCGATCATCAGGTTGTCGAGCGTCATGTTGTCAATGCCGGTGGCCAGCAGGGCAAAGTGGCCGCCCTTCAGTACCGAAAAGTCGCGCAATAGCACGTTGCGGCAGTTCTTCAGGGCGATGGCCTTGTTGCCCACACCGGGTTGCTCGGCGCGGGGGGCAAGAAACTCACCGCGCAGGTCGCGGGAGCCGTGAGAGAGTCCCTTGCCGAAGATCAGGCCCGGTCCAAGGATGGAGAAGTCGTGCTCGTTCTCGGCATAGAAGAGGGAGTTGCGCCAGTGGTTGTGGCCGTAATCCTGGTAGGGAACCCACGGGTCGTTCGGCTCAGCAGCATCGTAGACGCCGCCGTTGTAGCCGGAATTGTCGCCGGCCTTGGGCGAGTCAGCGGCCAGAATGGTGCAACCGCGCGAGAGGTAGAGGTCCACGTTCGACTTGAGGTGAATGCTGAAGCAGACATAGACGCCGGCAGGGAAGATGAGGGTCCCACCGCCCACCGCTGCCACGGCCTCAATGGCCTTGTTGATGGCCGGAGTGTCCACGGTCTTGCCGTCGCCGGTTGCGCCGTAGGTGCGCACGTTGAAAACGGCTTCCGCCGCATGAGCCGGCGCTGGCGCTTCAGCCAGCGCTACATGCCCGACCGTTGCGGCCAGGGCAGCCATTGGAGAGTACTTCAAAATATCGCGTCGCTGCATATCGCCGAAAGGATAGCAGGCGGCGATAACGGTTGTGAAATCGTTTTATATACGGATGTTTGGGGCGGGGCTCAGCGGCTACAGCAGCTCTTTTCGAGCGCCGCGCGCTCAGACTTCATGGCGTCGTCTTCCTGGATGGAGGCCAGGGTGCGCTCCAGCACGGAGGCTGCTCCGGCGTGGGGTGGGGTGGCAATGCGGTAGTGCATCCATTTGCCCTCGCGACGCGCCTCCACAATGCCCACGCTGCGCAGGCAGGCCAAATGCTGCGAGATCTGCGGCTGTGGCAGCTCCAGCGCGTCCACAAGGTGGCAGACGCATACCTCACGCGGGCCGATCAGGTTGAGCAGACGCAGACGCACATCGTTGCCCAGGGCCAGAAAGAACCGTGCCAGATCGAAGGGTGGAGGTGCGGCCATGAATTTATTGTATGCGATTTGACGAATATGTCCAGCGGGGATATATTCGAGTTGGCGCATATGAGGAGCCGTACATGAACAACATTCTCGAAACAGTGAAGTCAAAATACGGCGCGGTGGCAGCTAGCACGTTGAGCAGCGAGCATGCCGGTGTAGCCGCTGTGGCGGAGGCGTTTGGCTATTCAGCAGAGGAGCTGCGCTCCATCCCGGCCGAGGCCAACATGGGCCTCTCCTGCGGTAATCCCACGGCCATGGCGCACCTGCGCGAGGGCGAAGTGGTGGTGGGTCTGGGCTCGGGCGGCGGTTTGGACGTGTTTTTGGCCGCGCAAAAGGTGGGGCCAACGGGCAAGGCCATCGGCATTGACATGACTCCGGAGATGATTGCGCGGGCTCGCGCCAATGCCGAGCGCGTGGCCGAGAAGAATGTCGAGTTCCACCTGTCCACGATCGACAAGTTGCCGCTCGAAACCGGCTCGGTGGATTGCATCATCAGCAACTGCGTCCTGAACCTTGCGCCCGACAAGCCGGCCGTCTTCCGCGAGATCTTCCGCGTGCTCAAGCCCGGCGGACGCCTTGCCGTGAGCGACATTGCGCTGAAGCAGATGCTGCCCGACGAGCTCAAGCAGAGTGTGGCGGCCTACTCGGGTTGCATTGCCGGAGCGTTGCCGCTGGAGGAGTATCAGAGCGGGCTGCTGGCAGCGGGCTTCCTGCATGTGGAGATTGTTGATAGCGGCAAGGACCTGAACGCGTATGCCAAGGAGGAGAACCAGGCCGGCTGCTGCTCGCCAGCCATGACGGCCCCTTCGCCCTTCCCCATTGCGCAGAGTTCCTGCTGCGGGGGCTCGACTACCACGGTGCATGACGACTTGAAGACGCTGTTGGAGCGCTTCAACATCAACGAATACGCGGCCAGCGTGCGCGTCTTTGCCGTCAAGCCGTAAGGAGTTTCGCGATGGAGATCCGTGAACGTAGTACGGAAGACTTGGCTTTAGTGAAGGCTCTGTTGACCGCTGCCGCGTTGCCACTGGATGGACTGGAGGCAACGCGCGGCTGGGTGGCGGTTGCAGATAGTCGTGTGGTGGGCCACGTGGCTGCTGAAGAGTTTGGTGAGAGCGTGGTTTTGCGCTCGCTCGTGGTTGCTCCCGAGGCGAGGGGGAGGGGAATTGCGGGTGCTTTGCTCCGTTATGCCGAGCTACAGAGTGTCGAGAAGAAGGCCTACCTGCGTACGCAAACCATCAACGCCTGGGTGGAACGGTTGGGGTACGCCAAACTCCCCTTGGAACGGGTTCCCACGGAACTGAAGGCTAGCCCGGAGTTTTCCGGCTTCATCTGCAGCAGTGTGCCGATCTATGTCAAGAATGCCCCTCTTCCGTCCTCAGACGAGGCTTGGGCCCAAGAATAACTCGTTGTCTCAACCTTGAAGGAGCTGACGCATGGCCGACCACTATAACGTTCTGTTTCTCTGCACCGGCAACTCCGCCCGCTCCATCCTGGCGGAAGCAATTCTGAATCACAAGGGCAAGGGCCGCTTCACGGCGTACAGCGCAGGCAGTCATCCCTCCGGCCAACCCCGTCCGGAGGCGTTGCACCAGCTTGAATCGGCCGGAATGTCGGTCGAGGGTCTGCGCAGCAAGTCCTGGGATGAGTTCTCGGCGCCAGGCGCGCCCAAGCTGGACTTCGTCTTTACGGTATGCGACAACGCGGCCAACGAGCAGTGCCCCTACTGGCCGGGCCAGCCGATGACGGCCCACTGGGGTATACCCGACCCTGCCGCGGTGCAGGGAACTCCCGAGGTGATTGCAAAGGCTTTCCGCGATGCGTTCATGACCCTGGATCGCCGCATCGGATTGTTCCTTGCACTGCCCCTGGCCACCATCGACCAGTTGGCTATCAAACACGAAATTGATGCAATTGGTCGCTCTTAGGCCTTGCGAGGTATTTCTGTTGAACAAGAAAAACTTATCGTTCCTTGACCGCTATCTGACGGGTTGGATCTTTGCAGCCATGGCGATTGGAGTGGCCCTCGGATGGCTATGTCCAAGCGTAGTCCCTTGGCTCAATCGCTTCACTGTAGGCACTACTTCGATTCCCATCGCCGTGGGCCTCATCCTGATGATGTATCCGCCCTTCACGAGGGTACGATTCGAGGAGCTGCACCTGGTCTTCCAGAACAAGCGCGTGCTTGGACTCTCGCTCCTGCAAAACTGGGTGATAGGTCCGGTGCTGATGTTTGCGCTGGCCATCATCTTCCTGCGCAATTATCCGGATTACATGAACGGGCTCATCATGATTGGGCTGGCCCGCTGCATTGCCATGGTGATTGTGTGGAATGAACTGGCCAAGGGCGATACGCAATACGCCGCCGGTCTGGTGGCCTTCAACTCGCTCTTTCAGGTCTTCTTCTACTCGGTGTATGCGTGGGTGTTTATCACGGTGCTGCCTGAGCTGTTGGGGATGGCGGGCACCACGGTTCATATCTCCATTCGTGAGATCGCGGGCAGCGTTTTTGTTTATCTGGGGATTCCGTTCATTGCGGGTTTCATCACGCGGACGCTTCTGATGCGCGCGAAGGGACGCGATTGGTACGATCATAAATTTGTTCCGCGCGTGAGTCCTCTCACGCTGGTGGCGTTGCTGTTCACCATTGTGCTGATGTTCTCGCTGAAGGGCAGCTACATTGTGCGCCTGCCGCTGGACGTGGTACGGATTGCGGTGCCGTTGCTGATCTACTTTGTGGTGATGTTCCTGGTCTCGTTCTACATGGGACGCAGGATGGGGGCGGACTACTCCAAGACCACTACGCTCGCGTTTACCGCCGCCTCCAACAACTTCGAACTCGCCATTGCGGTAAGTGTCTCGGTCTTCGGCATCAACTCCGGAGCGGCCTTTGCGGCGGTGATAGGGCCTTTGGTTGAGGTCCCGGTCATGGTTGCACTGGTGAATCTGGCGCTCTATTTCCGAAGGCGCTATGTCTTTGCTGTTTCCTGAATCCAGGAGCCGGGTGGTTCGGTGCTATGCTGTGATCCGATGAGGGATCTTTTCAACGCTTCGCCTGCAGCGTCTGGGGCGAAAGTTAGAAAAAATATCTCGGAGGTTGCCATGAAGGGACCCGGTTCCTGGAATCGCAGGAGTTTCGATGTAACGCCCAATGGGTACTTCACCGTCCTGAAGCCCACGAGGTGGTTCCCCACGGTGAGGCTGCCGGATGGATTTCGCTATTTGATCGGCGAATCCGGAAAGCCCAAGCGCCAGTTAGGAGACCAAGACGGGCCGAGCAGTCCCTTGGGTGGCGTCGGCCAGGAGACGATCATCGATTTTCAGTTGGTCGGATCGACCGATGGAAAACGCTCTCTGCTGCGGGTGGGGTTGATTGTTCTGGGCGCCATCGCGATCTCTTTTGGTCTGTTGTTGTTTATCGATGGTTTTTCAGCCCTGTCGATTCGGCACAAAACATCTACGGCTCCGTGCCCCGTCCAATCCGCGCCAATTACGGAAAGGGTAGGAAAGTAAGCGCCAGACCAAGAAAAAACTGCCTGCTGCGGATTCATCGCTTTGTAATCTCGCGGGATAGAGGGGGTTCGCTAGAATCTGGATATGCGGATTCGTAGCTTCTCTCAGGGTGTTCTTGGCGGCCTGGCTGCTCTGTTTCTTCTTTTAGCCGTTGTACCTGCACAGGCGCAGGTGTTTGCCGGCAAGCCCAAGCTGATTGTGCTGGTGGTGATCGACCAGTTCCGAGGCGACTATCTGGACCGCGATCGTACCCAGTTCAAGGGCCACGGCTTCAACCTCTTCCTGAAAGAGGGGGCCTGGTTTACAGACTGCTACTTTGATTACGCCAACACCAAGACGGCTCCGGGCCACGCCACCATTGGCACGGGCGCCTACACGGACGGCCACGGCATTGACTCGAATGAGTGGTGGGATGCGAGCCGCTCCTTCGATCTGCCGGTGACCTCGGTTCAGGATGAGCGCTACAAGTTGGTTGACCTGCCGAAGGACTCGATTCCTGCCAACCAGCCGGGCGCGCCGCCAACGGCCACCAACTTTGTCGTGGGTTCATCGCCTTTGAATCTGCGCGCCACCACGCTGGGCGACGAGTTGCGCCTGGCCACGCAGGGCAAGGCGCGGGTCTACGGCATCTCCCTGAAGGACCGCGCGGCGATTCTGCCCAGTGGGCAGGCGGCCAACGGCGCTTTCTGGGTGGACACAGCCAGCGGCCAGTTCACCACCTCCACGTATTACATGCAGCACTTGCCGGGATGGGCCACCAGCTTTAACGCCAGCGGGCGCATTGCGCAGGCGGAGAAGGAAGCTAATGCCGAGGGTACTACGCAGTTCTTTGAGCTGGTGGGCCGCACTCCGGCGGCCAACAGCTATGAGTTCGACTTTGCCAAGGCGCTGATTGACGGCGAAAAGCTGGGGCAGAACGGCGTCACCGATCTGCTGGTTGTCTCGCTCTCCGCCAACGATATCCAGGGCCATCAGTTCGGGCCTGACTCCGAGTTTGAAGAGCAGATGATCCTCTCGCTGGACCAGCAACTGGACCAGTTCAACACCTGGCTGGACGAGAAGGTGGGGCTGAAGAACGTGTGGATGGCGCTGACGGCCGATCACGGTATTGCGCCCATCGCCGGCGATGCGGCCAAGCTCGGCATTCATGCCTCCGCCGTGGATCTGGAGAAGGTCTACAAGAAGCTGAACGAGCTGCTGACCGAGCGGTTCGCCAAGGGGCAGAAGTTGAATTTTGTGCTCCCGAATCCCGATCCGCCGTATGTTGTGCTGGACAAGCGGACCTTTGAGAGGCTGAAGATCGATGAGAAGACCGCCGAGGATGCGGTGGCGGAGTTCCTGCCGGAGGCGGTAGATAGCCTGAACCGGAATCCGCTGCCGGTGCTGAAGCTGGCGCCGCCCACCGGGCTCACCCCAGGCGAAGAACGCGTAGCGCCAGCGCCGCATGTGCAATATGTGTATACGCGGCTGCAACTGGCCGCCGGGCAACTGCCTCCCACCGAGTGGGGCAAGTTGATTGCGCATAGCTACGCCACGCACGGCAACTGGACGGTGATGATGGTGCTGGACAGCTATCAGATGCCGGGTTCGGGACAGTTTGCCGGTACCACACACTTCAGCCCATGGTCCTATGACCGGCATGTTCCGCTGGCCTTCTACGGCGCGCCGTTTATCGCGGGCGAGTATCATGGACGAGTGGCCCCGGTAGACTTGGCGGTGACTTTTGCCTCGCTGGCAGGAGTCAACTATCCGTCAGCGGCAGTGGGCCGCGTGCTGACCGAAGCGCTGGATCCAGCGGTTACCCGCAAGTAGGGCGGTGTAGGGCTGGCGCGGTATGGAACCTGCAGGAGAGGAAGAGCGCGCGTGAAGCCCGACATGAAAGTGACGTTTGCCGGATTGGAGTTGCTGAATCCGGTGATTGCCGCCAGTGGAACCTTTGGCTATGGCATCGAGTTCGAGGAGATTGTTTCACTGGAGCGCATCGGCGGGTTTGTCACCAAGGGCATCTCCTACCAGCCCATGGCTGGCAATCCCGCGCCACGCATCATTCAGACCGCGGCCGGAATGCTGAACGCCATCGGGCTGCAGAACGTGGGCGTTGAGGAGTTTCTGGAGAAGAAGCTGCCTCCGCTCAAGCGCTATCCCGGTTGCAAGGTGATCGTGAACGTCTTTGGCTCGTCGGTGGGCGAGTACTGCGGCGTGATTGAGCGGCTCAACGACGGAGAGGGAATTGCCGCCTACGAGCTGAACGTCTCCTGCCCGAATGTGCATGGCGGCGGCATGGCCTTTGGCTCCGACGCGGGCGATCTGGAGTACCTGGTGAGCAAGGCCAAGAGCATTGCCACGCGGCCGCTGATCGTCAAGCTTTCGCCCAACGTCACATCCATTGCGCACATGGCCCACGTGGCGGAGAACGCGGGCGCCGACGCGCTGAGCCTGACCAACACCTTCCTGGCCATGTCGATTGACGCTGAGACCCGGCAGCCGAGGCTGGCCAACGTCACTGGAGGCCTCTCCGGACCGGCCATCAAGCCGATCTCGTTGCGCATGGTCTACGAAGTGGCCAAGGCGGTGAAGATCCCGATTCTGGGCATGGGCGGCATTGTGACCGCGGAGGATGCGGTGGAGTTTCTGCTGGCCGGGGCTACGGCCGTCCAGGTGGGCACGGCCAGCTACGCAGATCCGCGAGCGGCAGAACGGCTGGCCAAGGACCTGGAGTCATGGTGCCGCAGCCATCAGGTGGAGAAGGTGACGACCCTGACCGGGGCACTGGAGATGGGCCAAAGGTAATTTTTCCACTCATTTTTTTAACAAGGAACGCTCAACTCGCAACCGGGTTGAGCGTTTCTTTTTGGTTTAAAATGCCATAAACAACGAGTCGCGAACTAAATGTGATATAGGTCAAAAATGTTGAAAATAGGATTCTTGGAGGGTAAAACGCCAAATAGCAAAGAAAAAGAGAATATTGCGGCCCATTTTGGAATGGAAACAGGCGTTTTATTAGATCGTGGTATATCGATACCGTTTGAAGTGATTCAGATTACAAGGGTCGCTCAAAGGAAAGGGCGCAAGCAACCTTGTTCTATGTGTGACGACGCTCACAGCCACGTGTTCATTCGACTGCGTAACTTCGCTCACATTGAACGGCACACCGTCCATGCCTTGGCGCGCATGTGCGCCCATGGTTGGTAGCCGCATCGAGCTGTTTTGAGCGAGGTAGTCATGGGTCAATCCATCTGGCAATCGATGCAGCAGAAAGGCTACAACCGCAGAGACTTCCTGCAACTCTGCGCCGCGGCCGCTGCGGCCGCAGGATTTGGGCAAACCGGGGTCGCCCAGGTTGTTTCGGCCTTTGAGAAGAAAGAGAAGCCTGCCGTGGTGTGGCTCCACTTCCAGGAGTGCACCTGCTGTAGCGAGTCGTTCATCCGGGCATCGCACCCCATCGTGGCCGACGCGCTGCTGGATGTCCTCTCGTTGAACTATACCGAGACGCTCATGGCGGCCTCGGGCTTCCAGGCGGAGAAGAGCCTGAAAGATACCATTACCAAGAATAAAGGCAAATACGTTGTGCTGGTGGAAGGCGCGGTCCCGACCAAGGACGGCGGCGTCTACTGCATGATTGGCGGCAAGACAGCCGAGTCGATTCTGCAGGAAGTATCAGCAGACGCGGCGGCGGTGGTTGCTTGGGGCAGTTGCGCGTCGAATGGCTGCGTGCAGGCGGCCAAGCCGAACCCGACTGGAGCCACGCCGATCTACAAACTGGTGAACAAGCCGGTGATCAATGTGCCGGGTTGC
>Ga0181529_10001997_pt1 | contig 25179 bp, 23 predicted proteins | sample PEATcosm2014_Bin_36_FD_119763 | JGI IMG/M metagenome (GOLD analysis project Ga0181529, IMG submission 119763) | Peatland microbial communities from MTU Mesocosm Facility, Houghton, MI, USA - PEATcosm2014_Bin10_30_metaG | ecosystem: Environmental > Terrestrial > Soil > Wetlands > Peat | place... | reverse complement strand
TCCTTCGGGGAAGGGGCCCGAGGCGAGGAAGGGCAATATTCGCCTGAGGGTCTTCTTGAACTGGAAGAGCGCGAGGCCCGGATCGATCGGGGATGCGGAGCCGAGGACGCAGCCTATGGACCGATCGCCGTATGCCCTGGCCGCTCCGCCCTTCGACAGTATCCTGAGGCAAGCGGAAAGGAAGGCGGAGCGGATCGCGGAAGGCGCCAGACCCTGGAAGCGCCGATCTTCCTTCCCATCGGGCGATTCGACGAAGAAGGAAAAGGCCGAGGCCGAAGGATATTTGCGCGATGCCTCGAGCAGATCCCTCGTCGGGTCGGAGACCGGAATCGCGATCGCCGTGGGCGGCAACGAGTCCCCCGCATGAGCCAGGAGGGAGCCAATCCTTTCCTGGGTCCTCGCCGGAGAGGCGTCGATGGACGCGTCGTGGTATACCCAAAGGCCGATGAATCCGGATTCGGGCCGCATGGCGGCGGCGCGAAGGCTCAGGCTCAGCGGAACGCCGAGGATCGGCGCCAGCAGCGCCTTCGCCTCCTTGACGAGAGGCTCGGCTCCCCTCCGGGAGGAAAGCGCCAGGGACATGGGTATTTCGTCTATCGTCCCTGAAGGAAAGCCGTTAAGGGCCGCGGGGGAAAGGAAATCGCCCCTTGGCAGGAACAGGGCGCTGGCCGACAGCCGCATCGACTCGGAGACGGAGGACCAAAGGGCGAGAACGGAGTCGTAGGCGGGGGGCAGGGAAACCAGGCGCCTTTCGAGCTCGTCGATCCTGTCTAAAGGGAATTCCGGAATGCTCGGGGGACTGAGGACCTCTTCGAAGGGCGCTTCCTTCGGCGCGAGGACGGCCTGCGCCGCCATCGCGCGGGAGAAAAGACTCGTGCGCTTCGGCTCGTCCTTGGATGCCGTGCCGCGAATCGCCTTCTCGAGGAGGCTCATTTCACACCAAGCCCAATTCCTCGAATAATTTTTTGTAAGTATCGAAATACTCCGAATTCGCGAATTCTTCTATTTTTTCCTCGGGAAGGGAGTCCAAGAGCTTGTCGAGGTAGGATAGGACGCTCTTGATTTCCGCCTTGAGGCGGTCGCCGTCGTCGGACGGCTCCGGGACGCTTCGCGCGACGGGGGCTTCCGAGAGCGCGATGGGCGGCGATTCGGGCTTGGGCGAGCCCTCCTGCTCGACCTCGAGCACGAGGTCCTCTTCCTCCTCGAGGGGAAGGGCCTCTTCGACGGCCTCGGGATGGACGTCGAATTTCCCGGAGGCGTCGAATCCTTCTTCATGAAGGTTGATATCGGAGAAGTCGGGTTCTTCGATCTCCGGGACGGGCTCGAGGAATTCCGCGTCGACCGCGCTTTCCTCGGCGGCGTAGCCGGGACCGGTTTCGATCCCCAGCGTCAATTCCTCGGCGGAGGAATCGAGTTCGCCCGCGGCGAGCGGCAACTCCTCGTCTATCTCCAGCCGGGGCTCGGTCTCCTCGGTCTCGAGACTGAAGTCGGATAGATCGGGCTCGACGAGGGGCTCGTCGCCCAAGGGGGCGCCATCGAGCGTCATGACGCCGGCATCGAGCGACTCGCCGCTTTCGAGGTAGGAAGTGTCCTCCGGCGCGGCGGTCATGGGCGTGACGCCTTCCTCGACGACGAGGCTGAGCTCCGCCGCCTCGGGCTCGAGGGGCTCGAGCCCGATTTCGTCGACGCTATCGCTTTGCCCCAACCGCACTTCCTCTATGGCCGGCTCGGCATGCGGCGAAGGCAGGTCCTTCGCTAGCCCCTCGGCCGTCGCATAATCGCCGGATTCGGGCAGGAGGGTCTCGTCGAGGAGACTGGAATCATGGATTTCGGTCGATTCGGCGGCGAGAGCCTCGGCTTCGATATCGATCGGCACTTCCGCCTCGGCGATCTCCTCGGTAAAATCGGCGGTATTGAGGATGTTGTCGAGCTCGTCTCCCGTGAGGGCGATCGTCTCGTCCTCCTCCTCGTCGAAGAAGCCGCCGGGGGCGGATTCCTCGGCTTCTTCGGGAAGAGTCTCGGCGGTCTTCGTCGCCGGGGGAGCGGCCGACCGCATCACGTCGCCGATCTGGGTCTTGAGAGAGACGAGCTCTCCCCGGATGGAGGATAGCTCGTCGGCGATCTTGAGCAGTATCTCCGTGGAAAGGTCGGGCCGCGCGGCAGCGACGGGAAGAGACTCGGGTAGCGTCTCGGGAAGGGCCTCGGAAAGATCGCGCTCGACAGCCTCTACGTCGTCGAAGCCGGCGCTCGCGGACCCGGCGGGCGGCTCCGAATTCGGGCTATCGGCAGAGAGAAAATCGTCGAACTCCGTTACCGCCTCGAAGCCTGCCTCTACCGAAACGGGCTGAGGGCCGTTGTCCGAGGCGGGGCTCGAGGAATCGTCGAATTGGAGATCTATATCGAGGGGCTCGAAATCGACGGAGCGTTCCGGTACTCTCGGAAGGGTTCCTGTCTCTTCGCCGCCGAGGAATTCCGCCGTAACGTCGTCCAGACCCGAATCGAGGGCGGCGTCGGCGGCCTGCTCGCTCTCCCGGACGGCGACCGGCTCTCCCTCCGGATTGAGGAATTCGGAGGAAACGTCCTCGATCGACGCGGAACGCGGGGCAGCCGACGCGGACGCTTCGTCGGGAAGGACGGTGGTCGAGGGCTGCATGCTTTCGATGTCCTCCAAGGAGACGTCGATGCTGCTCGATGCGGTGTCTTCTATTTCTTCCATAACCGGAGCGGGCTCCGCGCCGAGGAGCGATTCCTCCAGGGGGGGCATATCCTCGATGTCGGGCAAGGGGCCCGATTCGTCGCTTGGAGAACCGGCGGGCCCTTCGAAATCGGCGTCGAAGGTGCCAAGGAGTTTTTCCTCGTCCTCGGAAAGAAAGGCTTCTTCGGGGGGAGGGGCCGAAACGCCCGGGATATCGAAATCCAGGTCGCTGGAAACGGGCACGGCGACTTCCTCGATGACATCTTGCGGCTCCGCCTTGACCCAAACGCCGTATTGCTCGAGCTCGCCCTTAGGCGGATCGGCTTGCGGCGACGCGTTCTTCGGATCGGAATCGGGACGTATAGCCATGGTTACTCCGTTACGGACGGTCGTTAATATAGTATCGGCAATTCGGCGTCGCGCATTAACCCAGCTTTGCTTCGCCGCTGAACTTCACTGCCGGGTACCAGTGCCCCGATTCGACGCGCAGCTCCGTTCGCGGCCAGGAATCCCGAGGCAAGCCGCATTCTCAAGCCTGCATCCACTCTAAGCGTCATGGTTACGGTTGTCAATAATCGCTTTCGGGAAGGCGGATACAGATAAAGCGCGGACCCCGTCAGGCCGTAAATTATAGTCGATGAGCCTCCTGTACACGAGCGGCGCCAGGGACGCGTCGGCGCCGAGCCGACGCGTCGCGTCGCGCGTCGGATCTTGCCTCGCGATCTCTCTGTACGCCGGGTTTTTCCTCTATTGCGTCCTCTCGCTGCTTTTCGGTCCGGTGGGCCTGCTCGCCTATCGCCGCCTCGAGGCAAGGAAGACGGCTATGGATGCCAATCTCGGCGAGCTCGGAACCATCCGCGAAAGCCTCAATGCCGAGATCGACTCGCTCAAATCGGATCCGGACAGGGCCGCCCTCGAGGCGCGAAGCCTCGGCTACCTTCGAAAAGGCGAAACGGCCGTGATATTGGGCGCCAGATCGGAGAGCGTGCCGACGATCCATTCGGGGAAAGTCCTGCCTTATGCCGAACCCGCGGCCCTGGGCGATTTGGAGCTGAAGGAGATTTGCCTGGGAGCCTTCCTGGCCATGATGGCTCTCCTGCTCGGCCCTCGGAAATCCCGATCCGCCCGCAGGAGGCGCTGACCTGCCGCGAGGCCTCAGGCTATCGGAACATTCTTATCCAAACGGCCGGCCGAACGTAGCTATTGTCCAGCGATACGGCTCCTTGACCGCTGACCTTTACGAAAACGGATTCTTTAACCCCATTGAGACTCGCGCCGTCCTCGGAGAGCGAGAACAGCCACCGCCAGGGCCTCGCGGTCGCGGCGACGATCCGCGCCGATTCCGGATCCAGGCCCGGGCGATAGAAATCGGGCGAATTGGGCTGGTTTTGGAGTATCACCACCTGCGATCCCTCGATCGCGACCCGCAGCGACATTCGGCTGCCGGAGGCGAGCACGGCGAAAGCGCTCCCGTCGGGGAAAATGGAAATCCGGTCGACGTTCTTATCGCCTTTCCAGGTTCCCGCCACGAGGTCGAGGCTGGGCTTGGGATTCGCCGAGGGCGTCGCCGTCGAGCCCGCCTCGCCGGGATTCTCCGCCGGCTGCTCGAAGAGCTTTCTCGCGAGTCGCCTCGAAGCCAGTATGAGATCGCTTAACGACCTAAAGGTCTCCGCGACGCTTTTCTTCTCGCCCGTCGCCACCTTGGTCACGTCGATCGAGAAGACGATGAGCCCGTCCGCGCGATTTGCCTCGGCCGAGAGTACGTAATCGGCGGCGATGGGGGAGGTCGCCTTGGCCACCCCCATCTGGACGGCCGTCTCCTCCTCTTTGACCGCGAGCTCCTGGCCGGCCTTGTCTATGACCCTGAACATTTTCAGTTCCACGACATAGCTGGTAACGAGGCTCTGGAGGGCGGCGGCTTCTCCCTGGTCGAGGCCGTCGCCGCCGAAGTCGGCGACGCGCAGCACTCTCGGGGCCTCCTGAGCCGCTAGGCCGGCGGCAATTGCAATGAGGACGCAAGCGAAGGAGAGAGCCCGCAGGTTTCGGTCGCCGCGCATCGGATTTCCCAGAGACAGCATTAATTCAGAATGCTGCTTTGAGGCTCCTTCGCCTGCCCGGCGTCCTGGCCGGATTGAGCGTCGCCGCTCGAGCCGGCGGGCGGGGCTTCGCCCAGGGTGAGCCCGGGTATGTTCACTTTCAGCGTCGGATCGACTTTATCGTCGGCGCCGAGACTGCGGACCTGATTCCCGAGCTTGTCGATCAGGGCCCTGTCCCGTTCCGCGGTGAGGCTGTGCCAATCGCAGAGCTTGTTGGGCTGGGTGTCTTCGTAGAATAGGAGAGAGGTGGTGGTCGGCTTGCCGTTGGAGTCGACGCAATACGGCGTCGGCAGTAAACCCGTTACGGAGCAGACGGTCGCTTCCACGAGGCCCGTTTGGGGACGCTGGAAGCTTTTCATGGGGAGACCTTTGTTGATGTCATACATGTAGTTGGCCCAATAATACCCGGCCACGGTCGCGCCCGATTGGGTCGTGCCGAGGGAGTTGCCGGGTCGATCGAAGCCGAACCATATGGCCGTCGTGTAGTACGGCGTAAAGCCGACCGTCCATGCGTCCGCCCAGTTCTGGGTCGTGCCGGTCTTGCCCGCCGCCGGTATGGTGTATTTCTTGCCCTGCGCGTCGGTATAGGTGAAATAGGTGCCGCCGTTCGTCCATCCCTCGAGAGTCCCGTATTTGACGACCTTGCCGAGCATGTCGACCATGATGGCCGCGTTCTGCGGGCTGATGATCTGAAGGGCCGATCCTTTCTTTTTCTGCTGCGTGCGGAGATCCTTTTCGGGCTCGAGGATGATCCTGCCGTTGCGATCCTCGATGGAAAGGATGGATATGGGCGTCACCTCGCGGCCCTGATTCGCGAACACGCTGAAGGCCCTTGCCATCTCGAGAGGCGACACCCCGATGACGCCGAGGCCGAGAGGATAGACCCGCGGGAACGTCCTCCGGATCTCTTCCGGGTCCGTAATGCCGAGGAGGAGGGCCGCTCTGTCGATGGCCGCGTCGAAGCCGATGGAGTCGAGGATCTTGAGGGAAGGGACGTTCATCGATTCGGCGAGAGCCTTCCAAAGCAGGACGGGCCCCGCCCACTTGCCCTTGTAGTCGAGGGGCGTATAGGGCGTGCCGTCCTCGTTGTGGAATACCACCGGCTCGTCGTAGATGAGGCTGCCCTCAGTGAACTTGCGAGTATCTATCGCGGCCGAATAATACAGCGGCTTGAAGCTCGATCCCGGCATGAGCCTGGCTTGGGTGGCCCTGATGAGCTGATTCGCTTCGTCGAATTTGGAGCCTCCGACCAGGGCGGTGATATGCCCGGTATCGGGCTCGATCGTGACGAGGGTACCCTCGACCGTCGTCTTCGCGAGACCAACCTTGATTTTTCCCGATTCGGCGTTCGCCATCGACTTGAGGCTCGGAAGACCGAAGAGCATGGCCGTGGCATCGATAGTCGGATTGATCCTGTTCTGGTAATAGTCGAAGGTCTTGCCCTTGATCTTCTCGCCCGAGACGAAGAGGCCCTCGAGATCGAAGCCCAAGCCGAGCATTTCGACGATAGGTATATAGGTGCGCTCCGCGCCGCCCAGGCTCTGGGTGCTCTCCGCCCGATAGGTGCCGTTGACCTGCGCTATGCCTTTGGCCATCCAATAGTCGGCCCTCTCCTGCTGGTCCAGATCGAGGGTGGTATTGATGATGAGGCCGTCGTTATAGAGGTCGAGGGAGCCGTAAAGCATGTCCTCGAGCTGGCGCCGGACATATTCGCTGAACCAAGGGGCCTTGTCGTCTTCGACGCGGCGGTTGTAGGCGCTGGTCGTCGTCCTCGTATAGTCGAAGTTGTCCCAGAAATCGTGATAGGAAGAGTCCGCCTCTGCCCTGGTGGCATAGCCGAGCCTGACCATCTGATCGAGTATCTCCCGCGAGCGCGCGCTGGCGTTCTGCGGGTTCTTGTAGGGGTCGTACTTGGCCGGGCTCGAGAGCTGGATTGCGAGGATGGCCGACTCGGCAAGGGTATCCTCCTTGGCGGAGTGCCCGAAGAAGTATTTGCTCGCGGCCTCGACCCCGTAAACCCCGGGACCCATCACCATCCGGTTCAGGTACATCTCGAGGATCTCTTCTTTGGTATAGCGGCGCTCGAGCTGCAGGGCGCTCCAGAGCTCTACGATCTTGCGCTTGATGCTGATATCGCCGCGGATATCGAGCAGCGTGCCCGCGAGCTGCTGGGTGATCGTCGATCCTCCGCCCAGCGATGTATGCGTGAGCACGCCCCAGGCCGCGCGAAGGATACCCCGGAAAGTGAAGCCGTGGTGCTTGTAGAAAGACTTGTCCTCGCGGGTGATGACGGCGTCTATGAGATGCTTGGGCAGGTCCTTGATCGACACGATTTCCCTCTTCTCGTCGGAGAAGAATTCGGTTATCAATCTTCCTTTTATATCGTAAAGCTTCGAGCCCAGACGGGGTTCGGTGTTGGTGAAGTTTTCCGAATTACGGATATTGCTTGTTGCCGCGAGGGCGACACCAGTGCAAACGCCGAGAACGACGGCCATGAAAACGGCGACTATAAGGAGGATGCGCGCCGCCTTCGCCGGCCCGGATACTGGCGACATGAAGCTAGCCTACGCCGAGGCCGAGGTCTTGGTCAAGTTCAGGGATCTCCTTGCAATGGGCGCAAAAAATAAAAAAGGCCGGTTTTGGGGAAAACCGGCCACCCGTATCGGGTGTCGGACGTACCATAGTAGACTGGGAGGGGAACTATGATCGGATCCGACATCACTACTATCGGCACCGGGCTCCTATTATTTTACCATCTTTCGTTTCGATTTTAAAGGGGCCTTCGCGATGCCGCCAGGCATGCTGAAGACCATCGACAAGCCGATTGATATCCCCTGCCCATTGCTCGTATATTCCCAGGGTCGTTGACACGCATGTAGCTTTTTAGTAAGGTTTCAATATAAAAATATAGATACAGCTTCTATTTAGGAGGATTCGGATGAAAGTCGCCATCAATGGATTCGGGAGGATAGGCCGCCTCGTTTTCCAGGCCATCGTCGATCAGGGACTCCTCGGCAAGGACAAGATCGATGTCGTGGCGGTAGTCGATATCTCCACCGACGCCGAGTATTTTGCCTATCAGCTCAAGTACGATTCCATCCACGGACGGATGAAGGCCGCCATTTCCGCCAAGAAAAGCGATTCCTCCCTCGCCGAGGCCGATACCCTCGTCGTGAACGGCCACGAAGTCAAGTGCGTGTTGGCCGAGAGGGAGCTCAAGAACCTTCCTTGGGCCAAGCTCGGCGTGGAATACGTCATCGAATCCACGGGCCTCTTCACCGACGAGAAGGCCTTCGGCCACCTCGATGCGGGCGCCAAGAAAGTCATCATCTCCGCCCCCGCCAAGTCCAAGGACGAGACCAAGAAGATCCCGACCTTCGTCATGGGCGTCAACCACGAGAAGTACGATCCCGCCAAGAACGACGTCGTCTCCAACGCCTCCTGCACGACCAACTGCCTGGCGCCCCTCGTGCACGTGCTCCTCAAGGAAGGCGTCGGCATCGATAGGGGGCTCATGACCACCATCCACTCGACCACCGCGACCCAGAAGACGGTCGACGGCGTCTCCAAGAAGGATTGGCGCGGCGGCCGCGCGGCGTCCATCAACATCATCCCTTCCACGACGGGCGCCGCCAAGGCCGTCGGCGAAGTCCTTCCCGAGACCAAAGGCAAGCTCACGGGCATGTCCTTCCGCGTTCCCACCCTCGATGTATCCGTCGTCGACCTCACCTTCACCGCCGCCCGCGACAGCTCCATCGAGGAGATCGACGGCCTCCTGAAGAAGGCTTCCGAAAGCTATCTCAAGGACATTCTCGGCTACTCGGACGAGGAGCTCGTTTCCACCGACTTCGTCCACGACGATCGTTCCTCGATCTACGACAGCCTCGCGACGAAGCAGAACAACCTGCCCGGCGAGAAGCGCTTCTTCAAGGTGGTAAGCTGGTACGACAACGAGTGGGGTTATTCCAACCGCGTCGTCGACCTCCTCAAGTACATGGGAAGCAAGAAGTAAGTTCGACCAACGGGCCGTCCGCAAGGGCGGCCTGTTCATTATCAAACCAAGAAAAGGCAACCACGGAGGCACGGAGGAAAGAGGAAATCTCGGAGACAGGATGGAGGAAAGATAGAAGAGTTGAAGCCGAAAAAAAAATACCACTTAAGCGTAGACGGTTTATCGCGTTTTTCCCATTTTTCCATCTTCCCTTCTTCTCCGTGCCCTCCGTGCCCTCCGCGTCCAAGCTCCGTGCCTCCGTGGTTGCCTTTCTGATGTTCATCTCTACTGGAGGCAGCTATGATCAAGACAGTTAGGGACGTCCAGCTCAAGGGTAAGCGCGTAATCATGCGCGTGGACTTCAACGTGCCCATGAAGGACGGCAAAGTACAGGACGATACCCGGATCGCGGCGGCCATCCCCACGATCGAATACGTCATGGACCAGGGCGCCAAGAGCCTCGTGCTGATGAGTCACCTAGGCGATCCGAAAAAGGATACGAAAAAGGCCAGGGAAAAGGCCGAGAAGGACGGCAAGGCCTTCGACGAGGGAAAGTACCTGGCGGGCAAGCATCGCATGGCGCCCGTAGCCGCCTACCTGGCCGAGAAGCTCGGGCGTCCTGTCGTCTTCGCCGGCGAGGATTCCTGCTTCGGGAAGAAGGCCTTCATAGAGAGCCAAAAAGACGGGACCATCGTCATGCTCGAGAACACTAGGTTTGACAAGGGAGAGACGAGCGAGGATTCCTCCGAGCGCGACAAGCTCGCCAGGGAGCTCGCCTCCTACGGCGAGATCTTCGTGAACGACGCCTTCGGCACCGCGCATCGCGACCACGCCTCCACCGCGTCGATCGCCAAGTTCATGAAGACGTCGGTCGCCGGCTTCCTCATGGAAAAGGAAGTGAAATATCTCGAGCCGATGGTCACGAATCCCCCGAAGCCGATGGTCGCGATCATAGGCGGAGCGAAAGTGTCCTCGAAGATCGCCGTCCTCGAGTCCCTGCTCAAGAACGCTTCGGCGCTGGTCATCGGCGGAGGCATGGCCTATACCTTCCTGAAGGCGCAGGGGCACCAGATCGGCACTTCCCTCGTCGAGGACGACCAGCTCGATACCGCGAGGAGCATCCTCGCGGCCGCGAAGAAGCAGGGCGTGGAAATAGTCCTGCCCGTCGATCACGTGGCTTCGGATAAATTCGACGCCGCGGCCGTCCCCAAGGCTATCGACGGCATCGACATCCCCGGCGGCCTCATGGGCATGGATGTCGGCCCCAAGACTCTCGCCAAATACGAGAGGGTCATCGCCAAGGCCAAGAGCGTCGTTTGGAATGGCCCCGTGGGCGTCTTCGAGTTCGATTCCTTCGCCAAGGGGACGGGAGAAGTCGCCAAGCTCGTCGCGGAGGCGACTGGACGCGGCGCGGTCACGGTAGTGGGAGGCGGCGACTCCGTGGCGGCCGTCAACAAGTTCGGCCTGGCCGACAAGATGAGTCACGTATCGACGGGCGGCGGCGCGAGCCTCGAGCTCCTCGAAGGCAAGAAGCTGCCGGGCATCGAGGTATGCCGCTCCTAGCGGGCAAGCCGAATATAGCCGAGCCGATGGCGCCCATCGCGGTCCCGCGGCTCGAAGAGGGGTTGAAGCATGCGTTCGTATTACATCGCCGGCAATTGGAAGATGCACAAGACCGTTTCGGAATCCGTCGCCCTCGCGAAGGATCTCAAGGATAAGCTTTCCGGATGCGGCGAGAAGCTTCTCGTGGCTCCGGCCTTCACCGCGCTCGCGGCCGTGTCCGAGGTCTTGAAGGGTTCCAATATCCTACTGGGCGCGCAGAACATGGGACCCGAGGAGCAGGGAGCGCACACCGGCGAAGTCTCGGTGCTCATGCTCGAGGACCTGGGCGTCGAGGCGGTCATCCTGGGCCACTCGGAGCGGCGCCACGGCTACCTCGAAAGCGACGAGCTCATCAATAAGAAGATGCTCCTCGCGCTGAAGCACGGGCTGCAACCGATCCTCTGCGTGGGCGAGACTCTCGAGGAGAGGGAAGGCGGCCGGCTCGAGGACCTTATCGGAACTCAGCTCCGCAAGGGACTCGAGGGCGTCGATGCCTCGGCGCTGAAGAAGGTCACCATAGCCTATGAGCCGGTATGGGCAATCGGCACGGGCCGGACCGCGACCCCCGAGGATGCCGATGCCGTCCATGCCTACATCCGCAAGGTCCTATCGGGCCTTTACGGGGAAGCGGCCGCGAAGGCTCTGTGCATTCAATACGGCGGTTCGGTAAAGGCCGAGAACGCGGCGGCCCTTATGGCCAAGCCGAATATCGACGGAGCCCTCGTCGGGGGCGCCAGCCTCAAAGCCGATACCTTCGTCCCGATCGCCGGATTCAGGAAATAATCGAGCGCCATCCTTTTCCCTTCGGGACTTGCGCGAGGTCGAGCCTTACGGATAAGATGAGGCTATAAGGCTGTTTTCTTTTAGAGCCTGGCCTCGGCCGGGCCTCTGCTCGGAAAGGCCGGAACTGACTGTTTGGAGTCGATCATATGGGCATATTAGGCATTTTCCTTCTCGTGATCTTCATTATCGCGTGTATTTTCCTCGTTCTCATGGTCATTATCCAGGACAGCGATTCTGATTCGCTGGGCGGAATTTTCGCGGGCGGCAGCGGGAGCGCCTTCGGCTCCCGTTCCACCAATGTCGTCGTGCGCTTTACGTACGTGCTGGGAGCCTTGTTTTTCGTGTGCGCCTTTTCATTGGCGATCCTCAACAAATCTTCGGTCGGCAACGTAGAAAAAGCCGCTCAAGCCCAGACTAAGGATACGACGTCCACCGAATGGTGGAACGCGAAGCCCCAGTCTTCCGCGCCTCAATCGCTGCAAGGCGCGACGACCGGAACGCCTCAGCCGGCGCCCGCTTCTTCTCCTGCCGCGCCGGTTGCGCCTGCCGTTCCGTCGCAGGGAAAGTAAGGCCTTGCCTCCGGCTGACGCGAGGCTAAAATAGAGGAGAGAAGGCTGCGAGGAGGCCTTAATGCTTCTTCAGCAAGTATTCGCGCCGGGCAGCATCAAGATCGGCCTGGAAAGCGAGGACAAGGACGAGCTCTTCGAAGAGCTCGTCGACATGCTCGCCAAGGACGGGGGAAGGGATTTCCCCCGCGCCTCGGTACTCGCCGCCGTCAAGGAGCGCGAGGACAAAATGTCGACGGGGATCAAGAAAGGCATCGCCCTGCCCCATGGCAAAGCCGAGGGGCTTATCGGCATCTGCGGCGCCCTGGGCATATCCAGGCGGGGAATAGAATACGCTTCCCTGGACGGGGAGCCCGTTTACCTGGTCTTCATGCTGGTATCTTCCACCAAGGATTCCGAATTCCACCTTGCCGCCCTCAAGCGACTCGCCATTTTGCTGGATGATCCCGAATTCTATACCGATCTCCTCCAAGCGGATTCTCCGGCCCGAGCCAACTCTATAATAAGGAACTACGAGACGAGATTGATCGATTTGAATCCCGGTCGATAGACAGCCGATTCCGGTCGACGGGATAGAAAGATAGGCGGGAACGCCGAATCGGAGCGTGGTATGGCATCGAAGGATCTCTTGGAGAAACTCTTCGACGTAGAGCACGAGGCCGAGGCGATAGTATCCGCAGCCCGCGAGGAAGCGGGCAGGCGCGTCGACGCCGCGAAGACGCGAGCCCAAAAGTATTATACCGAAGCTTACGATGCCGCCTTGAAGAAGGCGCTCGCCGCCCGCGAGGACTCGGAGCGGGCCGCTCGCGCCGATTACGAGGAGGCGATCGAGACCTTCCGCGCGAAGATCGAAGACTCTCGCCTGGACGAAGCGGCCTTCGCGGCCGCATGCGCGGCCGCCCTCGCGGAGGCCCGTTAGTGCCCGACGGCTTCGAGCCCGCGTACGTTTACGCGAGAGTCTGCGGGTCGCTCGCTCGAAGCTTCCTCGGCGATAGGGCGGCGAGCCTCGCCATGAGCCATCGCGTGGGAGAGGCCTGGAGGGAGATCTTCGACGAGACGCCTCCCGTCCTGCCCGAAGCCGAGCTGGCTACCGCCGCTGAGCGCGGCGTGAGGGCGAGGGCCTTCGAGGCGCTCCGGGGAATCGCCGGGCCTTTCCTTCAAAGCGAGCCCTTTTTCGCGGCCCTCGTGCGCAAATGGGAATTCGCCTACCTGAAAAGCGTCCTCGCGGCCGTCGTGGAAGCCTCGTCGGAGGCTCCGACCATAGAAGATCCGCATCTCGAGCCTTCATTCCTCGTCCAAGGATACCCCGACCTCGATAAGATGCTGAGAGGCACTCGATATCACTGGATAGTCGAGACCGGGCTGGATGACCTTCCGGCGGTAAAGAACAGGCTGGACCGCCAATACTATTCCGAGCTATGGGACGAGGCGAGGCTGATCCCCGAAGGTCTCGGGGCTGGCATCCCGGAGCTGCTGCGCGTGGAAGCGGAGCTCGAGAACCTCGTGTGGGGCCTTAGGCTCAAGCGCTACTATTCCTTGAGCGCGAGCGAGATCGAGGCCCTCCTCATAGACCTTCCCGGAATCGACGTCAGGTCGTCGACGCTGAAGGCTGTGGGCCTCAGGGCGGACTCGCGCTCGGAGTGGGTAGGCTGGAGATGGGAGAGCCTCTTGCCCGATGCCCGGCGCGAAGACGGAGGCGAATGGTACCTCGACGTCAGGGGCTTCGAGACCGCCGCCCACCAGTACCTGTATCGAATGCTGTATAGGCGGCTTCATATCGAATTCGACAGCTATGTCCCCCTCTATTCCTATTTCCTTATAAAGGAATTCGAGGTAAAGGCCCTCCACGGCATCATCGAGGGGATAAAGCTCGAGGCGCCCGCCGCCGAGATAAGCTCCTTCGCGGCGGAGACGACCGGAGGGCGGGGATGAGCACCGTCGCGATGCGCAGGCTCGAGCTCGTCGCGCTCAAGCGCGACATGAACGATGTCCTGGAAGGCCTGGGCCACGCCGGATGCTTCCAGATCGCCGTCAAGGCGCGCGCCGAATCCCCGGGAACCGAGCTCGCGCCGGAAAAGGAGGGAGAGGCCTCGCGTTACGGGAATTCGCTCGATGCGCTCGAGGATCTGCGGCGTTCGCTCGACCTGAAGTATCCCGAGAATGTCCCCGAGGGCGCGCGCCTGCCCGGAGCTCGGGAAACGGAGGCGCTCGAGGCCATGCGCGCGAGGGCGGCTTCGATTATCGATGCCTTGAGATCCAATGCCGAGCGAGCCGCGAAGGCGCGGGAGGCTCTCGAGGAGGCGAGCGTATTCGCGGGTCTGGCGCTGCCGTACCGCGAGTTGGACCGTCTGTCCTACTTGACGGTACGCATCGGGCGAGTCGCCCCGGAGGAGCTTCCCGCGATACGGAATTCCCTGGGAGAGAGGGCCATCTCCCTCGCCGTGGGCGGGAAGGGCGACATAGTGGCCGTGACGTCGAGGAAGGGACGCTTCGCCCTCGACACCGAGCTCGCCCGAGCGGGCTTTTCGCCGAGGCAATTCTCTCCCGATTTCGCGGGCGTGCCTCCGGAGCTCCCGGCCGCCTTGGAACGCGAGCTGGCGGAGCTCGATGCCCAGAGAACCTTCCTCGAGCGCGAGAAGGCGGATCTCCGCGACGAGCTCTCCCGGCCATGGCTCGCCCTGGCCGCCTCCTTCGCCGTGGCCTCCTCGGTGGAGGAGGCGCGCCTTTCCCTCGAGTCCTCCTCCCAAGCCTATAGGCTCGAGGGATGGGTGCCGGCCGGGGAAGTGGAGAGCGTCGCCAAGGCGATCGCGTCGAGGACGGAGGGTAGGGTCGCCCTCAGGTCCTTCGCGCCCGGGGAGATCGAGGGAGTCCGCAATGGAGACGAAGAGGTACCCGTCCTTCTCAAGCGACGGCGCTTCGTGTCGAGCTTCGAGAGGATGGTGCTGTCGTTCGGGACTCCGCCCTACGGAAGCATCGACCCGACGCCCTTCGTATGCGCGTCCTTCGTCCTCTTCTTCGCGATCATGTTCGGCGACCTGGGTCAGGGCCTGCTCATCCTCGCGGCCTCCCTCGCCCTGCGGATCGGCCTCGTCCCCGCCCTGGCGAGATGGAGAGTATTCGCTCCCATCGGCATGGCCTGCGGGATAGGCTCGACCCTGATGGGCTTCCTCACCGGCTCATGCTTCACTTTCGAGAACGCCCTCGTGCCCCTTACGCGGACGATCAGCGGCGCCCTGCTCGGCGCGCCGATGGACAGATTCCTGTCCCTGATGCCCCAAGGAAGCTCGGGCAAGGTGCTGGTCTTCTTCGGATTCACGCTCGCGCTCGGAGTCGTCGTCAACTCGACCGGGCTGGTCATCAATATCATAGACAGGCTTCGAGCGGGAAAGCCGGACGAGGCCCTTTTCGCGAAGACCGGGCTCGCCGGGGCCCTCTTTTTCTGGTGGGCCGTCGGGATGGGCGTCCGGGCCCTCCTCGGCTCGCTCCCGGCCTGGTTCGACGCGCTCGGCCTCGGCCTGCCCCTCCTCGCCCTCGTCTTCGAGGAGAGACTGGGGCTCCTCGTCAGGGGCGCGCGGGGAGGGAAGGGGCGCGGCGACGGCGCTTTCGCTGCGGGAGTGAAGGCCTTCGTCTCGATCCTCGAACCCGTATCCTTCTATCTGTCGAACAGTCTCAGCTTCCTTCGCGTCGGGGCCTTCGCCCTCTCGCACGTCGTCTTATCCTTCATCGTCTTTACCATGGGAGACATGATGAGGCAGCGGTCCGGTATCGGCGTGCTCTGGCAGCTGATCATCGTCGTCTGCGGCAACGCGATAATCATCTTCCTCGAGGGCCTCATCGTCTCCATCCAGATCGTCCGCCTTCAGTACTACGAGTTCCTCTCGAAATTCCTGACCGAGACGGGAAGTCCTTTCGTACCCTTTAGATTTCAATTTCGCAAGGAGTCGCCATGAGAAAGCGAATCTTAGCCCTGATCAGTCTCCTCGCGCTCTCGGCTTTAGCGGTCTTCGCCCAGGGCGCGAATCCGGCCGCGGCGGTATCGTCCGTCGCGGCCTGGAAGTACATCGGCGCCGCCTTGGCCGTGGGTCTCGCCTGCCTGGGCGGAGGCATCGCGGTGGGTAAGCTGGGCGCGGCCGCGATGGGAGCCATAGCCGAGGATGCCAGCCTCGCGGGCAAGGCCATCCCCTATCTGGGCCTGGCCGAGGGTATCTGCCTCTGGGGCTTCCTCGTGGCCCTCCTCATCCTGATGCTCTGATCGTGGCCGACTTCTTCGTCATCGCCGAGGAGGAGATCGTACTCGCCTTCCGCATGGTAGGCGTGGACGGCCGTCCGGTGTCCGGCAGGGAAGCCGCGCTGGACGCCTTCAGGTACGCTACGGGCACCGGCGCCGATCCTTCGGGCAGGCCTTACAAGGGCAGGGGCATGAAGGTCCTGATCCTCACCGAGGAGGTCGCCGACATGCTCGAGGCGGAGGCGCTGGAATGGCAGCTCGCCGGAGGCTTTCCCCTCCTCGTGGAGATTCCCTCGCAGGGAAGGCCGCGGGCGGGCCGCAAGAACCTCGTCGACCTGGTCAGGGAAGCCGTGGGCGTGGGCATATAGCGCGGGCTAATGAACGATCATAGGGAGCCTTATGGAAGAGATCGCAGGCGCTGAGGCCATACAGGGCGAGATACTCGGCGACGCCAGGAAGAAGGCGGCGCGCCTCCTCGAGGAAGCCGATGAGGAATCGGCGAGCACCGTCGCGGCGATCGAGGGCAGGGCCCTTGCCGTCGTGGAGGAGGTCATGCGCTCGAGCGAGGCGCGCGCGGCGCGCTTCCGGATGGAAACGATGGCTCGCTTTCCGCTCGAGCGGACGAGGATGAGGACGGCATTCGTGGAGAGGGCCCTCCGCGGGGCCCTCGAGGCATATATGCGCTCCCTTTCCGAAGATCGCGTCGCCGCCCTGTCGGAGGCGATGCTCGCGAAAGGAGCCTCCTTCCTCTCCGGCAAGGACCTCGTCGTGAGTCGGAAGGGGGTATCCGAGGCCGCCGCCCGCCGGATCGCCTCGCGCGCGCTCTCCGGAGCGTCGGCGCTCGCCGTCGAGGAGGACGACTCGATGACCGGCATCGGCCTCGTGGCCAGGGCGCGGGACGGGAGCGTCGTCCTAAGGGCGACCATGGACCTCGTCGAGGAGAGGCTTCTCGACGAGCGCAGGGGCGAGCTCGCGAGGGCTCTTTGCGCCGAGGCGCTCGAAGCGTGAGCGCGAACTCGTTCGCGGACGGCGAGGCCGCGCCCGGGACGAAGGCGATCCGAGGCCGCATAACCCGCATCTCTGGTCCCGTGATTTTGGCGGAAGGCCTGGGAGGCGCCGGGCTCTACGACGTGGCCGAAGTCGGAGAGGCCGGGCTCGCGGGCGAGATCATCCGGGTCGACGGGAGCGGCGCGACGATCCAGGTCTACGAGGAGAATACGGGCATGAAGCCCGGAGAGCCGGTCCTTTCCCTGGGGAAGCCCCTTTCCATCAGCCTGGGCCCCGGTCTCCTCGGAACGATTTACGATGGCATTCAGCGTCCCCTCGAGCGCCTCAAGGAAGCCTCCGGCTCCTTCATAAAGGCGGGCGTACGGGGCGAGAGCCTGCCGCTGGGCAAGAAATGGGCTTTCGAACCCGCGCTGAAGGCGGGCGACCCGATTGGGCCGGGCGTCCCGATCGGCCGGGTTCGCGAGACCGAGCTGGTACGGCATATCGTGATGGCGCCCCCGCTGACGCCCGCGGGAAAGGTCGCGACGGCCGTTCCCGTCGGCGAGTACACGTTGCGCGACACGATCGTCGAAACCGACGCGGGGATCCGCATCGGCCTCTCGCAGGAATGGCCCGCGAGGAAGGCGCGGCCCGCGCTCCGGAGACTGCCGCCGAGCGAGCCCTTGATGACGGGGCTCAGGGTGATCGACATGCTCTTCCCCCTGTCCAAAGGCGGATGCTCCGCCATACCGGGCGGCTTCGGGACCGGAAAGACCATGACCCAGCACGCGATAGCCAAGTTCTGCGACGCCGATATCATCGTTTACGTGGGCTGCGGCGAGCGCGGGAACGAGATGACCGACGTGCTGACCGAGTTCCCGAAGCTCGTCGATCCCAGGACGGGCCGCTCGATCATGGAGCGGACGATCCTCATAGCCAATACCTCCAACATGCCCGTAGCGGCGAGGGAAGTCTCCATCTACACGGGGATCACGCTCGCCGAGTACTACCGCGACATGGGCTACGACGTAGCGGTCATGGCGGACTCGACCTCGAGGTGGGCCGAGGCCTTGCGCGAGCTCTCGGGAAGGCTCGAGGAGATGCCCGCCGAGGAGGGTTTCCCGGCCTATCTACCCACGCGCCTCGCCGAGTTCTACGAGCGCGGCGGCCGGGTGGAGACCCTGAGCGGCGCGAGCGGCTCGATCTCCATAATAGGGGCGGTATCGCCGCCGGGCGGCGACTTCTCCGAGCCGGTTACCCAGCATACGAAGCGCTTCACGCGCTGCTTCTGGGCCCTGGATCGCGACCTCGCGAACGCGCGGCATTATCCCGCCATATCCTGGATCGACTCGTATTCGGAATACGCCGACGAGCTGCGCGAGTGGTGGGACGGCAAGGACCCCGAATGGAACGGCCTTCGCGTCCGGACCCTGGACCTGATGAAGCGCGAGCAGCGCCTCGAGCAGATCGTCAGGCTGATCGGCCCCGACGCCCTCCCCGACGAGCAGCGCCTCGTCCTCGCGACCGCGGAGATGATCAAGAACGGCTTTCTCCAGCAGAGCTCCTTCGACGAGGTCGACAAGTATTGCGTTCCCGAGAAGCAGGTGCTCCTCTTGCAGACGATCATGGACTTCCACGACAGGGCCGAGAAGGCCATTCGCCTCGGCGCGCCGCTGACCGACATCGCGGCGCTGCCCGTAAGGGAGCGCATAACGCGGCTGAAGAGCGAGGTGCCCAACGACAGGCTGGAGGAAATCCGCGCCGCCGGGCGCGAGATCGCCTCGGCCTTCGACGAGCTGACGCGCGAGCGCGCGCGGGACGAAGCGCGGGAGGAGGCGCGATGAGGGGCTTGGAGCATCGCGGCCTCGCTCACGCGGAGGGGCCGATAGTGATCGCGCTCAGCCGGGAGACGGCCGGTTTCGGGGAGCTGGTCGCGGTGTACGGGCGCGACGGCGAGCGGAGGACGGGCCGCGTCGTCGACAGCTCGGATACGGCCATCGCGGTCCAGCTCTTCTCCTCCAATTCCGGCCTGTCGCTCGACGAGACTCGCCTCGAGCTGCTGGGCCGGCCGCTCGAGCTCCGCGTCGGGCCCGACCTCCTGGGCCGGGTCTTCGACGGCCTCGGGCGTCCTTCCGACGGCTATCCGCAGATCATCTCCTCCGATAGCCGCGACGTGAACGGATCCCCGATAAATCCTTCGGCCCGCGTCTATCCTCGGGACTTCATCGAGACGGGGGTCTCGGCCATCGACGGGATGAACACGCTGATACGCGGGCAGAAGCTGCCGATCTTCTCGGGCAACGGCCTGCCTCATAACAGGCTCGCGGCCCAGATCGTCAGGCAGGCGAAGATACTCTCATCGTCCCCGTCTTCCTCCGGCTCGGGCGACGCCGAGTCCTTCGCCATCGTCTTCGTCGGGATGGGAATAAAATACGACGTCGCGCGCTTCTTCATCGACTCCTTCGAGCGCTCGGGCGTCCTGTCCCGCGTCGTGATGTTCCTCTCCCTGGCCGACAGCCCCTCCATCGAGCGGCTCGTGACGCCGCGATGCGCCCTCACCGCCGCCGAGTACCTGGCCTACGAGATGGACATGCACGTCCTCGTCGTCCTCACGGACATGACCAACTACTGCGAGGCCCTGCGAGAAGTCTCGGCCTCGAGGGGGGAAGTCCCCTCGCGCAAGGGCTATCCGGGCTACCTCTACTCCGATCTGGCCTCGCTCTACGAGCGGGCGGGAAGGATCGAGGGCTCCTCGGGCTCCATCACCCAGATCCCCATCCTGTCCATGCCCAACGACGACATCTCCAATCCGATCCCCGACCTTACGGGCTACATCACCGAGGGGCAGATCGTCCTCGATCGAGAGCTGTTCCAGCGCGGAGCCTACCCTTCCATCGCCGTGCTCCCCTCGCTCTCGCGGCTCATGAAGGACGGCATCGGCGAGGGCATGACCCGCGACGACCACAAGGAGGTCTCCAGCCAGCTGTTCGCCGCCTACGCGAGGACGAAGAGCGTCCGCAACCTGGCGGCCATCATCGGAGAGGAGGAGCTCGCCCCTTTGGACAAGAAGTACCTGCGCTTCGGGGAGCGATTCGAATCCGAGTTCGTATCGCAGGCCGAGGACGAGGACCGGAGCGTCGACGCTACGCTGGACCTCGGTTGGAAGCTCCTGTCCGTCCTGCCGAGGGACGAGCTCGTACGCGTATCGCGCGCGATGATCGAGAAATACATGCGGGTGGAGGAAGGCGATGCCGACTCCGAACGTCGCCCCGACTAAATCGAATCTCCTCCGCGAGAAGGAGAGGCTCGCCCTGGCCGAGGAGGGCTACGACCTCCTCGAGCGCAAGCGCGAGATACTCATGCTCGAGCTCATGAAGCGGATCAACGAGGTGAAGGTCCTCGAGCGGCAGATAGGACGGCGGGCTGGCAGCGCCTACCCCGTCTTGAGGCGGATGCTGCTCGCGGCCGGGCGCGACAACGCCCGCGAGCTCGCCTCCGGCGTGCGGGCCGATTTCGCCGCCAAAGAGAGGAGGGTGCAGGTCTCCGGGATCTCCATGCCGGCCCTCGAGGCCGTAGCGCCGGAACGGCGCCTCCAGACCTCCTTCATGGGCTCCTTCGCCGACTCCGACGAGACGGCGGCCGAGTTTACGGCCCTCCTGGAGCTGGTGGCGGCCATGGCGGGCTTGAGGGCGATCGTGTGGAGGCTCGCGAAGGAAGTCCGCAAGACTCAGAGGCGGGTCAACGCCCTGGAGAAGATGGTCATCCCGGAATCCAAGGCGATACGGTCCTACATCGAGGCGTCGCTCGAGGAGAGGGAGCGCGAGGCCGTCTTCTCGACGAAGCGGCTGAAGGAAAGGAAGCAGAGGGGGGGGAGCCGATGAAAGGACTGATGTCCAAGGCGGTCGTCCTCGCCGAGGGCCTGTATTCCTCGGCCGCCCCGGCGAAGTACGGCATCGCCATGGCGCGGGTCTTCGGGACCGAGGTGACGGCCGTATACGCCGTCGATATGGCGGCGATCCGGCTTCTTTCGAGGAGCCGCATATTCGTCGACGAGGAGAGCGAGGAATACGAGCGGAGCCTCGAGGAGACGGGCCGGCGGCGCCTGGCCTTCGTCGAGGAGCTGGCGAGGGCCAAGGGGGTGAGCGTCGCCACGCGCTTGCTCAAGGGCTCCATCGCGGGCGAGGTGCTGCGCTTCGCGGAGGAGGCGGAGGCCGACTGCATCCTTCTCGGCGGGTGGGAGCGCAACGGCGATTTTCGCGATATAATCTTCGAGGCAAGCCGCGAAATCGCGAATATCGCCCCCTGCACCGTGCTGATCGTCAGGGATCCGGACGCGGAGCGGGCATACAGGGCAATTTAGTGGAGGATCAATGCGAGTCGCTCTCGTCTACATTCCGGCCGGGGACCCGGAGGGTCTCGCCGCCGTCGCCAAGGCGATGGCCCGAACCCTGGAGGCCTTGGGCCATTTCGTCGATATCGCCCAGGCGAGGGCTGACGAATCGCCCCACTTGACGGGCTACGACTACGTCATCGTCGGCACCGAAAGCTCGACCGCGCTCGGCAGGATCCCGGAGCGCGTCGCTCAATTCCTCGCCCAAGCGGGCATGATCTCGGGCAAGCGCAGCATGGCCTTCCTCCGCAAGAGCGGCCTCAGGCCGGAACGGGCCCTCGGCCGGCTCATGAAGGCGATGGAGGCCGAGGGCATGATCGTGAACAGCGCCGAGGTCGTCGCGAACGAGGCCAGCGCCTCCGAGGCCGCCCGCGGGGCGCCGATTGAGCGGTTTTGAGGCGTGGATACCTATTACGAAGTCCTCGGCATTCCCCCCGAAGCGGGATCGAGGGAAGTCAAGAGCGCCTTCAGGCGCCAGGCGAAGAAGCACCATCCCGATTTAAGGCGCGAAGACGGTTCCCGCGCGGCGAGCGCGCGGGCCGCCGACGCGGCCATGCGCCTCCTTCTCGAGGCCTACCGGATACTCTGCGATCCCGAGAAGCGACGCGCCTACGATAGGAGCCTCAGGAGGAAGGCGGCCGAGGAGGGAGGCTTCGATTACCGGCGCTTCCTCAAGGCCCGCCCGGCCGATCCCGCGAGCCAGGCGAAGCTCGTCGTCTTCGACCTGCTCCACGGCTTCGAGGACGAGGCTCTCGAGGTATACGAGAGGGCCAAGTCTCTCGGCGATTTCCGCCTCGAGCGCTGGCTCGAGCGCGGGGAGGCGATGGATGCCGAATTCTGCATCGCCGAGGAATACGAGAAGAGGGAGCGCTGGCTCAAGGCCTATATCCTGTACAAGCGACTCATAGCCATGGAAGCCGAGAAGCCGTGGTTCCGCTACTTTTTCGAGGTGGTCGTCCTGCGCTTCCGGAGTCTCGTGCTGCAGAAGCTGCAGAAGGCCCTCGACGACGAGGATTACGTGGACAGGATCGAGGAGGCCGCGGGTCTCGGGCTGCCCAAGCGCGATGTGGCCCAGCTCTTGCGGAAGAAGGGCGAGGTGTTGCTGCGCATGCGAGACGTGGAAGCAGCCATCGAGACTCTCAAGAGGGCCTCGGAGCTCGAGCCCAAGCTCGCGGGACTATCGGCCCTCAAGCGGCGGGCCGGCATCCAGGCCTGAAAGACGCATGCTTGCGTAAAGCCCTTTTTTCGTTTACTTTCTTGGATGGTCGTTGTTTGAATTCTATATCGAAGGAATACATGATGCGCATTCGTTCCATGATAAGGCATGCCTTCGCGGCGTTGCCGCTCGCGTGCATGTCCGTCGGCGCCCTTTCCGCGCAGGCCGGGACGCCGTTGCCGACCCGCCATCCCCTCGTGCAGGTGGACCTCAACTCCAACGAGCCGTACTACGTCGAGACCTTCAAGGAAGACATCGACAGGCTCCAGACGGGCGTAAACGCCTTCTCGCCGCAACGGATCACTCTCGCCTCGAAGGATAAGCTCAATATCCTGCTCGATACGATCGACATGATGCTCTTCCGCCAGTATTGCGACCAGCAAGGCATCAAGGTCTCCGACAGCGAGGTCTCGAGTCAGCTCGCGCAATACAAGGCCAGCCTGGGGCCCGGGGCCACCGACGCCATGGTCGACGCCAGCCTCAGGCGCAACGGGGTCTTCACCGACATCAAGACCTACGTCAAGCAGGATCTGCTGTTTTCGGCCTATCTCAGGGCGAAGAAGCCCGACGACGTCAAGGCCATCAGTCAACCGAGCGCCTCGGACGTCCTCAAGGCCTACGACGATATGAAATTCAACTTGCGCCGCCCGATGTCCTACCGCTTTACGATGCTGGTCGCGAGGACGCAGGGCAAGAGCGACGCCGAAAAGAAGAGCATCGGCGACGCGATGCGCGCGATAGCGAACAAGCTCAAGGTCGATCCGTCGACTTTCGACGATTACATCGTTCGCGGAGCGGTCGATCCCGCGGGCGCGGGCTATCAGACCATGATGAACCTCGTCATCGGCAAGACGGCCGACTCCAAGAAGCAATACCCCGGACTCTACGACGCCATCTTCGGTCTCAAGGAGGGGGAGGTCAGCGACCTGATCGAAGACGACCTGGGCTACAGCATCGTCCGGACGGGGATTCTCCTTCCGGAGAAGGACCTCGGCCTCGACGATCCCATCGAAGGCCTCACCACCAAGGCCGCGACGGCCAATCCCACGGCTACCGTCCTCGCCCTCGTGATAAACGAGCTGCAAACCTCGAAGTACGCGGAGCTCCAGAAGACAACGCGCGACGCCGTCAACGCGAAATTGCGCAAAGACGCGACCATAACGCTCGCGGTCGCCAATCTCTCCGGCCTGCTCGACCCTCCCGAGATAGAGACGCTCAAGAATTTGAAGTCCAACGGCTACAATCTCGTCCTCCAGTAGGGCCAAGGCGTGGCATCGAGGAGAAAGGCGCGCATACTGGCCTTCCAGGCGCTGTATGCATGGGATTCCTCCGGCGGAAAGGCCGAGGGACTCCTCGATTTCGACTGGCTCGACGAAGAAAAGCGGTTTTCGCTCGACGACGAGGTGGCGGCCTTCGCTCGGCTCCTCATCGCCGGTACGCTCGAGAGCGTGCAAGCCGTCGACGCGGCGATTAAATCGCATCTTCAGAACTGGTCCTTCGAGCGGCTGAAGCGCGTCGACCTGGCCGTATTGCGCCTCGGGGCCTATTCCCTGCTGTACCAGAGGGATATCCCCGCGCAGATCACGATCGACGAGGCCATCGAGATCGTGAAGGAGTATGGTTCTGAGGACTCCTATCGTTTCGTCAACGGAGTGCTCGATGGAATCTGGAAGACCGAAAGCTCCAAAGCCTAGCCGCCTCGCGCAGTCCGGGACGATCATCGCGCTGATCCTCCTCTCCTGCGCGGCCTGCCTCGGCAGGAACGCCGCCGCGGCCTTCGCGTCCGCGCTTTCCGCCATGGATTCCGCCATCGCCTCCCGCGACGTCCCCGAGCTGCTGCGGATCTTCCCTCTCGCCTTCGCTCGGGCCCGCGAGACCTCGGAATGGCTATCGCTCCTCAAGCGAGCGAAGGAGGCCGAGGCTCTCGGCGACGTCGGACGCTACGCGGACACCGCCGATCGGGCGCGCAAGGCCTTCCCGACCTCCGAGTCCATCGCCGCGGCATCGGCCTTGGCCTATATGCGCGACGGACGGCCCGCTGATGCCTTGGCCTTGTTCCGCGGCCCGATATCGCCGGACGCTCGGCCGAATCTTTGGGCGGAGGCCTTCATCGCCGCGCGGGGATCCGGAACCCGTGCGACTGCGGATAGCGCGGATTATAGCCGGCTCGCGGAGGTCACGCGCGACCCTCGTCCTTACCTGGGGGCGGCGGCGCTCGGCCTCGCCTCGGGAGATCGCGTTTCCGCCCGCGCCTGGCTCGAAAAGGCCCTGGCGGGGGGCGCCCAGGCGCCCTCGGAGCTCCTTTGGGACTGCGGTCTCTACGAGGCGCTCGCGGCGAGACCCGACGCGGGCTCGGGACCCTACGAACTCGCGCTCATGGGCGACGCGGCATGGATGGCGAACGATTCGGGTCTCGCGAGGAGCCGATGGGAACGCGCCATCGACCTCGATCCGCGATTCTCATGGAAGCCCTACGTCGATCTGGCGCTGATGGCGGGGGACCTGGGCGAAACGGCCGAAAGCTATTGGCAAAGGCTGAAGGCCGCTTTCCTTTCCGGCCCGGCCTCCGAAGCGAGGGATGGCGCGCTCGCGGCCTACGCCGCCCATCTCGCGAGGACCGGCCGC
>Ga0181529_10001996_pt1 | contig 25188 bp, 29 predicted proteins | sample PEATcosm2014_Bin_36_FD_119763 | JGI IMG/M metagenome (GOLD analysis project Ga0181529, IMG submission 119763) | Peatland microbial communities from MTU Mesocosm Facility, Houghton, MI, USA - PEATcosm2014_Bin10_30_metaG | ecosystem: Environmental > Terrestrial > Soil > Wetlands > Peat | place... | reverse complement strand
GGTCAAACAAGAATCGCGGCCCGAGCCGCCACGGTTCGAACGTGTGATTTGAATCATCTCGCCATCGTCAGTCGTCCTCGTCGCAGCAGCAACCGCAATCGCTTCCAGCAGTGGTGAATTTCCAGATAAGTACGAACGGCAAGAACAGAATCGCGAGCGCGAGTTTGACCAGCTTCCAGCGTCCGGCCGCCGAGAGCGAGCCTGTCCACTGAATGATCAGGTAAACGAGCAGCACAAAGACCGCATATTGGATTGCGACCGTCGCATATTGCACGACAGCTGTGTTCATGAAGTCCATTAGCGAGTCGATCATCCTTATTCCTTTCCGGGCACGTTGGCGTGTGCCCGAAGAATGTTTGCTGGATTGGAGAAGAGAAGTCCCGGCGCTACGCCGAGTGCCTGGTGCTCATGCCGAAGGCAGTTGGCACGTCAGGCGGCCGAAACCGAGCTACATGATGTAGCTGTTCTCAAAGATGAGTTCCATCTCCCCGGGAGGAAGAGTCTCCTCATCGGGGTCGTAGAGTTCCGGATCGCGATATTCGCATTCCTGATCATCAAGGCAATCCTCGGGATCTTCGAAGGTGGGACGGTTGGCGCGGGCATAGGCGCCTCCCTCATCCAACGCTTCGTTGAACTGCTGAGCGCCTTCATCGCTCCAGAAATCAGAAGCCGCTTCTTCCTCCTCTCTCGGTTCATTTGAGGGTGAGTTGTCGTTAGTCATCGCCATCCGATGTCTCCTTCCGCGGGCAGGCTTCTGATCAGGCCTGACCCGCATATTGATTGTCGGAGCAAACTGGCATCCGGAAATCAAATCAGTACTTTGGAGTTGTTCCACCCAGGCACATCGATTCCATCAAGGGATCGGGTTGTTCAACCACTGCCCGGGGATTTCGAAGTCTTTCGCGGATCGAGATCCTCGAAGCGCAGGATCACCGCGGTCAGGCCCAGGGCCTGGGCCAGCTGCAAAAGTTTGCCGACGGGAAGGAGTACATGGCCGCATTCGAGCTTGGATAAATAACTCCGGTTCATCTTTGCGGCCAGGTTTGCGAGCTGCGACTGAGACATGTGGCGTTGCTTGCGTAACAAACGGAGCACCATGCCCATACTTTGGGCAATCTGGTTCCTCTGTTCTTGAGGACACGAGCTAAGTAGGCTGTCGATGTCAATCTTCACGTACCGCAGAGGAAGAGGGTAATGGCAAGCGATGCAATTGCCGCTACGCGGGTATTGGCGTGTGTTGCAGCGCCGGCAGGTGATGGTTTCGTTGTCGCGAACGGAGGGGAGAAATTGCGTAGACATGGCTTTCCTTTGAACACGCGTGAGGTAAAGTTGTCGGAATAATGAGAGGTCCCGGCCGACGTTGGTTGGAGAGGAAGCGGTGCGCGGCGCCGCACTGCAACGATGAAGCTTGCTTCTCAGAACGGGCCGCAGTCTTCGCACGCTGGCCGCTGGTTAGAGATTGAAGCGAAATCAAGGTCGCAACGAATGTCAGTTGGAGAGGATCTCTCCGCGTTCTTCAAGGACCGCTTCCAGGTCGAAGTCGCGGGCATCGGGGACATGTGTGGAGGCGGACGCTATGCATGTGAAATTGGATGGTGGGACATGAGGTCTGTAATTTCCGGCTCGAACGGACTCTGGTGAGTGGACCCTAAATCCTCCGACCCACAGTCTATCGCTGAGCGCGACCGCGTAACGTTGAGGAGTTGGACGGAAATGACCGTAGAATTCAGGATTCTTGCTTGCGAGAGCGTGTCGCTTGATAAGTTCCATTTCGAACGGCGCCATGAACGCTGAGCGCTCATCCAGGCAGCAAGGCCACTGCTCCTTGGGTAACTCATCCAGGCACCGGCCTGCGACAGGCTGCTCCTTGTCCTTCTCTACCGCGGCAATCCCTTTGAGCTTGACGCACGCGCCATTAAGCTGCGGAGAATGGCAAATTACCCCCGCCCATCCCGCGTCGTGCCAGGGAACTCGAATCGACAAGTGGCGCAGGGGCAAATCGACAACATCGGGTCTTCACCGTTGCTTCGGCCTCATCTGTCTGATCCATGAGCTCGGCCGTGGCGCGGATGTTTTCAGCAGTCTCCGCTGCCATGCGTTTGGTCTCCGTTTTCTTTGGAAAGCTCTGCTCTTCGGCCTTGTCACTCACCAAATCGAGCCGCCGATATCCTTCAGCTATCTGCTCCAGCGTCTCTCGATTTGTGGTGTTGCCGATCAGCAGCCGCAACTCCTTCACAGGCGCAAGCGACTTAGCGATGCTTTCCAGGCCGGAAAGAAAGAAGTAACCTGCTCTATCAACAGGCGTTAGATCCCTCACGGTCCAACTCAAGGCAAACCTGCTGGAGGGTTGAGATGAGGCATTGTTTTCAACTCCGAAGTATAGCTGAGTGCGCTCCGGGTTGGGGATTGGGCTTTACGCGTGAGCGTGTGTTTTCGGAGACGGCCTGCGCAAGCTACAGAGCGCTTGGAGCAGCGGCGGTCGGCGCAGGTGGTGCACCCACGGTCACAACGGTCCTATCCCCGAGAAGCAGCGAGACTGCCGCGAGAAATCGAGTCATGAATTCACGGCGGTCTACTGTGGGGGATTTTGGCGGGACCCTGTATGCAAATATAGGGTAATGCAGGGTAAACGGGACTCCCCAAGTTTTGCGCTAAATCGTGCAATTAGAGTAGTCTATGGCAAAGTGGTGTATCTGGTGGCAATGGCCAGGTTAGGCCTCCTAAGCCGGGAGTTGTGGGTTCGATCCTCGCCTCGCCTACCAGTCACGGATCAATCCCGGGACCGGAAGCCTGGCGCAGTACCGGCATAGGGTCGCTGATCCGGCATCAGTCACCCTGTACGATATGATTACGTTCTCTGCGCTGCCGCGGGGGGGCCTGAGTGCGAGAGGTGCGCCAGAAAGATCCTCGGATCCAGTTGGAGTCGAAGTGTGCTGTTCCTCTGATACGCCTGTCCAGCATGGAACGTTCCTTGGGATTGCCTTCTGTTCCCTTTTAGGGTACGATTGACCCCGTAATGGGTACAGGCATTGCGCTTTCGGACACCTTGTTTGGCCGCACGCGCGGCGCGGTGCTGACCGTGCTGTACGGCCACGCTGGTGAATCCTACTATCTGAGGCAACTCGCCCGTATGACGGGGATTACGCTCGGGCCGGTGCAGCGTGAGCTGCGCCAACTCGTCGACGCCGGTCTGGTGACGAAGAGGATACAGGGTACGCAGACCTTGTTCACCGCCAATGCGTCGAGTCCTATTTTTGCCGAGATGAGAAGCATCGTGGCAAAGACGGTCGGGATGCATGATGTGCTGTTGACTGCGCTGAGCCCGCTCAAAAGCAAAATTGATCTTGCCTTTGTCTATGGCTCGGTGGCGCGCTCCGGCGAGACCGCGCAGAGCGACATTGACCTAATGGTCGTGGGCACGGCCCGGTTCGCGGATGTCGTCGAACGAATCGCAGATGCCCAAAAGACCCTCAACCGTGAGATAAACCCTACGGTTTACACGGCCAAGGAATTTTCCAGCAAGCTGCGCGGAAACTTTCTGAAGACTGTGCTGGGCGGCAAAAAACTCTTCATCATTGGAGACGAAGATGACCTTAGAGAACTGGGCCGCCAACCGGTGGCTTGAGAGCCTCGAGTCAGACCGGGAGGAGATCGAGCGTTTGCTGGCCAATGCGGACGGGCACCTCGATGACTACCGGAAAGCAGTCGTGAGCGAGATGTCTGCGGACGCGCAACTGAGCCTAGCCTACGATGCGATCCGTGCCTCGGCGACGGCAGCATTGCGGGCGGCCGGCTACCGCGTCGTCCGTGGCGGCGGCGAGCACTACCGCACGATTGAGGCGCTGGAATTTTCCATCGATCCAAACAGGAAACTCATTCCCAAGCTCGACGCCCTGCGCCGGAAGCGGAATACTGGCGCCTACGACGATTACGGTCTGGTGGCTCAGGGCGAGGCGGATCTGGCGGGCGAGTTGGCAGCCGAGGTCCGCGCAGCAGTGGAGGCTTGGATCCGAATGGTTCATCCTGGCAAGATTGCATGAGCACTAATCGTCGCTGGCCGCAGGAAATCACCCGCTCTCAACGGTGAACATTAAGCTGGTTCGCTTGGGTCGAGTTCTGATCCTTCACACGCCAACCGTATGCTGATCAGTGACTCGTGCCGCGACGATGTGACCTGGCGGGAGCGCGGAAATTGCGCCGAAGGCCAAACGACCACAAGGCAACCGCGGCATGGTATTGGGCTGACCTTCGAAATTGCGCTTATGAGGCGCCATTAAGCGGAACTCGTTATCGCGCATCGACAGGTTTCACCGACGGCCGGCTGCACGCACGGAGTTCGCCTGACGCGATTCAGAGCATTCATCGCCATTCGCGAACGATCGCCGCAAGCGCCGGATCATCATTCAGGGAGGAAAACGCGACATCTTGGAGGTATCTCACGAGTCGAGGGCGATCCTAGAAGCGCCGGCGTGGTCGCACTTCCAGATTTTGAATCGACGCGATGTATCGCGCTACCCCGAGGGGGACAAATTGCTCGTCAATGTCGGTCAACATTTTCATGTTTCTCTGGCGATCGATCGAGAAAATGACGATCCCGTGTGCCGTAGGGTCAGGCCTTTTCGCGTTCAGCTCCTTGGCTTCAATCAGGACTGCAAACATAATTGCCCCTGCGTCCGCGGCACAACGAATGCCTTCTTCAACCTTGTTGACTGCCAAAAACTCCTCTGCGTCCGAATTCTTCATTTCCAACCCTCGATGTTCAGATTGGGGAGCACGTGCGATGCTTTATGCATTCCCCCGGGCGAGTGATATTGCACCACGGGAACACCTTCACGGTGCTCGCATTGCTTGTGCGATTTCGGCTTGTATCGGGTTACAGTTTGCGATCGAATGGTTAAGAGTTCGTTCTGGAGATCGTGCGGGCATCCATGTCCGCGCAGGGAACGAGGCACGATCATGCTTCCTCCGCAAGCATGATCGTGAGGACTCGGAAGTACGTCTCTGGTTTGTCGCTTTCCGGAATCACGATTCCCGTAGGATCCGCAGTCCAGTCAATCTTCCAGACGAACATTTGTTCACCTATCGAGAACTGCCCCCCGTCGTGCTGGTCCGGGAATTGGTCATCACCATCGTCGAAGCGATCATAGTCGCGGATCAGTTCAATCATTCTTCTCTTCACTGCATCCGGGAGTGCCTGCACTTTACGTGTAGCGACGATCATGCCCGGCATGCTCGGTTTGGCACCGGTTGTAGCCTCGTGCCGGAATTTATCATTTCCCCGCGCGATGATTTTTTCCGTTTTCATTGCCAGCTTCTTCCCCCTTGTTCGCCGTTCAAGCCCAATAGTCTGTTGCGTGCAGGCCCCTCCGCTCAATGCTGTCGAACTATGCCTCCTCGTTTCGTCCTTGAATTCCGACGTGCTCGGCGGAGTCGGCACCTTTCTGCTCCTAACCATGAAAAGCGCGGAGAATCGTTGCGACTGGAGAGAGCTCACCGAGCCGATGCCCGCATTTCCGTTGCAGGCCCTCGGAGTGCGGGACGGCTCACCACCAGCGGTGAGCCGACTTCGCCGACTAGCTTGGCTCCTGCGAAAGCCGGCGTGATCGGGTAGGAGGCGGGATCACTCCCGCCGTCCTCCCACACCACCGGACGGACCGTTCGGTATCCGGCGGTTCATGAAACAGCGGTGGACGCTATAAAGCTCCCATCGCCTTCGTTTTCGGCAACCCCACAGCCGCCGTGCGGGTCTCAGCACCAATTCCGGCCCATGGCAGGTTCCGCCCGCCACCTTCAGGAATGGCCGTACTCGCGTACGCTTCTGCTTCTTCGTCCTGCATCGGGGTCTGCGCTCCTACTTCCGTGTTTCATGTTCGGTCCTTCACCGCTCCGGTCTCAGCGGCTACTACGACCTCTGCTGCAATCTGCCAGCCCATCCCGACACCTTACGGTGCCAGTAGCACGAGGCAGGCCGACAGACTTCCCAGGGTAATTCGCGTGACCTTCACTGCATATATCCGTCGGATCTACGTCCCCACCTTCCGGATGGTATCGGGCTTTGAGTTTCGTGGCCCTCTCGCCCAGATGGGACCGCCTCTATCCGCTGGCTGTTCGTCGGACCGCAGTTTTGCTTACAGCTTCCTTCAGATTCCACCTCGCGATGGACACCCTTGCTGTTCGGCTAGCAGTTCCCACCATCAGGGCCTGCAGCGGACTTGCACCGCCAAGTCTACGAAATGGCCACCACAGCCAATTCGCTCGCGCTTACGCGCTACGCGCCATGCCTGGCGCACCACTGAAGCGGCCCAAGGAGATCATCCTTGAGCCGCTCCAACGGGATGGAATGAACCGTCCCACTGTCTCGACTTTGAAGGGGCCGAGCACCCATAGACATATATCGTCATGCGGACGGCCAGCATCAGTAACCGAAGTACTATGAGTGCTTCCTCTACGGTCCCCGGGACCACAGGTTCGAAATTGAAGTTTGTGCGATTCGAGAGCGTGGGCTTTTTTCAATCTCAGGCCGGGGCGACAGGTCGACGCTTCTTGCAGGATGCCGGCGATTGAGAACGCACTGCGCGGCTCGGAATTTCACATTTCAGCGGGTTGGCCACGAGATAAAGGCTTATCGTTGGCTGTCCTTGTGGTGCGTTTTGGCGCGTTTTGAGACAGTGGCCCGGACGAAAATCTGCCCGGACCGTTGACTCGTATCCTTATATAGCGGTCGTGTCCGGGTCGCCTTGACGGCGTCCTCGCATTCCGCTCAGGATTTGCGGTCGAATGCGCTCGTGCGGCGGCCGATCCACCACGCGGTCACCGAGCACCAGAAGAAGCAGCTGGCGAGTTCGTGCAGCGCCATGAAGAGGCCCGCGACCACGGCCATCGCGATCGAGTGCGCGAGCGACGGGTGCCAGTGGGCACCGATGGCGATCCCAGATAAGAAGACCGCGAACGTCCAGAATAGGATCAGTGGCGGACTGCCCTTGCGGGCAGTGAGTCGGTCGGTCATGATTCATCTCCTTTAAGGTTGGGCGCCGTGGCTATTGAGGGAACCAATGCGGACTGCAGGACCCGAGGCAACAATCTCATCGAACGCTTTGGCGTACGCGCGTCGTGTGTGGGGGGACACGACTGAATTGCATAGCATCGTTCGAAGAGCTGCGAGCGAACTGTGAGAGGGAGGGATTGAGGTAGTGGAAAGAGCTGTGGACCAGGGTCCTCCTTGCGACCTTTTCGAGCGAGAGGCAGAGTCGATCATTGGGGATGTGATGTTGTTGGGATTGAGTGGTTGAAGAGGGATGGGATTGGGGAATGTGAAAGATATGGGGAACGGAAATGGCGGCCCGAGTCGGGGTCGCAATTTAGAAGAAGGAGTTTACGTTTAGCCTGACGGCGAAGCCATTCAGGTGTACAGCTTCTTAAAAATCCCACGACGTGCAGTCGGAGATCCGCAACAGGCGCATTAGAGGAAAACGATTACCGAAGCTCGGTTCTCAGTTCATGCGGACGCGAAATAGGCGCAGGTCTGCCCGAATTCGTTTCCTGCTCCCGGGCTGGTGAAGTTGTCACCACGGCGGGAGGATATCCCGGCCGAGTTCCGCAATCAACCGCGATCAGAATGTTGTCCGCTCGATGGATGTCGAAATCACAGACACTTCAATCTGTTGTGCTGGAACTGGAGGCGGATGACATTGGCAGCGGAGCCTGCCCGCCGCTGGCAAAAACCGTCCTTGGGATTCGCAACATTTGCGTGATCCGCTGAACGACTGGACCTAAGATCCGGTACTCGGAGTCACCATGAGGGACTCTAATCGGCGGGAACATATCGTTGTCGGCGTAGAGTTCATAGACGGCATCTTGTTTCAACACCCAAACCTCTTCGGGTTCTCCGTCTGCGTTGTGTTGAATCTGCGGATCTGCCCATTTGGCGGGAACCAAGGTCCTCACTTTGCGGACAAAGAAATCGTTGCCGTGCTTCGCTACCACGGCTCTACCTTCGCTCCAGGGGATGGGGGTGCAGATCACAATGTCTCCGCGATGAATGAGTGGTGCCAGGGCCTCGTCGGAAACTTCGAGGGCAAATGGCGCTCCGCTGACTGGGTGACCTGACGGAAACATCGGTCGCTCGGGATCGTTGATGAATGGCACCCAGAAGACGGGCCCAGGGAACTCGGATCGGAAGAGTTCCGAAATGGGGACATCGAGAGCTTTGGCGATCCTCTTGAGGGATTCGATAGAGAACCCAACCTGCCCGTGCTCCAGCTTGCTCAGGTTCGGCTGATCGAAATTAGATTTCGAAGCTAAATCCTTCAAAGTCCAATGTTTAGACTTCCGGATTGCCCGGATGCGAGCGCCAACCTCAGGATCACCGTTGCCTGCTTTCCCGCCTGTCATGGTTTTTCTTCCCTCCTCATACGATACAGAAAATCCGACAAGACAAAAGATTTTGTTCTACAAGCGTTGTATAAAGGCCTATTTATATTGTCTACTAATACCATCTTGATGGTACTAAATGCAATATTAATTGTACTTCAGGGCTAAGTAAGGGGGTAGTGAGATGAGTCCGTCACATATGAATCCTGACCATCCCATGTCGATCGTCGATCGGATCGAGGCAATGGATCACGCACTTACCGTTAAGGAGCTCTCCGTCCTGCACCGTTCATCTCCGTCCTGGTGGTACCAGAGGGCGCGGAGCGGGCGCATGGGAAATGCCGTTATCCGAGTCGGGGGCACGGTGAGATTTGATCCGGTGCTGACGGCTCGTTGGTTGCGCAGCCTATCTGCTATTTAGCGGGAGAGAGGCCAGTCCTGACACTGGCCGGAGAGATTTTGAGATGGGTATGGCCTCAACATACGCATTATCGACTGACATAACGCTCACCGAGCCTGCTGCTGAAGGTGCCAGCTCAATCGAACTGTCGAACCGAGAGGCGCCGGCAGGAGGAAATCGGGCCGATGATGATGCTGCTGCCGCCCTGCCCGAAACCGGCTACGAACTCAACCTGTTTGGTGAGAAGATCGTTCAGGCGAAAACTCCAGGTAGAAAGCGCTCCCCTTTAGGCGATGGTGCATCCCGGCCGTCCACAGCGTTGCCTTCATCCACCGCTGACCTCAATCCTAAACCGATCAGCCCGACGGAGAGTCCGTCTCCAGTTTCCGAACAACAGGAAACTCCCCCTGCGGCAGTAGCTCCCTGCGGTCAGCGTTCAGACAACCTTGACAATGGCGCCGGTGACACGAAGGTTGAAGGTTCCTCTCTGTGGGCTTCAGTGCCCACGTCCGATCTCCGTGGCGATGACTACAGAATCGAATCGTTCGCCTCCTTGATGGAGAAATACCCGAAGGACCTGAAGATTTATGGAGCACTCGTCAGGCTATCCGATGCTCGGCAAAAAGAGACTCGGGTAGATAACGAGACGTGGAAGATTCAAATCGGCTATTCGAAGATTTGCGACGAGTCTGGTTGCAGCAAGCGCGATCTCGGCCGCGCTTGGCCGCGCCTGGAGCGCTTAGGCGCTGTCGTCTGCATCAAGAAGCATGCAGATCGCCGCGAGAATTTGTACCTTTTGCGATCGCCGGAATGGCTAGAGCGGATGTACACCGAGTCCAGGTGCACGCACTACCGATTTGTGAAAGAAGGAATCCAGCCATTCCGGCCACGGTTAGAAGGAGAGAAGTAGCCGATGCCCGGGGAAGCCCCCACTCCGCTTTCGAAGTTACTTTCGCTCCGCGAGGGCGGGCGCGTTGCGCGATTCCTTGGCGAATCCGAATTGGCCGTCATCATGCGCGAGATGCACATGTGCCCGACATTGAAGGGCGGTTTGCGCATCCTCAGTCAGACCTGTAAGCTGCTCCGCCGCGTGCGCTCGACTATGCCGGCTCCGGACCGGCGGGTGCTGGACGATCACATTAGAGAACTCCGCTGGGTGCTGCGCAACGCGAGATTACTTGCCCCGGTGATTTTCACCGATGATAAGCAGCGAAAATCGTTTCTCCGCTATGGAGGACAAAATCCCTACTTCCGGAAAGGTGCGCACGAGCATGGTCTTTGCAGCCTGCTTTGGGAGATCGATCGTGCGTATGACCGTCTGTTCAGTTCCATGAAGCAGTCTGCAACGCTGGCGCACTTGACAGCCCTGGCGTACTGGAGCGGCAAGCCTGACTGGAAGGACGGGCAAGGTCTAAAGTCGACGATCCTGGAGTCAATCTACCGGCGAACCTTGGCAATGCGCCACTTCGTGATGGAGCCCTATTGCTCGGATCTGAGATACAGAAATGTCTTCCAACATATTCCGCCGGCGGGATCTCCCAGCCAGATTAGGCAAGTATTGCTCCTCCGCCGCGCAACCCTCGATCCTGAGGTCGGCGGCTTGGAAGAGGATCTCTTCAGGGATTTGACTGCGATCGCCGCATTCCTGAGTCTACAGGACAATCCTTCCTCAATTCGTGCGTTCATGGACGACGAACCGAGCACGACGGATATAGACGGCGGGCCGGATCGGTCGAATGAAAGCGGAGCAGAGTCTGTAAAAAAGCGCTACTTCGTGGAGTGCACAGACCGAGACGATTTCGAGGACGACGACGAACTTGACCCAGACGATGATTCTTCCGTGCAGCGAGAGCAGGATGATGACCAGGATTCCAGCGGAGCAACATACCGGCGGGAATGCTGGGCTAAAAGCGAAGTGAATTTATCTATCGACCTCGGCTTGCACCCCGACGACCTAATTGCAACCCAGACCTTGCATCTGTCCACTCGGCGTGCGGGTGACACGCGTTCGTCACAAGCAACACGTAACCAGAACCTGCGACTAGCTAACCGCAATCTGGCTACATTAGAGTTGGCCCGAGGGTTGCGGACTCTCGAAATGGATATGGACCACTCCACCATGGCCCTGGAGCTTTTTACTCAGGTCAAGACCAGCTTGGCGCGTGGACTGACGGCGGACAGACTGGAGGAGGTAGAGGTGCGCTCCGCCCGGCCGGAGATTGCTTCCGTCCCAACGTTGGTGTTGCCGCTCGACGGGCTTGGAGCTTCAGAATGGATTTTGCCGGCTCTTCCGCTGAAGTTCGCGAAAGAACATGGCGATTATGATGGCTGCCGGCCGGTCAGGAAGGACTTCGTCACGCCCGACTTTTGGTGTATCGCGAAATTGATCCGCCAGCTAATTGAAAGAAAATTTCCAGCTTGGGACGGTAAAGCTCTAAGGCCTTTCGCCAATGCCGGAAGGGGCCATAAGAAGCGGAACTTCTCGCGGACTTTGAAGCGAGCTCTTCAGCGCTTGGATGCTGATTGGGGTCCAGAGCTCTCCAAGCGCTTCTCTTTCGCCAGGCTTGCCCGAGCGCTTCCGCAGACGATCTTCGATCAGACGGGTGGCGATCATGTGCTCGCGACCTACGCGACAATGCACAGCGACCCCGCCGGGGAGGATGGGCGGTTTTACGCGAGTCCGGCCATCCTGAGCGTGCAGATCGCTGATCGTGCTGCTGCCTCTGAGATCGCTGACTCGCTCCGGAGCGCAGGTTACGATCCCGGTGTCAATATGGATGTTCAACCAAGCGATTCGAGCGGATACTTGGGCAGTCCCATGTGCCCCACGCTCGAGTCAATCGCGGCGTTCCTGGCAAAACTCGTGAAGACGGTCGCCGATGCCAATGCGAACTTGCTTGTCGGTCCGGACAGGGATGCTTACACCACCCGACACAACGCATTCGCGATGTTGACTTTCTGCGTCGAGAGCATCGGTACCTGCCATCGTCCCTCGCACGAAGGCGTCCCAGACTTATCCGAGATAGATCCCTCGACCGGACTTTTGAGCATCGCGGATAAGGGGTCCGACAGGGCACGTCTGGGATTTGTGGCAGATTCTGCCTTCGCGCAACGCAGAGCGTACGACGATTACATCCGTGGCTTCGATGCGGAAAAACATCTAGGTGTACATCAGCAGCATTCATTGTTCTTCGTTGGCTTCGACGGAATAGCTGTTCCCCCAACGCTATCAAGTTTGGCCGAAAATGGACTGCCGTTCGTTCCGAACTTCGCGCGCCACCTGGTCAAGACCGTCCTGTCGGAATGGTGTGCTGCCGGCGACAAACGAGTCAGCCAGGAGAAAATTTCGGCACTGCTCGGCCATTTTATGGCGGGCGAGGAACCGTTTGGTCGTCACTCGACCTTCCGCTACCGCGACTTCGCTGTCTCTATGAGCCAAGCTCTCGAAAGCTTATTGAGAAAAATCGACTTTCAGCCGATAGAGACTTCTGGAAGGCAAGCCACCGTACATGCACCCCGCATCCAAAGTATTCTCGATTCCCGAACGGCTTAATTTAACCGGGACGGAGCGAAAGATCTGGCTCGAACCGTTGCTTGAATTCCTCGGTAAGAACCCGACGCATATAGGAAGCGTCTTGATGGGTGGTCCCGGACCCTGGAAGCGGAAACATGTGCGGGAATTGGAATTGCTCATTTGCAGCCTGGGAGACCGGGAAGCGATCAGAAACTATCTCTCGATCTTGCATGAGGCCGCCAGGCTCTGGTCGGCAGACACGCTTACACGGGTTCCACTCCCTCACTTCCTGCCTCGTGAAACTCGCTTTGACAATCCGTTCACGGAGGACTTCGCCACATCGACTTCTTGTTGTGAGAACTGGGGCCAGAAGCTAGCCCAACTCATCACATCCGATCACAATAGCAGGGATGTACGGCTGGCTACTTTCCTTCTTTCGGCGATTCTCAACGGCCGCGCCCTCGGTGTGCCGTTGTTGGTTGCGTTAGTCAGGGCGATTCCCAACTGGCGGAAATGCACCTTTGAGATCGGCGGAAGAATTCACATTGAACTCAGCCTATCGAGAAGGGGAGTTCTCGATGCCGAACATCGAATGTGGCTTCCCGATCCGGTAACAGTGATCCAGATGGCGAGGCTGCGGCCAGACGATCCATCGGACTTGCTAGCACCGGTATTGCGCGACGGCCGTTCATTCTCGCCGAGCGATGCTGCAGTAATGCGCCGCATCGGCAAATTGATCGCTCAGTATAAATCCCGCGGAGATCAGGTCGATCTGCCAGGTATCGAGGCGATGCGAAGATCTGCCCGAGAAGTCGCGCTCGTTGATGGACTACCCGCATTCGTGGCTTACGACTGGACTGAACTCGCGTCGGAGTCACTCCGCAGAGAAGACGTGCCACGGCTGTTCCCCGGCGATAGCTTAATGGAGTTCATCGAGGCTGAAGCCATAACTTCCCAGTCTTCCAGCCTCACGGGAACAAATACCATTCCCGCGAGATCCGAGTGGATAGTCGACCTAAGAAGCGCCGTACACTCGGCTGATCACCGCGAAGCTCTCCAGCGGATCGTTGACGACGACGATGCTCCACCGGCCCTGAGGTTGATCGCGAATTTCGGCATCGCATTAAGGCTTCGCACGTCCCGTCCAGGCAAGGGGCACTCAATTCGGGCGACCGCAAATACAGTTCTGATGCTTGCGACTTGCCTCGGCCATGACCTCGAATCCGACGATCTCGCGAAGCTGGCTCCCGCTGACAGGAGGAAGATTTACGTTGAGGCAATCAACGCTCAGCCTGCACGCAAACGCCCCGATGCCGTTCAGGCCGTTCGTGAGTTCGATCTTTTTCTGGTAGCGAAGTTCGCCGGCACCCTCCCAATTCAGCGGAACAGCCTGCCATGGTTCAGAAAGCCCCCGGCATTCGACCCGAACATCGTCACCCATTCCGAGTACAACTCAGTCCTCAGGCATATAGAAGATCGGTGGCCTGTCACTAGGAGTGAGCGACGAAAGAGGATGACGATTCTCGTCGTCGCCCTGGCGTTTCGGTGCATGCTCAGGCGAGGGGAACTGCGGGGGCTTCGAATCGAGGACGTCTTGCTCCTTGTCGAAAATCCATTTTCCGGTGACCCGGAGCTCCACCTTCGGCATCGCAAGGAGGATCCTCTCAAGACCCTAGCCGCGGAAAGAAGAATACCTCTTCAGCTTTTATCCGACGACGAATTGCGAATGCTCAAGGACTGGCTGCAAGCTCGGCTCAGCGAAGGGGCGAAGGCGAAGGACTATTTCTTCGCCATTCCAAAAGAGCATATGGATCGGATCCCGAGGACGTTTTTCGATTCACTGAATAAACGGCTTAGAAAGCTGACGCCGTATGCGGCAGGCGGGAAGGGTATCCACCTGCATCATTGTCGCCACGCGGGAGGAACCTGGCTATTCGTCGGAATGTTATTGGCGGACTCGCTGCGGAGGCGTCAGCTATTCCCAGGCTTAAAAGATTCTCATGATTGGATGGAGCAGAACGGATACAGACTCTGGGACCTGTTGTGTGGCAATCAGCTTCCGTCAAAGCGGCTGCCCTATGTGGTAGCTAAGGTTTGCGGACAAGCCAGTTTCGATACCACTGCCAGTTCCTACATCAACATCTTCCCGTGGTTGGTGGCTCATGATTCCGACGCGACAAATCCCGATCAGCGAGATCTTCTGCGCATTGCGTGCGAAGCATCTCCGAAGCAGTTTCGGGATTGGCTACGCAAAGGCGGTCCTCATCACGTTGCTGTTCAGGTGCTGATCGGCAAGGGCCTGGGAGCAAAGCTGCGGAATAATAGTTCAGCCAACACCGGAATTGATTCAGATGCTGCCACCGACATGGACTGGTTGAACGCGATCTGGCGGAAACTGGCAAGCCGAAGAAAGGGCGAGATCAAGGCGAGCATTGAAACAGACATGGCCCGGATATTCGAGCGGGCTGACTGGCTGGCGAACCAAGAAACTCGAAATCATCACCCGCGCCACCCGGTTGAAAGAACTCCAGGCGGTGGACCGTCAGCAGACAAGTCGACCAAGTCTGTCGCTCCACTGCAGCCGCCACAGTCCAAGAATGACGTCAGCCCGTCGCTTCTGCGCCTGCTGCGCGACCGGGCTGTTGCGGATGGAGCCGCCCTTGCGGAAGCACTTGCGATCTTCGGGCGCTTCCATGAACGCGATGGATTCGTAGCATTCCGAAGCATCGATCAGATTGAATTAGCCGACCGTTACATTAAACTCCTCGGCAAGCTCGGCTTTGGACTTCGGGAGATGGATGCCGTCTGCGGGGTTACGGACGGCAAGTCCAAGGTGCTAAGAGAATGGCGGGACCAGTTTCGGGCCAAAGGCCACAAGGGGCTTCGAATCCGGCCGTGCCCTTCTGGGGGCAGCTATTCGCCCCGAGGCTCGCTTTGGGTGAGGCCCAGTCTAGACGCACTTCGCGCCCGGAAGACTGGCCCAAGCGGCTTCCGCTACTTGATGGCCATGGGCTTCATCGCGTACGGCGAGATTCCCAAGCCTGCCACTGTCGCGCGTTCCCCGGCGACGGTATAGGGGCGTGTAGAACCCGAGTCCAGACCGCTCTGTTCGTGCTCGGAGATGTGATTTGGCGCGACTGTCGCGCCGCTACTGCCACAGTGGACGGGGTTGCCCTCGGAGAGCCGGGTGACTTTTCGCGCGACAGTGGCGGTCACTTGTGAGTCCGGCCAATTCGCGGGCACTACGGTGCACCGGACCCACGGTGAGTCACTCGCGTCAGGCCAGCCAGCGCCGGAATTGCGCTCGGCTAAAGCCGCGTCGAGGTTTGAGAACTCAGAATGGGTCCGCACCGCGACGGGCGCGACAGTGGCGCGGCAGATACGCCTGAGCCTACGAACCCAGTTGGTCGCTCAGGCCCAATTCACGCAGGGCACTCCGGATCTCTTCCAGCTTCTGCGCGGACATGCCCGCAGGTGATTTGCATTTCACGCTCACGTTCAAGCTAAGCTCGTTCGCCACGCCGACTTTCGTCAGCACCTTAGTGTAAAAGTTCATCCACTTCTGCGGCGGCACCTCTCCGGACCACGTCAGCGCCAGTGGTAACTGCACCGGCTCGGGCACGCTTTTCGGATCGGACTGTGCACCGGTTGGCGGGTTTGCTGCGCCTGAATGCCCAGTCGGCGGAGCCGGCTGAGACACCGGGTCGACGTTTATTTCGGGAATTGTGGGTTGCGCGGGAGGCAGCTGAACAGAGGTTGCGAGCCTCGCGACCGATACGCTTCCGCGTTCTCCTTGGTGATGATGTACATCTCTTCCGAGACTTCGACGTCGAGGGAGGTAAGCGTCTTTTCAAAGTTAAAGGGCAGGTATTTGCCACTCCCGGCCTTGCCGACGTACGCGATCTGACCGTTCGAAACCCCGCGCGCGATAGTCTCCTTGATCGCTTCTGGTGACAACAGCCGCGGAAATGGGGGCGACACATAGAAGGCATCGCATACAAATTTGGTGCTCCACTCCGGCAAAGCGGGTGGCCAGTTCCGGACCAGGAGGTTCGGGCTAATCCCCTTTGGCACCTCGTCCACGTTCATCAGTTCGTTAAGGACGAATTGGATGATGTCTTTGGCGGCACAGGAATGCGCCTTGCCCAGATCGATGAAGCGCACCTCGTTGTTCTTTCCAAGCAGCGCAATATTGTTAAAGCTCCGCCAGACCGACTCCCGGAGATCACGTTTCGCCTTCTTGATGTTCTCGCCCAGCTGCGCAACTTGGGTTTCTTCGGCGCTGATCGTCGGCAGTTCCTGTTCGATTTCCTGCCAGGCGAGCAGCCGGCGCGCGTCTTCACAGAGCTGACTGGTCGAGTTGGCAACGGCAAACAGCAGACCGCTTTTGTGCGTCCGTCCCGCGGAACCGTGCTCCCGGATCGAAGTTTCAATGAACGATTTCGTCCGTTTCTCGTCCTCAGTGTTCTGCTCGGGAGTCAAAACGACCAGTGTCAATGTCGCCTTGTCCGGGATTTTGGCGCTGCTTTCCGGAAAATAGATTGGGCTAATTCCGCTGCTCGCCGCGAACACGGTTTCGATTTCCGTGCGAACCCGGTCGTTAATCGCAGCGTCCTTAATGTTCGCCCGGCGGTCCGCGTACCGCTTATTCAAGTTCTCTTTGAAGCTGAAGTGGTACCGATTTCTCTCAACCGTCAGGTAATAGCACGCGTCAGTGAGCGCCTCCAGCACGGTCTCAACGTGTCCAATGTCGAGGTCCGGCTGGGCAACTGCCAGCCGGATTTCGGGGGCGGAAGCCTCAGCCCGGCTCATCCCGCCGTTCGATTCGAAGAAGATTGTTGTCGCCACCGTCCGGTGTAGCCGCGTCTTTTTGATCGCGTCGATCGCCTCGTTGTCCAGCCTGACGGCGTGCGAATCCTTTTTCCCGCAGATATCCGTCGTGACGGCAGCCTCAAGTCGGTGCTCGCCCAGTTGTTCAAACATGGCGGCTCGGAACTGTGGATCGTCCAGCGGCGAGGTTCCCAATCCGATCAGCGCGTCGCGGTGGTCGCTTTTGAAACCGTCTTGGAACGCGTGTGAAACCCATAGCGCGAGCAGCCGGAGCACGCCGCGGGTCTGCTGGAACCGCGGGAGCGCTTGCCACTTCCTTTCGAAAACCGAGAAGACAGTCGGGTGAAACGGGTACGAGGCGGTGAAAGCTTCGCGCGCCGCATCGAACGGAAACTGCTCCCGGTGGTCCTTCACCCAGTCGCCGAACTCATTACAAGTGCTGATCGCATCGCGATTGAGCAGAACTCGCCCGTCGCTCGACACCGCATTCTCGTCCCATTCGAACAGCCGGCGCCGGATAATCTCTGAAGTTTCCGAATCCGCGGAAATGATGACGGCCTTGCCGACGCGGTCCAGTAGCTTCTTGAAACGCTCATAGTCGGACTGATCGTCGGCGCTCATCTCCAGCTCGGACGCTGGAATTGAAACCGCGAGCACCATGTTGTCGCGCCCGCGCGCTTCCTCAGTGAGGTTATGAAGGAACGCGTAGAGCTGGCTGCCCATGCCGGTCTTGCGGCTCCGGCTGACGAAATTCATCAGCTCATCCATCAGGATCAGCACTGGCCGATCCTTCGGAAGGATGTCCCGGATCACATCTCCACCCGGCGCAACACCCTGGCGCTCGTGCTCGGCGAGGATCGCAAGCGCGCTCTCGCCACCAATCTGGTAGGCGATTTCGCCCCAGGGCGTCCTGCGATTGGGTGTGCCATCAGACCCGCCGCGGCCGGCAATCGGATCAAATTCCGTCCCGACAAACACCGCCACCTTCGCCGCCGGAACGGCATTCAAACCGGCGGCCTGCAGCAAACGAGGAACTCCAACCCAGTCCTTTGCCTTCGCTCCGTTGTTGGCCAGGTGGTATAGAAGCGTGAGGGAGTGCGTCTTGCCGCCGCCGAACTGAGTGGTCATGTTGTACACGGCTGACGTTTCCGTCTTCTCCCCGGATAGCCGGCGCAACACTTCTGCTGCGACTCTGGTCAGCCCGTTCGTCAGGAATGTGCGCTCGAAAAATCGCTCGGGGTTCTAGTAGACGGCTGGCGCGCGGCCATCACGAACCTGATCCAGGTGCACAGCGAACTTCGACGCGTCAAGTGATTTGCCTTCGCGGAGGTCCCTCTTCCCGCAACGTAGGGAGAACCTAGGAGTGTGTCGCCCATAAGACTTTTTGATTTAGTAAGCCAAATGGAATCAATAACATACCAAACATGGTAGATTTTACAAGTTGTTGATTTTAAAGGCTTAGAAATCTATGACCGACAGACTCCTAGTGCATGCTATTCGATCTGGAATACCGTGCTTGCCCAGTCGATTCAAAGGTTTGTGGGAATTCTAGCAGGACGGGAGCCGTGGGGTAGCTTACCCGGAAACTCGAGGTTCGGGCGACCTAGCGTTGTATGCTTGCAATTAACCAGACATGCCGAACCATTCGAACTCCGACACGATTGCGCTCAATTTCCTCGCTCTGAGGCAACAGGAGTTCAGTTTTGACATTCACCGACGCCGGTTGATGCCGGGGGAGACATCTGAAAACACCTATTCTCTTCCTGATGATCCCTCATCGATCTTCGACGAGGGATCACGGCCAGAGACTTTTGGTAGATACGCGGTATCCCTTGTTGCAAGGGATGATTTCGAGGAGATTGCAGTTGGAGCGTGGACGAATCCCTGGATAACGCTCTGGGTTTTGCGGCATGCTCTTGAGCAGGTATGCAAATCGGCGCCCCTCGCAAGCGAAACTGAGTTGCCAGAAGACGATTTTGCCCGCGAGGTTGCGTTTGTTTTGAGGCGTCACGAAGCAGGGATCAGAGATGTCGTGTGGGTTAGGCCTTATGAATTGAAGGCAATCGGCAAATTCGGATTTCTTGCGCACTTCTCGCTTCGTGTACCGCAGGACTCTCCGGTCGCTCCTAAGCGGAAGCTTGAACTCAGCCTCACGCATAAGAATGGTAAGCTCAACGAAGACTTCTACCTCGATCAATTTGAAAAGATCGAAGACTTCCTGCGCCGATTTTACGGGAATATCAGTTCACTGCGGCTGCACGACGGCTCCTCGGTTGAGATCGACAAGAAGCTCTCAGTTCTGCGCTCTTTTAGGCTTTCCAAGCGAACTTATCGATTCGCAAATGGAAGGGAACATGCCAACCCCTTCTTTGGACTCCGGGATTTTGGGCCAATTCAAGGTCCCGCTCCGAATTCTCGTCTAGTTTTTTTGTTTCCCGAGCTTGATAGAGCAAAATCGCAAGATCTTTTTAGAGCTCTTAGGGGCGATAGTTATCCGACATTCCCAGGTATGCAGTCGATTTTCAAGATGAACTTCGATCGGGAGAACGTGTCCGGGCTGCCCATTGATGGCTTCAATAATGGCGCCCTTCGAGACGCAAGCACACTGCTCAAGGCGCAATACCCTAACGATAGAGTCGTACCGGTCGTGCTCGTTCCGATGTCCAAGCATTCATCTGATGAGGAATCCGATGCATATTTTCGTGCTAAACACGCGTTTCTATCGGAAGGATTAGCAAGTCAGTTTGTTGATCGCAAACGCGTAGACGATCGAACTGCACTCAAATGGTCCGTGTCGAACATCGGACTGGCTATGTTCGCAAAAATGGGCGGAGTGCCATGGTGCCTGAGACCCTCTACCGAGGGCTGCCTCGTAGTCGGAATCGGCCAGTCTCATCGAATTGTAAATCGCAAAGTGGAACGTTATTTTGCCTACTCCGTGCTGGCGGATTCATCCGGGATGTATGAAAGCATTCGCGTTTTGGGAAGTTCGAGTGATCCAGACGAATACGATAGGAGCTTAACGCGCAATCTCCGCGATGTTTTGGTTGAACACAAGGACAGGTATTCATCATTCGTGCTTCACCTGACATTCAGCATGAAGAAGCGAGAGATTGATGCCATTCGCGCTTTGCTTAAAGAGTTACACAATGGCGAATTCAGTAGCGGACACGAGTTTATTGCGTTGAAATTCAATGATCACAATGATTTTCTTGGGTTTTCGGTTGCGCACAATAGCCGAATTCCGTCTGAGGGCGCAGTGGTTCCGCTCTCAAAGAAAGAGTTCTTGCTGTGGTTCTCGGGGTTAGGTACGGAGGATTCCAAAGCCCCGAAGAAGCCGGAGCGACCCGTCCACGTCCAAATCCTCTACCCTGCCACACCGCTTTCGAAAGACGACCTTCGCCGGGTATTGCAAGATGCCATGAATATCGCGGGGGCTAACTGGCGCGGCTTCAATGCTAAGTCCCTGCCAATTTCGATTTATTATGCAAAACTGATCGCTGAATACTACGCACACTTTCGGGATGCGGATCTTCCTGACTTGAACATCGAAGATTTGTCGCCGTGGTTTCTATGAGTGACGGTATAAGCTTTAAGAAAGACGAGATCATCTTGCTGCTTGGTGCAGGCGCCAGCGTCGATGCCGGGATACCCCATTCCGCCCAAATGGTTGCGGAGATTGAGAAAGAATTGGAGGGAGAATGGCGCAAGTTTAAAGATCTCTATAACTACGTGCGTAGCGCAATCTTCTATGGGCAGGGTATCAAAGGCAGTTTCGATCGCAAGGTACTGTATAACATCGAAAGCCTGGTGGTCGCACTAGAGGAACTTGCTCGACGAGAAGAGCATCCCATCTATCCCTTCATTGGCGCATGGAATCCGCGATTATCCCAAGTAGCAGGGCAGGATTTCGAATTGGTGTTCCAGTTCAAAGACAAGATACTCGAGAAGTTGCGCCGTGAATGGATCGAGATAAAGGACTATAGTGAGGCGTCGTACTTCAAAGGACTTCTAAGATTTCAAAAGGAACTGAACTATCCGCTCAGGGTCTTTACGTTGAATTATGATCTGTGCGTTGAGAAGACCTATTGGTGCGAGTACAACGAATTCCCTGAGAGGGGCTTCGGGAAAGATCGTATATGGAGTCACGAGATTCTGGAGGATCCGGCCGCTCCCGCAGAGAAAAATATGGTTCTCTATAAGCTGCATGGTTCGATTGATTGGACACGAATCTCCGGGACCGGTCGGCTAACATTCAGTGACAGCACTGCCAAGATCAAGACTGCAGAGGGTGAGCTAATATTCGGAACGACATACAAGCTGCAATATGTGGACCCTTACCTATTCTTGGTCTATCAGCTACGCAGGTTATCTCTCGACGCAAAGCTTCTCGTCGTAATCGGCTACGGTTTTGGGGATGAACATATAAACGGTATCCTCGCACAAGCGCTGCGTGATCAAGGTAAGAGAATGGTGGTCGCTTCTTGGTCGGCTGACTTCGCTGACGACGCTCGTCGGGATGGTGCCAAGCTCGAGCTTCAGAAGTACATCGCCGGCCAAATGAACCTGAATTTCGATGATCCGCGACTGGTCATACACCCCATGAAGGCGCGCGAGTTTCTGTCGGATGCTTTGAAGCTAGAGCGCTTGAAGTCGTACTTTCCAGCTCAGGAGAGCCTGTTTGAGGATCTAGCACCAGTAGTCGAGGCAACGGGATCTAACCCATCGAATTTGCCTGCTTCTGATTCCGGAGAAATCGCGCCCAAAGATGCACCCTTCTAGCTTCGCAACGTCCGCTCGTGCAAACTTAAGAACGATCTGGTGTCGCACGCCAGCGACCGGGAAGGGCTTCACTGACTGGTGGTCGATATCGCTGATCGTCATCCGAGCGTTGTCGGATTGTCGGATTTTTTGGCTTCACAGGTTGGAAAGAGTGCAATTCCTGTAAGAAATGCACACATGTTGTCGGGTGTCCGACAAATGCAAGTGATTGATGCTTTAGGAAGTTATTGAAAAGTCTAAGGTTGGAAGAATTTCTGGCGGAGAGAGGGGGATTCGAACCCCCGGTACAGCTTTTGACCGTACAACGGTTTAGCAAACCGCCGCCTTCAGCCACTCGGCCATCTCTCCGGGTCTCAATCAGGATTATACCGGAACTTTCGCGGCCGCGGCCCCACCCGCCTGACACCCGCCTCCAAGCGTCGGTCTTCTCTGGCCGCCGGACCGCGCTCACCCCGCCCAGCCTTTCCACATCCCGCTTTTTGGCGCTGCCGTCGCCCGTGTACATTCAGTACATTCACACTCATGCGGTTTGTTCTCCATCCCGCCTTGCGCAAGATCCGCTTCCTGCCCCTGGTTGCCGCTACTTACTTCATGGTCTCCGGCGGGCCTTACGGCATCGAAGACATTCTCGGGGGCGCAGGGTACGGGCGCGCCATCGTCATCCTGCTCACGCTGCCGCTGCTCTGGAGCCTGCCCACCGCCCTGATGATCGGCGAGCTCGCCGCGGCCATCCCCGCCGAGGGCGGATTCTACGTCTGGGTGCGCCGCGGCCTCGGCCCCTTCTGGGGATACCAGGAAAGCTGGCTCTCGCTCACCGCCAGCGTCTTCGACATGGCGCTCTATCCCTCCATCTTTGTGCTCTACCTGGGCAAGTTCAGCCCCGTGCTTACCGCTGGCCCGCGTGCCTGGCTCTGGTCGCTGGGCGTCGTCGTCCTGTGCTGCGCGTGGAACCTGCGCGGCGCGCCCGAAGTCGGCCGCGACTCGGTCTGGCTGTTTGCGTTGCTGCTCGCGCCCTTCGCCATCTTCGTCGCGCTGGGCTTCTGGCATGGCCTCGCTGTTCATCCCGTCATTCACTGGGGCCGAACCGCTGCCGAGCCGGGCGCACCGCTCGGACTCTCCACCGCCATCCTGGTCGCGCTGTGGAACTACATGGGCTGGGACAACGCTTCCACCATCGCGCGCGAGGTCGAGAACCCGCAGCGCAACTACCCGCGCGCCATGATCGCCGCCGCGCTCCTCACCGCTCTGACCTACGTGCTGCCGCTGGCGGCTATGGCCTTCGCCGGACTCTCGGCGGAAGGCTTCTCAACCGGCTCATGGGCCATTGCCGGCAGCGCACTCGGCGGCCCGCTGCTCGGGCTGGCCGTCGTCGCCGGCGGCGTCATCTGTGGCGTGGGGATGTTCAACGCCCTCATGATGAGCTACACGCGCCTGCCCATCGCCATGGCTGCCGACGGCCTGTTGCCGCGCGCCTTCCTACACCGCAATCGCCGCGGCGTGCCCTGGGTGAGTGTGCTGGTTTGCGGATTGGGTTGGGCGCTGGCCCTCAAGCTTCCCTTCGAGCGCCTCATCTCCATTGACCTGATTCTCTATGGCTCCAGCCTGATCCTGGAGTTCCTGGCGCTCATCTTCCTGCGCCTGCGCGAGCCGGAGCTGCCGCGCCCCTTCCGCGCCGGCAGCTTCACGTTCGCTTGCCTGCTCGCCGCCGGTCCCACCGCGCTCATCGCCTACGCGCTCTACGCCTCGCGCTCAGAGACCCTCGGCGATCCCGGAACGCCGTTCGCCCACGTGTCGTCGCTGGCCTTTGCTGCCGCCGTGGCTCTGCTCGGGCCGCCGCTCTACGCGCTCACCGTGGCCGTGGCCCGCCGCAAGGCGGAGCAGACGGGGAACAGCTGGCAGTGAACGGTGCGAGTGTGAGTGCGAGTGCGAGTGTGGGGTGTGAGTGTGAGCGGAAAGCACGCACACTCACACTTCACACTCACACTGTCTTCTCGCTCCCAGCCTTCTTTGCCTTCGCGTCGTTAAACTGGTTCATCGCGTACGCCACGCGGTCGCGCGCGTAGCCGGCGTCGTGCCAGCCCTTCATCTCCACGCGCTTGCCCTCAAGGTCCTTGTAGATGGAGAAGAAGTGGGTAATCTCCTTCAGCAGGTGCGGATACATGTCGGTGTAATTCCACACGTTGGTGTAGCGCGGATTGTTCTTGCCCACCGCAAGCACCTTCTCGTCGAGCGTGCCCTGGTCCAGCATCTCCAGGAGGCCGATCGGCCGAACCTCCTGAACGCATCCAGGAAAGCTGCCATCGGGAACCAGCACCAGCACGTCCAGCGGATCGCCGTCGTCGCTCAACGTAGAAGGGATAAAGCCGTAATCGCCGGGATAGTGCACCGGCGAGTGCAGGTTGCGGTCCAGCTTGAACACGTGCAGTTGCTTGTCGTACTCAAACTTCTGCGTACCGCCTTTGGGGATCTCGATGACCACGCGGAAGACCTCCGGCGCGCGGTCGCCCACCGGCAATTCCAGATAATTCACCATTGCGTAGCTTTTCTCCTTGGGGAAGAACAAGTGTGAGTGTGTGCGCCGATTAGCCACACTCACACTCGCACACTCGCTCTCTTCTATAATCAGGGATTATGAAGGCGCATGTCTATGTCACGTTGAAGGCATCGGTCCTCGATCCGCAGGGCCAGACCATCCACAACGCACTCCGCAAGATTGGTTTTGCCGAGGTCACGGCGGTGCGCCAGGGCAAATATTTTGCGCTTTCGCTCGACGGCGCGCTCAGCGCGGCGCAGGCGCGCGCGCAAGTGGAGCGCATCGCCCGCGAAGTCCTGACCAACCCCGTCATCGAAGAATTTACCTACAAGATCGAAGAGTAAGCGGCTGGGCCAGTGGCCGGGGGCCAGAGGCCAGGGATCAGTGGTCAGGGATCAGTGGTCAGTGGTCAGTGGTCAGAGGTCAGAGGTCAGTGCGCCGGTGGCCTGGATGCTGGTGTGGCGGCGGGTGTTTATCTTTCGATTGCCCCCCCCATTTTTTCCAATATCCTCATTTAAAAGGGGTTGCGGGCGATGAATTCTGTATCTTCTTGATTCTAAAGGACCGCGTTTTTGTAATTTCCTCATTCTACAATACTTAGTTTGCGGGGGCCCGTGGATAGTGGTTCGTGGGCTGTGGACCCGGCCCATCGATCTTCACCGATCTATGGTCTCATTGTGCGCCGGATGCAGTTAAATCTGTGCAATTCGGCGGGCGGGTTTTGCGGATCATTTTCAATGGGTTAGGGAGAAAATGAGG
>Ga0181529_10001995_pt1 | contig 25191 bp, 13 predicted proteins | sample PEATcosm2014_Bin_36_FD_119763 | JGI IMG/M metagenome (GOLD analysis project Ga0181529, IMG submission 119763) | Peatland microbial communities from MTU Mesocosm Facility, Houghton, MI, USA - PEATcosm2014_Bin10_30_metaG | ecosystem: Environmental > Terrestrial > Soil > Wetlands > Peat | place... | reverse complement strand
GGGAGCAGAGGTGGGGCAGTCTTGCCCATCGTCAGGGAAGAAGCCGAAGCCGGTAGCACTATTGTTGAAATTCGTGCTGTTTTCAAACAGGGTGTGCCCTCCGGTTGTGGAGTAGGTACGATTCACCCAGGCGGCCCAGGTAACTGCGTTGGTGGCGCTGAGATTGATAGCCGGGATGCTGACGTACTGATTCACGCCGTTGGCCGACACGGCATCGCCGATCTTACCCGTAACCCAACTGACGCCGTTGACCAGGGTAGCGGTATTACCGTTCCCGGAGGAGTCCGCAGCCGTGGTGCCAGAGCCGTCGTTAAAGGTCCACCACCCGACCAGACCCGACGCCGTAACTGTCAGGGTAGTGGAGCCGCTGATCGAGCCCGAAGTCGCTTCAATCGTCGTACTGCTCACGGCCAGACCTGTCGCGAAGCCTGCGCTCGTGATCGTCGCGGCAGAGGGGTTCAAGGAAGTCCAAGTCACTGAAGTGGTGAGGTTCTGAGTACTCCCATCGCTATAGGTCCCCGTGGCGGTAAATTGCTGCCCTGTGCCAGCGGGAATGGAAGGGTTGGCCGGCGTCACCGCAATCGACTCCAACATTTGCGCCTCTGCAGGCGCTGCGACCAACGCGAAGGCTATTGCGAGCAAAAGTCCCGCGGGAATCAGAAGCTTACTCGAAATTTTCCTTTTGATCATTCTGGTAATGTGCATGACAACCTCTTCATGGACAGGGTTCCGAGCTTCTCGCTTAACCCAAAATGCAACTTGCCTGAGACCTGTCGGCACGCAGCGAAAAACGTACTTCTTTGAGCAGAGGCCGGTCTCGATGGGTGAATCAGCATCATCGCCGAAGGCTGGTTGTGGACCAAGACGCTGAAGGGAATCGCGTTCGCGTTATCGCTACGATGTTGTAGGGAAGCTTCGGACATGCGGACTCTCTTAGAAATCCCGATGCGATGGCAATCGTTCCAAAGGGCAGCACGTGGGCCGGGGTACAGATGTACAGCTGAGCTACTTGGGAATTGAAACAACTACTGCCTAACATAAAGGAGGGCTGGATTTCTTCAATCGGGGAACGCCAGGGAACCGCAGACAGATTCTTCTTGCTGCAAGTAAATCCAGGATTTGCTAACGGGCAAGCTGGACTTGCAGGGAAAAAATCTAGGATAGTTGATTGGGCACTGTCAAGAGCAATTGTTCGTGGTACAGGGATTTTTTTGGTTTTCGAAAAATGTGTTGATGGGTTTTGGGGAAGAAACAACCCGCCCGCAGGATGCTGAAAAACCCGTGCTTTTTAGCCGTGGAGGTCCCGGCGTTCCGGAACCCAGGGTTTTGCTAATTCCCGGCATTAGAGCGGCAGGGAGAGCAATGGGCTCCCAATCTAGAGCCACTGGACGCTGAGCGGTTTTCTGGGAGGTACCAGCCGATACGAGTACTTGCGCTCTCCGAGCATGAGGCCGCCGTGTACGATGTAGTTCTCCGGAACCGCCAGCGCCTGGCGGAGCGGGGGATGAGCCTCCGATACGCGGGTCAGGTAACCGGCCCAGCAGGCACCGAGACCGCGCGCCTCCGCGGCCAATTCCAGAAAGGTCAGGGCAATGGCGCAATCCTGTTTTCCCCATTGATAATCCGCTGGGGCACAGGCCATGATCACCGTGGGGGCGCCACGCAATACAACGTCATATCCCCTTGCCCATTGCTCCAACTTTATCGGAGGGATGTCCGCGGTGCGCAACCAGTTCATCGCTTCCACGGACAGGGCGTGTACTTTGGCCGCATCGTTGGCGACAATCCAGTGCAACTTCTGCGAGTTGTGTCCGGTGGGGGCACGCCGGGCCACGTCCAGCAGTGCCTGCAATGTTTCCCTGGCGATGGGACGGTTTTTGAACTCGCGCACCGAGCGGCGGCTGATCAGGAAACCGTCGATGATGGCAGGAGCCGGCAGTTGTTTGGAGGCGAGCAAAAAATCTTCCTGCGGGAGGCCGCTGTGAGTCAGGGCGCCGCAGTCACAGACGGCGACGCAGTGACCGCAGAGAATGCAGTGGACCCCGGGAACCTCTGCGGGATATTTCTCCTCATTCAGAGTAAGAACTCCGGACGGACAAACTGCCACGCATGCACCGTCTCTCTGGCACAGATTTGTATCGACCTCGATCTGTTTCATGCGAAATTCTCCCTGTTCACTCGCGGCCAACCCGCCGAATGTCTTTTGTTTTAGTGTACTCCCGATGGCCCCGGGTACAGCATGTCCCAGGCAGCAGCCACAGGAAGAACAGGAAGGGGTTCCGGCACGGAGACATGGCGGAAGCGGAATTCCTGCGGGAGCCACTCACGCACCCTTGGCGTGACCTTAGTACGCGGTTCGCGCACCGGGGAAACTACTTACTGTAGAGGCTGGTCCGTGGAAGTGGCAATCACCGTGGTGTTGAAGCGGAGCACCGCGGAATTATCGCTATAGAAGTAACGCGTGCCCGTGGTGCCCAGGGCGAGGGGATTCGCGTTCGTAATGTAGGTGCTGATAGGGATCTGGGCGGCAGCGGTAATGTTGAAATTGTATCCGCTCTTCAGGCACGGAGCGGTTCCCACGCCAGCGGGGCAGCCCAGAACATTGTCCAGCAGGTTGGCGTTCGCTGAAGTGGAGGTGCCGCCCGGGGTCGTGCCCGGTCCCAGGGTATTCAAGTCAGGAGCGAAGCCCAGGGTAGGATAAGTCGAGGCATAAGAGACCTGACAGGTGTCAATGTTACGCAGTGAGTCCACGGCTGAAGCTTCATTCGCGGACATGCGGGCGTGCAGAAAACTTGGGATGGCGATGGCAGCGATGATCAGGATGACGGCAACAACTATGATCAATTCGATGAGCGAGAAACCACGTTGTTTTCCCACCTGACACTCTCCAGTGCTTCTTAACCGGGGCTGGTATGGTGCAAGAGCGCTGGCGATGATTCTGTGGGACGCGACTGCTACCGTCAAGAAAAACCGCAGTCGCGGGAGGTTACCATAGGGAGCGCCCCGCGGTTCTGGAATTGGAGAAAGGGTAACAACGTCCCGCCTCAAGATATGGGATGGGTAAGTGCCGCACCCACCTTACCCACCTTCGGGGCGATGACTTCGTAGGCGGCAATGAGTTCGCGCCATCGTTCTGGAATCACGATGGACGTTTTGGCCTCATAGTTGTAGGCCACCATGGCCGAGTGCACGCGGGCGGCACGAAACTGACGAGTCTCGCTCCAAATCTCGGATTCGAAGTCGAAGGACTTGCGTCCGATCCGGGAGACGCGGCATGCGACCGCGACCTCCTCGCGGTAGTCGAGTGGCTGTTCATAGTCAAGCTCCAACCTCGCCAGAATGATGCCGTTGGCTCCGGCCAATGATTCCTTGAGCACTTCGGCGAAGTAGATGCAACGCACAGTCTCTACCCAGACTACATAGGATGCGTTGTTGACATGTTGCAACATATCCACGTCACAGAACGGGACACGGAAGCGGGTCATGCATCGAAAGTCAGTAAGTGCCATTGGTTCGCTCCGGCGAAGCGTGACGGCTTCGCTGGCTCCTCCCGTCTCAATATTGATTCCAACCCGGCGCGAAAAATCACCCAGAGCCGGCATGGGTGACCTACGTTGCGTTCCGGTTCGGGAGCGGAATGGCAAACTACGGCAGAGAACCAATGCGGCCCTGTCCTTGAACGCTCAAACGCCCGGTCGCGTCCTCATCCGCGTAGGAGGCGACAATCTCGCCAAAATAGATCCGGTGGAAGTCATCGTTCCTATAGAACTGCTCACGCACGCTCTGCACCAGCGCATCGGGGGCTATGTCAACCCGATTGACGGTCCTGCACTCGTAATGCACAACACATTCCCGGACGATTGGGGAACGCACTTCGCGGCTTGGAACCGGCGTGAGTTGCGCCTCCTGAAACTTATCGTGGTCTTGTCCCGAGATACTTCCGCAAAGGCTGGCAGCAGCCGATAGTTCGCTGGGGAGTACGTTGACCGTGAAGTCGCTAACCTGCTCCATTAACTTGTAGCTATGGCGTGAGTGCCGGACGAGAACAATGAAGATTGGGCGGGACCAAATCGAGCCAATCGTTCCCCAGCCAATGGTCATGACGTTTGGTTTTCCATCCGTGCCCGTGGTGACAAGCAACAATCCGTCTTCCTGCATCCGCTGGATTGTGTGAGCAAGGTAGTCTGTGTACGGCACTATCACTTTCGCCATTTCAATTTCACCTCAAACTTCGCGCTGCCTCTGGATGACCGCCGGATCGTTAAGAAACTTTCCTGCGATCCTGCTTCCGGTAACGATTTGCGCCCGGCCCCGGTGATGCATTTCTGCACCATGGCTGGGATAGTTACGCAAACCTCTCTTGCCATTTCCTCGCTGTATCTCAGATGAGATTTCGCGGACTGGTCCACCCTTTGGGCGTGCATTCAAAGTGCGGAGCATTTCCGGAACCCATGGGGCTCAGGCCAACAGCGCGGAAACCTTCGGCATCAGCTCGCTGATGGCGATCTTTTGCGGACACAGCGCTTCGCATTCGTGGCACTCGATGCAGGCACCCGAGCGCTGATCCACATTGAGATAGAACTGGTACTTGAAGCGGGCGCCCGCAAGATCATCAAACAGGTGCGCGTAGTTGTACAAATCCAGGTTACCCGGAATATTCACGCCGTTGGGACACGGCATGCAGTAGCCGCACCGGTTGCAGGGAATTACGGATCTTGTGCGGTACATTTCCCGCACTTGTACGATCAGTTGCTGATCGGCGTCCGTAAAAGAATGGATTCGCGACCGGTCCGCAAACTGCAGGTTCTCCTGCACCTGGTGCATGGTGTTCATCCCGCTTAGAACCACGGAAACCTCGGGCTGATCCCAGAGCCACCCCAGTCCCCACTCCGCCGCGGGGCGCTGCACGGGGAATGCTTCCATGGCGGCGCGAACGTCGTTGGGCGGATCCACCAGCCTGCCGCCCAGCAGCGGTTCCATGATCACGACCGCAAGGCCCTTGCTGGCCGCGAGCTTCAGCCCGCGGGTTCCAGCCTGGTTCTCGATATCCATATAGTTGTACTGGATCTGGCAAAAGCTCCACAGGCCGCTGCTGTTGATGATCTCCTCAAACACCTTGAAGTCGTCGTGTATGGAGAAGCCGAAGTGCCGGATGCGGCCATCGGCGAGCGCCGCTTCCGCCTTCGCCAGGAGATTGTGCTTCAAAACGACGTTGTGCCAGCGAGCCTGGTGCACATTATGAAGAAGGTAAAAATCGATATGATCCGTCTGCAGCCGGTTCAATTGCTCATCAAGCAGCCGGTCGAAGTCCGACGCCTTCTCCACCGAACTGACCCGGAGTTTGGTGGCAAGCTTCACTTTCTCGCGATAGCCGTCTTGCAGTGCCTTGGCCACCACGGTTTCGCTGCGTCCGCCATGATAGTTGGAGGCCGTGTCCACATAGTTCACGCCGTTATCAATCGCGTAGCGAATCATGCGGACCGTTTCGGCTTCATCGATATCGGCACCGTAACGCTCCCCACTGAGGGTGGGAAAGCGCAGGCAGCCAAAACCTAACGCCGAAGCCTTCCAATCCAGTTTTCCAAACTTGCGATATTGCATGATTTCCTCTGCTTCCGCCGTACCAGTTTCCCGAACTAAATTTTACTCTCAAGCACTTCTCCCGCCGTGAACACAGCCGCCGTTGGTGGTACCAGCGGCCGCCGGAAAAATCAGGCGAACAACGGGAGAGCTCCCACTTTAAGCCTACCTGTAACGGCCACCGGTTGCCAAGACCGGCAGCTCCACGGCGATGGCGATAAGCCCAGGGCCGCATCCGGCGGTGGCGGCTTGACGAAAGCACTGGACTACAATGTCTGTCGGGGGTCAGACTTTATGAACGCTTCAGCCGCGATTGCCGATGCCGTAACCACCGATCGATATTACTTTGCTGCGAATGACGCCGAGCCCGATGCCATCAGTGGTGCGCGTCCGAAAAAGCTCAAGTACCTCGCCGGCGGTGTCTGGAAAGAATCCAAAACCAGCAAGTACATGCCGTGTTACGACCCTTCGACCGGCGCCGTGATCGCTTATGCGCCACAGTGCACGGCCATCGAGGTCGAAGAGGCGATTGAGACCGCGGTCCAAGCGTTTCCGGCATGGCGGGACACTCCCATCAGCAAGCGCGTACAGGTGCTGTTCAAGATGAAGCAGCTGCTCGACGAGCATCTGGAGGAATTGACCGGCCTGTGTGCCCGGGAGAACGGCAAGAAGTGGGACGAGGCCATGGGCGACATTCTCAAGGTCATCGAGGTTGTGGAATTTGCCTGCGGTGCACCCCAGATGATGAAGGGCGAGTCGCTGATGAATGTGTCTCCCGGTTATAACACGGTGCAGTTCCGCGAACCCATGGGCGTCTTCGCCGGCATCGCGCCGTGGAATTTCCCCGGCATGATCCCGCAAGGATGGATGGCTCCGATCTGCATTGCCAGCGGCAACTGCATGGTGCTGAAAGCGGCCAGTTTCGCACCGCAAACCTCCATGCGTATTAGCGAACTGTGGCAGCAAGCGGGTCTGCCCGACGGCATCCTCAACCTGGTTACCACGAGCCGCAATGAAGCGGAGATCCTGCTCCGGCATCCGGGCATCAAGGGCGTAACTTTTGTCGGTTCCACCAGCGTCGGCCGGCATATCTACGCGACGGCCGCGGCTCACGGCAAGCGTGTGCAGGCGCTCACCGAGGCCAAGAACCACGCTCTGGTGATGAGCGACGCGGTCATTGAGCGCACGGCACAGGGCATCATCAACTCCTTCTGCGGATGCGCCGGGGAACGCTGCATGGCCCTTCCGGTCGTGGTCGTGGAGAACGCCGTCGCCGGGCAGCTCATCGAAGCCGTGGTGCGCCTTGCAAAGCAGGTAAATCTGGGTCCCGCCTATGACAAGCAGACGGGAATGGGTCCCGTGGTAAACCAGGGACACAAGGAGTTCGTGCTGAACGGGATCGAGACCGCCATCCAGGAGGGCGCCGAGCTGATTCTGGATGGGCGAAATCCCAAAGTTCCACCGGAATGTGAAAAAGGCTTCTTCATTGGACCAACGATCTTTGACCACGTAACCGAAGAGATGGCATGCGGCCGGGACGAAATCTTTGGTCCCGTTCTCTGCATCAAGCGCGTGGATAGCTTCGAAGAAGGTCTCCGCATCATGAACAACAATTGCTTTGCCAATGGCTCCGTGATCTACACCGAAAGCGGCCAATTTGCGCAGGAGTTTGCCCGGCGCAGCGACGCAGGAATGGTCGGCATCAACGTCGGCATCCCGGTTCCGCTTGGAATTTTCGGTTTCACCGGACACAAACAGTCGTTCTTTGGCGATCTGCATTGCATGGGGCGCGACGGCTTTCTCTTCTATACGGAAACCAAAAACGTGACCTCGACCTGGTTCGCGGGCAAGGAGATTCCGGCGAAAGTCAGCACCTGGGACGGAACCATGACCCGTGGGTAGCTCCAGGTGTGACTCCGGCCGGCGGGAAAATATTTCCGGCAATGCCTGCGGTCAGGATGGCGTTGCCGTGGTGGTACGATGGGAGCGAATCTTTGCGGTTTTTGCGGCTGGCTGAGGGATTGATTGCGATCTTTATAGTATGGCGGACATGAAGAGGCCGGATTCAAATCGTGAGCGGGAGCACGCTGAGCGCATGCTCAAACGGGCGCAACGACAACAAACGAGAGCGGCAAAGCTAGTAGACAAGTGGCAGACGAGAATTGCGGCGCTGGACCGGGCGGGGAGTGTTGCAGTCCAGCCGAGCTTGTGGACAGACGACACGGACACAATCCTGTTGCCGGCGGCGCTGCACTGCGATCCCTGAGCAACCATCGGCAGCACGTCCGGATCATCTAGGATTCAGGTATGTTTTTAAGATTTCCCGGCTCCACGGATTTGGAGTCATGGGCGCGAGACTATGGCCTGGAGGTGACCGCAGGCGGCGAGGGCGCCGTGGTGATGGGGACCGGTGGGAACATTTGCCAACACACCGGCGACCTGCTGGCAGTGACAATCACCGGCCACTGGGTTTCGTCCCGGCAAAAACTGATCACTGCGGGCTGTGTAGTGGTTCAAGACGGAGACCGCGAGGGTACGGTCTCGTTTGATCCCAATGATACCGAGGCGAGCCTGGCCGTCCTGCGCGCCCTTCGTTGGAAGTGATCTTGAAGCACCACGGGGACACATGGAAGTGGAGTGATGACTATGAAAATCGCCAGCTGGAATGTGAATTCGATCCGGGCGCGGCTTGACCTTGTCACCGGGTGGCTAAAGGCGCGGCAGCCGGATGTGCTGCTGCTGCAGGAGTTGAAGGGTACGGAGTTTCCGGCCAAGGTGTTTGAAGAGCTCGGCTACGGAAGCGCGGCGGTGACCCAGAAGGCGTATAACGGCGTCGCTATTTTATCGCGCCATCCGATCGAGACGATCAGCACGACGCTGGCCGGCGATGAGGCGGACAGTCATGCACGGTTTCTGGAAACCACCATTCTGGGCATCCGGGTCGTCGATATCTATCTTCCGAACGGTAACCCCGTCGGGAGCGACAAATTTGCCTACAAGCTGGCTTGGATGGACCGGCTGAACGTGGAGATGCGCGCCTGGCTCGACAAGGCAATGCCGGTGCTGATCGGCGGAGACTTCAACGTAATTCCGGAGGAGATTGACTGCCATAAGCCTTCCTCCTGGGTCCATGACGCGCTGTTCCAGCCGGAGACGCGGGCGCGGTACCGGGCACTGCTCGACCTTGGCTACACCGATGCCTTCCGCTCGCTGCATCCAGGGGAAGGCGGGCAGTTCACCTACTGGGATTATTTCCGGCAGGCGTTCGAGCATAATCGCGGCGTTCGCATCGACCATTTCCTGCTGTCTCCGCAGTTGGCCGGGCGGTTAAAGGACTGCGAGATCGACAGGGAGCCGCGGGCGCAGGAGAAGCCGTCGGATCATACCCCAATCATCGTGGAACTGCAGTAGGCAGCCAGACGCGGTGTGGCGTGCGCCGGCGACGACCTTCATCGCGGCTGCCGTGCGCCTCGCCTTTGCCTCGGATTTCCGGCATTCGACGGTACGCCGAACCTTTGTTTTCCGGGTTTTGTTACAATTTCAATTCGGTTGCCTATCCGAATTCACACAATGCCTAATCTATCCACCACCGATCGCAATGTCCGTTGGGACTTGACCTCCATCTACTCCGCAATCGGGGATCCGCAAATCGACCTGGACATCGCGGAATTCACGAAAAGTGCGCAGCAATTCAACCTGAACTACCAGGGAAAACTGGCCGATAAGCTGGGCCAGGCGATCTCCGATTATGCGGAACTGGACATGCTTGGGGGAAAGATCATGGTCTATCTTTCTCTCCAGCAAAGTCTGGATGTGACGGATGAGGCGGTGAAGGCAAAGGTGGCAGCGGTGCAACAGACCATGAGCCAGATTCAGGGCGAGTATTTGACGTTCTTCGAACTGGAGTTGGTCGCGCTCGACGATGCGACGCTTGAGAAGTGGTACGAGGGCGATCCCGTGGTCCGGAGGCATCGGCCGTGGATCGAGCATCAGAGGGTCTTCAAGCCGCATTTTTTGAGCGAACCCGTGGAAGCTGCTCTTACCAAGCGCGCTCCGTTTGGCCCGGCCTCCTGGGATGAGTTTTTTGACGAGTGTGAGGCGGATCTTCGCTTCGGCCTGAAGGGCGAGAAGAAGAACCTGACCGAGATGCTCGACATTCTTACGACTTCGAAAGATGCCGCCCTGCGCGCGGAAGTGCAGAAGACAATCAACGATGGCCTGGGAGGATACTTCGCCAAGTATTCAGCGCAGACGCTGTATGTGATCGTGGGCAAGGCCGCGGTGGAGGGCAAGGAACGCCATTACCGCAATCCCATGGAGTCGCGGAACAAGGAGAACCGCATTCCTGATGCGGTTGTCGATGCCCTGCACAACGCCGTACTGCACGCGGCTGGACCGCTGGCCCGCCGCTATTATCGTCTCAAGGCCCGGTTGCTCGGCCTGAAAACCCTCCGCTGGAGTGACCGCAACGCGCCGTTGCCGTTCGCCGATACCACGGTGGTGCCGTATGACAACGCGATCGCGACGGTTCTTGCGGCCTATGAAAGTTTCAGTCCCACGCTGAGCGGCATCATCCAGGACTTCATTGCCTCCAAGCGCATTGACGTTCCCACCGTCAAAGGCAAACGCGGCGGGGCTTTCAATTGTTCCCTGGTGCTTCCCGGAAACCGGCCGCAATCTTTCACGCTTTTGAACTACATGGGTTCGAACCACGACGTGATGACGCTGGCCCATGAACTCGGCCACGGTGTCCATGGCATTCTGGCCGGCCAGGCGCAGGGGCCGCTGATGTTCCATCCACCGATTGCATACTGCGAGACGGCTTCCGTCTTCGGCGAGATGACGACATTCAGTTTTCTGCGGCAACAGCTTGCGGAAAAGGGAGACAGTCGAGCGCTGCTGGCGCTGATAACCCAGAAGATTGAAGGCATGCTGAACACCGTGGTGCGGCAAATTGGGTTCTCCAACTTTGAGCGCCGCATCCATGGCATGAATGCTGAATATACGGAGTGGAACGCCCCCGGGAAACTTTCCGTGGAAGAGCTCGACGGGTTATGGCTGGCTACGGCTAAAGAGTTATACGGAAAAGATGGCGAGGTGTTCACCTATGAAGACACCAGCCATCTCTGGTCGTATGTTTCACATTTCCACCGGCCGTTTTACGTCTACGGTTATGCCTTCGGCGAGCTCCTGACGCAGAGCTTGTATGCCCAGCAAATGCGCCTTGGCAGCCGGTTTGAGCCGCTCTATCTCGACCTGCTCCGTTCCGGTGCGACGAAAAGCGTATTTGAGCTCCTGCAACCGTTCGGCCTCGATGCCACGGAAGAGACCTTCTGGGGTGAGGGCATCCGCGTAAGCCTGGAAACGATGATCGCGGAGGCGGAGAAACTGGCACCCATCCAAATGCCCGCTGATGTTGAGTAACCTGCGGGGTAACCTGCTTGCGGTGGCAATGGAAGCCGCAAAAATGGAGACCACGGAAGGGTTCTGACTGCAGGATACCCAGCGCACCCGCGATTTTCGCAATCACTCCGATGGAGAGGAAAACGGCCCAGTGATCTGGTACAAGCGCTACCCGGCGCGGCGAATTTTGGGCAGCGCGAGCCAACGCCATGGCAGTGGAAACAAGGCACAGCTCAGGCCATCTGGAACACCCAGATGACTTGAAACCCGCGCCATGCGGCAACAGCGGATCCTGCCTGTTTATGCGCCTCTGCTACCCACCAGACTGCATTTTTCCAGAGTTATTATTTTGCGCAGACCGGCCAGGCTGGGTCGAGCGGTTGGGTTGCAGACGGTGCAGTGATTCGCCTTGCCGTGTGCTTTTTTACTTGTCTGTTCCAGTTCCCAGGCACGGATTGGCTGCCATTCAACCTAAGTTAAGAAATCGTATTTAAAAAATCCAGATCGCATCCCTGATTGAGCGTCTGAAGCGAGGCCGCCAACGAGGACAGATCTGCCTCGGAAGCCTCTTTCGCCTGCACTCAGTTCGCAATTGTCACCTGAGTTTCACATTGTGGGGTACTAACGTACCCATTACTTCTGTCAGGTACATTGATTATCAATTACGCAAGGTGCTGCCCTTATGTTTCAATTCACCTCGAATCATTAGAAACATCTTAGAAGAACGCGTAAGTCACGCTCTTCACGCACATAAAAAGGGGAAACAGTGAAGACACTAAAGTTTGTTCTCTCAATGATACCCGTCCTCGCGCTTCTGTCATTTGCCGCGCAAGCGGAAGTGAAAGTGGAAATGAAGGCGGAAAAAGTCAACATTCAACAGGGCAAAGAGGTATTATCGCCGGCCAAGCAAGCGGCTCCCGGCGATGTCCTCCAATACACTGCCACTTACAAGAACGTAGACAAGGCACCCGCCACGCAAGTCGACGCCACCCTTCCCATACCCACCGGCACCGAATACATCCCCGGCACGGCGACTCCCGCGGGCGCCTGGGCGAGCACGGACGGCATCAAGTTTTCGCCCATTCCGCTAAAACACATGGTTAAGAACAGCGACGGAAAGATGATTGAGCAGGAAGTTGCATTTTCCGAGTATCGAGCTCTGCGCTGGTCACTGGGTGACCTGGCGGGCGGCGCAAGCCGCACCGTATCAGCGCGAGTCAGGGTAAGCACTGGACCGGCCGCGCGCTAGCTGTCTTGATTCGCGCCCGCCTCGACACTTTTTTAGACATCGGTCACTAAAGCATTCAGAGAGAGAGAAAAGTATGAATCGAATCCACGAGCGTTCCTCCAAGCTGCGAGTAGCCAGGTTCGCAACGGTGGCGTTGACACTCCTATTCATCGCCGCCCTGTTCGTACCCACGCTTTCCGCGCAAGTTGTCGCGCCTGCCGGGTCTGTAATCGGCAACCAGGCGACTGCCACCTATACCGACGCCAACAGCGTATCGCGCCAGGCATTTTCAAACCTGGTGCAAACGTCGGTCACCCAGATCTACAAGGGCACCTTGAACCAGTCGCAGAGCAAGTACGCCACGCCGGGTACCCAGGTGCTATTCCCGCACACCTACCAGAACACCGGTAACGGACCAGATACGGTAACGCTCACCGACGGGACGGTGGGTTCCGATCTCACCAACGTTCACATCTATATTGATGCCAACGGCGACGGCATCCCGGACAACACGACCGATCTCAGCGGAACGGGCATCCCAGTCGCCGCGGGCGCCTATGTCAAGGTCGTTGTCGTGGCAACGCTTACCTCCGGAGCTCTAAAAACCGATCCCGCAGCCAACTTCCAGTTGAGCCTCAGCGCGGCGAGCAGCGGAACGGGAGCAACGATAACCGGTAGTCCGAACACGGATACGGTAGTTTACTCGTCCAATGGCGTCATCAACGTGACCAAGGCGATGTCGGCGGCAGGCGTCGGCGGCACCAGCACGGTGACCTTGACCTACACCAACACCGGCAATGCCACCGCAACCAGCGTCATCATCCTCGATCCTTTGGCCACGCAGGGTTACTTCACCTACAAGACCGGCACCTTGGTCTGGAATGGCACCTCGTTGGCCGATTCGGCCACGCCTGCCACCGGCCTTGCCTGGGCCGGCTACAGTACAAACGCGCCACAGGCTACCATCGCATCGGTTGCCCCGGGCGTCACCGGGACCATTCAGTACCAGGTAACCGTGGGAACTCCCACCACCTACCCGGCGACCTTCACCAACTACGCCGAGTACCAGTACGTGGATGGCGGCGGCAACACGATCCCCAGCAGCTCGACCTACATCAACACCAACACGGTCAGCCTTGCCTTCAACGGCTATGCTGGCGTAAAGTTCACCGCTTCCGCTGCCATGCTCCCAGCCACCGCCGTCACCTACACGGCCGGCACCGGCACGGCACCGACTGCGAACACAACTCCTGACACCGACCTCATCACCGCGCCGACCTCCTACAGTGCGGGCACGACGATCTTCTGGTCCCAGACCATCGCCAACAGCGGCCTGGTTACCGACACTTTCAACCTGACTTTGGACCCAACGGGCGCCGGCACCACGCTGAATCCGACCATCGCCAAACCGTTCCCTCAGGGTACAACCTTCCAGTTGTATCGCAGTGACGGCAAGACTCCTTTGACCGACAGCAACGGCGACGGCATCGTCGATTCCGGTCCGCTGACCGCCAACGGCACAGCCAACAGCACAACCACGATCGTAGTCGCGGCAACCGTGCCGGCAAACTTCACCGTCACCTCCTCCACCACGTTCGCCGTGAATTTGATTGCAACCTCGACCAACGCCACGGCCAGCAACTTTGCCACGCCTGGCCTGCAAGACGTAATTCAGGATGAGGTCACCATCACCAGCACCAAGAACGCCGGAGTTGACGTGGCTGCGAACGCTGCGGACACCATCGGTAACGGCACGGGCGTTAGCGGTGAAGCCGCCGGGCCGTACACCGGCAACCCAGGCGCCATCATTGCCATTCCGTTCTGGATCTTCAACAACGGCACCAGCACCGCGCCGGATGCCTACAACCTTTCGTTCCGTTACAGCACCACCGATGTCGGCACTCTGAGCACTCCGCTCACCCCGTTCACCAGTACGCAGGCGGGCACCACTCCGCCGGCAAGCGGCACCATCCCGGCATGGACGGTCCAGATCGCGCCCAACACGGGCACGTCCTGCTCCACCTACGGCGCTCCGGTCACGGCCTCCAGTGTGATCGCCCAGGGCAGCAACGCGGAATATTGCCTGGTATTGCAGGTTCCCGCAGGCTACGCACAAGGCACCTACTACTTTGCGGTTCAGGCACAGTCCAGTGGCACCGGCGGAATTGACCAGATGGCGGTGAAGGCTACCGTCAACAGTTACGCCAGCGTCTCGATCTCCCCGAACAACCAGGGGACGATCTATGCGGGTGGCACGACGAGTTACAAGCACGTCATCACCAACGGCGGCAACGTTTCGGAAACCGTCAACTTCACTACTCCGACCAACTCCAACTCAGGTGGCTGGACGGTTGCGATCTTTGCGGCCGACGGCACCGGCACCCTGAATACCCTTGCTACCCCGGTTGTTCCCGGAACCACAACCGTCTCACTGAATCCGGGCGCTTCGGCGATCTACTACCTGGTGGTCCAGGCTCCGGCCGGGGCCAATCCCGGCGACGCGGATGTCACCGGATGGGGCATCACCGTCACCGGTAACAATTCCACGGCCATCGCGGTTACGGATACCACGACCGTAGTCTCCGGCCAGGTGAAGCTGGTGAAATCGCTGTTTGTTGACAAAACATGCAATCAGGCATCGGTGAGCTATACCACGAACAGCGGCAGCACGGTCACTTCCGGCCAGTGCATCATGTACCAGATTGTGGCCACCAACACCGGGACGACCAACGCCACGGCCCTGACCATTACGGACGGAGCTCCGCCGTATACCACGTACCTAGGCACCTTCACCCCAACCGCGGCTAATTCCTGCTCATTGACGAACCCAACGGTCGCGGCGCTGAGCGGTGCTTCGCCCGTCAGCTACACCTTCACCGGATCGATGACGCCAAACTGCACGGCGACCATCGTTTTTGAAGTCAAGCTGAACTAACTGCGGCTTGTTGTAAACCGTGGCGGGGAGGTTGCTCCCCTTCCTTCTCGCCACGGAGGTTCTTTGTTGACACGCGAAGGGGCTCTTCATCCCAGTCATGAGATTCCTGCCTAAACCCGGGTTGTGGCTGCTGATGCTGTGTGCAGTGGCTGCATGGTGCCAACAGGCGCCAGTGGGATCCATCATCCAAAACATCGCCTATGTAAGCTACCTTGCGAGTTCCGGGGCCACGGTGAGCGACGCGCCCTCGAACCCGGTTCAGACCACGGTGGCCAGCGCAAGCCCCAACGTGGTTCTGCGGAACTCGGCGAGCACGACCTCGTCCGCTCGCGGACAAAACGTCACCTTCAGCCTGTTACTTTCCAACAGCGACGCAACCAGTCCCAGCCCCGGCCCGCTAGTGCTGGATGGCGTCACCCAGCAGGCAATTTACGTTTTGGATGAGATTCCTGCGAACACCCACTTTGCGAGCATTGTCAGCGCGAGCGGCGCGACGGTTCCTAACCAGGCGGTAGGCGCCCGCAGCGGGCAGCATTCGGCGGCCACTGCAGCCCTTGCGAATAACACCGGCGGTTTGACGGTTTTTTACCACGTGTTAGGCGCCCCGAGCGGGCAGTTTACGACGACTGCTCCAAGCAATGCGAATATTGATACGGTCGGATTTGCGGTGCCCACGCTGAGTGGCGGCCAGAGCTATAACTTTTCGTTCAGCGTTCGCGTGGACGATGACGCCAGCGGAAATTTCAGCAATACCGCCGCTGTGACGTTTGTGTTCAATCGCCAGAGCCAGACCGTGAACTCCGACACGGTTACCGTCTCCGTGCCGCTGCTGCCGCCGACCATCGCCTACTACACCGATACCACGTTTACCCAGAAGGCCACGGTCGCCACCATCGGCGGCACAATTCACATCCTGGCCCAGGCTGCCGCCTGCAACCTGAATCCGCTGGTGGCGGAAACGCATACCATCACCATCACCACCAACCAGACGCACGATCTGGAAACCTTTCGGGCGGTTGAGACCGGCCCGAACACAGGCGTCTTCGAGGTGCAAAGTGTTCCACTCGCCGACGCCCATAGCACTCCCGTTGTGCCCAATGACGGCATCCTCGAGGTGGACAAGGGCGAGGTGCTGACGGCCACCATCGACACGGAAGGCTGCGGAGTGAGCGCCGCGGCCACGGCCGACGCCACCATCTATGTGGATCCCTACGGGGTTGTCTTTGACAGTCACACGAACAATCCGGTCAGCGGCACCCAGGTTACGATCATCGACGTGACCGGCCAGGGAAATGGCGGACATCCCGGCCAGCCAGCCACGGTGTACCTGGCCGACGGCAAGACTCCAGCGCCGAGCACGCTTACGACCGGCAGCGATGGCAGCTACCAGTTTCCGCAGGTTGCAACCAGTACCTACAAACTGACCCTTGTGCCTCCCAATGGCTACAAGTTTCCCTCGTCACTCTCCCCGCTGTCGATGCCGTCGCGCAAGGTGATTCAGCCCGATTCCTACGGCGGCAGTTTCCTGGTTTCTTCCCTGGGCGGGGTAGTCAATTTCGATGTTCCTCTCGATGAAGGCCCGCTCAGCGGACTTTTCATCCAGAAGACTCCGGATGAAGTCGAGGTTGATTCCGACTCTCTGCTTGGCTACACGCTGGAGGTGACAAACAATACCGGCACCGACATGCCGAATACGACCGTGGTGGACACGCTGCCGCCCGGGTTCATGTATCAGTTGCACTCCGCCCAGTTGGGCTCGGTAGCCCTGGCGGATCCGGCCGGGGGAAGAGGTCCGGTCCTGACCTTCAAGATTGGCGATTTGCCCATCGCCGCCGACGAAAAGATTCACTACTACGTGCGCCTTCTGCCGCAAGCCAACAACAACAATACGATGAACACCGCTTACGCGGCCAGCGGCATCACGCGCTCGAACACCGCCCGGGCAACCATCAAGATCATCGCCGGAGTGTTTGACACCAACGGCGTCATCTTCGGAAAGGTTTATGCCGACTGCAATGGCAATCATGTGCAGGACAACAACGAACCGGGCATCCCCGGCGTGCGTGTCTACCTGGATAATGGAACGTTTGCCATTACGGATGAGGCTGGCAAGTACAGCATTTATGGGGTGACGGCGCGGCTGCACGGTTTGCGGCTGGACAACTACACCCTGCCCGCCGGCTTTAAACCGGAGGTCATCTACTCCACCAACGCCGGCGATGGCAAGTCGTTGTTTGTGGACATGATTGACGCCGAACTGCATCGCGCGGATTTTGCGGTGACCGGGTGCTCGGTGGAGTCCATGAAGGCGCTTTCGGCGCGCGCGCCGGCCAAAGGCGCGGCGGCTTCGGAAGCGGCGGCCTTGTTGAAGAAGGATCCCCTGCTGGATCGCACCGACATGTCGATGGAACAGCGCCGCGGGGCTGCAACCTCTGCCATCCTGGATGGCGCCGGCTCACCCACGAACCCCGCCCAGGGTGTCACCCAGGTGTCCGGCAACCCTGGCGCCAGCACGAATGGTACGGCGGCTGCCTTACCTGCGGCGGTGGCAACGCCGGCGTCCGATGCCATGGCGGCGTCCTCCGCCGGATTGAATGCTGCGGCGAGCGCCAGTCCGGCGTCTGCCAGCGCCGATGGGGCGGCGGCAGCGGCTCCAGACGCAGGCAAACGTCCGGAGCCCAACGAGCCCCGCGAATCTGAGATGCAGGGCGGTCTGCGCGTCGAAAAGCTGATCCGCCCCGGCACTACCAATGATTTTGATTTCATCGGACTTAAGGATGGGCAAATCGTCGGCTCGACCCAGGTCAACATTGCCCTCAAAGGCGTGCTCGGCACCAATTTTGCCCTGAGCGTGAATGGAAAAGAGATTTCCGCAGATCATATCGGTCAGCGCAGTACGGAAAACTCGATCAATCTCCAGGCTTGGCTGTATATCGGACTGGAGCTGAATCCCGGAAGCAACGTGGTGGAAGCGAAAATGTTCGATTCCTTCGGCAACCAGCGCGGCTACCGCAAACTGACGCTGATTGCCCCCGGAAATCTGGCGGCAATTCTGGTTGAGCCCGCCAACCGCAATCCGGTTGCAGACGGCAAGACTCCGATTCGGGTGCGGGTGCGCCTGGTGGATGCCCACGGCGTCCCGGTCACCTCACGCACGCCGGTGACCCTGGAAACAACGGTTGGCAAATGGGACGCCGTGGACCTGAATCCCCGGGAACCGGGAACGCAGCAATTTATTGAAGGCGGCGAGGCTGTCTTCAACCTCATGCCTCCGATGGAACCGGTCAGCGGCAAGATCGCGGTGTCCAGCGGAACCCTGAGCTGCGACGTCAAGCTGGCGTTTACTCCCGAGCTCCGGCCGTTGATGGCGATTGGCGTGGTGGACCAGACGTTGAGTTTCCGCGGTTTCTCCGGCGCCGGGGCCAGCAGCGCCAGCTTCTACACCCTGCAGAATGAATTGAGCCGCCTGGAGGCCAGCAACGCCAGCGGCACTGCCGACTATCAGGCGCACGTCGGCACATTCATCAAGGGCCGCATCTGGGGAAACACCCTGCTGACGATGTCCTACGACTCCGACAAACGGTCCGGCGACCCGATGTTTCGCGACGCGCAGCCGGATGACTACTACCTGGTGTACGGCGACAGCTCCACCCGCGGTTATGAGGCGCAGTCCACGAGCCGCCTCTACCTGCGCCTGGATCGCGGCAAAGACTACGTGATGTACGGCGACTACAACACTGGTGACAGCCAGAATCCGGCCAAGGTCCTGTCCAACATTAATCGCAGCTTCACCGGATTCAGGATTCACCAGGAAGACTCGCACTTCCAATACACCGCCTTCACCACCCGCGACAGCGTGCAGCAATACGTGGAGGAGATTCCTGCCAACGGCACCTCGGGACCATACCTGGTAACCCGCATGGACGTGGTGCTGAACTCTGAAACGGTTGAGCTGCTGGTTCGCAACCGCAACCAGCCTTCGGTCATCTTGCAGGACATTACCGAGACCCTGCTGACCGACTACTCGTTTGACAGCCTCACCGGAGAAATCCTCTTTCAGCAGCCGATTCCCAGCTTTGACCCGAGCGGGAATCCGATCTCGATCCGCGTGACCTACGAGTTCGACAACGGTGGTCCCAAGTACTGGATGAGCGGAATCGACACCACCGCGCACTTCGATAAGCTGCGCGTCGGTGGCACCTACTACGATGACAAAACGCCTTCCGCCGGGATGCGGCTGTGGGGCACCAACGGCACCTATGAGTTCAGCAAGAACGCAACCCTGGTCGCTGAGTATGCGCGCACCTGGACGCCCACGCTTGGCGCCGGCAGCGGGGTGCATGCCGAGTTCAAGCAGAAGAACAGCAAGATCGATTCCCGCATCTATTTTGGACGCACCGACGCCAGCTTTGACAACCCCAACGCGATGCTGAACCAAGGCAGCGGCGAGAGCGGCGCCAACATCACCTATCATGCCCGGAAGCACCTTGACCTGCATTTTGAGATGATCCGCTCGGAGGCCACCGACACGGGCGTGTCGCAGACCGGCATCTTTACTACCGCGCAGATCGACGTGAACAAGACGTTCTCCGTCGAGTTCGGATACAGACACGCCGGCGCCATCACCAGCACGGAATCCCTGTCCGGAACCGTCCCGTCCACCACCACCCCGACGACCGGCACAAGCAGCACCGCGACCAGTAGCAGCGAAACTTCTGTCCCAACTTCAGCCAATGACGACCTGCGGGCCAAAATCACGATCAAGCCTCCCCAGCTGAAGAAGCTCTCGCTCTACAGCGAGTACGAAGCCGACATGTTTGACGAAAGCAAGCAGATGTTCGCCGTGGGGGGAAACTACCAGTTCTTGCCGAAGGGGAAATTCTACGTTCGTCATGAACTGATTTCGTCGCTGGGCAATCTCAACGAGCTCAATGGAGTTCAGCAGCAGAACTCCACCGTATTCGGCATTGACACAACCTACTGGAAGGATGAGCACGTATTCAGCGAATACCGCGGCATCGACGCTTTCTCGGGGAGAGAGACCGAGGCTGCCATTGGCTTGCGCAACGTCTTCCCAATCCGTCCGGGGCTGAAGATGAGCGTGAGCGCCGAAAACGTCAAGCCTCTGAGTGGCACCGCGACCGACAGCGCCCTCGCCCTGACCGGCTCATTGGAATACACTGCTTCCCCACGATGGAAATCCTCCGGCCGGTTTGAGTGGCGCGGCAGCACCACGGATACCTCCATCCTCAGCAGCTTCGGCCTGGCCATCAAACTCAATGACAATTACACCCTGCTGAATCGCTCCGTCTACTCGGTTGTGATGCCCAAAACCGCGGGTGAGACCGACCGCCTGCAAATCCGGGTTCAGAACGGTGTCGCTTTCCGCCCACCCAACTCAAACCGGTTCACGCTCCTCACCATGCTTGAGCTGAAGCAGGAAGAGGACGGCACCTCGACCATCGTGATTCCCGACCGCAAGGTTGCCATTCTCAGCGCCGCCATCAACTACCAGCGAAGCGCCAAGACCGTGGCTTCTTTCCGCTACGCCACCAAGTGGTCGGACGACGTCACGGACGTGGTGGATAGCACCCTCGATGGCCATATGACAACCGCCCGCGTCACCCATGACATCAATCCCCACTGGGATGTGGGTGTGGACAGCAGCGCGTTGTTCTCAGACCACTTCAACAACATTCAATACGCCAACGGAGCCGAGATCGGCTACATGCTGCGCACGAACCTCTGGCTTTCGGTTGGCTATAACTTTACCGGTTTCTACGACCGCGACCTCAGCGGTGAGGAAGCGACGCGACGCGGTCCCTTTGTCCGGTTGCGATTCAAGTTTGATGAGTCCTTGTTCCCGTTCCTGAAGCATGGAAAAGAGATTTGATTTGACATCCGTGCAGCGCTTGTAACGGAACATCGGCAGCCGATTTACCAAGCCGCGCACGGAGAGCATGCAGCAAGAGTACCAAGGCAAAGCTGACGGGACTGCTTTGAATCAACATTGCGGGCAACTCGTCCAAGCCGAATTTTGCGGCGCAGGTTAGAATTTGTTCTGCCGGAGAAGGCGTAAGTGTGAGAAGGAGTTCCACCATTCGAGGGAAGCTGGCAACGGCGCTGATGGCGTTCCCTGGCCTGATGCTGCTGTGGGCGGTATTTGTGCTGCCCGCAGCCGCCCAGTCAATCGCCGGCCACGTCTTTGAAGACCAGGGTTATACGGGAGGCGCCGGCCGCAACTTTGCAACTGCCGGCGGCGGTGTAACCGGCGCGCGCGTCGAACTGTACACCTCCGGCGGAAACTACATCTGCGCCACCACCACCGCGGCCGGAGGCGCCTACAGCTTTGCCACCAACGCCCCCGCCGGATGCACCGTGACCAGCAGCGCCGCCGGCAAGAGCTACACCGTCCGCGTGGTGAACAGTACCGTGGTCTCCAACTATACCGGCGGCGGCGGCCTGGTCCCGGTGCAGACGTACCGCACCAACTGCACCACGGCTTGCGGCGCGGCACCCACGGCCGTCACCAACTATGTGGGAGGCCAGAACCCAACCCTGGCCGATCCCGGCAATGGCGCGGCGGGCGCGGGTGTTCCCGCCAACTCACAGTCCATCACCACCGTCCAGCTCACGACCGCCAAGCCAGCCGCCACCCTCATTGACTTCGGCTTCAACTTCTTCACCGTGGTCAACACGAATGCCAGCGGTCAGGGAAGCCTGGCGCAGTTCATCACCAACGCCAACGCACTGACCGGAGCCACCGCGCCGTCCGCCATCTTTATGCTCTACAACGGCGCTGAAACCAACGGCATGAACAGCACCTACACCAACCTGCTCAGCACCCTCAGCGGCGGCTCCGGCAAAGGCTTCCTTATCAACATGGGCGGCGTCGCACTGCCCGCCTTCACGGCGAGCAACGGCACCATCGACGCCAGCAACGAAATCACCAACCTGGGTGGCACCAATCCCAACACCAACTCCGTCGGTTCCAACTCGCAGTGCGGCCCCAGCGTCACCTCCGGTACCACCAAGCTCGGCACCTCAGGAACCGCGCTGCCCGCCTGGACCGGAACCACCATTCCCGTGGTTGAACTGCAGAACTGCGGCGACGCGGAATGGTATCTGAACGGCAGCGGCGAAACTGCCAAGGCCATGGCCTTCCACCAGTGCACCATCTACGTCGGGGCAAGCAACGTAACCGTGCGCGACAACCTGGTAGGCGTCCATGCCGACGGCACCATGACGACTGCCGTCGCCGGAAACTTCGGCATCTCCCTGAGCAATGGCGGCGGGCGCAGCATCTATCACAACTACGTCCGCATCAATAACTCCGCCATCCGCAACGACGGTCAGGGTTCCACCGGAGACACTTACCAGTACAACGAGGTGACCCAGCCGACAACCGGCCAGACCAACACCTTTGATGGCATCTTGCTGATCGGTCCCGCTGCCTACAGCGGCGACCTCGTGCAGTACAACTACTTGCATGATCTTGAGGGCGGCGGCGTGGAACTCGGCTTCGCCGGCTCCGGAACCATGACCGGCGAGCAGATCTTGAACAACACCATCTGCTCCAACGGCTGGAACCTCACCGGCAACGCTCCCTATAGCTACACCAGTCCCTCCGGCGAGCGCGCCAACGTCGCCATCTGGCAGATCTCCCAAGGGTCCACCGTCACCGTCAAGAACAATCTCATCACCAACTCCAGCGGCGTCGGCATCCTGGTGGAAAGCGCCTACGGCTTCACCATCTCGCAGAACTCGATCTACCTCAACGGCCTCACCAGCAACAACCTCGGACCCGGTATCGCCCTCTTTTCCAATTGCGGCACCTGCGATCCCAACAATTTCAGCACATCCAACTATGCCGGCGTCACCCCCAACACCGGTACCGAGAGTTCCGGCTCTCCGAACTACCAGATGAACTACCCGGTCATTACGACCGCGACCTACACGGGCGGGAATCTGCACGTAAAGGGATACGTCGGCGGTTCGACCAATCTCACCATCGCCAATGCAACCGTCGAGCTCTTCGTTGCCATCAACACGGACAACAACCAGAACGGCAACATCTTCCTCGGCGATGGCCTGTCCGTGCCGCACGGCGAGGGACAGACTTTTATTGCCACCTTCAAGTCGGATTCGCAGGGACTGTTCGATCAGACAATTTCTTCGGCGAGCTTTCCAGCTGGCGTTACCATCACCGCCGGCACCACCCTGTTGACCTCGACCGCGACCGACTCCGTCACGGGTTCCACCTCGGAGTTCGGCCCCGATCTGCTGGTGCAGGCTTCGGCGCTCACCCTCCAGGGCTACGTTTATTACGATGTCAATCACAACGGCAGCCTTGACCTGGGAGAGAACTGGCAGAATGGCGCCGCCGTCTACGCCGTCCTCTGGGACACCACGAAGAGCGCCCAGGCTGCGGTTGGCGGCACCACCATCGGCGCCCAGACCATCCCGTTCGGCTCCTCCAGCGACACTGGCTTCTTCTCCTTCAGCAACATTACTCCGGGTGACACTTACCAGCTTTATCTGACCACGGTAGCTCCGGGAGCCGGTGGCATCTACACTACGCAGCCAGCCGTCTCCATTCCCTCTGGCTGGATCATGGTGAACCCCAACACGGCTTCCGCCAGCATCGCCACCAGCACCACCTCGCCGCCCCAGGTCCTGCTGCAAAACTTCGGCCTGTTTCAAGGCGTCAAGGTCAGCGGCAAGTTGTTCAAGGACAACGGCGCGGGCACCGGCGGCATCGCCAATGATGGCCATTTGAACGGCTCCGAGCCTGGCATCTCCGGCCCCATTCTGACGGCCAAGGACAGCGGCAGCACGCTGCTCGGCCAGGCTGCGGTCGACGGCGGCGGTAACTATACCCTCTGGCTGCCTTCCACGGCGGTCAACCCGGTGAACTTCACCATCTCCCAGATCGGCGGCTACACGGCCACCGGCTTTGACACCGGAACCCCGGCCACTGGCGGAACCTACAACACCACAACCTTCGTCTACACGTTTACCGTTACCTGGACCAACACCGCCTATACGGGCGTGAACTTCGGATTCATTCAGTCCGGAAACATCTTCAGTCCCAACGGCCAGGAGACGACCGTGCCCGGCTCCTTCGCCTTTTACCCGCACCAGTACACCAGCATCACCGGCGGCACCGTCACCTTCGCGGAAACCCTGGCCCAGAGCCAGCCCAACTATTTCACCGAGATTCTCTACAACGACACCACCTGCAGCGGCAATCTCGCCACCGCCACCTACCTTGCCTGGGGCGCGTCGGTCACCATCTCCGCCGGGGGCGGCAAGCTCTGCCTCATCATGAAAGAAAATGTCTCCCTGGCCGCTGGCTACGGCATGCAGAACACCGTGACCATTACCTCGACCTTCGCCTATGGCAGTTCCAGCGGCCTCGCCAACACTACCCTGACCATCAGCGACATTACCAGCGTGGACACTCGAACCTCCGGCGACCTGCAACTGGTTAAATCGACATATATCGATACCACTTGCGCCAATCCGGCCAGCCCAACCTATTCGACGGCCACGCAGGCAGCACAATCCGGTTATTGCATCAAGTACCAGATACAGGCGACAAACACCGGTGCTTCCGCTCTGAGCGGTCTCATCCTCTATGACAATGCACCACCTTATACAACGCTGCAAACCGGAACGCCGGCTGCCTCAGTGGGCACTTCGTGTACCGGTCTCACTGCCGGGACCATTACCGTTACCGGCGCCGCCGCACAAGCCACCTATACGGGTACAATGCCCGCGGGATGTGTGGCGACATTTGTGTACGAAGTAAAGCTGAATTAAGGAGGACAGTTCCGGGAGCCAGGTGTGAATGCCTGACATCCTATCCGGGCGAATCAGCGCCAAGGAACTGTTCCTGGTTAAAGTAACGTTAGGAATCATTACGATCGTTACTTGTGGTTGACCGGTTGTCAGTGAATACTCCCTTGTGCTGTACGTAGGAGCGATCAAGCGATGCCCCCGAAGATATTCAGGAAGGTTGTGGATGTCAACAAGGAGCTTT
>Ga0181529_10001994_pt1 | contig 25197 bp, 25 predicted proteins | sample PEATcosm2014_Bin_36_FD_119763 | JGI IMG/M metagenome (GOLD analysis project Ga0181529, IMG submission 119763) | Peatland microbial communities from MTU Mesocosm Facility, Houghton, MI, USA - PEATcosm2014_Bin10_30_metaG | ecosystem: Environmental > Terrestrial > Soil > Wetlands > Peat | place... | reverse complement strand
GACGCCGAGGTCGATCAACTCGCCGACCTTGCTGATGCCCTCGCCGTACATGATGTCGAACTCGACCTGGCGGAACGGCGGCGCCAGCTTGTTCTTCACCACCTTCACGCGGGTCTGGTTGCCAACCACCTCGTCACGGTCCTTGATCTGGCCGATCCGCCTGATCTCGAGCCGGACCGAGGCATAGAACTTCAGCGCGTTGCCGCCGGTCGTGGTCTCCGGGTTGCCGAACATGACGCCGATCTTCAGCCGGATCTGGTTGATGAAAATCAGCATGGTGTCGCTGCGGCTGACGCTGCCGGTGATCTTGCGCAGCGCCTGGCTCATCAGCCGCGCGTGCAGACCCATGTGGTTGTCGCCCATTTCGCCTTCGAGTTCGGCGCGCGGCACCAGGGCGGCGACGCTGTCGATCACCAGCACGTCCACCGCGCCGGAACGCACCAGCGTGTCGGCGATCTCCAACGCCTGCTCGCCGGCATCGGGCTGGCTGATCAGCAGGTTGTCCACGTCGACGCCGAGCTTGCGCGCGTAGATCGGGTCGAGCGCGTGTTCGGCATCGATGAAGGCGCAGGTGCCGCCGACCTTCTGGGCTTCGGCGATAGCGTGCAGGGCGAGCGTGGTCTTGCCCGAGCTTTCGGGTCCGTAGATCTCGACGATGCGCCCGCGCGGCAGGCCGCCGACGCCCAGCGCCAGGTCGAGCCCGAGCGAGCCCGAGGAAATCACCGCGATCTGCTCGTCGCCCGCGTGGGCGCCCATGCGCATGATCGAACCCTTGCCGAAGGCGCGCTCGATCTGGGCCATGGCGGCGTCGAGCGCCTTGTTCTTGTCCATTCGAAATCTCTTTCCCGGGCTGCTGCGGTCGGCTGGACCATGACCCCTTACGACGATTCTGTCACACGTGCGAAAGCCGCCGCAGCGTCGATCGGGGACTGATTAACCATGCGTTCATTATACGTTCGGAAATCCACGGCCGACAAGAACAAAACGTGATCAAGGCCACTGGTCCCATCAGCCGCGGGGGCCGCATATCGCCGCCATGCGGGATCGCAACTCGGGCAACGGATACGGCTTGGACAGCAGCAACGTTGCCGGCCCCGCCGCCAGCAGCGCCTGCACGGCCTCGTCGCGGCGTAACGCCGCCTCGGCATGGCCGGAGACGATGATCGCCGGCAGCGCCGAGTCGCCCGGCCGGGCACGCAACCCGGCCACCAGCGCGGCGCCGCTCAGTCCGGGCAGCTCCATGTCGGTCACCACCGCCGCAAAGCGCCCGGGTTCGGTCAGTTCCAGCGCCGCCTCGGCCGAGTCGGCGGATACCACACGCCACCCCCAGACCGAGAGCGCCTGCTCCGCCAGGCGGCGCGATACCGGCTCGTCCTCCACCAGCAGCACCGCCCCCCCGCCCCGTCCGCCAACGGCAACCCCGTCGATGCGCAGCGCTACCCGCATGCAGGTCCCGACGCCGAGCGTGCTCTCGACCGTCACCGACCCGCCGGCCGCATGCACGATTTCCTGCACCGTGGCCAGGCCGAGTCCGGTGCCGCGCTCGCTGCGGGTGGTGAAGAACGGATCGAAGATGTGCGGTAGCACCTCGGGCGCGATGCCGGAGCCGGTGTCCTGCACCTCGATGCGGGCGAAGGCCGCCCCGCCCTGCTGCCGCGCGCGGCAGCGCAGCGTCAGCACGCCGCCCTCGGGCATGGCATCGCGGGCATTCGCGGCCAGGTTCAGCAACACCTGATCGAACGCCGTGGGGTCGATCCGCACGGGCAGCGGCTCCTGCCCCGCATCGAGATCGAGGCGCACCCCCCGGCCGAGTAAGTGGCGCAGCAGCGGGACGAGGTCGTTGGCCGCCTCGCGAACATCCAGCCGCTGCGGCATGGCGGGCGTCTCGCGGGCAAAGCCGAGCATGTGGCGCACCAGTGCCGCGCCGCGCCGCGCCGCCGAACCGATCTGCAACGCATCGTCCCGCGTGGCGTCGTCCACGCCGGCACGGTGCGCGATGGTGTCGCTGGCGGCCAGCATCGCGGCCAGCAGATTGTTGAAGTCATGCGCGATGCCGACGGCGAAGCGCCCCACCACTTCCATCCGCTCGGCCTGGGCTCCGGCATGGTCCGACCCAGCGGGCGCGCTCATCGGCGGGCTCCGCCGGCGCGGCGGCGCAGGCGCAGGACATAGGCGATGATCTCCGCCACCGCTTGGAAGTGCTCGGCGGGGATTTCGGTGTCGAGTTCGACCCGGTAGAGCGCGCGGGCAAGCGGAGGGTTGGCGACCAGCGGCACTTTGTTCTCCTCGGCGATGGCGCGAATGCGCGCGGCAACGGTGTCGACACCCTTGGCGACCACCCGGGGAGCACCACCAGCGACGCGATCATAGGCCAGAGCGACCGCGTAATGAGTCGGATTTGTCACCACCACCGCCGCCTTCGGCACCGCCGCCATCATCCGCCGGCGCGCCCGCTGCATGCGCAGCTGGCGCAGCCGCCCCTTCACCAGCGGATCGCCTTCCGACTCGCGCATCTCCTGGCGGATGTCCTCGCGGCTCATGCGCATGTCGCGGATGTACTTCAGCCACGACCAGCCGAAATCGAATGCCGCCACCACACCCTGCACCGCCAGCACCGCCAGCAGCATGCGCAGCAGCAGCGCGGTGGCGTGGGCCAGCAGTCCCGGCGCGGTCCAGAACACCGCCATGCGCAACTCGGGCAACGCCCCCTTGAGCACGACAACCAGCAGGGCGGCGGCCGCGGCGGCCTTCAGCAGCGCCTTGCAGGTGTCCAGCAGCATCGTGATCCCCGCCAGGCGCTTCAGCCCGGCCATCGGCGACAGCCGGGTGAGATCGGGCAGCAGCGCGCCGGGATTGATCAGGAACCGGGTCTGCAGCAGCACCGATGCGGTGCCGGCCAGCAGCGCCACCAGCGCGAACGGCGCGGCGGCGGCCATGCCGGCCATCGCGGCCGCCGATAACGCCGCCAGCGGATCGACCTCGTGCGCGTGCGACAGCAGCCCTGCCAGCCGCACCGCCAGCAGCCGCGCCGAAGCCGGCGCCACCAGGGCCAGCACCACCGCAACGGCGGCGAGCACCGCGAAACTGGTCAGCTCGCGCGATACCGGTGCTCGGCCTTCCTCGCGCGCCTTCTGCAGCCGTCGCGGGGTGGCGGCTTCCGTCCGGTCTGCGGTGTCGCGGCCGTCGTCCGCCATCGCCTACAGCCCCGGCAACAGCGCGAAGACGCTGCCCACCTCGCCCTGCCAGGCGGCGACGAGGCCGGCGGCAAACAGGAACAGCAGCACCAGCCCACCCAGGATTTGTCCCGGAATGGAGGCGGCGAAGACCTGCATGTTGGGTACCAGCCGGGCCAGCAGGCCGAGCGCTCCCTGCCAGAGCAGGCCGGCGACGACAAACGGGGCCGCCAGGCGCAGCGACAGCGCGAACGCCTCGGCTACCGCGCGCAGCACGGTCCGGGTGCTGTCCGCCACCGGCAGCAGCGCGCCGGGGCCGATCAGTCGGTAGCTGCCGGCCAGCGCCGCCAGCGGCAGCGCATACAGTCCGGACGCGAGGATGACCACCGGCGCCGCCAGCGAGAACAGCCGGGCAAGCGCCGTGGATTGGGGCCCCAGGTCCGGGTCGGGCTGAATGACGCTGGCCAGTCCCATCTGGCTGGCGATGAACTGCCCGGCGATCGGCAACGCCAGCACCACCAGCCGGGCCAGCCAGCCGAGCCACAGCCCGGTGGCGATCTCGGCCGCCACCATGGCGAAGATCGCCCAGACCGAAACGGGCATCTCCGGTAGCCCGGGCGCCACGACGGGCAACAGCAGAACGGTGAGCGCCAGCGTAAAGCCGAGCCGCACCGTGCCGGGCAACTCGGCCTCGCCGATGCCGGGCAGCATCATGCAGGCGGCGCCGATCCGGCTGAACACCAGCACCAGCCCGAACCCCCAGGCCGGCAGCGCGGCCAGCAACGGCTCGGCCTCCATCAGCCGCCGGCCGCGACGATGCTGTCGAAGATCAGATGCGCGAAGTCGTCGAGCTGCGTCATCATGAGTCCGCCGACGAGCGTCAAGGTGACGCCGATCGCAACCACCTTGGGGACGAAGGCCACCGTGGGTTCGTGGACCTGGGTGACGGCCTGCAGCAGCGAGACCACCAGCCCGACCGCCATCCCGACCCCCAGCGGTGGCCCGCTCAGCTTGAGCATGAGCAGCAGCGTTGCATGCAACAACTGCCCTACATCGCTCGCCTGCATCCCGCCCTCCTGGTGGGAACGACGCCGCCGACCGCTGCAACCCGCGCGAGGCGGGTCAAATCGGCATGCGCATGATGTCCTGATAGGCCTGCACCACCCGGTCACGGATGGCGACCGTGGTTTGCAAGGCCAGTTCGGCTTTCGATACCGCGGTCACCACGTCCGTGATGGTGCCGCCGCCGGAGATGGCGGCCGTGGACTGCGCGTCGGCGGCGTGGCCGGCCTGCACCACGCCATCCAGCGCGCGGGCCAGCGCGTCGCCGAAATCGGGCGCCGACCCGGCGGCCGGGGACGCACTGGCGTTGGCCGCCTGGTAGGCCTGCGCGGCAACGGTGGGGGAAACCGGGATCGGCGGCAGCGCCATGGCGGCCAGCTATTGCAGCAGGCCGATGGTGCGCGACAACATGCCGCGCGCCACCTGCATGACCGAGAGATTGGCGTTGTAGCTGCGCTGGGCGTCGCGCATGTCCATCATCTCGACGAACGGATTGACGTTGGGCATGCGGACATAACCCTGCGCGTCGGCGGCCGGGTGCGACGGGTCGTAGCGGCGCGAAAACGCGCTCGGGTCGGTGCCGATCTTCTTCACCGACACCAGCGGAATACCCAGGGCGCGGTCCATCGTGTTGGCGAAGGTGACGGTCTTGCGGCGGTATGGCTCGGTGCGCGGGTCGCTGCCGGTGGTGTCCTGGTTGGCGAGATTTTCGGCGATGACGCGCAGGCGCGTGGTCTGCACCTCCATGCCGCGGGCGGAAATGTCGAGGGCCTTGCTCATGTCCATGGAGCTTCTCCGCTATTCATTCCGGCGCCATCATTTGCCGAGCGCCGTGCGGAACATGCCGACGTAGCTTTTCCAGAGATTGCTGACCAGCGTCTGCGCCGTTTCGGTATCGGCGACCTTGGTCATCTCGACGTCGACCCGCACCGTGTTGCCGTCCGGCGCGCTCTCGCCAGCCAGCGCTGGGTTGGCGGCATCGTCCTGTGCGGTGCCGGCCAGGTGCATCGGATTGGTGCGCAGCGGCGCCACCCCGGCCGCATCCAGCGCCGCGCTGAAGGGCTTCAGGTCGCGCGACTTCCAGCCCGGGGTGTCGGCGTTGGCGATGTTCTCGGCCAGCACGGCGGCGCGGCGGTCCAGCCAGGCCATCCGCCGTTCGGCTAGATCGAAGATTCCAGTGCTTGCAGGATCCACCTGTCCACGTCCCGTGAACCGGCGCGCGCCGGCGGTTTGGGTCGGGGCACAGCATCGCCGGCAGAACTGAACGTGGGGTTAACCAGAGCCACGGCGGGACATGGCAACGCTTCCTTCACCCGGATGCGGTGGGATGTGCGGCGATGGACCCACACGCCGAGCCCGCTCCGTCCTCGCCGTCCGACCGCGCCGCCGCCTTGGCCCGCGCGGCCGTCGGCACCCTGCAGGTGGCGCGCGCCCTGGCGCAGTCGCGCCGCAGCATCGACCTCGCCGGGCTGGACCAGGAGATCGGGCGGCTGTGTGCCGCCGCGCTCGACCTGCCGGCCGCGCAGGGGCGGGCGATGCGGCCGCTGCTGCTCGGCGTGCTGGCCGAACTGGACGCGCTCGCGGCCTGCGTGACGGCGCTGTCGGAGGACACGCGATGAGGCGCGCCTGGATCGTGGCGGCGCTGCTGGTGGTGCCGTCGGTGGCGGCGGCGCAGTCGATCAGCATCGACCTCGGCGCCGCCGGAGGGGCCGGCGCCACCTCCCGCCTGGTGCAGTTGACCGCGCTGATCACCGTACTCGCGCTGGCGCCCAGCCTGCTGGTGATGGTCACCGCCTTCACCCGCATCGTGGTGGTGCTGTCGCTGCTGCGCAGCGCGCTGGGCACGCAGGGCGCGCCGCCCAACACGGTGCTGATCGGGCTGGCGCTGTTCCTCACCTTCTTCGTCATGCAGCCCGTGCTCGACCAGTCCTGGACCGCGGGCCTGCTGCCGATGAGCGAGGGACGCGTGAGCGAGATGGAGGGCCTGCGGCTGGCCGCCGAACCGTTCCGCCACTTCATGAACGGCAGCGTGCGGCCGGCGGATTTGCGGCTGTTCCTCGATCTCGGCGGCATGGCGACCCCGGCCGGGCCCGACGACACGCCGTGGCGCGCCCTGGTGCCGGCCTTCATGATCGGCGAGATGCGGCGCGCCTTCGAAATGGGGTTCCTGCTCTATCTGCCCTTCCTGGTCATCGATACGGTGGTGTCCACCGTGCTGATGAGCCTGGGCATGATGATGCTGCCGCCGTCCGCGGTGTCGCTGCCGTTCAAGCTGATCTTCTTCGTCCTGGTGGATGGCTGGCGGCTGGTGGCGGGCAGCCTGGTGCAGAGTTTCCCCGGAATGCACTGACGCCGGCGGACCTCGGCGATATCCTGCGCATCGGACCCATCGCCTCGTATGGAGGGAACCGGCCGATGCGATGCCACCATCCCCTGTCCGCCGTGCTCGCCCTGTTGCTGACCGCCGGCGCGGCGCGCGGCGCCGACCTGTTCGAGGGCCGCGCCATCGTCACCGGCACCGGGCCGGCCAGCCGTGCCGAGGCGCTGCCAAAGGCGCTGAGCGATGTGCTGGTGAAGGTTTCCGGCGATCCGGCCGTGGCCGAAAACCCGCGGCTCGCCCGGCTCAACGCCGCCGCGCTGGTGCAGGACGACGTGTTCCTCGACCGCCTCACCGACATTCCGCACCACGACGAGCAGGGCACGCGCGACCGGCCGTGGGACTACATCGCCCATTTCGACCCCGGCCGCATCCGCGCCGCGCTCGCCGCGCTGGGCAGTTCCGAGTGGCGCGGCCCCCGCCCGCGCCTGCTCGCCCGCATCGTGGTGCACGACCAGCAGAACGGCGTCTATCCGATGAACAACGACTCCGATGACGGCGAACGCCTGCGCCAGGCGTTGCTGGCGGCCGCCGACCGCTACGGGATGCGCGTCGCCCTGCCGCCGCGCGAACGGCCCAGCGCCGACATTCCAGGCACGGTGCCGCTGACCGGCACGCTGCGCTGGAGCGAGCCGGATTTCGGCTGGGTCGGCGAATGGCACCTGTCCTGGCATGGGCGCGACCACGCCTGGCGCATCGCCGGCGTGTCCTTCGACGAGGCGTTCCGCGAGGCCATGCGCGGGGCGATGGCGATCCTGGCGGGACGGCGCTGAGCGGCGGGCCAAAAAAACCCTGCGGGCGCGAGGCCCACAGGGGTCGCAACGATGGCAAGGACCGGGCCGGCGGAGCGCCGGCCCGGCGTTGTCTTACCAGGAGTAGGAGATGCCAGCCGAACCCACCACCTGGTTGCCGCCGTGGCCGGTCGGCGAGACGCCGAGGCCGGCCTTGGCCACAAACTGGTCGGTGAAGCGCATGCTGGCGCCAGCCGCGAAGCCGCCCTCGCCGCCGTACCCGGCGCCGCCGGCGCCGATGGCGAACTTCTTGCCGGGATCGACCTGCGGGATCGAGGCCAACGCGGCGGTCGCCGCGATGCCACCCGACATGCGGTTCTTGAGGAGATTCACCGAGCTGTTCAACTGGCCGAGGTTCACCGCGTCATAGTAGTTGGTGCCGTTCGCGACGCCATGGATCTGGGCCGGGCCACCACCAGCCGCCGAATTGGCGAAGGTGGCGCCGTTGTTGTCCAGGATCATCGTGGTCGAGTTGGTGCCGCCGGACAGCACGGTACTGGTCTGGTTGACCGTCAACCCGTGGGTCGCCCCGGTCGTGGTGTTGGTCACCCCGACCGTGGCGCCGCCGTTGTAGGCGCTGATGACCGTGTAGCCGTCGCCGCTGGTCATGGTCGCCGTGGTGCCGGCGGCGACGACACTCGCCCCGCCACCGCTGCGCAAGCCCGCCGTGGTGCCGGTGACGCCGACACTCGCGCCGCCCGGGGTCGTCAGGTACGCCCCTGATCCATTCACCGAGAGCGAGTTGCCGGTGCCCGAGCCGCTCCAGATGGTGGCGCCGTCATTGACCGTCGCACCAGCATTGGCCGTCAGCGTGCCGTTCAGGGTCGTCGGACCGGCGACCGCGAGCGAGCTGCCCAAAGTCGTCGCGCCGGTGACGTGCAGCGTGTTGTTGATCTGGGTCGCCCCGTTGAGGGTCGTCTGACCGGCGACCGTGAGCGTGCTGTTCAGGGTCGTCGCGCCGGTGACGGCCAGAGTGCCGGCGAGGTGGGTGTTGCCGGCGACTCCCAGCGCGCCGCCGACCGTGGTGTTGGCGCCGCCCGTGGCCAACGCGGTCGTGCCAGTGGACGTCAGCGTATCGGTGGTCGTGCCGCCAGTGACGGTCAGCCCATTGGCAACCGTCGCGCCGTTGGTGACGCTCAGCGTATCGGTGGTCGTGCCGCCAGTGACACCCAGCCCATTGGCAACCGTCGCGCCGTTGGTGACGCTCAGCGTATCGGTGGTCGTGCCGCCAGTGATGGTCGCGCCGCCATTGGCCGCCAGCGCACCTGTCAGAGTCGTCGTGCCGCCGACCGTCGCATTGCCGTCGATGCCCAGGCTGCCGTTGATCCTCTGGTTGCCGGCGACGTCCAGCGGACCGGTAATCTTCGTCCCGGGGTCGCCGACGGCGATCGAATTGTTGCCGTTGGCGCTGGTTGCGATGAAGCTCCCGCCACTGAACGTGGCACCGCCGGTGCCGGTCAGGCGATCGCCAACCGATTCGGTGCCGCTGATGGTCTGGCTGCCGGTAACAGCCAGCGTTCCGGTGACGTTGGTGTTCCGCAGGCCGGTCGTCCCGGTGACGCTCAGCCCGCCCGCAACGGTCGCGCCGTTGTTCGCCGTAAACGCGCCGGTCACCGTCGTGCCGTTGCCGCTGGTGACGGCAATCGAATTGGTGCCGCCGGTCATCGCGGCACCGGCGTTGCCAACGCCGATCGAATTCGTGGTGTTGGAGCTACTCGCGGTGAAGCCGTTGGTAACGGCAGCCCCGCCGCTGAGGGTGGTCGACCCGGCGGTGACGCTCAGCCCGTCGTTCGCGGTGAGCACGCCGTTACTGACGGTGGCGCCGTCTTTGGCGGACAGCGCGCCGTTGACCGTGGTGGCCTGCAGCGTGGTCGCCCCGGCGCTGACGGTCAGCCCATCGTTCGCGGTGAGCGCGCCATTACTGACGGTTGCGCCGCCGTTGGCCGACAGCAAGCCGCCGACCGTTTGGTTGCCGGTGACCGTTTGGTTGGTGCTGACGGTCTGGCTGCCGTCGACGGTCTGGCTGCCGTCGATGGTGGAGTTGCCGGTCACGTTGAGGGTGCCGATCGTGGCCGTCCCGGTGGCACCCAGGTTGCCGGTAATGCTGTCGTTCCCGGTTTGGACGATGTCGCCGGTGACCGTTGTCGTGCCGGTGATCGTGGTCGGCCCGGTGATCGTGTTCGTCGAGTACAGCGGGTCTGGGACACCGTTAATGTTGGGTGTCGTCACGGACGCGGCAAAAGCGACCGATGGCAGGGCCATCAGGGCGCACATCGCCACGCTGGTTCGAAGGTTCATCATAGTCCTGTATCTCTCTCCCCTTAAGCCTGTTGGGACAAACGCTATGGTGTCGGCGATGGACAGTCAGCGGAACATCCCCCGCCGTACGCAGTAATTATTCGGGACAGACCCCCTAGAGCAGTTCCTTCTTGATAGTAATGCAGCCAGTTGTTCCGGCCGGCATCAGAAAAATCCTGCTATTGCCGCCAGTATCCAATGTGGCTATAGACTTTCCGAGAGCCTGCACCTGGCGAACTTTTGAAAAAGCCTTGGCAACAACATCTTCGCACTTGCCAGGCCAGTAGGTCACCGTCTCGTAACTGGCACCGCATCCCTGCGCCGATGACGCGAATTCGGCGCTGGCATAAGCGCTCGGCACATCCTTGTTGTCGATTTCCATCGCCGACGCGACCAGGCGCTGATCGCGCGGCGGCGGCGGCAACAGCAACAGAAAGCTGACCTCATTGCCGGCGCCCAGGAACTTGGAAACCTGGTCGATCCGTGCGGCACAGGACAGAACACCTGCCTGGGCCGCGGCCCGGGTCATCGTGGTCGCCGCGTTCGGCATGCCCGCGGCTTCGGCCGGCGCCTTGTCGGCGGCGAGGGCAAGCCCCGCAAGGCCGCCGCAAGCCTGCGTCACGACAAGCAAGCCCGCCATGGCGCAAAAAATGTATCGTACCCAACGAAACCAAAGACTGCGCACAGATCCACCCGCGGTTAGGACGGCGGACCCATCGGTCTCCCGCTGGCCTGCCGTCCTGTTTACGTTAATACAAACCAACCATTGCGCAAGAGAGATCGGTGCGGTGCCGCACGGTCCGTCCCGTGCCGCCCGGCGTCAGAGCAATTCCTTCTTTATGCTGACGCAGCCAGCGTTGCCGGCCGGCATGAGGAAAACCCGGGCGCCCCCCCCGGCATCGAGACTGAGGATGAACTTTCCGAGATTGGGGCCTTTCCGCAGGCCGGCGAACTGTTTGGCCGCGACGTCAGGACATTTTTCCGGCCAATACACCACCGTCTCGTAAATCGAGCCGCAGCCGTTCGCCATGCCCGGCGCGAAATCGGCGCTGGCATAGACCGTCGGCACATCCTTGCTGCCGACCTCGATGGAGGTCGAGACGACGTGCTGGTCGCGCGCCACGGCCGGCAGAAACAGCCAGAAGCTCTGCGGAACGCCCCCGGTCAGGAACTTGGCGACCTCATCCACCCGGGCGGCGCAGCTGAGCACGCCGGACGCCACGGCCGCCTGGGTGATCGGATTGGCGGCTCCGTTGGCCGGCGGCGGCAACGCGGTGTTCGTCACCGAGGCGTTCGCCGCCGGTTCCTGATCGTCCGCGGCGCCGACCGGCGAAACGATAAGCCCCGCCGACAGAAGGCCGACCAAGGCGGTTTTCCATCGCAACGACCGATGGTGGCGTCTGCTCAATGATGTCAAAGGATCACTCCCCGGAAAAGGCGCATGCTACCCGGACGGCCTGCCGGTCGTCCACCAGGGCGCAATAATGTTCTAAATCCAATGATCAGCTTCGCGTCGCCAGGATCAGCGGCGACGGGCCCGGCGCCGGCAACAGCCGCGCGTCGGTGAACCCCGCCTCGGCCAGCCAGCCCGCGATCTCCTCGAACGAATACGTGCCGCCCGCTTCGGTATTGACCAGCATGTTGACCGCGAAGACCAGCCCGCGCATCGGCCCGCGCCGGTCCGCGTCGACCAGGAATTCCGCGATCGCGATCGTGCCCCCCGGCGCCAATGCCGCGTGGATGCGGCGCAGCAACGCGCGCGAGCGTTCGACCCCTTCGCTGTGCAGGATCTGGCCGAGGATCGCGACCTGATGCCCGCTGCCGAAATCCACCGTGTGCAGGTCGCCCGCGACCGTGGTCAACCGATCGCCAAGCCCGAACCGCTCGGCCACCCGCCGTGTCACCGGCAGCACCTCCGGCCAGTCCACCGCGCACACCGTCACCTGCGGCGAGGACTGCGCCAGCGCGATGCCCCACACGCCCGAACCCGCCCCCAGATCGAGCACGGAGACCGGTCCGCCCCACCCGCCAAGATCGAGCGCGCCCGCCAGCACGCATGCCGACGGATAGCTCAGCGGAAATATATCCTCGACGAATTGGGCGAAGAACGCCGCTCCCTCGGCGGCGGTGTTGCCGGCGCGGGCCGGTTTGCCGCCACCCACGATGTCGGTGAGGTGCATCCAGTTCGGCAACAACTGCGTGCTCACATGGCGGAAGATGCCGCCCATGTAGCCGGGCTGGTGGCTGACCAGGAATGCGTCGCTTTCGGGGCTGAGCGCGTAACGCCCGGCCTCGTCGCGGGCCAGCAACCCGACGCCAACCAGAACATCGACGATCGCGGCCAGGCCGCGGCGGGAGGCGCCGGTCGCCTGCGCCAACGCGTCGAGCGTCAACGCCTGTCCCGCCAGGACGTCGAAGACGCGATGGCGTACCGCGGCCTCGATCACCAGCGGCAGTGCGAAGGCCCACGCCAACTGCATGATGCGCTCGGGCGTCGCCGACGGTGCTGCGTTGTTCATCGTTTTCCCTTCAGATTCCGCAAACCGAGCCTACACCCGCTCCAGCACCGCCGCGACACCCTGCCCGCCGCCGATGCACATGGTCACCAGCCCGTAGCGCCCGCCGCAACGCCGCAGTTCATACATTGCCTTGACCGTGATGATCGCCCCGGTCGCCCCCACCGGATGTCCGAGCGAAATGCCCGATCCGTTCGGGTTCACCCGTGCTGGATCGAAGCCGAGGTCCTTCGCCACGGCACAGGCCTGCGCGGCGAAAGCCTCGTTGGCCTCGATTACGTCGAGATCGCCCACGCCCAGGCTCGCCCGCGCCAAGGCCTGACGCGTCGCCGGCACTGGGCCGATGCCCATCCGCGCCGGATCGACCCCCGCATGGCCCGCCGCCACCAGGCGGGCCATCGGCATCAGACCCAGCCGCCGCACCGCCGCCCCCGTCGCCAGCACCACCGCCGCTGCGCCGTCGTTGACACCGCTGGCGTTGCCGGCGGTCACCGTGCCGTCCTGCCGGAAGGCCGGCCGCAGCGCCGCGAGGTCTTCGGCCCGCGCGTCGTGGCGCACGTGCTCGTCGGTATCGAACACCACGGGGCCTTTCCCCGCCTTCACCTCGATGCCGAGAATTTGTTCGACAAACCGCCCCTCGCGAATCGCCGCACTCGCGCGGCGGTGGCTTTCCAGCGCCAGCGCGTCCTGTTGCTCACGCGAAATGCCGTGGCTGGCAGCGAGGTTTTCCGCCGTGATGCCCATGTGGATGCGGTGGAACGGGTCGTTCAGCGCGCCGAGCATGGTGTCGGTCACCGCCGTGTCGCCCATCTTCTGGCCCCAGCGCGCCGCCGGCACCTGGTAGGGAGCGCGGCTCATGCTCTCCACCCCGCCAGCCAGCGCCACCTCCGCCTCGCCGGTACGAATCGCGTTGGCGGCGGTCAAAATCGCCTGCAACCCGCTGCCGCACAGCCGGTTCACCGTCAGCGCCGGCGTCTCCTGGGCCAGCCCGCCCTCGATGACGGCAACCCGCGAAATGTACATGTCGCGCGGCTCGGTAGGGATGACCTGGCCGATCACGGCCAGCCCGACCGCCTCCGGCCGCACGCCCGCGCGCCGCACCGCCTCGCGCGCGACCGCCGCGATCAGCACGCTGGGCGACGTGTCCTTCAGTGCGCCGCCAAAAGCGCCAATGGCGGTGCGGACGCCGGCCACGATGAAAATATCGGTCATGCACACCCCCCTGAATTCAAACGATCGAGATGCCGCCATCGACGGCGAGCACCTGTCCGGTGATATGCGCGCCCGCGTCCGAGGCGAGCAGCAACGCCGCGCCCTTCAGATCGTTCGGCCCGCCGAGCCTTCCCAGCGGCGCCGACGCCGCCAGTTTGTCGCCGAACTCCGCCAGCGTGCCGCGCGTCATGCGCGAGGGAAACCAGCCAGGCGCGATCGCGTTCACCGTGATGTCGAACCGCCCCCACTCGACCGCGAGCGAGCGCGTCATATGGATGACGGCCGCCTTGCTGGTGTTGTAGGCGACCGTGCCGGGCGGACGGGCGTGCGCGCGCAGCCCCGCGATCGAGGCGACGGTGACGATGCGTCCGCCCTTGCTCGGGATCATCCACAGCTTCGCCACCGCGCAACTCAGGTAAAACGTCGCATCGACATTCAGGTCCATGACGCGGCGCCACTGCTCCGGCGTATGGTCCTCGGCGGCGGCGCCCCAGGTCGCGCCGGCATTGTTGACCAGGATGTCAATGCGCCCGCACGCCGCCAGGGTGGCCTGCGCCAGCGCCGCCGCCGCGGCGGGCGTGCGCAGGTCGGCGGGAATCGCGACGGCCTCGATGCCCGCGCCGGCGAGATGCGCCACGGCGTCGGCGAGTTCGTCGGCCTTGCGCGCGGCCAGCACCACGCGGGCGCCGAACTCGCCCAGCGCCTCGGCGATCTGCAACCCAAGCCCGCGCGAGCCGCCGGTGATCAGCGCGACGCGGCCGGTCAGGTCGAACAGCCCGTGCAGCACGTTCATGATTCCCCCCCGTTTTGACCAGCCATCTTGCCCTTTGTCGCGTTCTTATGGAACATTCCCGCGCCCGGCAACAACGGGGAGGAAGTAAAAAATGCTCGGCCTGATGCAGGACCAGCCGCTGTTGATCTCGCAGATCATCACGCATGCGGCGCGCCACCACGGCACGGCCGAGGTGGTATCCCGAACGGTCGAGGGCAGCATTCACCGCACCACCTATGCCGGGCTCGAGCGGCGGGCGCGCCGGCTGGCGCGGGCGCTGCAACGCCTTGATGTCGGCGACGGCGATCGGGTGGCAACCCTGGCCTGGAACGGCTACCGCCATCTGGAGTTGTACTACGGCGTCTCCGGCATGCAGGCCATTTGCCATACCGTGAACCCGCGTCTGTCGGCCGACGATATCGTTTTCATCCTGCGCGACGCCGGCGCGGTGTTGCTGTTCGCCGAAACCAGTTTCGTCGCTCTCATCGAGGCGGCGGCGCCGCGCCTCGCCGGCCAGCTGCGCGCCGTCGTGATGATGGCCGACCACGCCGACATGCCGACCGTCGCGCTGCCCGCCGGCATGGACCTGCTGTGCTACGAGGACCTGATGGCGGCGGCCGACGAGCACTATTCCTGGCCGAGCTTCGACGAACGCACCGCCGCCGCGCTCTGCTACACGTCGGGCACCACGGGCCGGCCGAGGGGTGTGCTCTACAGCCACCGCTCGACGGTGCTGCACGCCTACGCGATGAGTCTTCCCGACGTGGCGGGGCTGCGCTCCGTCGACCGCTTCCTTCCGGTGGTGCCGATGTTCCACGTCAATGCCTGGGGCTTCCCCTATGCGGCGCCGATGAACGGCAGTGCGCTCATCATGCCGGGCCGGCACCTGGACGGCGCCTCGCTCACCACGCTGATGAACGACGAGCGGGTGACCGTGTCGGCCGGCGTGCCGACGGTCTGGCTCGGCCTGTTGCAGCATCTGCGCGCCAGCGGCCAGCGGCTGGAGACGGTGCAACGACTCTCGATCGGCGGCTCGGCCTGTCCGCGGATGTTGTTCGATGCCTTCGATGCCGAATACGGCGTGCGCATCCAGCACGCCTGGGGCATGACCGAGACGTCGCCGATCGGCACCTACAACACGCCGAAGGCCAGCAACGCCCACCTCGCCGGTGAGGCAGAGATGCGGCTGCGGCTGAAGCAGGGCCGCGCGCTGTTCGGCATCGACATGCGTATCGTCGACGACGAAGGCCGCGCGCTGGACCAGGACGGCGTGCGCACCGGCCACTTGCAGGTACGCGGTCCCTGGGTGTGCAACGCCTATTACGGCCAGGCCGCCGGCAGTGCGCTGGACGGCGAGGGCTGGTTCACCACCGGCGATGTCGCCAGCATCGATGCCGACGGCTACATGGAAATCACCGATCGCAGCAAGGACGTCATCAAGTCGGGTGGCGAGTGGATCAGTTCCATCCAGTTGGAAAACATCGCCGTGTCGCATCCCGACGTGGCGGAAGCGGCCATCGTGGCGGCGAAGCACCCGAAATGGGACGAGCGTCCCTTACTGCTCGTCGTGGCGAAGACGGGTCGCAGCATCGACAAGGCCGACCTGCTGCATGTCTACGATGGCAAAGTACCAAGATGGTGGTTGCCAGACGCCGTGGTGGTGGTGGACGAACTGCCGCACACCGCGACCGGAAAATTGCAGAAGATGGTGCTGCGCGGTCGCTATCGAAATTATCTGGTCGACAGCGGCGTCACGGCAGAAACGACAGTGCAACCCCCATCGCCGCCGCCGCCGGGACGATAATGCGCGCATCGGTGATGCGGACATCCGCAACGTCGCGCAGCGCCGCCGCGGTCATTGCCAACGAGGCCGTGCGCAGATCGAGCGCCGCCATCCACGCGGTGCGTCCGCCGCCGTCCGGCACGGCCGTGCCATAGCGCCGGCGCAGCGCCGCCGGCGTCATCACGTCCAGCGCGGACAGGCCCACGGCGAGGCGATATCCGTCGTCGCTGCATGTCACCGCGACGGCGCCGAACAAGCGGGAAAACAGCGCCGCCAGCGCGTCCGGCTGTTCGGCGGCGATGACGGCGCGGATAACGCCGAGCGCTCCGTTGGCATGGCGGCGCCATTCATCGCGCCACACCAGGTCGCGGGTGGCGTGGGCGCAAAAATACAGCCTGCCCGCCTCGGTCGTCTCGCCGGGCAGGCGTACCGTGCGGAACGCGGCATCGCGCGTGGTGCCATCCGCCAGCGTCACCGGCCGCGCGAACGATTGCGGCGTTTCGCAGGAAACCCCGCCTGCCCGCAGCGCCGTGCAAAGCGCGTCGGCATCCTCGGTGGCGAACACCAGCCCGTTCAGTCCAACCGGCCAGTCCATCAGTTCGCGTCGCCCCGCGCCACCCGGCGGCAATCCGATCAGCTCGAGATAGTCGGTCCCGAAAACGGCCAGATGATTGATCGAGCCGAGTGTGTGAAAGCCACGCGGTGTCAGCGTGAAGCCGAGGCGGCGGTAGCATGCTTCCGCCTCGTCCATGCGCTCCTGCACATTGACGACGACATGATCGAACGCCGGCACGGGCAGGGGCATCGTCTCCTCACGCGTTGTGGTCACGCAGCGCGCGATAGTGCCCGGCCAGCACGTCGAAGGCCAGTTTCTTCGTCGCCTTGTCCTCCGCGATCAACCCTTTGCGGTTCCAACCGCGCTGAAACCGGGTCTGCCGCCGTTCGCTACGGAAGTCGTACAGCAGCCAGGGACAAATGCCCTGCACATACGGCGCGCGGCCGACGATTTCGATCTGGCGGCGATAGATCTCGGCCTGGCAGTCCTCGGTGAACAGCTCTCCCGCTCCGCCACGATGCCCGGCCAACGCGTCGGCGCCGACCTCGCTGATCACCACCGGCTTGCCGGGTCGCGAGTTCGCCAGCAGACGCTCCAGCCCGGCGAAGTCGCGTTCGTACCAGCCAAAATATTCATTCAGCCCGATCAGGTCGAGATGCTCCGCCAGCCGGTCGGCAATTTCAAATTTTTCCCGGTTGATCAGGCAGGCCGCCGCCACCAATCGCGTCGGATCGGCGCGGCGCGCGGCCTCAGCCAGGTCCGCCATGAAACGATAGCGGGCGTCGGTGTCGGCGTTCTCGTTGCCGACGCTCCAGGCGATGACGCTGGTCCGGTTGGCATCGCGCGCGATCAATTCCAGCAACTGGTTCTCGGCGTCGGCGTAGGTGTCCTGGTTGGCGAAATCGATAGCCCAGTACACCGGAATTTCAGACCACAGCAGCACGCCCTGCTCATCGGCGATCTCGGCGACGCGCTCGTGGTGCGGATAGTGGGCGAGGCGGAGAAAATTCGCGCCGAGGTCGCGCGCGTGGGCGAAGCGACGTTGCAAATCGGCCTCGGTCGTGCACTTGCCGCGCACCGCGTCGTCCTCGTGCACGCACACGCCGCGCAGATACAGCGCCTGTCCGTTCAGCAGCAGACGCTCACCGTCGGTGCGAATCTCGCGAAAACCGATGCGCTCGCGCACATGATCGGCCTCGAAGCGGAACACCACGTCGTAAAGCCGCGGCGCCGCCGGCGACCACAGGTCAGGCCGCGCTTCCACCACCACCTCGCCGCGCCCCGTCACCACCGCTACCGCGTGGCGCAAGCCGAGTGCGGGGATCTCGACCTCGGCCACGCCGTCGACCGGCGCGGACAGCGCGAGCGCAAAGCGAATGTGGGAAAAGCCGCCATCCGGCACCAGCGCCGCCGTCGCGCCGCGGATGAACACCGCGGGCAGCACCAGCAAATCGACCTCGCGGTACAGGCCGCCGTAGTTGAACCAGTCGGTATGGTGCATCGGCACCCGGTCGGCGCGACGGCGGTTCTCCACTTGGATCATCAGGTGATTGGCACCGGGGAGCAAGACCGGCGTGAGGTCGGCAAAGAACGGCGTCGAGCCGCCGCGATGGGCAGCGACGAAGTGTCCGTTCAGGAACACCCGCGCCTCATAGTTGGCCGCGCCGATGCGCAGCACCAACCGTTCGCCCTGCAGCGCCGGCGGCCACGCGAAGCTGCGCGCGTACCACATGCTGCCCTCGAAATACTTCCATTCGGGCTTCAGCATGTTCCAGCACGACGGCACCGTCGCTTCTTCGGCTCCGGCCTCATCGTAGTCGCGTGGCGCGGCCCAGCCGGCCGGGTCATCCGGGCCGTGCCGGTACCACTGCTGGCGCAACCCCTCGTCGTACAGGTCCGGCGTTATGCGCCACTTGCCCGCCAGCGAAATGCGACGCCGGCCGCCCATCGCCACCATGTTCGCCGCACCGACGCGTCCGACGGCAAACGATTCGCCATAGGCCTCGTCGTGCAGATGGGCAAAAGGATCCTCGGTCATGCCGGTCTCCCCCGGTAGCCGACGCCCACCATGCGTCGGAACCGCCAGTCCCAGTGTTCGGGCCACAGAATGTCGGCGATCATGGCAATGGCGATCCAGCGGAACCACGTCGAGAACGTGTTCGAGATACCCTGCGGTTCGGCGTAGCCGCGAACCCAGCCGTCCTGGCGGCGGATGCCCGTGCGCTCGTCCGCAAAGCCGCCGTCGTCGTTCTGGAATGCCAGCAACGCCTCCAGCTTGCCGCGCAGCCAGCCCTGAATTGCGTCGCGCCGATCATCGATGCGGTCATGCGCGTGAACCAGCAGATCGACCAGATCGACATCGATGCAGGCGCTGTCGATCGCAGTTGGGCGGGACAGGGCGTAATCGACGGCGCGATCCTGGCCCGGAAGCGGCCGCCCGGTGGCGTACCAGAGATGGAAGTTGTGCATGCTGCCGGCAAAGGCGTGCAGCAGGCACGTCGCGTCCGACAACTGCCCGACCCCCAGAAACCCGGTCGCCGGTTCGCGATGGTAGTCGTGCCAGTCAAACAAAATCGTCAGCGCCCGCTCGACGGCTTGCGGTTCCTCATGGCGCAGCCCCAGCAGAAACGAGGACAGGTTGACGATGTTGTTGCCTTCCTGCCAGGGGTCGCGCAGGTCGCGGTCGCCCAGCCACGCCTTCAGGATCAGCGGGTCGAGATAGGGGCGGGAAAATTCGAGGATCGGCCGATGCCCCGGGACCAGCGCCTGCACCGCGCCGAGCGAATAATTGGTGACGTGCCAATCGATGTAGCGCCAGGTCTCGTCGCGGTCCGGTTTCTTGTAGACGTCCGCCGCCGCCATTCCGGGAACGCGGAAAATACCATCCGGGCGGCGGAAACCCAGCAGCCAGTCTGCCACCGCCGCGCGATCGGCCGGCAGCGCGCCGAGCAGGTCGCGGCACATCACCGCGTTGTAGGTGCCGGGCAGCAGTACCCCGGGCCAGGCCCGGACGTCGTGCGCGGCGCTGATGCGCGACACCCCGGCGGGAGCCTCCGGTGCCTGCATCGCGTCCAGCCAGACCAGGCTGCGGGCACGGGCCGCCCCGGTACGGTTGCGCAATTCATCGTCTTTCATGCTCAGCCCTTCACCGCGCCCTCGGTCATGCCCTGCATCACCTGGCGTTGCGCGGCCAGGAACAGCAGGGCCACGGGGATCGTGGTCACCACCGCCAGCGCCATGATGCCCTGGAAGTTGGTGCCCAACTCGCCGTTCACGTTCAGCAGCGCCACCGGCAGGGTCCAGGTGTCGGAATCGGTCGAGATCACCAACACCGGGAACCACTGCGCCCAGTTCAGCAGGAACGTGATGATCGCCACCGTCGCCACCACCGGGCGCGCCATCGGCAGCACGACGCGGAACAGGATCGCCGCCTCCCCCGCCCCATCGATCGTTGCCGCCTCGATCACCTCGGCCGGCAGTGTGCGGAAGAACTGCTCAAACAGGAAGAACTGTATCGGCCCGACCGCGAGGAACAGCACGATGCCGCTGTAGCCGCCGAGCAGGCCGAGCTTGTAGACCACGATGTAAACCGGGATCACCAGCAACATGTATGGGTACATCATCGTCACCAGGAATCCGTAGCGCAGCAGCCGGAAAGCCAGCGCGCGCGGACAGCGCGTCATGGCGTAGGCGCCCAGCGCCGTCGCCAGCACCGCGAGTGCCGTCGATGCCCCGGTGATCGCCAACGAGTTCACCGTCGCGCGCAGCAGGCTCAGGTCGCCCATCTGCAGAATGGACGCGAAACCCGACAAATCGAACCGCTCCGGCCACCACCGCAGCGGGTCGCGCAACACGGCGGCCGTGGTGCGAAAGCTGGAGACCAGCATCCACAGATACGGATAGAGGAAAAAGACGCTGGCCACGACGGCAATCGCGTAGGCGAGGGCGCGTTTCATACCCGCCCCCGTTCACCCAACGCATACACCGCTGTCGCCATCAGCAGCACGATGGCGAACAGCACGGTGGCCATGGCAGTCGCCTCGCCGTAGCGCGCCTGGTCGAAGAACTGATAGGCGTAGTAGCTGAGGAAGTTGGTCGCGCCGCTCGGTCCGCCCTTGGTCATCACCACCACGACGGTGAAGGTCTTCAGGAACTGGATGAGGGCGTAGACCAGGTTGATGACGATCGCCGGGCGCAGTTGCGGCAGCACGACGTAGCAGAATTTCTGCCACGGCCGCGCGCCGTCGATATCGGCGGCCTCCTCCAGCGCGCGCTCGCACACCGCGAGGTTGGCGAGGAAGATGACGGCATAGAACCCGGCATGGTGCCACAACTCGGCGACCAGAACGGCCAACATGGCGGTCGCCGGAGACGCGACACCGCCGAACGCGGGCAATCCGAGGAGATGGAGAAAAGCGTTCAGCGCGCCGAAGCTCTGGTCGTACAGCCAGCGCCAGACCACGTAGCCGGCGACGTCGGGCGTGACGACGGGCAGGAACATGGCGAGTTTGAAAAATCCGCGTCCGCCCGCCAGCAGCGGCGAGTCCAGCAGCAGCGCGTAGGCCAGCGCGACCCCCAGATTCGCCGCAACCGCCAGCACCGCATAGAGCAGCGTCAGTCCGAGGCTGGAGAAAAACAGCGGATCGCGCAGAATGGCGGTGTAATTGGCAAACCCGACATAGACCGGCACGGACTTTAGCGCGGTGGCCGAGGCGGTGAACGAGGTCATCACCGACAGCACGATCGGCCAGAGACCGAAGACGATGGTCAGCGCGGCGAAGGGGATGGCGAACAGGTAGAAAACGGAATCGCGACGCCATGCGCGGAGGAGCCGCCACCCCTCCCCCCAACCCCCTCCCACAAGGGGAGGGGGAGACGCAAGCGTCGCGCTGGCCATGGCCTACGCTCAGTCCTTCTTTTCCGCCAGTTGCTTGGCCAGCACACGCATGTCCTGCGCCGTGGCGGCGATGAACGCCTTCAAGTCCGCCGGCGGCCTGGCGATCGCGTCCAGCAGCTTGCGGTGATAGGCGGCCTCGAGTTGCGGATAGAACGGGTGGATGCTCTCGGGGAAGTCGTAAGCGTACAGCGCCCAGGTCGGTTTCGCGAAAGCCTGCTGGCGCGGCGACAGGCCGGCGACGTCGAGGTCCTTGCGCACCGCCGCCCCCATGATGGCAAGCGAAGCCTGCTGCGCGGGCTGCGTCAGCATGAAGCTGGCGAACGCGATGGCCAGATCCTTGTGCGGCGAATTCTCCGGCACCGCGATGCCACGCATGCCGCCGATCACCACGCCGTTCTGCCTGTCGGCAAAGAACTTCGGCCACGCCCCCACGATGAAGTCGCCGTTGAGTACATCCGGCCTGTCCCATTTGGAGACATTCCAGTCGCCAACACGGAACATGCCGGCTTTGCCGCCCTCGATCACCTGATACATCTCGCCAAACGAATAGTTGATCGTGTCGGGCGAGACGAAACCGTAGGCGGTGTAGGTCTTGAGAAATTCCTCCAGTACGCGGGCATGTTGCGGCTCGTCCACCACGATGTTGCCCTCGGCGTCGATCAGCGTGCTGCGCAGACCCGCTCCGAAGGTGAACAGGTCGAGAATGTGGATGAGGTCGCGCGGCTGGGCGGCTTCCAGCCCGAAGGCGAACACCTTCGATCCCGGATCGCCGTCCGGGTGGCCGTCGCGGAATTTCTGTGCCACCCGCATGGTGTCTTCCCAGGTCACCGGGAACGGCTCGCCGATGCGGTCGAGCCACGACTTGCGCACGCCGAAGGCCATCTGCACGCGCTGGATGGGCAGGATGATCATGCGCCCGTCGTAGGTGGCCACGCGCAGATCGTCCTCCGACAGGAAACCCTTGTCGGCGATGCCGGCCAGCACGCCCTTCAGGTCCATCACCTTGCCGGTCTGCGCGGCGATGCGGATCACCCGCTCGTAGTTGTTGAATATCAGGTCGGGCGCGGTGTCGGTGTTCACCGCGCCGACCACCCGGCCGAACCACTGGTCGGTGGGATAGCTGGTGGCGCGCAGGGTCACGCCCGGATGCGCCTTGGCGAACTCCGCGGACAGGGCGGCGAACCACTTGGTCCCGTTGTCGCCGAGGTCGTGCCACACCGTGAGCTGCTGCGCGGCCTCGCCGCGCGCCGCCAGGGGCGTGGCCAGAAGACCCGCCAGCAGGCCCCGCCGAGGCAACGATGACATCCGCATTGCTTGTTTCCTCCGCTTCCCTGCGTTATGAGGGTAAACGTTTACCCTGGACATCCTAGCGCAGGAACTCCGGCCATCGCAAGCAGAACGAGCACCCCCGGCACCGCCTCGATCGCGACCGTCGCCGCGCGGGCCGGCGTGTCGATCGCCACCGTCTCGCGCGTCGTCAACGGCATCGCTAACAAGGCCGGCGCGGACACCGCCGCGCGCGTATGGGCGGCGGTGCAGGCGCTCGGCTACCGGCCGGATTCGGTCGGCCGCGCGCTGCGCCACCGGCAGAGCCGCCTGGTGGCGCTGATCGCCGCCAACCTGGCCAACCCCGCCATGGCCGCCATCGCCGCCTCCGCCGAGGCCGCCCTGCGCGCCGAGGGCCTGGTCATGGTGCTGTGCGACAGCCACGACCGACCCGACCTGCAGGACGAATACCTGCTGGAAATGCGCGCCCAGCTCGCTCGCGCCACCGTGCTGCTGGGCGCCGTCGCCAGTCCGCAGCTCACCGCCATGACCGCCTCCGGCGAGGCCCTGCTGTTCGTCAACCGCCGCAACCCCGCGCGCCCCGGTGCACCCTTCATCGGCATCGACAACCGCCGGGCCGGCGCCGATGTCGCCGCTTTCCTGCGCGCCCGCGGCATCGAACGCCCCGGTATCCTGCACGGCGACCGCGCCTCCTCGGCCACCGCCGACCGCATCGCCGGGTTTTCCGCGCTGGCCGGCGGCACGGCACGCTCCACCGCCGGGCTGGAGCACATGGACATCGGCTACCGTCACGCGCTGGACGTACTGCCCGCCACCGGTAGCCGGCGCGGCATTTTCTGTCTCAGCGACCTGATCGCCTACGGCGCCCATCGCCGCCTGACCGAGGCCGGACTCAGCGTGCCGCAGGACGTCGTGCTGGTGGGCTTCGACGACAATCCGCTGAACGACTGGGTGGCGCCCTGGCTGAGTTCCGTCCGCGTGCCATACCACCGGTTCGGCCCGGCGGTCGTCGCGGGCCTGCGGGAAATCGCCCAGGGCCACGACGTCGAGACGGTGCTGGAGCACCGCCTGGTCGTGCGCGAGGCCTAACCCGCCAGCAGCCGCTGGTACAGCGCCGGGTCGGTCGCTCCCTCGGTGCTGAACAGCAGCACCCGGCTGTCCGCCCGCAACCCCAGCGTCTCGCGCGCCGCCGGGTCCGCGGCGGCGAGCAGGAAGCCGGCCAACCCCGCCACGCCGGATTCGCCGGCGACGATACCCACCCCGGCGAGCAGCTTCATGCAGGCGATGGCGGCCTCGTCCGGCACCGCCATGAAGGCGGCCGCGCCGCGCTCGAGCTCGGCCCAGGCGAGCAGGCTGGGCTCGCCGCAGGCCAGGCCGGCCATGATGGTGTCGAGCTCGCCGGGAACGGTGGTGAGCGCGCCCAGCCGGGCGCTGGCCAGCAGGCAGGCGGCGCGGTCGGGTTCCACCACCACCAGCCCCGGCGGCAGCGCGTAGCGGGCGCGCATCTGCACCGAAACCGCGGCCGCGGCGCCCCCCACGCCACCCTGCACGAACACATGGGTGGGCGGCGCGCCGTGCCACTGGTCGGCCGCCTCGTCGGCCATCAGCCGATAGCCCTGCATCACGTCCACCGGCACCGCGGTGTAGCCAGGCCAGGACGTGTCCGACACCACGAACCAGCCCTCCGCCGCGGCCACCCGCGCCGCCTCGCGCACCGCGTCGTCATAGGTGCCGGCGACCCGCCGAACCTCGGCGCCGTAGCGCGCAATCGCCTCGGCCCGGCCCGGGCTGACGGTCTGGTGGATAAAGATCACGCAGCGGCAGCCGAACCGCTGCGCCCCCCAGGCGACGGAGCGGCCGTGATTGCCGTCGGTGGCGCAGGTCACCGTCACCGTCCGCGGCGCCCGACCGGCCCGCAGCAGTTGCGCCACCGCATAGGCGCCGCCCAGCGCCTTGAAGCTGCCGAGGCCGAAACGCTCCGCCTCGTCCTTCAGCCGCACCGTCGCCACCCCCGCACGCTGCGCGATGGCGGGCAGGTCGAGCAGCGGCGTCGGCGCATAGCCCGGCCAGGCCGTGATTGTCTCACGCGCCTGTCGATAGCCGCTCGCGGGCAGCACCACGGTGCCCGGCACGCCGGCACGCGGGTTGGCAAACAGGCTGAACGGATAAGGATCGAGCATCGACGCTCCCGGCCATCAACAGGGAAGCCCGTGTCAGTACACCAGAAACGCCTGGTACGCCTCGATCATGTCCTCCACCGCGGTCTCGTAAATCCGCTTGCCGTGCTCGGGCGAGGACAGCGACGGCGCCGAACCGATGCGCCCGTCCGGAAAACGGGCTCGGAAATCGGCCGCCTCGAAGAACCCGCCCGACTTCGGCGCCACGTGCGGCGACATCTGCGCCTGCTTGATCGCCTGCGGCTGGTAGTACTGCGCCAGCGACACTTCCGAACAGGTGGCGTGGCTGCCCTCGG
>Ga0181529_10001993_pt1 | contig 25197 bp, 24 predicted proteins | sample PEATcosm2014_Bin_36_FD_119763 | JGI IMG/M metagenome (GOLD analysis project Ga0181529, IMG submission 119763) | Peatland microbial communities from MTU Mesocosm Facility, Houghton, MI, USA - PEATcosm2014_Bin10_30_metaG | ecosystem: Environmental > Terrestrial > Soil > Wetlands > Peat | place... | reverse complement strand
GTAGCCGAAAGGTTGGCGGCTTTCAGCGCAATCTCCGCCGACAAGGGAAGCCAATCGAATTGTTCCTGCATTCGTTGGATAAAGCCTTCGATTGGGTAGGCCAGATGCAATCTGCCGCGATGACCCGCATATCCAGCTTTATAGAGCGAGATCACGCTGCAAGTCGGCCGCTCACCAGCCAGCATGCCCTTCTCGATGGCGGCACGAGCGTTCTTGGAGAGCTTTGCCGGCTGGCCGACCAGCCAAATCGCGGTATGGGTATCGAGCAGGATCATTTCATCAAGAATTCTTCGCCGCCGTCCGGACGCAGGCAATCCCAATCCTCTTCAGGGATGATGGGGTCCACGAGAGAGCCCAAATCAGCTCCGGGCGCAAACATGTAGCTCAGGCACCCAAAGATCGACGGCGCAGCCACAGCCTCCACCGGCTCCAGCGCCACAACGCGCGCCACGGGCTTGCCGCGTTTGGTGATGAGGACGGACTCGCCGGTGGCGGCCACCTCGTCCATCACCGCCAGGCATTTGGCCTTGAATTCACCTGCCGCCATGGTGCGCATTGGGGTTTTCCTCTGCGTTGATTCTACTCCTGACCATAGTCAGATGACCATGGTCAGGAATATCTAAAAAAACTGGAATGTTCTTTTGAAGGTTCATCGCGCCCCTACAGGGCGCGATAGCTATTTGGGTGCGCAAACCCAGGGCTGCGCGCTGCTTGCCCTGGGCTGCTCGCACAGCGCCCCGTTGGGGCGCTAGAGTATTTCTCTCGTCGGTGCAGAGTGGCTTTGAAAGGTCACGGCTTTAGCCGTGCCGTAAACGCTGCAAAATGAGTGGGGCTTTAGCCCCTGAGGGAGAGCTTAACCCTCTACATCATCAGGAGAACAGCTCTAACCCACAGGCGGCGCTTATGAAGTCTCCTTCCTTGCGGGTAGGCTACGCCGGTGGAGAACAGGTATGCCCGCGCCTGGTCCCACGCCTGCTGCGTCTCATTCCCAGCGGGTGGGCTACACCGGTAGAGAGCGGTAGAGAAAAAGCTACTTGCAGAGGCTGTTCAGCTCATCCCACGGCTTGGGGTCGAAGGGCGGATAGGGCAGCTTCTTCGAATCCATGAACTGGTCGGGCAGGGTGCCACCGTACTCCAGCGCCGCATCCGGGTCCTGGGCGTAGACCGGATCGCTCTCCACCTGGGCGATGGGCTCGAAGGTAAATCCCTGCTTCTTCAAGAGGTCGATCAACTCCAGCAGCATGTGGGTGGTGAAGGCCGTCTCGTGCATCAGGAGCACGTTGGGAATTTCGTGGCCAAAGGCGACGATCTGCTCCTCACGACCCAACTGGATGTACTCGGCGGCGTTGCTCAGGTAGCTGTCGTGCAGCCACTGGATGCTGGCCGTGTCGTTCTTCACCAGGCAGCGCCCGTAGGCGTCGTTCCAGGCGTAGTCCTCAAAGTCCAGGGTCACCTGCGCCACGTGATAGCCGTGGTCAAAGAGCCACTTGCGCACGGCGTGGCGTTTGGCCAGCGTCTCGCCCTCCCACAGATACGGGTAGCGGAACCACTTCCAGTCGCGTAGCTGGCCGTACTCGGCGAGCGTGGCCTCGTTCTTCTGAGCGTCGGCGATGAAGGCGTCGGCGGTGACCTTGGGCAGGCCGGGATGCGACCAGGTATGGCTGCCGATGTTCATGCCCGCGTCCACCCAGACGTGCAGCGCCTGCTGGGCGTCGGGGTTGTCCACCATCCTCACCCCGTTCACAAAGCCATACGTGCCTTCCAGATGCGCGGCCTTCAGGTGGGTCGTGATCTCGGTAGCGATCTGGGTCCGGGTCATGCCCTGGGGCAGGCTTCCGGCGGCGGGCAGGTCGTCAAAGGTGAGCGCGAGGGTGGGGTGCGGGGCCAGATCGAGCGCGATAGGCTGCCCCCACATCTCCCACTTCTGCTTTGCGATCAGCCACTTGCCAGCCGCAGTCCGGTGGTAGACGGTGGTGTAGCCGCCCTGGATCATCTGCCGCTTGCCGTCAGCAATCGAGGTCAGCAGCTCACGGAACTGGCCAGTGTCGGTGGCCTTGTCGCTGGCCAGTTCCACCTTGCTCAGGAAGAAGAGAATGCGACTGTCATAGGTGGCAGTCACCGTCGTGTAGAGCTTGCGCAGCGCCTCGGTGCCACGCACAACCGTGCCGTCGGGCTGGTTGAATTCGGCATCCGGAGCGTAGAGGGCTACCGAGGCGTCCACCATCTTCTCCCGCAGATCGTTGCCCCACTCCGTGCGCAGAGCCTTGAAGACGGCATCCTGTTTCTCCGCTGCCGGGGCGTACGACGACTGCGCCGCGGCCGCCAGAGCCGATCCAATTGCCAACGCCAGAACCAGAAACCTCTTCATCGAAACCAACCTCCTGTGCATTTGGGCAGTTTACAACTGTGCAGCGGAGGCCGCTGGCTACCTCCCAAAAAGCTCCGGCCCTCTGGGGCTGAAGCCCCATCCTCTATTTTGACGGTTTTCGGCACGACTAAAGCCGTGCCCTTTCAAAACCCCACTTCCACCGCAGTCCCCCACCGGTGTTGCCGACCTCGACGGATGAAACTGTCAGTGTCGCCTTGGGGTTTTCTGCCCACCCAAGAGGGCGGGTGCCCCAGGTCTCGATTTTGAGACCTGGGAAAGCACGAACCTCAATCCGGCGAAGAGTTGTTTCTTCCTAGGTTGGCAGGGTCGACCCCGATAAAATGAAAGGCATGGAACTGGTGCAGATCGAGACCGTGCGCAAGGCCCCGGAACCGAAGCCGGAGTGGCTCAAAGCTCGCGCGCCTGTGGGCGAGAACTACCACGAGCTCAAACGGCTGGCCCGCGGCCTGGGTCTGAATACGGTGTGCGAGAGCGCCCATTGCCCCAACATTGGCGAGTGCTGGCACCATCGCACCGCAACTTTCATGCTGCTGGGCAACATCTGCACGCGCCGCTGCGGCTTTTGCGCCGTGCCCAAGGGACGGCCCGAGCCTATCGATTTTGACGAACCCAGCCGGGTAGCGGAAGCTATCGCCAGCCTGGGTCTGGAGTATGCCGTCATCACCAGCGTGAACCGCGACGACGATCTGCTGGGCGGCGCCCACGTCTTTGCCTCAGTCATAGAAGAAGTTCGCCGCCAGGCGCCCAAGTGCATGGTGGAGGTTCTCGTCCCGGACTTCCAGGGCGACGAGGAGTCGATCCGGACGGTGGTCGAGGCCCGGCCGGACGTGCTGAACCACAACATGGAGTCGGTGCCGCGGCTGTATCCCGCGGTGCGGGCCGGGGCGCGCTACAAGCGCTCGCTCGAACTGCTGCGCTACGCCAAGGAGCTGAACCCGGCAGGCGTTACCAAGTCCGGCGTGATGGTGGGCATTGGCGAGGAGACCGCGGAGATGCTGGAGGTCTTCCGCGACCTGGCAGCGGTGGGTTGCGACATCCTGACCGTGGGCCAGTATCTGCGCCCCAGCCGCAACCATCTGCCCATGACGCGGCTGTACACACCGGCCGAGTTCGCCGACCTCAAGACCAAGGCTCTCCAACTGGGCTTCAAGCACGTGGAGTCCGGCCCGCTGGTCCGCTCCAGCTACCACGCGCACGAGCAGGCGGCGTCGACGGGGCTAACGATGGGTGGCTGAGGGCCCCGGCCTCTCCTCCTAACCAAGAAAAAGGCTGGGTACGGAAGACGCTGCCACCGGCTCGCCGTGGATGTAGAATAACTTCTGCTGATTCCAACACGAGGACGAACGACAATGGCATCCTTTATGGCCGGCAACATCGAAACCAAAGGCCTTTACAACGACCTCAAGCGCCGCATGGAACAGTCGGTGTTCGATTTTCAGGCCACTCTCGCCTCCACCCGCACCGGCCGCGCCAGCGTTCACATGCTCGACCAGGTGAAGGTGGACTACTACGGCACGCCTACACCCATCAGCCAGATGGCCCAGGTTTCGTCGCCTGAGCCGCAGTTGATTCTCATCTCACCCTGGGACCCCACGGTTCTCAAGGACATCGAGAAGGCCGTCCGCACCGCGGATCTGGGCTTTAACCCCATCAGCGACGGCAAGGTCATCCGCGTGCCTGTGCCGCCCATGACTGAAGAGCGCCGCAAGGACGCCTGCAAGCAACTGAACAAGTTCCTTGAGGATCACCGCACGGCGGTGCGCAACGTCCGCCGCGACGGCAACGACGCCCTGAAGAAGCTGGCCAAGGACAAGAAGATCAGCGAAGACGACGAGAAGCGCGCCCTGGAAGAGACCCAGAAGATGACCGACGACGAGATCCGCACCCTGGAAGAGCTCTGCCGGAAGAAGGAAATCGAAGTGATGCAGATCTGAGGATTTTTGCAAACAAACGCAAAAAGAGCCACAGGATGAAGAAGTTCCATCCTGTGGCTCTTTTAGTACTCCTGATATTTTGTACTCAAGAGTGCATCAGAGGATAGCCAAGGATTGTGGACCGTAGTCTGAGGCGCTGGGTTCCCTTCCTGTGTCCACATCCTGCTCCGAAATGTCCTCGTTCCGCCGATTCTGTGCTGATCCCATCTGCCAAGATGGGATATCCTTTACGCTCTCAGCAATTTGGCTGATTGTCTCCCAGAGGCTCTGTTCCAATGGCGGCATGTACGTCTCCTTCAATACCGGTTTCAATCTGTGAGTGAAAGAATATTTCAGTCAGGTCCTTCGAAGCAAGGCGTTCCCGTATCAAATACGATACCGGTGCCATTTGGAGCCTCGGGGCTGCGGTCTTCCGGCTCCAAGGGATTTTCTTTCCCTCCGTCTTCCTTTCGATTGGATACCCGCTACTCAATTTCAAGGAAAAAAGATCGAGGAAACGCCTGGGGCCAATTCCAATGAACGGTAAAAACGGAACTTTCCGCTCACTCAGCTCCGTTTGATTCTCCGAGCATGCATCATCGTGAAGTTGCAAGGCCTTGCTCTTTGCATACGGCTCGATGTAATAAACCTTCTTAATCCCTGATGCGATGATATGTCTCGTGCAGTTATGACAGGGAAAAGTCGTAACAAACAAGATGCCATTTACCGGAGAGCGTCCAGTTCGCGCGCATGACAGTATCGCAGCCATTTCTGCATGAACCGCGCGACCGAATTCTGTGATGTCAAAGAACCCTGTATCCTTCAGCAGTTCTTTCATTTCCTTGATAGTGATTTTATCCTCTTGGATATCCGGTATTAACTTCCTGATGATCTTTTCTGCCATGTTGAATTTTTCGGTATCGTTTGAATCTGCGCCTTTATCTTTGTCCCGATGCTCCCCGTCCTCTGGGCCGTACAAACCCCCGCCTGCTTTCGGCACTTCATTCCATCCCAACCCAAGACAATCGCCCTTTTCGTCAATAAGAGCAGCTCCTACCTGCCGCGCCAAGTCTCCAGAGCTCAATGATGACGCATATGCGAGATACATCGAGCGCTCATTCTGAGTGGGAGTTTCAAAAGGATTGCCGAATATTATGTCGAGGAATCGCTCGATTTGTGCACTGTGGGGCCCTAAAGAGACAAAGACGTCGGAAAGGCAGAACGTATCGCGTGTGTGCTGGCCGGAATCATCCTTCTCGGCCGCATCAATCTCTACGAGGCTAAGTTGTTCTTGGGGCTCAAGGCCCCGCTCTCGAAAGAATTCGTTTCGCGTGTCATCGCTTGCAGCGATCCCAATAAGATAAAAGCCAGATCCATAGACTCTTCGGAGCAAATCCACTTCTTCTGGCCGCTTGAGTGTAGCAATGATATGCGCGTTCTTCTGGCCGCTTGAGTGTAGCAATGATATGCGCGGTCTTTGGCTTCATCTGAGATTCTTGATAGGGTTTACCCGGCTCTCGACGAATTGTAGCTATCAGGCCGATAGCTACGTGGGCAAGAGTATCCTCTTGGGTCTTCTTGCAGATTTTGTCTCCAAGATCGATCTTCCGTCTCATTAGCTCGATTGGTGATCCGTCCGAGGTGTACTCGGACGTAATCCCCAACGTATTCGCTATTCCATCAAGATGCTCACTGATCCTAATCGTCTTCGGAGTATATCCGAAGTGATTCAGGAAATTCTCAAGGCTACTTACAACTGGACGATAGTCTACCCCAATAGGGCTGACAATCCCGAAGACGAGTTCAGCGGAGGGATAATAGCCAAGTTTGGTTTCCATTATGGCCACAATCTTACATGTGGCCATTCGCAAATGAAAAGAAGTTCTTCTTCTAGCATTACTTCTTCGGGCGCTTGTAAAACGGGATCGGCACCTGCTTGGCACGGACCTTGTTGGCGCGGACCTCGACCAGAACGTCTTCCCCGGAGGCGGCCACGGCGGCCGGCACCAGCGCCAGCGCGATGTTGGTCTTGAGGAAGGGGGCGGGGGAGCCGGAGGTAATTGCACCGATACGTTCCCCGTTCAAGGACAGTACGGCGTACCCGTCGCGGGCGATGCCGCGCTCGACCATTTCGAGGCCGATCAGCTTGCGCTCCGGTCCGGCTGCTTGCGCAGCCAGCAAGGCGTCGCGACCTACAAAAGTTCCTTTGTCTAGCTTGAGCCAGCGGTCGAGATTGCCTTCAAACACGTTGATGGAGTCGGAGATTTCATGGCCGTAGAGGCTCATGCCGGACTCCAACCGCAGGGTGTTGCGCGCGCCCAGGCCGCAGGGGCGGATGCCGAACTCCTGACCAGCTTCGAGCAGCGCATTCCAAACCTTTTCCGCAGTGGGTTCGTCGGAGGGGATATAGACCTCAAAGCCGTCCTCGCCGGTGTAGCCGGTGCGGCTGATCAGAGTGTTGGGCACGCCCGCCACCTCGCCCCAGGTGAACCAGTAGTTCTTGATCGGGGTCAGGTCGGTTGCGGTCAGCTTCTGCAGAGTGGCCATCGCCTTGGGGCCCTGCACGGCAATCTGCGCGTAGAACTTGGAGTAGTTGCTGATGTGGACACCAGGCCACGCACCCACTTGCTTGCGTATCCAGGAATAATCCTTCTCGCAGGTGGTGGCGTTCACCACCAGGAGAAAGTCGTTCACGCTGAGCCGGTACACCAGGATGTCGTCGATGAACGTACCCTCGGGCGTGAGCAGGGCCGAGTACTGGATCTGCCCATCGACAAGCCGCGCCGCGTCGTTCATGGTGATCTGCTGAATGGCGGCCAGCGCGCCGGGCCCGCGGAACTGGATCTCTCCCATGTGCGAGACGTCGAACAGGCCCACGCCGGTGCGCACGGCCAGGTGTTCGGCCATCAGGCCGCCACCGTTGGCGGGATATTCCACCGGCATATCCCAGCCGCCAAAGTCCACCATGCGCGCCTTCAGAGCGCGGTGCACTGCGTTGAGGGGGGTCTTCAGGAGGGGAGCGGGGACGTTCTCGACTGTTTCGGGGGCCATGATCAATACTCCAGGGGAAATCACTTGTACCTTCTCACGATAGGCAGCGGGCATGGGTGGGGTCAAACGCGCGCGGTTTATCCTAGAACTGATTGTGATCGTTCTATCGATAGCTAGCGATCAATGAAAGGTAGAAAAAGTGGAAAAGATGCGTGGAGTGTTGATACTGGTTGCAGCCGTGCTGGCAGGTTGGAAGGCGTGGATGATTCCCTCAGGGCCGTACCACTGGGGGGCCTGCGCACTGGTGGTGCTCGCCCTGGGCATGGCGGCCTGGCACTTTACGCGTAAGCCCCAACCCCGCAGGCCGCGGTAGAAATCATCGAATCCCGGTGATTTGCTCCCCTGGAACCGTGGTAATCTTCCGCCATGGAGTGGACCTTCCGCATCACCGAAGCCCAATACCTGCGCGCCTGGAACCTTCACCGCGGGGTTGACTGCGCTATCCGCAAGCGGCTACTTTTGTCGCTGCTCGGGGTCTGGCTGGTGATGATGGCCGTGATTGTTGCAGCGCTGGTGCTGAGCCCCGGTCACGAGAAAGTGGGCTCGGCAGCGCGTCACTCGTCGAACGGTTCCGCAGCGATCGGCGCGATTGGCGGCATCCTAGCGGCGGTTGTGGCAGCTGCCAATGTGTACCAGGTACGACGCCGCTATCGCGCAGATGCGACAATGGAGGGCGAGTTCACGGTGCGGCTTGACGGCCAGTCATTTACGGTCAGCAATAGCGCCACTGCGGCCTTGCCGTCCGGTTGGAGGCAGTTCACAGGCTGGCGCGAAGACATCAAGCGCGGTTTGATCGTTCTGCGGCAGCAGCCTCAGCAGTTTGTGGTGCTGAATGTGGGCGGCTTTCAGGAGCCTCAGCGGGTCGAACTCCGCACCATCCTTGCCCAAGCGCTGCCCCCAAATTGACTCCAGTAACTACTTGCGCCCGGCGCGCAGGAACGACGTCAGACCCAGATAGCTGAACACGACCACCACGATGGCCGAGGCCCAAAAGGTGTGCTGATCCGGCCCCTGCTGCCAGCTAGCGTGGGTCTTCCACAGGGTGGGGGCGAAGGCCACCACCGGCAGGAAGAAGAAGCAACCGGTTACCTGCAGCCACACAATGCTGCCCGCACGGCGGAAGGAGCGGAAGAAGCCGCCCGCACCCATCTGTGCGGCACGGCCCACGTTGCGCGCGGCGACGGCTGCTTGCCGGCCCTGCGCTGCCGCATCCGTGGTGCGCGGTGGTTGCGCTGCTTGCGTGGGATTCTGGTGGCTGGCTGCCAGCCGTTGGCCGACTACACGGCCAGCCACACGCAGTCCTATGCCCATGAACCGGCCAATGATTTGAGCTCTCATTCCGATATGATGGTAGCAGCGATCCCCTGCGGCTGGCCCGCACCCCCGAAGGTTCCCGCCACCAGACAAATGGGGCTGTGGGCACGGTTTCTCGCATCGCAGTGAATGGACTGGTTGCTCCCAAGCCGCATTGGCAGTAAGGTAGAGGGATCGTAGGCTGCTGCCGCGCCCGTCAGGCCGCGCTTCACACTCCAGGAGGTTGCCGTGACATCCCGTCTGCGCGAACTGATCCAGCAATTGGGCGAGGCCATCCATGAGTCGGTGATCGAGAGCGACCAGATCGCCGGCGTGGTGCAAGATATCCGCGACCACGGCTTCGATGTGCTGCTGATGCTGGAAGCCACCATCGGACTGAACGAGGTGAACAAGCTCAGCCAGCCCCATCTGGCCGAGGTAGCCTCTGAAGGCCTTGACGAGTCGCTGCCCACCTCCTTTACGCAAAACGACATCAGCTTCCTCCGCTCGCTGCGCATCTCCATTGAGGGCGAAGACGACGAGGACGAGGATTTTTCCGAGGAGTAGCGGGGCACACTTGTTCCGCAGTCGTCCGCCGCTTTTTTGTACCTGGAGCCTCAGCAGAGTTGGGTTTCCCTTGGTTTCGCCCCACGCCCGGAGCATACTGTCTGCATGGCCATGCTGCCCGCATCCGATTACGCCGAGCCCCTGGTGACGGTTGAGGAGTATCTCAAGACCGTCTACCGTCCCGACCGCGACTACGTGGACGGGCGCATCGAGGAGCGGAACGTGGGCGAATACGATCACGGTTTGTTGCAGACGATGTTGGGATACATCTTTACCTTGAACCGCGCTGTCTGGGGCGTTCGCGCCGTCACCGATGTGCGCACCCAGGTAAAGCTGACGCGCTACCGCTGCCCGGACGTATTGGTGCTCCGCGCCGATGCACCTAAAGAACAGATCCTCACCCATCCGCCCCTGATCGCCATCGAAATTCTGTCGCCCGAAGACCGGCTGAGCCGCTTCCAAGTCAAGCTCGACGACTATCTCAGCTTTGGCGTGGAAAACATCTGGGTCTTCGATCCGGAGACACGCCGCGCGTGGACCGCAGACCACTTCGGACTGCATCTGGCTCAGAACGATGAACTCACCGTGCCCGGCACGCCGATCCGCGCGGTGCTCAGCGAGCTGTTTGCCGAGCTGGACCGGTAAAGAATTTCGCTTCTCTGCTTAGACCTGGAAGATAATCGAACCATGGCGACCTTACCCAACACGGAAGAGCTCTGGACGGTGCGGGAGTATCTGCGCACGGACTGGAGCCCGGATCGCGAGTTTGTCGAAGGCCGCATCGAGGAGCGGAACTTGGGAGAGAAAGAACACTCGATCCTGCAGCGATTTCTGACATTCCTCTTCATGCTCCATCGCAACGAATGGGGCATCGAGGTCTTCCCGGAGCTCCGCACCCAGACCCAGGCCCGACGCTTTCGGGTTCCCGATATTCTGGTGGTGCGCGCAGGAGAAAAGTTCGAGCGCTACCTGACCACACCGCCGCTGATCGCCATCGAGATCCTCTCACCGGAAGACTCCCTGCGCGACATGCTGACTAAAGCAGCAGAGTACCGTGAATTCGGCGTCGAGCACATCTGGATCGTTGACCCAGCCCAACGCGTGGTTTTCTTCTACACCGGTTCGGGGTTCGAAGCGGTCCGGGCCGAGGCGCTTACCGTCGAAGGCACGCCGATCCGCGTAGTCCTTAGCGAAATGTTCGCCGAGTTGGACCGGTAGACGATGCGAAGACGTTCCCTGCTGGCACTGCTCGCAATCGCCGCTCTGGCGCTGATCCCCGCCTTCTTTTACTTCCGCGCCAAGCCTGTTGCTTTTGTTGACCATCCCCGCGCCTTTGATGGCGTTCTGATGGGGCCGGTAAGCTTCATGAGCAATGCACTTGGTCGTCAGGTAACCTATCGCGTTTGTATTCCTGAGCATCGTCCTGCAGATCGCAAGCTGCCGGTGGTGTACTTGCTGCACGGCAACGGTGGGAGCTACACAGACTGGTCCAACTATTCCGACGTATGCCGGTACGCGTCCCAAGGCCTTCTGCTGGTGATGCCCGATGGCGCAGCGTCTTATTGGGTAAACGCTGCCAAGCCAGAGCAGGACAGGTACGCCGACTTCCTGACGCAGGACCTGATTGCCGATGTGGAAACTCGCTTCTCCGCGCGGAACGATCGCGCTGGACGTGCAATGGTCGGCGTTTCCATGGGTGGATACGGAGCGGTGGAGTACGCCCTGGCGCGTCCAGATCTGTACGGATTTGCAGGCGCTCTCAGTCCTGCTCTCGATGTGCCCAGCCGCAAGTTCAGTTGGAGGCGCTGGAGCCAGTCCCAACGCTATGAACGCAACTTTGGCGCAGTGGGCAGCCCGGAGCGGCGCGCGCGAGACCCGTTTGTGCAGGTGACTACAGCCGACGCACACGCCACCCCGTATATCTACATGACCGCAGGCAATCAGGAAGCTCTGCTCGATCCCATCCAGCGGTTCGCGGGCAAACTCAAGCTACACCACTTCGCCTATGAGTTCCACACTGCACCTGGGGGACACGACTGGAACCAGTGGGATGCGCAGATGCCCGGCTGTTTTGAGAAGCTATTGGCCAAGCTGAAGTAAGGAATGCTCTATTCAGGCCGCGGCCAGATTGCCCTGATGCCTGTAACTATCAGCCACACGCCAACAACCAGCATTCCGGTGGCAACCCCGTAATAGCCTACCGCTTCACCTGAGTTCTGAGGCTTCAATTCAGGAGACCCAGCTGGCAGAAAGTCACTGATTGCCAGCGGCAACAGAATCAGACCAACCCCCAGCTTCCAAAACACAACTTTCCTGAGCTTTTTGACGGGCGTTTCAATAGGCTCTTGCATGATCCCAACATCCTACTTGAGATCCAAAGATCAAGGCCAGCCGGTAAGCCGGCTGGCCTTTGTTCTTCTGCGCGTAGCGCAGGATTCGCTGGACGCGTAGTCCTCGCAGGGCGCGAAGCCCCTCAGCTCTTCAGCGCGATCCGCAGATGCAGTTCCTTGAGCTGGGCTTCGGTCACCTGGGTCGGTGCTTCGGCCATCAGGTCGATGGCCTTGGCGGTCTTGGGGAAGGCGATTACCTCACGCAGGCTGCTTGAGCCAGCCAGCAGCATGACGATGCGATCCAGACCGAGCGCGATGCCGCCGTGGGGCGGAGCGCCATATTCCAGCGCTTCCAGGAAGAAGCCAAAGCGAAGCTTAGCCTCCTCTTCGGTCATTCCCAAAGAGTCAAAGATCTGCTTCTGCACGTCCTTGCGGTGGATTCGAATGGAACCCGAACCCAGCTCCAGGCCGTTCATGGCCAGGTCGTAGCAGTTGGCGCGGACGCTGGCGGGGTCACTGACCAAGTTCGCCATATCCGCCTCGTAGGGTGCGGTGAAGGGGTGGTGCGCCGGAACCCAGGTAGCGGTCGGTTGATCGTACTCAAACATCGGGAAGTCGACGATCCAGATGGGCTGGAAGGCCTTGGAGCCGTCCAACTGGTCAGTGACCGAGGCCGTATGCGCCGCCACAACCGTCTCCGAGGTCTGCTCAAAGGCCTTGTGCTTGTCGGCGTACTTCTTGGCCAGCTCCGAGCGGAAGTTGCCCGCCGCCATATAGATGTTGATCTCGCGCTCGCTCAAACGGCCGGGGAACTTGGTGTCAGAGGCCTTGATATGGTGGGTGGGATCGCCGGCCACCACGATCACAAAGTCGGCGTCCGTGGCCTGACACAGCTCGCGCACCTTGGCCGCCTGCTCCGGGAAGCCCTTGGCCAGACGCTTGAAGTCGTCAATGAACTTGGCGCCCTTCTTCTGGTCAAACTGCGGATGGTTGTCTTCGCGCTCCTTGCGGCTCAGCTCGCCCACGTTGGGGATGCGCAGGGCCACAACCGGCAGGGCCGGATCGATCTGCAGCTTGGTCAGATCCTCATCCGTGAAGGCCGGACGCACATCGACCAGACCGGGCAAGCGCAGGTCCGGCTTGTCGGTGCCGTACTGGCGCATGGCCTCGTCGTAGGTGATGCGCGGGAAGGGCTTGGGCAGGGTGACGCCGGCAGCCGCAAAGCCCGCAGCAAGGAAATTCTCCACCACGCCAAATACGTCTTCGCGGCGCGGGAAGCTCATCTCCAGATCAATCTGCGTGAACTCCAGCTGGCGATCAGCGCGCAGGTCCTCGTCGCGGAAGCAGCGGGCCACCTGGAAGTAGCGATCGAAGCCGGAGATCATCAGAATCTGCTTGAAGATCTGGGGCGACTGCGGCAGGGCGTAGAACTCGCCCGGATGCACGCGGCTGGGAACCAGGAAGTCGCGCGCGCCCTCAGGGGTGCTCTTGCACAGGATGGGGGTCTCCACCTCGATGAAGCCCTGCTCGCTCATGTTCTGGCGGATGGCCAGGGTCACGTCGTGGCGCAGGCGGAAGTTGCGCTGCATCTCTTCACGGCGCAGATCCACGTAACGATACTTGAGGCGAACCTCTTCGTTCTGGATGGCATCTTCGGCAGGCGAAAAGGGGGCCAGGCGGGTGTCATTCAGCACCAGCAGCTCGGTGGTCTCAATCTCGATTTCGCCGGTCGCCATCTTGGGATTGATAGCGTCCGCATCGCGCAGCCGAACCTTGCCGATGGCGGCCACCACATACTCCGGCCGCACCATCTCGCCCTTCTTGTGCCCCTCAGGACAAAGCTCGGCGTCCAGCACAACCTGCGCAATGCCACTGCGATCCCGGATGTCCAGGAAGATGAGGTTGCCGTGGTCGCGACGGCGATTGACCCAGCCCATCACCACAACATGTTGGCCGGCGTTGGCGGCGCGAAGTTCACCGCAGAGATGCGTACGTTCCAGATTGCCTTGAAAATCGAGCACAGCTAATGTCCTTTGACTACCTGATTCGCGGGGGCCTTGCGTAGAGCACAAACGCGCCCGGCCGCGCGCCCTCAAAAAGTGACGCGGAGGGGATGCGCAACCAGCACGTAAAACTCGGGTTAGCTGGCCAAAAACGCCGCAAGCTCAGCTCGCGGCACCTTGGTCTGCTCGCCCGAGGAAAAGTCCTTCACGGTAAGGATACCGGATCGCAGCTCATCCTCGCCCAGAATCACAATCCGGCGAGCGGTTTTGTCGGCTGCTTCAAAAGACTTCTTGAGCCGGAAGCTGCCCTCGCCCAGTTCGATACTGAGCCCGGCCCGGCGCAACTCCCGTGCCAGCGCCAGCCCGGCCGCGTTCATGGCAGCCAGCTGCTCGGGGTTGCGCGCGTCGCCCATGGGAGCGATATAGGCATCCACCTTCTCGACGACCGCGGCCTTGTCGACTTCCTGCGCCTGCAAAGTCAGCACCAGACGGTCCAGCCCGATGGCAAAGCCGATGCCCGGAGCACGAGGCCCGCCCAGCATCTCGCTCAGCCCGTCGTAACGGCCGCCGCCCAAGAGCGCATTCTGCGCGCCCAGGCCGCCGTGGGTGAACTCAAAGGTCGTCCGCGTGTAGTAGTCCAGCCCGCGCACCAGCCGGTGGTTGCGGGTATAGGGAACTCCAGCCGCATCGAGAGCGGTGATCACCGCCGCAAAGTGCGCCTTGGACTCCTCATCCAGAGAGTCGGCAATCTTGGGCAGGGTCTCGATGATCGGCTGATCTTCAGGCACCTTGCAGTCCAGCACCCGCAGCGGATTCACCTCCGCGCGGCGCTGGCAATCCGCGCACATTTTTTCCTTGACCGGCTGCAAGGCCTCGCGGAGGGCATCGTTATAGCGCGCCCGGTCCGCGGAAGACCCAACCGAGTTCAGATGCAGGGTCCAGCCCGTGATGCCCAGCTCGTCCAGCAGGGTGGACAGCATCTCCAGAACCTCCGCATCCCGCAAGGGGCTTTCAGCGCCAGCGGAAGCGGGGCCCATGACCTCGGCACCCACCTGGAAGAACTGCCGATAGCGACCCTTCTGCGGGCGCTCGCGCCGGAACTGCGGACCGATGTAATAGAGCTTCTGGAGCTGGCCGGTCTCGCCGAGCTTGTGCTCAATATAGGCACGCACCACGCCGGCCGTGTTCTCCGGGCGCAGCGTCAGCGACTGCGGCTTTTCAGACTGCGCCCGCGCGCGGTCCTCCCACGTGTACATCTCTTTTGAGACAATGTCGGTCTCTTCGCCCACGCCGCGGGCAAACAGGCTGGTGGCCTCAAAGATCGGGGTACGGATCTCGCCAAAGTTGTAGCGGCCAAAGACGGAGCGCGCCGTGGCCTCAATCCGGTTCCAAAGCGCCGTTTCCGGCGGCAGCAAATCGCGCGTTCCGCGCACAGCCTTTAGGGTACTCATAGCTTTTATAGTTTAAATGCATGGGAATAGCGCCGGGGCAGAGAGAAGTGATTTGCTCATGAGTTGGAAGATTTTCGAATAGCGATAGCAGGGCTGACAGCTGAGATCTTCTGCGGTAACAACCATCTCTTGGCTTCTCGGGACATCCTGCAAACCCATCCTTTGGAGTCTAACCAGACCAGCTTTCTCGCTTACGATGCTTCGGTTTGCCTTTCTATGACCGCTCTTGTGACCAATTCAAAGAGTTCCTGCGCATTGTTTGTGCAACCTTGTCCGCCGTGCTCACGCGTTTCGCGCTTATGTTCAGGTGCATTGGAAGCTGCATAAAAAATGAGCGGTGTATGGTCTCCACCTTTCCGAAGTCGATCTAGTAAAACGTAGCCCTCACGTTGACCCTCCCGGCGGCCCATGTCGGAGATGATGGCCGCGAATTTGTTTTGCGCCAATCGCTCGAAAGCTTCACTTGTTGACTCCGCTAAAGTGAAACGTAAACCAAGGGCTTCGAATGCCTGGCGTTCGTATGTATTGTTTTCAGGCCGGTCATCTACCCACAAAATATGATTTTTCCAACTATTTCTAGCCGCGACGTTCGCTGGACCGGCAGCCCGCACCACATTCACTATCCGGTCGAGTTCAGCATCAGAGCTCCCGTCCTCGCGTTTAGCCGCAGCCGCAGAAAGTGCGGCAATTGCCCTCCCCTGAACTCTCACCCAGTTGTCTTCGTTCTTAAAGTCCCCGGGCCCATAGAGCTTTTCATGGTGCATGCTGACAAGCCAGGAAAAGACGCCAAGTACGAGAACGGGAAAGCCCGTTAGAAAGTAGATGAGAGGTAACCGCTCCGAAGCAGAGAACGAGCCAGCAAACCCTGTCACTAGTGAGGCAAACCCGTACACTAAGACGAGAAACAGTGCGATGATTCCCAGCGGATTCCGAGCCAGCGATTTTGCGGCGTTTCCAAAACTGTCAAATTGATTACTCATCAGGGTCCTTCCATATCGATACGAAAGTGTAGCGCAACTGGTCGATCAATTCGTCGGATGCCGCACAATAATTCAGACGTTTTGCGGATAGCTATGAATACTGAGATTGCCTTCACGAGAGACGAATCCGACTGGATCATCGCCGAAGTTCCCGCCATGCCCGGATGCGTGAGTCAAGGCAGGACCGAGGTGGAGGCGCTGGCCAACATTCAGGAAGCGATGACTGCCTGGCGTTGGGCGGACGAGTCGAAGAAGGCCGATCCTCCGCCTGAGAGGTTTTGAACTCCAGAAAGACCTGTTTTGTAAGAGGGCACGGCTTCAGCCGGGCCGCATCACGCCCCCTCGCAAATTCGACCGGCTTGAGCAGCACTCTGCCACCGGATCATTACACGCAGATTGGACCTGGAACTTGCGGAATGTAAGTAATGGATGGGGCACGGTGGATCTGTTGGAAGGCTTGATCCATGGGACATTTCGGGCCGCACATAAGCTGGCCCGCAGCGGGTAGAACCTCTCGCTCCGATGCGGGCCAGCCTATGCTCTGGAACTACTGGGGCAGGATCAGCAAACTAGCTTCCAGCAGCATCTCCGTCAGGTGGTCCAGGGCCTGCGGAAACTTGTAGGAGATGGCGCGGACACTCATGCCCAATAGAGAGGCCGCTTCCGCCTGCGTGTACTCCTGAAGCACCACCCGGCTGATCAACTGGCGATCGAACGAGCCCAGCTCGGAGATGCACTTTTCAATGTCGAGGACAAAGATGACGGCATCCTCAAAAGTGCGAACCGGCCGGCTGGAGACCCATCCTCGCGCAATCGGGTCACTCAGGATTGACGGCGCTCTGCCCACCTGCATGGAGGCGTACAGATAGCGCCGCAAAAGGCTTTCCGTGTGCTTGCGGTAGAAGGCCAGGCTTTCCAGTGGCTCTGTGCGGACCACTGTCTGGCGCTTGACTGGCGTAGCCTGCACATGGGCTGCAACCGGCTTGCGGCGCCATGCGATCTGCGCCTCAGCCGCACCCCACAACGTCGGAATCTGGAGGGCTGCACTCATTGCACACCTCCTAATAGCGCCGCTGCTGTCCAGGTCAGGGGAATCTGCTTACGACTAGGGCGTCCTCTCCGCCGCCTGCTTTGCGGGGTAGGAAACTCTCTCAGTTTTGTAGCACAGCCCTTGCAGTAGACACTCCCCTCGGTTTGGGCACGATACCAAAGACAACCGCACCCTTCGCAAATTTTCAATTGCACGCGCAAATCCATGACTGACTCTCCGTATTGCTCTCTTCTCCCGGCAGGCCGCAACCTTGTCAGCACGCTGCCAGGGTGAATGGAGCCAGGCTGGGCAATTCAGAATTCTGATGCTCTGATGGGAGATAGCCTTCCGGACTCATTTGTTGTGTGTCATGCTCATAGCGCGCAGAACCTGGAAAAATCGTATTGGCTTGCTCACCTACGCCTAAAAGAGAGCATGGAAGAATGGGAACGGGAGACCGGCAAACCTCCTTTGCGGCCGGAGATTGTTCATTGCCGATGGGGGAGACAGCAAATCGAACCACCCCAGTGAGCGGCGATCAAGCACCTCCCGAAAATTTCCCACCAGCCAATGCGGGATTAAGTAGAGCAAATCTACCCAGATCGTTCCCCAGCGTCAATTGGCGCCCGGCTTTTCCACCGATCCCGCTTCCCCATCGATTCGGAGAACGCAGAGAATATTGGCCATTCACTCTTTTGTACTTTGCATAGAGGCGTGGGGCCAACGCTTTTCCTATTGCTGGCGGCGAACGATCCACACATGAATTTCTCGCAGATGCACGAAAGGCTTCGGCTTGAACTACTCCGCCGGATCCAGCGAGGGACGCTGAGCGTCTCCTTGTTGGCCCGGCAGACCGGTTATGGCCAGCCCCATCTGTCCAACTTCCTGCGCGCCCGCCGCCAGCTCTCACTCGAGGCCCTGGACCGCATCCTGACCGCCCAGCAGCTCACCGCCAGCGACCTTGTCCCCATCACCACGCGTGACCGCGACCGCGACGAAGACACCCATAGCGCGCCAGTGGTCTCCCACGGCACCGCTCTGTTTGAGCCCCACATCCGGCCCAGCGCGGTGCTGGCCATGCTGCAACTGCCGCCCGGCTCGCTGACCACTCTGCGGGAGCGTTGCTCCCCTCAGCGCCGTGCCTGGCAGCGATTTGTGGCCGTGCGCGTTCCCGCGGACGATGCCCCCGCCATGGATCCCCTCATCCTGCCTGACGCCGTTGTGCTCATTGACCGCCACTACGTCTCCCTCATGGGTTACCGGCCTGCCCGTCCCAACCTGTACGCGGTGCGGGTGGGTGCGCGGCTCAGCCTGCGCTACGTGGACTACCTCTCCAACCGCCTGGTGCTCCGGCCCCACAACCTGACCCACCCCGTGGATTTGATCGAGCTGGAGCCCGGCCAGCCCCCCAGTGATCTGCTGGTGGGCCGGGTGGCCCTCATCCTGAATGAACCATAAGTGGTAGGCTTGGCCCACATTTTGTGGTAATGGACTAGTTATCCACTGCTTTTTGTGGGTTGAGTACAGTTCCAGACACGTTTTTCACCACATTTCTTGCCATAATTCTCTGAAGAGAGGTTCCTTCCGGTACTCGATTTCGGCAATCGAGCGGCGGAAGGTTGTGGGCTGACCCCGCCAAACCAAGGCGGCTTTTGTCATGCCCGGCGCAATCGGACACCGTCCGGGAGTCTTCAAGAGTGACCAGCTACAGCCGTCAGGACGTGTTACGCATCCTCGAAATCAGCTCCCGGCAGTTGCAGGGCTGGGAGCGGGCAAGCCTAATCGCGCCCCAACACTGCTATAGCTTCCAGGACCTGGGCCAGTTACGCACCCTCCGCGTACTCCGCGAAGAGGCCGTGCCAGCCGCTTACATCCGCGCCTGCATCCACGCCATGAAGGCCGTCTCCGGCATGACCAACCCGCTGCTGGAAGCCTGCATCCTGCACACCGGCGCACGGCTGGTCTTCCGCACCCAGGGCTCCATCGTCGATCCCATCCGGCGCCAGCTGCTCTTTGACTTTGAACGCTACGATCAAGCTCCCGGCAAGTTCTCCACCGCCTTCCGCCACCCCGGCCAACAGCCGCAAGGTGTGCAGGAGAAGTTCCTGGAAGCGGTTGCCGCGGAAGAGGCTGGCGAAAAACTCAAGGCATTTGCCCTTTACGACGAGATTCTGGAGCTGGATTCCGACTACGCGCCGGCCTCCATCAATCTGGGCACCCTTTACTTCCACGAGAAGGACTTTGAGCGCGCTGAAGTGCTTTATCGGCATGCCACCGTCGCCGATCCCAACTACGTGCTGGCCTTCTTCGATCTGGGCAATGTGCTGGATGAGCTGGAACGGATTGAGGAGTCGATTGCAGCCTACCAACAGGCCGTGGCGCTCTCGCCCGGCTACGCCGACGCCCACTACAACCTGGCCCTGGCCTTTGAGCGCACCAACCAGAACCGCTACGCCCTGCGCCACTGGCAGGCTTATCTGCGGCTGGACGGCAATGGCCCCTGGGCGGAGCACGCCCGCGACCGCATCGGCAAGCTGCTGGGCCGTGAGAAACTCTCCATCGCCTGGCGCTCCACCCACTTCCTGCCGCCGCGCAAGGGCACTGCGGACCTGAAGTTGGCGTAGAAGCCAGCTTTCAGCTTCAAGCTCATAGATTTCCGTGCCCCATCCATTTCCGTGTTTTTTACGGAAATGGGTGGGATACCCACACTCTATCTATGCGCCGGATCTATAGCTCTCAGCCTTCAGCTTCAAGCTCCTTGCGGCGATTGCTGCCTGGCGAATGTGTTCCGGACCTATCCGGCAGCATCCCCCCACAATCGAAGCCCCCAGCCTAAACCACTCCGCTGCCTGGCGGCCAAAATCCACCGGATCGGTCTGGCCGGTCCAGCAGCGATTCGCCGCATCCCAGCCTTCGCCGGAGTTCGGATAGACCACCACGGGCTTGGTTGATCCCCTCTTGAGTTCCAGAGTCAATGAAGGCAGCCACCGTGCCGGAACGCAGTTCACACCAATGGCCACGGTCTGCGGAAAGCTGGCCACCAACGCGGCCACCTCCGCCACCGACTCGCCGTGCGCCACGTGCCGATCATCCCGACAACTGAAGCTGAACCAAGCGCGCAGCTCCGGCCACGGCGCAAGCGCCTCGCCCACGGCCCGCGCCTCGTCGAGCGAAGGAAAGGTCTCAAAGGCCAGCAGGTCGGGCGCTGCATCGCCCTGGGCGCGCGCAAAAACTTCAATCCGGTCACGATGGAAGCTGACCAGATCGGCGTGGGTGCAGTTGTAGTCGCCGGTATACTCGCCGCCATTGTGCAGCGCAGCTCCGTAAGGCCCCAGCGAGCCCGCCACCAGCACCCGTTTTGCAGGAAACTCCGCGACCACGGCGCGGGCAATGGCTACCGAGCGCAGCAAGGCCGCATCGGCCTGCTCCGGCCTCAGCCCAACCTCCGCGTAGCCCATCCGCGAGACCTGGTAGCTGCACGTGGCCAGGCACTCGGCACCGGCCTCAATGTAGGCCCGGTGCACCGCTGCCAGCTTCTCCGGCTCGTCTTCCAGCACATGGGCCGACCACAGTGGCCCGCCGATGCGCGCCCCCGCTGCCTCAAGCTCGCTGGCTAGGCCGCCGTCGATGATGCGAATACCGCTGAGAGGAGAGTTTTCTGGCTGAACCATGGATCGATTGTAGATTTCGTAAGCGCGATCTGGCAGGTGCTTGCACAGCGCCCTTTCAGGGCGCGAAACCTCTATTCTGCTGAATCCCAGCACGTCGCTTCGCTCCGTACTGGGCTATTAGCACTGTGCCCCCCCAAGGGGCACTGCCCGCATTGCATGCAACGGACGTTGCGATGTCTCAGCGGAGCGGGTTCTCCAAGCTGCAAAGAGGTTTGCACCGCGCAGCGAAGAACATAGAGGGGCAGCTATTGATCCGGCCCTCAAATAGTGTCACTCTATCCCACCCATCCCGCATAGAACGCGGGATGGATGGGGCACGCAGTTGTCAGTATTTACGGGCCGGATCAATAATCCGCAGCAACAAGCTAACAGCTAAAAGCTGAGAGCTAGAAGCTGTTCTCAGATTCTCTGCGTCCGCTGCACGTGGGCCACACCCTGCACCCGGCGCAATCCGGACGTGATGCGCGCCAGGTGGCGAACGTCTTCCGCTTCCACCACAAACTCGATCACCGCCTCGCCACGATCTCCACGGCGAATGTCTACGTTGCGAATATTGGTGCCCTCGTCGGAGATGACCGCGGTCAGCTCCTTCAACATGCCGGTACGGTCATCGCACTCAATCGAAATCTTGACCGGGTAGCGCTGCGAGCGCGGGGTCGAGCCTTCCGCGGCAGCCCCCAACCACTCCACGGCAATACGGCGATCAGCCTCATAGAGCAGGTTCTGGACGTTCGGGCATCCGCGGGCATGCACGGCCACGCCTTTGCCGCGCGTCACATAACCCACAACCTCTTCGCCACGAATTGGGTTGCAACAGCGCGCCCGATACACTAGCAGATCGGTCTGGCCTTCCACCTGCAGCGAGTCGGTTCCGGTCAGCTGCAGCTTGCGCCCCATATCAAACGGGGTCTCTGACTTGGTCTCCGCCTCGCCCTCGCCAGAATCGGCAAAGCCCGGGGCCAGCTTGTTCAGGATGGAATGCGCGGAGTGCTTACGACCCAGCGAGGCCAGCAGATCGGCGGCCGTGGCCAGCCCGTACTCGCCGGCAACGCGACCCAGATCCTGATCCACAATCTGGCTCAGCGGCACCTTGAACTTGCGCGCCTCGCGCTCCAGCAGCTTCCTGCCGGTCTCCATGGCGCGGCGACGCTGGTCCTCGTTCAGCCAGTGCTTGATCTTGTTGCGCGCCCGCGGACTCTTGACGTAGGCGAGCCAGTCACGGCTGGGGCGATGGTCCTTTTGAGTCACAATCTCAACAATGTCGCCGGTCCGCAGCTTGGTACGCAGCTGCACCATGCGGCCGTTGATCTTGGCGCCTACGCAGGTATTTCCCACCTCGGTGTGAATGGTGTACGCAAAGTCCACCGGCGTGCCATCGGCCGGCACCACCACCACCTTCCCCTTGGGCGTAAAGGTGTAAACCTCATCCGGATAGAGGTCCATCTTCAAACTGGAGAGGAACTCGTTGGGGTCGGTCATCTCCTTCTGCCAATCCACCAACTGCCGGATCCAGTTCAGGCGCTCCTCGTCGCGCGCCGTCACAACGCCCTCGCCGGCCTTGTACTTCCAGTGCGCGGCAATGCCTTCCTCGGCAATGCGGTGCATCTCCTCGGTCCGGATCTGCACTTCAAACTGGTGGCCGCCCTCGCCCATCACCGTGGTGTGCAAGGACTGGTAGCGGTTGGCGCGGGGCATGGCAATAAAGTCCTTGATCCGCCCGGGCACCGGCCGCCAGAAAGTATGCACCAGGCCAAACACCGCGTAACAGGCCGCCACATCCTGCGTAATCACACGGATGGCCAGAAAGTCGTACACCTGATCAAAGCTGATCTTGGAGCGCTCCAGCTTCTGGAAGATGGAGTACATGCGCTTGATGCGCCACTCCACCCGCGCTTCAATACCGTTCTCGCGCAACTGTTCCAGCAGCGTGTCTTCCACCGTACGCATGAACTGCTCGCCGTCGGTGCGCCGTGTTTCCACCGCGGCTGCAAGTTGGTCGTAGGCGGCCGGGTCGGTATAGCGGAAGGCCAGATCTTCCAGCTCGCCACGGACCTTGCCCATGCCTAGCCGATGCGCCAGCGGGGCGTAGATGTCCATGGTCTCGCGGGCGATAGCTTCCTGCCGCTCCGGCTTCAGGTGCTCCAGGGTGCGCATGTTGTGCAGCCGGTCGGCCATCTTGATCAGCACCACGCGCACATCGGAAACCATGGCCAGCAGCATCTTGCGCACGTTCTCGGCCTGGCGGTCCTCGCGATTGGCAAACTGAATCTTGTCGATCTTGGTAACGCCTTCGACGATGTGCGCCACCTGGTCGCCAAAGCTCTGCCTAATCTGCTCGCTGGTAGCCGGCGTATCTTCCACGGCGTCGTGCAGCAGGCCGGCGGAGATCGCCGTGGCGTCCATCTTCATCTCCGCCAGAACCTCTGAAACCTCCAGCGGATGGATGATGTAGGGCTCGCCGGAGGCGCGCAACTGGCCCGCATGATGACTGACGCAGAACTCCCAGGCACGGCGAATCAGCGACACATCATCGCTGGGCCGGGTCTTTTGCACCCGCAGCAGCAGAGCTTCAAAACGCTTGTCGATGGCAGCCTGGTCCAGCGGCACATGGTGCGTTGCGCCCGCTTTGGCCTGCGTTGCACCGGGGGCCACCGGCGCAATGGGTCGATCCGCGGGGGGATGCGAAGGGGAACCCGGCACTGCCGGAACGGTCTCGCGGCCTGTCACCATACGTCATTATAGGCTGCTTCAATTTTTCCGGCGTGAGATCGCTATAAAGAGAACCGTCTGGGCAACTAAACTAAATGTATGCCGAAGCAGAGCGCACCAAGATCCAAGCAGCAAAACGACAAGCAGAAGAAGCAGCCCTCCCACACCGCCGCTCCTGCCAAGAAACTAAGCACCCGCCTTGCAGCACCCGCCAAGAAACCCGCGACCCCCGCTGCCAAGAAGACCGCACCAAAGCCCGCGCCCCTGCCCGCATGGAAGCCTGTACCCGAACTGGAAGCAAAGCCTGTACCCGCGGAGGTGGCAAAACCAGTCGAAGCAGCAGCCAAGCCCTCCGCACCACGGCCGCTCATCGTCGCTCGGCCCACCAGCCCCACGCAGCCTGCTGGCGCCAAAATCAACCGCCGCGCCGCCGATCGCGTTCGCGAAGGATTCCTCTGGGTCTACGCCTCCGACGTGGAGACGCTCGCCCTTCCCCAGGACCAGCCGGAAGCGCCCTCGCTGCTTCCCGTGGCTGACAACCGCGGCCTGTTGCTGGGGACCGCGCTCTTCAGCCCCTCCTCGCAGATCGCGCTGCGCATGGTCTCTCGCCACACCATCGACGATGCCGGGTGGCTCCGCCTGCTCAGCGAGCGTTTGTGGCGCGCCATTGCCCGGCGCAAGCCCATGCTCGACGTAGCCACCGACGCCTGCCGCCTCTGCTTCAGCGAAGCCGACGACCTGCCCGGCCTCATCGTCGACAAGTACGGCCCCCTGGCCATTGTGCAGTTGCTCACCAAGGGGCTGGATAACCAGGCCGTCCGCAACACGGTGGTGCAGGTTCTGCGCGAGGAGCTGGCCGCCAAGACCACTCCTGAGCCGCTGGCCATCAAAGCCATCCTGGAGCGCCCTGACGCCCGCATGCGCGAGCTCGAAGGCCTCTCAACGCCCGGCGTGGAGCCCCTTTGGGCGGCCCGCGGATCGGCCCAGCTGGCCGCCACTCCCTTCCATCTGAACGGGCTGGCCTTCCACTACGACGCCAACTCCGGCCAAAAGACCGGCGCATTCCTCGATCAGCGTCTGAACTACGCCGCGGCTGCCAGTTGGGCCGTACGGCTCGGCGCAACCGGCCGCGCGCTCGACGTGTGCACCTACCAGGGCGGCTTTGCGCTGCACCTAGCCCAGGTCTGCGAGCAGGTCACCGGCATTGACGCCTCGCTGGCCTCGCTCCTGGTGGCGGATCGCAACGCTGAAGCCAATCGCCCCAAGCTCAAGGCGGAGATCGACTGGGTGGGCGGCGACGCTTTTGAGATTCTGCGCGACTGGTCCGAGGCGCATGAACTCTTTGACGCCATCGTGCTGGACCCGCCCGCCTTTGCCAAAACCCGGCGCGCCGTGGAAGGCGCTCTGCGTGGCTACAAGGAGCTGAACCTGCGCGCGCTCAAGATGCTCCGTCCCGGAGGCCTGCTGGTGACCTGCTCCTGCTCGCACCACGTGACCTGGACCGATCTGGAAGGCGCGGTCACCGATGCCGCAATCGATTCAGGCCGCCGGGTGCGTGTCCTGGAGCGTCGTGGAGCGTCCCTGGACCATCCGGTCATCCTCAACCTGCCGGAGACCGAGTACCTCAAGTGCCTGGTGCTCGAAGTCGAGTAGTTTTTCTGCTCTTGATCCGGCCCATAAATAAGGACAACTGGGTGGGCGGATTCAAGCTCCAAGTGCAACAGGTGTGATTTTAGCCGACCAGTGTTGTACGAAGTCGAAAGCGCCTTCGGGTAGGAACAGTTCTGCAGGCGCTTTCCATCCCAGAGAT
>Ga0181529_10001992_pt1 | contig 25198 bp, 20 predicted proteins | sample PEATcosm2014_Bin_36_FD_119763 | JGI IMG/M metagenome (GOLD analysis project Ga0181529, IMG submission 119763) | Peatland microbial communities from MTU Mesocosm Facility, Houghton, MI, USA - PEATcosm2014_Bin10_30_metaG | ecosystem: Environmental > Terrestrial > Soil > Wetlands > Peat | place... | reverse complement strand
ATCTAAACAAGGGGCGGGAGGAGGACGGATGGGCTCCGACGCTAGATCAGAAAACGCGGCCGCGCTCAACGCGCGAGGCATGGATCTCACGGACGGCGGCCGCTACGAGGAGGCTATCGCCTCCTTCGGCCGGGCCCTCGACCTGGAGCCACGAAACCCGGGCCTGCGCTACAACCGCGGCGAGGCCTACCGCCGGGCCGGGCGCTCCGCCGAGGCGACGGCCGACCTCGAGGCCGTCCTCGCCGCCGAGGGGGAATCGGCCGATCTCCTCCTCGCCCTCGGCCTCGTCGCCTACGAGGCCGACGACTTCGATGCCGCGGCGGCGCGATACGAGCGGGCCCTCGTCTTGAAGGCCGACTACCCCGAAGCCTGGAACGACCTCGGCGTCGCGGAGTTCAGGCGAGGCGACTATCGTGCGGCGCGCGGCGACTTCGAGAGGGCGGTCGCTCTCTCCCCGTCGTATGCCGAAGCCTGGCTCAACCTGGGAGATACGTACTCCGAGCTGGGAATGGAGAGGGAGAGCCAGGCTGCCTTGGCCAAGGGCAAAGGCCCCGGCCGCGAAGAGGAGTAGCCTCGCGGAATACGCACTTGCCCGCGCCTTGTGGGGGCAGTACCTTATTGCCATGCCTTGGGCCGCCCGCACGGGGGTTCACGGCAGGCCGCTCCGTACGGAGGGCTAATCGAGTTCCACGGCGCGGGTGCATCCCACGCGGCGGGGCTTCCTCGCTATTGGAGGATTTTATGAGTCACGGCTACAAAGGATTCGATTTCGGCTCTTCCCTGGACGATGTCATCCAGGCTGCCCGTGAGTTCGGCGAGAGGATGAGGGAGAAAGGCCCAGAGATGGGCTGCTTCTTCGACGAGTGCTGGGGCAACGGATCCCACGGCCGGCACGAGCGCTTCGCCTCGTATTTCTATCCGCCCACCAACGTTTATTCCGCCTCGGATGGGAGCCTTGTACTGGAATTTGCCCTCGCGGGGATAGACGAATCGGCGGTCAGCATCGCCTTCCAGGGGGACTACCTCGTGCTCAGCGCCAAGGCAGGCCGCAAGGACGACGGCGACGAGGAAAGCCGCTTTTCGAGGCGGGGCTTCAGGCCACGGGACATCAACCGGCAGAAATATCGCGTCAGCGCGGAGGACTACGCCCAGGAGCAGGCTAAGGCCGTGTTCAAGAGCGGCGTACTCACGGTGACCGTCCCGCCGAAGGTGCCGGAGGGCCAAGGCATCAAGATCGAGATCGTTAAAGAGGGCGATTGACTCGTTTCTCGAGGTAAAATCGGGGCCGCTCCCGCGGGAGCGGCCTTTTCGCGCTTGCTCGATGCCAGCCGGAAGATTAGATTTATTGTGATAGTCAGGTTCCGGGCGGCAGGCCGCCGGAGCCTACATCTGGCGCCGCTCGTTCGGGCGAGGGTGCGGGAGGGAAAGATGAAAGGCAACAGGATGTACCTCGATATAGGCACGATCCTCGACGAAGTCTTCGACGCAGCGAAGAGCTTCGGTGCGAATTTCCAGATGAACGACAAGATGGGGGAAGGACACGGCCCCAACTTCAACGTGCATGTGAACACCGGCCCGGGGCCCAAGCCCTGGTTTGACATGGGCCAGGACGAAAACGCCGACTACTATCCAGGCTACTCATACCCGCCCATGAACATCTATCTCACCAGCGAGAGGGGTATGGTCTTCGAGTTCGCCCTCGCGGGCTTCGACGAGAAGGACATTTCCTTGACCTTCCAGGGCGACTATATGGTCTTCTCAGCCAAGATAGGCCTGGAGGACCTGCCCGAGGAGGACGTGCGCTACTTTAAGCGCAGGCTCAAGCTCAAGGATGTCGAGAAGCAGAAATACTATGTGCCCGCGGACAAGTTCGCACAAGAAAAGGTTCGTGCCGTGTTCCGAAACGGCATCCTCAGGGTCACGATACCCCCCAAGGACGAGTCCGAGACTCCCGAGGGCATCAAGATCGAAATTCTCAAAGAAGGCGAGTAAGCCTCGAGAGCGCCCTAACGCGTTCGAAGGCCCCGCTTCTCCAGGAAGGACTGTAGCTCCGACACATGGGTGGCGATAAAGAGGACGGAGTAAGCCGTAAAAACGAGACCAAGCACGAGGGCGAGGGAGAACTCGTAGCCCGGCCCAAAGAGCATTTCCAGAAAGCTCGAGCCTTTGCCCAGCACAGGCAGTAGGAACATCGAGATGGCGATGACCATTCCCGGGAAGAGCCAGTCGCGCAGGGCGAAGTCCTGCTGGGGCGGCGGCATAAGCCTTACGGCGGCCATCACTCGGTCCTCGATCAGAGCCTGCGCCTCGGTGGGGACGGTGTCCTTGCGGTAGGCGCGGATGGCCGCGTCCACGCTCCTCGCGCTCCTTGCGCATTCTGGGCAGCGGGACAGGTGAATTCGCAGGGCGAGGCCGAATGGCTGACCAGCGTCCAGTTCGTCCAAGCGCCTAAGCGCCGCTTCGTGACGCATCGCTCTCCTCCCTCATCGGTCCGAGCCTTTCACGCAGGATTCGCTTAGCTCGGAAGACATGCGACTTTATAGTGTTGACCGGGAAGCCCGTGATCTCGCTGATCTCGGCGTACTTCAGGTCATAATAGAAATACAGCTCGATGCACAGGGCCTGGCGCTGCGGAAGCTCGGCCATCGCCTCGCGCACGGCCTTGGCCGTCTCCTCGCGCAGATGCTCCTCGTCCGCACCGACGGAGCCCGCTATCTCGATCTCGGGATCCAGCGAGAGCTGGACGCGCGAACGCTTCTTCGCGTTGATCGCGGTATTGTAGGCGATCCGCAAGAGCCACGTCGAGAACAGGCTCCTACCCTTGAACGAGGCAAGGGCCGTATAGGCCTTCACGAAGACGTCCTGCGTGAAGTCCGCGGTCTCTTCCTCGTCGTGGAAGAAGCTCATGCCCAGCCTGACGACGCGCGCCTGATGGCGCCTCACAAGCACCGCGAAGGCCTCGACATCGCCGTCCAGGACCCGCCCGATCGCGGCCTCGTCGCTCAGCTCGCGCGCTGGATCGACGGAGCTCATGCTCCGTCCCGAGTCCTCCGCAGCATGAAAAAGACCAGGAAGCTCAAGCCGGCCGCGAAGGGAATGAGCCCCCCGAGCAGAGCAAAAGTGGCTCCTTCGACCAGGATGAAAAGCACCGACAGGACGGCCCCGACGCTCGTGAGCAGCAGGCCCGCGAGGAGGCTGAAGGCATCGATGTCGATCTTCCGCGCCTGGTAAAGCCCACGCTCGATGAGTCTCACCTTTTCGCGATGGCTCCAGAGCAGGTAGAAGAAGGCCACAACCCCAGCCATAACGATCCCGACGATGGGCACGATGGAGATGATGATCTGAGCGGCCGATGGCAGCGCCATAAAACCTCTTTCCCTCCGCTAGTGCCTTTTCGACCACGCGGTGACCGGCTCGGTTGCAGCTTGCCCACGGATCGGCCCAAGGAGGGAGGAATGCCCCCTACGAAAGGGTCCGCGTCGCCACCACGTCTATTCCGAGGCCGAGGGCGTCGCGGATGAGGACGCGGCCCCTCTCGACCGGGAGCGGCTCCTCCAGAGCATAGATCGCCGCGAGGAGCTCGTCCACCCGCTCTCGAGGGAAGGGGGCGGAGGTTCGGCAGGGTATACGCCGGGCCAGGGACGAGGAGGTGACGCCGAGCGCCCTGCAGGTCGCAGTGACCGTGCGCCTCGGAGAGAGGAGCTCCTCGCGGGCGTAGGCGGCGCCGCGGGGACAGCGGTTGCCGCTCACCGCGAGCTCTCCGCCGGGCCCGTCCTCCGCGACGAGTCGGCAGCCTATCGGGCAGGTGATGCAGGTCAGCTCGTGCCTCATGCCACCCTCCTATAGGATCGAGATCTCGACGACCGCGTCGGGCCCGGCGAACTCGAGCTCGGTCATGCCCAGCGAGATCGAGATCATCTCGGAGGGCTGAACGTGGTTCCTCTTCGTCGAGCGCAGGACCTTGCCGTCCAGCTTCACCTCGAGGACGGCGTCGTTCTTCACGATCATGGTCCGCAGGTAGAGCTTATTGTCTCGGCCTGGCTCGACCCGGGAAGGGGCCACGTAGCGGACGTTCGAACCGGCCTTGACCCGGAGCTCGCGCTCAGGCCTGGCGCCGCCTAGCCAGGCGGCAGCGAAGCGGCCGGCGCGCCTCGACTCCTCGACGACGTAGTCGGCGAGGTCGTGGACGTGCAGGACGTTCCCGCAGGCGAAGACGCCGGGGACGCTGGTCATCAGGTAGGAGTCGACCCAAGGGCCGTTGGTCATTGGGTTGAGGGACACTCCCGCCTCGCGGGAGAGCTCGTTCTCGGGCACGAGTCCGACCGCGAGCAGGACGGTGTCGCAGGGAATCCTGAACGCCTTCTCCGGCACGAGGCCGCCGTTCTCGATGGGCGTCGCCTCGATGCCCTCGACCCTGCGGCGGCCGAAAATATTCGTCGTCAGGTGCGAGAGATAAAGGGGGATGCCGAAGTCGTTCAGGCATTGCACGATATTGCGCGTGAGTCCCGAAGGATAGGGCAGTATCTCGACGACGGCGTGGACCTTGCAGCCTATCCAGCTCATTCGCCTCGCCATGATGAGGCCGATGTCGCCCGAGCCGATGACCACTATCTCGCGGCCCGGCACGTAGCCCTCGATGTTGACGAGCCTCTGCGCGAGGCCTGCCGTATACACGCCCGCCGGCCTCGTGCCCGGGATGCGGATGTTGCCCCGGTTGCGCTCGCGGCAGCCCATGGCGAGGACGACCGCCTTGGCCCTGAGGCGCGACACGCCCTTCGCAGGAGATGCGCAGGTGACGACCTTCTCCGCTCCCTCGGCCTCGATCGAGAGCACGGTGCATCCGCATAACGCCGAAATGGGCCTCCCGCGCATCCTCTCCTCGAATCGCTCGGCGAACTCTGGCCCGGTGAGCTCCTCGTCGAATTCGATGAGGCCGAAGCCGCTGTGCACGCACTGGCCCAGGATGCCGCCGAGACTATCCTCTCGCTCCACGACGGCCGCCGAGCGGCCGGCGGCCTCCAGCTCGAGGGCCGCGGCCATGCCGGCTGCCCCCCCGCCTATCACCACGGCGTCGAAGCAGAGCTCCTTCATAGCTCGCCCTTGAGCAAGGCCGAGCCCTCGCCGCGCTTGGTGATCTCGTTCCAGCCCATGCCAGTCTCGCGCATCAATGTCTTGAGGATCTTATAGGTGCAGAAACCGCCCTGGCATCGGCCCATCTGGGCCCGCGTGAAGTACTTGATGCCGTCCAAGGTCGTATGCCCCCGGCGGATCGCCGCGACGATCTCTGCCTCGGTGACGCGCTCGCAGCGGCAGACGATATCCCCGTAAGCCGAATCCCCGGTAACGAGTTCGTCCAGCTCATAGGGCGAGAGTTCCTTGGCTCGAGGCGTCCTCTCGATATAGGGGTCCCACTCCGGCTTCTCGACGAGAACAAGCCCGGAGCGCTTGAGCAGGTCCTTCACGTACTCGCCTATAGCCGGACTCGCGGTGAGGCCCGGGGACTGGATACCCGCCACCTGGACGAGGGCCGGCGCCCTGGCCGAGGAGTCTATGTAGAAGTCCTCTCCCAGAGTGGGCCGGATCCCCGCGAAGCTTGTGATCACATCGGCCTCGGAGATGTCGGGCACCATGGTACGGGCGCTCCTCAGGACGGCGTCGAGCTCCTCCCTCGTCGTGGCCGCGTCCTCCTTGTCCTCGGCCTCGTTGGCCGTCGGACCGATCAGGACCGTGCCCTCGACCGTAGGCACGACGAGGGTGCCCTTGGAGACGGAAGTCGGCACTGGGAAAATGACGCGAGTCGGCTTGGCCCGCGTTAGTCGATCGAGAAGATAGTACTCGCCTTTGCGGCCCCGGATCTCGAAGTCCTCGGCGCCGAAGGCCCGGGACACGCGGTCGGCGAAGAGGCCGGCGCAGTTCACGGCGAAGCGGGCACGGAGCTCGCGGCCGTCCACTGATCGGATGGACCAAGACTCGCCCTGGCGGGCGGCGGACTCGACCTCCCAACCCGTGAAGAGGCGCAGGCCGTTCTTGACCGCCGACTCGACGAGAGAGAAGACGAAGCGGTAGGGCTCGACGATGCCGCCGCCGGGCGCATAGAGCCCGCCGAGGGCGTCGCGGGAGAGCTTGGGCTCGAGCTCGCGCATGCGTTCGGCTGAGCACATCTCGATGCCGATCGCTCCATTCGCGATGCCTTGGGCGTAGAGCTGCTCGACTGCCCTCATCTCGTCCTCGTGGAGTGCCGCGACGACGATTCCGCAGCGTACAAAGGGGAAGCCGAGCTCGGCCTTGAGGCGGTCGAACATGGCCGCGCCCTGGATCTCGAGCCGAGCCTTGAGGTGCTTGGGGGCGTGGTGGAAGCCGCCGTGCACTATCCCCGAGTTGGCCTTGGAAACGCCGAAGGATACGTCGGCCTCCTTCTCAAGCAGGGCCACGTCGAGACGGTAGGAGGTTAGCTTGCGCGCGATATTGGCCCCGCAGACACCGGCTCCGACGATGGCGACGTCGAAGGTCTCGGGCATCACTCGCGCTCGATGACGAGGAGGCTGACATCGTCCTCGAAAACGCTTTGATCGAGCACCCTTCGGGCTTCCCGCCTAAAGCCCTCGACGAAATCTTCGAGGACCGCTCCCCGCAGATTGTCGGAGAAGGCGCTGATCCGCTCGAGGGCATGCTCGAGGAGGCCGTCGCCGAATGCGGCGAGGAGGCCGTCGGAGGCGAGCACGAGGCGATCCCCGCGCGATAGGGTTCCGGCGGCTTCCTCGACTTCCGCGTCGCGGGTAACGCCCACCGCGGAGCCCTTAGTGTAGTGTACACGCAACCTTCCGCCCGCCTCGAGGTGGAGCACTGGCGTGTAGCCGGCCCGGACGACCCTGTACTCGCCCGTCGCGGCCTCGATGTTCCCATACGCGATAGTGAAGAAATTGGCGCCCGGCCCCTCGCCCTTGCGGCTGTAACGCTCGTAAAGGGCCTGCACGACCTCGGTCGGAGAGGGCGCTTTCCCGATCGTCTCGCGGCCCAGGCCGGGCAGAATGTCGTGGAGCGCGAAAGCCATGAGGGAGGCGATGACCCCATGCCCCATCACATCGAGGGCGTAAAAGCCCGCAAGGCCTGGGGCTGCCTGGAAGACGTCGTAGAAATCGCCGGAACCCGATAGGCAGGGAGATAGGAAGCCGCAAACCTTGTAACCGGGGCCGGCGGCGCCCGGGCCGGGCAAGAGGCGGATAAGGGCTGCGTTGGCCTCCGCGGCGGAAGCCTCGAGAATCAGGCGCTCCCTCCGCTCCATATTGCCGAAGATCACCAGGCTGCCGTACTCCCGCCCGTCGGAGCGGTAGAGTCGCTGCACCGATGCGACGGTGCCGCTCGCCTCGGCCGCTTTCCCCTGGATCTTGACCACTTTTCGGCCGGGCTTATCCCAGGATGGCTGGAGCAAGTGCGAAAGCTCGACGCCCGAGAGCAGGTCGGGGTCAGAGACGTTGAGCACGGATGCGGCGGCTCTGTTCGCGTGCGCGATCCTGCCCTCGAGATCCGCGATGAGGGCGGGCTCCTCGAAGGCATCGACCAGGGAGATGGCTCCGCGCAACTCGCGGCGCAGAGGCTCCCCGCTTTTGGCTCTCGAGAGAGCGATCTCGACGTTCGCGGCCAGCTCCCGCTCGTCGAATGGCTTGAGGAGAAATGCGTCGGGCCCGGTCAAGGCTGCCCGCTTCAAGGTGTCCGCGTCCGAGTAGGCGGTGAGATAGATCACCGGCAAGTCGAACTCGGCCTTCGCCTGGAAAGCGGCCTCGATTCCGTCCTGAGCTCCGCGGAGGCGGATGTCCATCAGCACGAGGTCGGGCTGGAGCCGAGCCACGGCCTGAACCACGGCCTCGCCGGTCTCTATCACTTCAGGGACGAAATAGCCCAAGCTCTCGAGATCCTCCTTAAGCTCCAGCCCAACCAGGGTCTCGTCCTCGACGACAAGAATCGTTTCCTTCGACATGATTACCTCCTCGACGACGCCCTAGGCTGGCGAGGTCCGAGCCGCGGGCTCTGCGCCCATAGGAAAATGTACTTCTACTACGGCTCCTATTCGCTTCTTTATTTCGATTCTCGCCTCGCGCTTCTTGGCTACGCTCGAGACGAGGCGGAAGCCCAGAGTCGTAAAATCCTTAGGTTCGGCGCCCGTGGGAAAGCCCGGCCCCTCGTCCTCGACCTCGAGCCGAAGGCCGGATGGTTCGCGTTTAAGGAAAACACTGATCCTCCCGCGTCGGCCCCCGGCGGACGCGTACTTATAGGCGTTCGCGACGAGTTCGGTCAATACGAGCCCGATATCGATGCATAGATCCGCGGGTACGCGGACCGCATCCGCCTGGACGAGGAGAGCCCCTTCGCCCTCGCCGCCATAGCCCTCGGCCAGGAGCCCCGAGAGTTCTCGTGCATAAGCCCCGGCATCGACGAATTCGGTCGACTCGAGGCCGTAGAGCTTCTCGTGGACGAGGCCCACGGCCTTGATCCGCGCTTGCATCGCGGCGCAGGCCGCGATGGCCGCAGGATCGGCGAACCTATGCGCTTGGAGCGTGGCTATGCTCGACACTATCTGCAGGCTGTTCTTGACCCGGTGGTGGACTTCCTTGATCAGGAGATCCTTCTCGGCAAGGGCGCGTCGCAGGCTCATTTGGGTCGAGCGGTGTCGCCCGGCGAGCACGAAGGCCTGGACGAAGACGAACGCGAGGATGCTGACCGGGAAGATATTCGCCGTATCGATGAGGAAGCTCGAGAAGAGCATGTCATTGATGGCGGCGATTAATAGGATAGACGCTCCTATCGCCATCGGCAAGGCGCCTTGGCGTCGCCGCGACACGGCCCTGGCGAGGGTCGCCGCGATGGCTGCGATGTACAGCGCGACGAGGGCGTAGTAGGGCTGTATGCTCCACGTGAGAAACCTGAGCGGCGCAAAGGGAAGCAGCAAGCCGAAGGCGGCAGAGATCAATAGGAGGGCGGCGCCCAGTCTCCGATCGAATTCTTCCGGATAGAGGCTGGTGAAGAATAGGAGACCGCAGGGCAATAGGGAAAAAACGCTTAGGTACTCCAGGCGGATGAGCAGATCGAATTCAATCGAGGGGAAAATGCGGGTTAGGGCATAAGCCCCCGTGACAAGACTTCGAAGAGCCGTAGCGGCGGCGAAAAGGCAGAAAAAAAGAAAGGCCTTCCCTTCTTGACCGCCGCGGAGGAAGAAGGCGAAGACTAAGGCCAGGAGGGCGAGCGAGGCCGCTAAGGATATCGATCCAACATCCCTAGACCAGGCCTTGCGTTCGAGGGGTCCTTCCGGCCCTAGATACAGGGGCCTCCACATGCCGCCTACGCGATACTCGTAATTCGAATCGCGCAAGACGAGAACGAGATCCTCGCCCACGAGCGGCAATCGCGCCACGCCTGGCCTATAAGCCGCTTCGGCTCTGGACGGATCCAGGGAAGGCCGCCCCGCGCTCGCGATGAGCATTCCATTGGCATCTAGCTCGAAGGCCGTCGAGACCGTCGAATACATGATGTCGAGGGGCGGAGTATCGTTGGGCAGGAGGACTTTCAGACGATAGGTGCCAGAGCCCCTGCCCCGCGCGAGGCCGGCCTCGGATCCCTTCCATACATCAGGGACCGAGCGGACACGGACGCGGAAGGCGTCGACGGCCTCGCTTCCCCGCAGTAGAAGGCCGGGGAAAAAATCCCATTCCCCCGCGAGCCTCACCGCTCCGTCCCGCTCGAAATTCCATGACCTGAGATCGAGGATACCGACCGAGGCCGAGGGGTATTCTGCAATGCCCCGCGCACAGCCAGCGAAAGCCGCGACGAGTAAAAAAGCCACCACGGCCAGGAGAAAGGCGCAGCCCTTCCCCTTCTCGCCCGAGGCCTCGTGCATGGAAAGCGCAATTCGAGCCATCCCTGCCATCCATAGGCGCAAGCATTCCCGTCCCTTAGAGAAAGGGAGGTGTACCGGTGCCCGTACCGGCCATTGCGACCATCGATGCCAAGGCTTGATGCCCCAAGAATTTCGGGCGTTCTTAAATCTAAATCGATAAAAATATTACAATAGCGTTCTGGAAGTTAGAATACTGCAGCAGACACAAAGGCGCAATACCCTAGCGGGATGCTTATTGAATGAGTCAGGTTTTATTTGACTGGCTGAATACTCAGGCCCAGCGTATCAAGCCTGGAACATAAAGGCTCACTAATGCAGGATGCTTGGGCAGCACCCGTGCGGAATATCCGTGCTGACCAGTCCTGTCACAGGCCACAGAGACCCTGTACTCCCAGATTTCGCCTTTTTTCTCCACTGCCTTCATCTCGCTTCGCTCGGCCTGGGTGATGCCGTCCTGCATGGTCACGGGGCCATGGTAGAGCTCGACAGAGGCCTCCGATGGCTCCAGGCCGCCAAGCGAGACGAGGGCGCTGATGGTGACGATGTCTCCACGCTCCATGATGGGTTTCGCGTCTGCTCGGAGCTCCGAAATCGAGACCGATGGCCAGGCATTCCGCGCCTTTGCGAGATAGGCGGCGAGCTCCTTCGCCGGGGCACAGCCGGCTGCCCGGAGCGAGCGCCCGTTATCCAAGGCGGGAAAGTAGAAATTCTCGGAGTATTCCTTGAGCATGCGGTGGGTCGAGAAGCGCTGTCCCACCGACTTCATCGAGGACTTCATCCTCTTGATCCACTCGCGAGGAAGGCCGTCCCTGCCCCTTTGATAGAACATGGGGACGATCTCGTGCTCGAGGAGGTCGTAGAGGGCCTCGCTCTCCACTCGGTCCTGGAGCTCCTCGTCCTTGTACTCCTCGCCCGAGCCTATCGCCCAGCCGACCTCGGGGCCGTAGCCCTCGGCCCACCAACCGTCGAGGATAGAGCAGTTAAGGACTCCATTTACGCCAGCCTTCATGCCGCTCGTGCCCGAGGCCTCGAGGGGCCTGCGAGGAGTGTTGAGCCAGACGTCCGAGCCCGACGTGAGGTAGCGCGCCATCGTCATATCGTAGTCCTCGATGAAGACGATGCGGCTCTGGACTTCCTCTCGCCTCGAGAAATGAACGAGCTCCTTGATGATCTCCTTGCCGGGCAGGTCGTGCGGATGGGCCTTCCCGGCGAAGATGATCTGCACCGGCCTGTCCTTGTCGGAGATGAGACGGAGAAGGCGGTCGGGATCGCGCAAGAGGAGGTTGCCGCGCTTGTACGTGGCGAAGCGCCGCGCGAATGAAATCGTGATGGCATAGGGCGAGAGCACGTCCTCGGCCCGATGGAGCAGGCCCTCCGAGGCCCCGGCGCGCTTCATCGCCCGCTTGAGCCGGTCACGCGCGAAGACGACGAGGCGTTCGCGTCGGCGCTCGTGCGTCCGCCAGAGCTCCTCGTCGGAAATGCGGTCGAGGCGGGCCCACATGTCGAGGTTGGCCGGCTCCTCGTAGAAGCGCGGCCCGAAATAGCGGTCGAGGAGCTCGAGCATGTTGTGCGACGCCCAGGTGCGGGGATGGACACCGTTCGTGATCGAGGAGATCGGGACCTCGTCGAGCGGCAGGCCGGGCCAGAGCCCTGCCCACATCTTCCGGGAAACCTCGCCGTGGAGCTTGGCGACTCCATTGGCGTAGGCGGATAGCTTAAGGGCCAGGACCGTCATGCAGAAGCTCTCGCTCTGGTCCTCGGGCCGCTCTCGTCCCAGGGCCAGGAAATCCTGCCATTCGACGCCGAGAAGCTGGGCCCAGGACCGGAAGTACTTGGCCATGAGGTCGAGGCCGAATCGCTCATTTCCCGCGGGAACCGGCGTATGCGTCGTGAAGATATTGGTGGGCCACACCGCCTGGAGCGCCTCCCAGAAAGTGAAGGAGCGCTCGATCATCACTTCCCGGATGCGCTCGAGGGCCAGGAAGGCCGAGTGGCCCTCGTTCATATGCGTGACGACGACGTCAATGCCGAGGGCGCGTAGGGCACGGATCCCTCCTACGCCGAGGAGTATCTCCTGCCTGACCCTTGTCTCCTCGTCGCCGCCATAAAGCGCGGCAGTGACGGCCCGCTCCTCCGGGGCGTTCTCCTCGATATTGGTATCGAGGAGGAAGAGGGAGGAACGGCCGACCCGCACCTCCCATATTTGGGCGGCCACGACCTTGCCGGCCATGTCGACCGAGATGAGGATGGGCTTCCCCTTCGAGTCGAAACATCGATGGACCGGCATGTTGTACCAGTCGTTCTCGGGATAGGATTCCTGTTGGTAGCCGTCGGGGTTGAGGTATTGCTTGAAATAGCCCTGGCGATAGAGAAGCCCTACCCCGACGAGGGGCAGACCCATGTCGCTCGCGGCCTTCATATGATCGCCCGAGAGTATGCCAAGGCCCCCGGAATAGGTGGGAAGGGAAACGTCGAGGCCGTACTCCATCGAGAAATACGCGACGATGCCGTCGTGCTCGCCTTTGTACCACGTCTCGCCGTTCTTGTAGCGCTCGAATTTCTCCTCGACCTCCTTCAGGGCTGCGAGGTAGGAGTCGTCCTGGGCGAGCTCATCGTAACGCTGCTGCGAGACCATGCCGAGCATCATCGCGGGGTTCTGGTTCGACTTGAGCCAGACCTCGTAGTCGAGCCTGATGAATAGGGTGACTGCCTCGAAATTCCAGGAAAGCCAGAGGTTGTGCGCGATCTCCTCCAGCGAGGAGAGGGCAGCCGGAATTTTGGGCTTTACAGTATGTGAGATGATTTTCATGCCATCGCCGCCTTTGGGGCAGGGTAGCCGGTGGTCATTCCCCGGCGTAACTACAAGGCAATCCTAGTCGACCCGTGTTCTCGAGTCAAGTTTAAACCGGTTTACGGTTTATTCCCTGCTCGATTCTTCATTCCTTCTTTTTCCTGAGAGCGCCAAAAAATTTGCCCATGACACCCTCGCCCTTTCGCTCGACTCGCCCCTCTACGCTAGGTTGGGTCGATTCGCCCTGCTTCCCCTCCATCGCCCGCGGGGGTTTTTCGTGTCCATCATCGGACGAGGATTGTCCCCTTCCTCCTCGACTGGGGTCGCCTCGGCCCGAGGCGGTACCCGGCTTGCCCTTGGCAGGGCTCCCCGTTCCCTCGTCGAGAGCCCGCCCATATTTCTGACGGTAGAGTCGCATCCGCTCTTCCATCGGCAGATCGTACGGGTTCACGGTCTTCGGGATACCTTGCCACCGAGCGGATTTCTGCTGCTGCTTTCCGCGGGATTCCGAAGGCTTAGGCTGGGGAGGCCTTCCGTTCCTGCGGGCCGCATCCTCGCGACGAGGATCCTTGTTACCGCCGCCATTCCGGTTCGTTCTGGTGCCCTGCCCGCTGTCGCGGGGAGCCTGCCGCTTGGTTGCCGGCTGCTCGCGAGTCTGCTTCTGAACTGCCGGGCCTTGGGCCGATGAGCCACCCATGTCGAGGGCGCCGCCCGTCGCTTCGGAGATGCTCATGCGGATGTCTGGATTGCGGCTATCGCGGCGGCCTTCGTCGCGAGGCCGGCCGTCGCGTCGCTGTTGTCCGCCTCGCCTGGGTTCTTTCGGATAGCTCTCGCCTCTCTGTCTTCTATCGCCGCCCGAGGACTCGCTCCTATCGACGGCCGCGAACATCTCCTCGCCGGCCGGAAGGGGCTCGAGTCGGGCGTCGATATATTGCTCGACGGCCGGCAGGCCATAGATGTAGCGGTCGCAGGCGAGACTTACCACCTTCGCGCCTGAGTCGGAGCGATCGAGCATCTCCAGTCGCCGGACGAAAAGCTCAGGCTCGAGGGGAATGTCGTAGTTCACGACGAGGGGGAAGACCCCGGGCGTGAGGCCCTCGGCGCCCTCATCGCTGAGCGCGAGACAGGTACAATCTCCCGCCCGGAATTTCTCGATCAGCGCGAATTTGCGCTCCTCGGAAAGAGGCCCGAGGATAGCGTCCGTCCGGACGCCATTGCCTGCCAGGCGGCGAGAGACTTCGGCGGCAGTATCCCTGAGGTTGCAGAAGACGCAGAGCCGAGGCGGGTTCTCCCGGGCGATAAGGCCCAGCAGGAATCTAAGCTTGGCCTCGACAGGCACGCTCCAGGTCTCCTTGAGCACGCTCTGGGCCTTAGCCACCTCGCCCTCGATGCTGATCTCGGAGGGATTGTCGGCGAGATCCCATGCGAGGTTTTTAGCCTTGACCGAGAACTTGGCGCAGGCGAGCACGCTCCGCCGCTCCCACGACGGAAGGAGGCTTCCGATAAACTTGCGGATAGTCTCAGACGGCTGCTCGGCGAGGCGCTCGACTCCGTCGACGACGAGGAAACCAAAGCCGCGGAGCTCGACGCCCGGGGCGGCCATGACCGCCTGTAACGTACCCACGACAACGTGAGCGGCGGGATCGCCCTCGAGCCGTCCGGGCTCCTCAGAAAACGCGCGGCAGACGGACAACCCGGCCCCTGCGCCGAGTCGCCCGACCGCTGCCGCGCAGCGCTCGGCGCCGGCCTCGTCGGCTGCCACGACGAGGACCCTGCGACTCTCGCCCGAGAGGATCCACTGCAAGGCAGGCAGGAGGAGTACCTCCTCCCGCCCATTGTCGAGGGCTATCTTGACGCAGAGGTTCTCCTCGCCCGCAACCGCGTGAGCGAGCATTTTCTCGTAAAAGTAAAAACCGGTCGGAAGGTCCGAGGCCGCCTGGGCGAGCCTCGGATCGATGCCGAATCGTTGAAAATCCATGGCCATCTCGCTTCATGAAGTGGGTGTGGGCTTAGGTCCGCGATGTCCGGATCCCCGGAGGATCCGCGGGGCGAAGGCCCCGTAAGACTCGATCGTACCAGAAAAAGAAGGGAAAAGGAAGATGGAGCGCCCTGGCCTGTGGCGAATCCTCAAAAGACGGATATTATCCCTGAGCGGCAAAGCTCGTCTCGATCGCCGACCATGAAAGGCGCGCGAGAAGAGGCGGCCAAGCCGGAAATGCATAATAATATTATTATATCCATGGTATCCTCTTCCGCCACGGCGTGGAGGCTCCGGAATATAGCAATTCCTAGATTTTTACAGTAGAATTTTCACGAGCTCGCGATCCTGTCGCCTCCGGCCATTCGAGACCCTCGGATGAGCCGGTCGCCTACGGCGCTAGCCCCTACCTACTTCCGGCAAGGAGACTTCGGCCATGGCAGAAAAGAAGCGCATCCTCATCCTGGGCGGCGGCTACGGCGGCGTGTGGGCAGGGAAGAAGCTCGAATCGTATTTCCGGCGCCGCACGGACGTCGAGATCACGCTCGTCGACAAAAGACCCTTCCATACATTGATGACCGAGCTCCACGAGGTGGCGGCTTGGCGCGCCCAGCCCGATTCCGTGCAAGTAAATTTCCGAAAAATATTTGGCGCAGCGGCCATCGAATGCGTCGTTGACTCGATTCAGAAGGTCGACTTCGAGGCCAAGGTCGCGCAGGGCCGCGCACGGGAATACCCCTTCGATTATGTCATCCTCGGCACCGGAAGCAGGCCTGAGTTTTTCGGCACGCCGGGCGTCGAGGAGAACAGCTTCACCCTATGGTCTTTCGAGGACGCGATGCGCCTGCGCCAGCATCTCGAGACGATCTTCGACCGAGCCGGCCAGGAGACCGACCCCGCCGAGCGACGAAGGCTCCTAACCTTCGTCGTGGCCGGCGCGGGCTTCACCGGCATCGAGATGGCCGGCGAGCTCCTCGAGTACCGCGACGAGATGTGCCGCAAACATTATATGGAAAATTCCGAGGCGAGGATCGTCGTCGTCGAGGCCCTGCCGAGCATCCTCCCCATCCTCGAGGAGCCCCTGCGCGCCAAGGCCGAGGGCTACCTCCGCAAGCGGGGCTGCGAGCTCATGATCGGGACGCCTATCATCGGGGCCGAGAAGGGCAAGGTCCTGCTCAAGGAGAGGGAGAGCCTCCAGACGGCTACCTTCATTTGGACCTGCGGCGTCAAAGGCACGGATTTCGCAGCGGGACTCGGCATCCCCGTCGGCAAGCGAGGCCGCATCGAGACGAACGCGAGCCTCAGGTCGCCGGCCCGTCCCTTCGTCTTCGCGGTGGGCGACGCCGCGGGGCTCATGGTCGAGGGCAAGCCCATGGCCATGATCGTCGAGTCCGCCCACTTCAGCGCCGAGGCGGCAGCGAAGAACATCATCGCCTCGATAGACGGTGGTCGCGAACACGAGTTCAAGCCCAACTACCACGGCTTCATGATTTCCCTGGGAAGCCGCTACGGGGTGTCCAACGCAGGAGGGATCAGGCTCAGCGGCTTCATGGCCCTGGTGATGAAGCATCTCATCAACATGTACTACCTATTCAACATCGCCGGCCTCAACCAGGTTTGGGAGTACTTCAAGCACGAATTCCTAGACATGAAAAGCCGCCGATCGATCATCGGGGGCTTCTTCTCGCACAAGCTCCGCGGCTATTGGCCCCTCCCGCTCCGGCTTTGGCTTGGCCTGTCCTGGCTCTTCGAAGGCATCAACAAAATCGGGGAAGGCTGGTTCGCCTTCTCCTCGGGCTCCCAATCGGGCTGGATGTTCTCTCCCGGCGTCGTCCAGGCGGGGATCGGACAATACGCGGATGCGACGAGCGCCGCCACTGCGGCCTCTGGGACTGCCGCAACCAGCGCCGCATCGGCAGCCACGGGCCCTTCCGCAGTCGCGGCCGCCAGCGCCGCATCGGCAGCAGGGGGGACGGCCGCAACCAGCGCCGCGTCCGCGGCGGTTGGGACAGCTGGAACCGCTGTCCCCAGCCACTTCCACGCCCTGTGGGACATGAGCTCTCCCATCCTCGACCCAAAGGCCGGCATAGTGCTCTGGTTCAAGCGCGTCTTCATGGACGGAATCTTCTCGCACCTCACCTACCAATTCTTCCAATCGATGGTTGTCGTCACGGAGATGGGCATCGGCCTCCTCCTGATCGGCGGCCTCTTCACTTGGTTCGGCGCGGTCGCGAGCATCGGGCTCTGCCTGATCTTCACGCTGAGCGGCCTTTTCAGCTGGAGCCAGGCCTGGTACGTCTTCGCGGCCATCTTGATGATGGGAGGCGCAGGCCGCGCCTTCGGCCTGGACTATTGGACCGTCCCCTTATTCAAGAAATGGTGGAACGGGACCCGCCTCGTGCGACGCTCCCACCTGTACGCCGGCGATCCCTCGAAATAGGCCCGCAGCGGGAACGCGATGACCGATTTCTGGAAGGACTATCCCGAGCTCGAGGCGCGGCTGCGCCGAGTCGTGACCCTCATCGATGAGACTCTCGCGGCCGGGGGCTTCCCTCTGGAGCGGGAGCTGGCCGCCGCCGCCGAGTCGGACGGAAAGCTCCTCAGGCCTGGCCTCCTCCTGATCGGCTCAGGATTCGGCCATGCGGCGGACCCGGCCAGGATCGAGAGGCTGGCAGCCGCAATCGAGCTCCTTCACGTCGCGACTTTGGTCCACGACGACATCATCGATGAGTCGCCCGTGCGGCGCGGCCAGCCCAGCCTCCACTCGAGCCTGGGCGTGAAGCGCGCCGTTCTCGCCGGGGACTGGCTCTTCTCGCGCTGCTTCCTCCTCTCCTCCGACGGCGCCGAGCCCGAGGCGGCGCGGGGCCTCGCGCGGCTCATCGCGGCGATCTGCTCGGCCGAGATCGCGCAGGACATGGGCAAGTACGATTTCTCCCAGAGCTTCCGCGCCTACTTCCGAACGATCGCGGGCAAGACCGCCGCCCTCTTCTCCGTCGCGCTCCACGCGGGCGCCGCCGAGGCCAAGGCCCCCGCGGCCCTCGTCCAGGGCCTCAGGAGGACCGGCTATTGCGTCGGCATGGCCTTTCAGGTGATAGACGACATACTCGACTTCGAATCGGAGGAGGACGTGCTCCGCAAGCCCGTGGGAAGGGACATCGCCGAGGGCCTCTGCACGCTCCCGCTCATCCATGCGCTCCGGGCGGATCCTGAGGGCATGTCGGCCTTGCTCAAGCCTTTGCGGGGCGCGGCCGGCGGGGAGCGCGCCTTCGGCGCCGCCCACGACGCGGCCGCCTCCCGCGCGGCCGCGCGCGCCGCCGAGCTCGGCGGCGTCGAGCTCGCCCTCGCCGATGCCAGGCTCTTCACCGACCGAGCCCTCCGCGAAATCGGCACGCTGCCGCCTTCCCGAAGCCGCGACGAGCTTTCGGCCCTCGCCGAGAGGCTGCTGCACAGGGCGCGATGAGCGACGTGCTCACGGTCCTCGCGCTTGCGGCCGCCCTGGCCCTGGACGCGATTACGGTCTCCGTGGCCAACGGCATCTGCGTCTCGGACATGTCGCCGTTCCACGCAATCAGGGCCGCGTCGTTTTTCGGTCTCTTCCAGTTCGCGATGCCCCTGGCGGGCTGGCTGATAGGCGGCACCTTCAAGTCCTACGTGACTGCCTTCGCCCCTTGGATAGCCTGCGGCCTCCTGGCGATCGTCGGCGGCAAGATGATCAAGGAGTCCTTCGGGACCAAGGATCCCGCCACGTGCTCGGACGACGAGATGTCCAGATCGGACATACGCGATCTAAGGACCCTCCTCGTCCTGGCCGTCGCGACCAGCATCGACGCCCTGGCCGTTGGCCTTTCCTACAGCGTCATGAACAAGCCAATACTCGTCCCCGCCGCGGTCATCGGTGTCGTGACCTTCGCCCTGAGCATGGCGGGGATCGAGTTCGGCAAGCGGGTGGGCGCGCGCTTCGAGCGCTGGGCAACCCTCGTCGGAGGCCTCGTGCTGATCGGGATCGGCGCGAAGGCCCTGTTCTAGCCGCCTTCCCGTCTCCTGGCGCGCTCTTTCTGCAGCTTCGAGATCTCCCTCCTGCGGGCGCGCACGGCGCGTTGCGCGCTTTCGCTTGCCCTCATGCGGTTGTAGCGAGCCTCTCCGCCGCGCTCCTGGAGGCTCCGCAGCGCCGACTTTCCCGCGCCGGACTTCCCGAGGAAGAAGTGGGTCCTCGAGGGCTCGAGGAAACCACGAAGCCCGTCCATGTTTAGCCCCGAGCCCAACGACTTGCGCGCGAGGATCCCGCGTCGCGGGAGCACGCGGTCGACAGCCGCCGCGCCCGCCACCGACCACGCGGCATGGCGGAGACCCGGTCCGGACGTCGACCTAGAGGCTCCTCAGGCAGGACGGGTGATGATTGCGATGGCCCGAATGGAGCGGGGCTACTGGCCGGCCGCAGGGCCGACAATGAGAGAGTTCGATTTCGCTCTTGGTCTTGTCTATTCTCGACATCTCTCGACTCTCTTTGCGCTCGTGTATACTGGGAAGGCCGTGGGACGCGTAACCTCCCCGATCCCTCTTGCCTCGGAATTGCCTGAGTCCCGTGGATGTCCCGTCCTGGGACGGCCGGCGGGGTAGGCGAAAGATATCGGCTGGGAGAAGACGGGTAGGCGCTTCCTACCTTCAATCGGCGAACAGATGACCGCCTAAGCGAGATTTCTTCGGGCCGGTTCCCTAGAGGCGGTCATCCGGTCGGGCAATAACTGACATCAACGACCTCCCGTACGAGAGGATCCGCCTAAAGCATTGGCCTCGGGGTCGTGTGTCGATCGTGCGAGAGGCAGCTAGTTCTTGAGCTCGCTCAGCTTGACTGGTTTGGGGGCGGCTTCCTCGCCCTCTGCCTCGCGGAGCATCTCCAACAGCTCACGGCCCCGCTTCGACAGCTTCTGAGGCACTTGAACCAGGATCTTCAAGTAGAGGTCCCCGCGTCGTCCGCCAGGTACGGGCACGCCTTCCTCGCGGACGCGGAGCATCTTTCCGTTCTGGATGCCGGCGGGAACGCTCACCTTTATAGTCTTGCCCTCGATCGTCGCGAAGGAGACCTCGCCGCCCAGCGCCGCCATCGTGAGGCTGATGGGGATCGCGCAGTAAAGATCTGCGCCGTCGCGCTCGAAGTATTCGTGGCCCCGAACGTGGATGAACACGTAGAGGTCGCCCGGGGGGCCGCTATTGGGGCCCGTATCCCCTTGGCCGGGAATGGACACCCGCTTACCGTCCTCGACCCCGGCCGGGATGGTCACCTTTATCTTTTGCTTCTTCTTGGAGAGGCCGGAACCCGCGCAGTCGCGGCAAGGCTTATCGATGACTGAGCCTTCTCCGCGGCAGCTGGGGCAGGTCTGGGCTATCGAGAAGAAACCAGAGCTCCGCCTGACCTGGCCCGATCCCTGGCAGGTTGGGCACACGCGCTTGCCAGCCCCGTCGGCGCTGCCCGATCCGCGGCAGGTCTTGCACGAGTCGTTCTTGGTGTAGGCTATCTCGATGGCCGCGCCGAAGACTGCCTGTTCGAAGCTGAGCTCGAGATCGTAACGGAGGTTGGCTCCCCGTGCCGCCCGCTCTCCGCCTCTGCTCCTGGCCTCGCCCCCTCCGCCCCCGAAGAGCGAGTCGAAGATGTTCGAAAAGCCGCCGAATCCGCCGAAGATGTCCTCGAAGTCCTTGAAGACCGAGGAGAAATCCTGGGCCGAGCCGGCGCCACCCATCCCCTCTACGCCTGCGAAGCCGAACTGATCGTAGGCCTGACGGCGCTGATCGTCGCCCAGCACCTCGTATGCCTCGGTGGCCTCCTTGAATCGTTCCTCGGCGGCCTTGTCTCCCGGATTCTTGTCCGGATGGTTCTGGATCGCAAGGCGTCGATACGCCTTCTTGATGTCGTCCTTTGAGGAATCCTTCGCGACGCCCAGGACTTCGTAATAATCGCGTTTAGCCACGGCTTACCTCAGCAGGAGATTCGCTACGGGACCATGAAAGGCGCCCGCGGCGAATCCGCCCTACTTCTTGTCCTCGTCGTCGACGACGCGATAATCCACATCCTCGGCGCTGCCCGCCTTCGCGGAGCCGCCGCTATCGCCCTGCCCGGAGGGGCCGCCTGCGCCATAATTGCCGTTCTGGTCGCCCTGCGATGGGCCGCCTTGGGGACCTTGCGCTGAGCCTCCTTGGGCTTGAGCCGAGGCGTTCTTATATATCTCCTCGGCGAGCTTGTAGGAGGCCTGCTTGAGCGCCTCGGTCTTCTGCTTCATAAGCTCGACGTCCTGGCCCTCGATGGCCTTCTTGAGCTCGGCGGCGGCGGCCTCGATGGCTGCCCTCTCGGAGGAGCTCACCTTGTCGCCGTAATCCTTGAGTGATTTCTCCGTCGTGTAGAGGAGGCCGTCGGCTTCGTTGCGGGCGTCGATCCGCTCGCGCTCGCGCTTGTCCTCGGCCGCGTGGGCCTCGGCCTCCTTGACCATCTTGTCTATCTGGTCGTCATTGAGCCCGCTCGAGGCCTCGATGCGGATCTTCTGCTCCTTGCCGGTGCCGAGGTCCTTGGCCGAGACGTGAACGATGCCGTTGGCGTCGATGTCGAAGGTGACTTCGATCTGAGGCACTCCGCGGGGGGCCGGCGGGATGCCGACCAGGTCGAAGCGCCCGAGGGTGCGGTTCTGCCCGGCCATCTCGCGCTCGCCCTGGAGCACGTGGATCGAGACGGCAGTCTGCCCGTCGGCCGCCGTGGAGAAGATTTGGCTCTTCCTGCAGGGAATCGTGGTGTTGCGCGTGATGAGTCGGGTGAAGACCCCGCCGAGAGTCTCGATGCCGAGGGATAGGGGCGTGACGTCGAGGAGGAGGACGTCCTTGACCTCTCCTCCGAGGATGCCGCCCTGGATGGCCGCGCCGACGGCGACCGCTTCGTCGGGGTTGACGCCCTTCGAGGGCTCCTTGCCGAAGAGGTCCCGCACGATCTGCTGGACCTTGGGGATGCGGGTAGACCCGCCCACGAGGATGACCTCGTCGATCTGCGCCGCGGTGAGGCCGGCGTCGGCGAGGGCCTTGGTACAGGGAGTCTTGGATCGCTCGAGGAGGTCGTCGATCAGGCGCTCGAAGGCAGAGCGGCTAAGGGTCTTCTGCAGGTGCTTGGGGCCCGAGGCGTCCGCGGTGATGAAGGGCAGGTTGATCTCGGTCTGCTGGACGTTGGAGAGCTCGATCTTGGCCTTTTCGGAGGCCTCCTTGAGGCGCTGCAGGGCCATGCGGTCCTGGCCGAGGTCGATGCCTGAGTCCTTCTTGAACTCGTCGACGAGCCACTGCATAATGCGCCGATCGAAGTCGTCGCCTCCGAGGTGGGTGTCTCCATTGGTGGACTTGACCTCGAAGACGCCCTCGCCGAGCTCGAGTATCGAAATGTCGAAGGTGCCGCCGCCCAGATCGTAGACGGCGATGGTCTTCTCCTTTTTTTGGTCCTTGTTGTAGCCGTAGGCGAGCGAGGCGGCGGTGGGCTCGTTGATGATGCGCTTGACCTCGAGGCCCGCGATTTTGCCGGCGTCCTTGGTGGCCTGGCGTTGGGAGTCGTTGAAATAGGCGGGCACGGTGATGACCGCTTCCGTGACGGCCTCGCCGAGGTAGTCCTCCGCAGTCTTCTTCATCTTCTGGAGGACGAAGGCCGAGATCTCCTGGGGGCTGTACTGCTTGCCTCCGGCCTCGACGCGGACGTCGTTGCCGTTGTCGATCACATGGTAGGGCACTAGCTTGATCTCGTCGCTTACCTCCTGGTAGCGACGCCCCATGAAGCGCTTGATCGAGTAGATCGTGTTCTCGGGGTTGGTGATCATCTGGTTCTTGGCTGGCTGGCCCACCACGCGCTCACCCTTGGGCGTGAAGCCGACGATCGAGGCGGTCGTCCGCTGCCCCTCGGAGTTGGCGATGACGACAGGCTCCCCGCCTTCCATTACAGCGACGCAGCTGTAGGTCGTCCCGAGGTCGATTCCGATGATCCTTCCCATTTTCTCCGCTCCTTCCTAATTCGCGTCTTTGCCGTCGTTCGGGGCGCCCTCTTGGGGACCCGAGGCGGGCTCACTGGGGGCGGGCATGCGCACGCGCACCTTAGCCGTCCTGAGTATCCGATCGTGCAAGCCATAGCCGGGAAGGAATTCCTCGGCCACCACAGCCTCGTCTCCGTCCCCAGGCTCGCCGCGAACCATCGCCACGGCCTCATGGTGGTTCGGATCGAAGGGTTTGCCCAAGGACTCGAATCGCAAGAGGCCGTACTTGGTCTCAAGAACCGAGCCGAGCTGCCTCCGGATAAGGAGCACCCCATCGTGGAGCACTCCGTAGTCCTTCTGTATCTCCGCGCTGGCTATAGCCCGATCGAAATCGTCGAGTATGGGAATCAAATCGATGATGAGGGCGGAAACCGCGAAGCGCTGACCGTCCTCCTTCTCTCGAAGCATCCGTTTCCTGAAATTGGCGTCCTCGGCGAGCTTTCGCAAGTATTTATCGTTGACCGCCGACAGCTCTTCGCGGAGCATGGCCAGCTCGGTCTCGTGGGAACCGGCCTTGTCCATGCGTTCTTCCGATCGGGTCCCGGAGTCGTCGCCATCGGATGCGGGGGCTTCCTCATCGCTGACCTGGGCTCCCTCGACCTGCCCTTGCGACGGAGACTCGGGAACCTTTCCTTGCGGCTCAGCGCGGGTCTCCTGTTGCTTTATAGACATCTCTCCACCTAGATTGAGGGCGTAGGCCGCCCCGTAGAAGTATCAATAAAGTAATAACTATTATTAGAGCCCGTCAATATGAAACCTGCCCTGATAAGGACATATATCGCAAAAAGCGAGGATTCCCCCTGCCTTCGGCATGATTATTGCTGACAATATTAGCTCAAATTCCCTTTCTCCAGCTTGACAATCCGTCCTAAGGGCTTAAATTTCATGTACGGAGGCAGGGGTGCAGCTTCAGAAGCCCGCGCTCATCGCGGAACAGCGTCAAAAACTCAGCCCGCAGATGATTCAATCAATAAAGCTGATGGCCTTGCCGCTTCAGGAGCTGAAAGATCAGATACTCGCCGAAATCGAGGCCAATCCCGCCCTCGAGATGGTGTCCGACCCATCCACCGTTTCGCTCGAGAGCCTTCCCGAGAGCGAGCCGAGGGAAATCGAGGACTCCTCGCCCTTCGAGAACAGCTCCGATCCGGGCTTCTCCTCGTATTCAGGCTCCGACGACGATTCCAAGCGCATGTTCATCGAGGGAGCCATTGCGAGGCCCGAGACCCTGCAGGAGCACCTCCTCTGGCAGCTCCGCCTCCAGCGCATCGACGACAAGGAGCGGGAGATCGGCGAAGCCCTCATCCAGAACCTCGACGACGACGGCTTCTATAAAGAGGACCCCTATTCGCTTCTGCCGAAGGTAGAGCGCGCGAACATAGACGAAGTCACAGAGCTCGTGCATGCATTCGAGCCGACGGGTACCTGCTGCCGCGACTATCGGGAGAGTCTCCTCGTCCAGGCCGAGCTGGCTGAAAACGCCCCTCCATCGGCGATCTCCATCCTGCGTGACCACATCGAGCTCCTCGAGAAGGGAAAGCACGCCGAGATAGTGAGGCGCCTCAAGATCGGCGATGCCGAGCTCCACGAGGCCCTCGCCTTCATCAAGGGCTTGGCACCTTTTCCAGGGAGGGCGTACTCGACGGAGGAGCCACGCTACGTGGTGCCCGACCTCATGGTCAAGATCAAGGACGGGGACATCGTCATCGTGCTCAACGACGAGGAGATCCCCGTACTCGGCATCGACCCATTCTTCGACGCTTACGCGGGGAGCCCGCGCGAGACGCGCCGCGGGCGGGCTGACTCGCCCAAGGCCGGAGCCTCCCGGGCCGAGGGGCCCGCCGGGGCCCGGGACAGAGCGACGAGCGCTTACGTGCGCGACAACGTGAAGCAGGCGAAATTCTTCATTCGCTCAATACACCAACGCAACCAGACCTTGCTCAAGGTGGCTAGGATGGTAGTCGAATTCCAGCGGGCCTTCTTCGCGGAGGGTCCGAAGCGCCTCGCGCCCCTGACGCTCAAGGACGTCGCCGACGAGATAGGCGTGCACGAGACGACGGTGTCGCGCATCGCGAATCGAAAGTATGTGCAGACGGACTGGGGCATCTTCGAGCTGCGCTATTTCTTCACAAATTCCATCTCGGGCGCCGGATCGAGGGGCTCGACCTTTTCCAAGGAAGGAGTGAAGCAGGTGATAAAGGAGATCATAGAGGCCGAGGACTCGGTCCTCTCGGATCGGGACATCGTCGAGGTGCTCGCCCGCAAGGGCATCAAGCTCGCCAGGAGGACCGTGGCGAAGTACCGAGGCGAGCTCGACCTCGGATCGTCATTCAGACGCAAGAAAATCTAGGGTCACATCGTTCGTTCAAGGAGGTACCGATGACTGTCGATGTCCGTTCCGTGCATTTCGACCTGAGCGAAACCAGCAGGGCCTATCTAGATTCGAAGCTCGAGCGGTTCGGGTACGCGAAGGACATGATCGTCGACCTCATCTTCGTGAT
>Ga0181529_10001989_pt1 | contig 25214 bp, 14 predicted proteins | sample PEATcosm2014_Bin_36_FD_119763 | JGI IMG/M metagenome (GOLD analysis project Ga0181529, IMG submission 119763) | Peatland microbial communities from MTU Mesocosm Facility, Houghton, MI, USA - PEATcosm2014_Bin10_30_metaG | ecosystem: Environmental > Terrestrial > Soil > Wetlands > Peat | place... | reverse complement strand
TACAGCACCGGCACGATGAACACCGCCAGCAGCGTGGCCGCGTTCATGCCGCCGAACACCGCCGTCCCCAGAGAGCGCCGCGAGGCCGCTCCCGCGCCGACGGCCAGCGCCAGCGGCACCACGCCCAGAATGAACGCGAAGGAGGTCATCAGAATGGGCCGCAACCGCAGCCGCGCCGCCTCCATGGCCGCGTCGACGATGGACTTTCCCTCCTCGTGGCTCATGCGCGCGAACTCCACGATCAGAATGGCGTTCTTGGCGGCGAGGCCGATCAGCGTCACGATTCCGATCTGCGTGTACATATCGTACGGATAGTCGCGCAGCCAGACGGCCAGCAGCGCTCCGAAAAGCCCAAGCGGAACGGCCAGCAAGACCGCCAGAGGAATGGTCCAACTCTCGTAAAGGGCCGCCAGACAGAGAAACACCAGCACCGCCGCAAAGCCGAAAATCACGCCTTCGTGACCCTGCGCCTCTTTTTCCTGATAGGTGGTGCCGGTCCATTCGTAACCGTATCCGGCGGGCAGCACACTGTCGGACAACTGCTCCATGGCACTCGAGGCCTGGCCGCTCGAGTGTCCCGGAGCCGGCCCGCCCAGCAACTGGACGGTGCGAAACCGGTTGTAACGGTAGATAACGTCCGGTCCGGTGGTGGGGTGCACGGTGGCCAGAGTGCCGAGCGGAACCATATCGCCATCTCTGCTCCGCACGAAGAAGCGATTGACGTCGGAGGGCCCGGTGCGGAACTCGGGCTCGGCCTGCACCAGCACCTGCCAGGTGTGCCCGAACGAATTGAAGTCGTTCACGTAGAGGCCGCCGAGAAATGTCTGCAGCGCGTTATAGGCGTCGCCGACAGGGACGCCGAGCGTCTGCACCTTGGCCAGATCCACGTCCACCTTGTATTGCGGAACGTCGGGCCGGAAGGTGCTCAGGATGGTCCCCAGCTCGGGGCGTTGGTGGGCTGCCTGCACCACCAGGTCGGCGGTCTGCGCGAGCGCATGCACGTCGCCGCCCAGGCGGTCTTCCAGCATGTACTGGAAGCCGCCGGTGGCGCTGAGGCCCAGAATGGGCGGCAGACCGAAGGCGAAGGTGAAGGCCTCCGGCACCTTGGCGAACTCTTTCTGCATGTTGGCGAGAATCGATGGCAATTGGACATTCTTCTCGCGCCGCTCGTCCCAGGGCTTCAGGCGAGCAATGATCGTAGCGACATTCGAATTGTTGGTGCGCGTCGCAATGTCGAGGCCGCCGAGAGTCAGCGTGCCGGCGACACCGGGAATCCGGCTGACGATATTTTCGATTTTGCGCGTGGCCGCGTCGGCGCGCTGCACCGACGCGCTGTCCGGAAGGCGGATGGCAATGAAGACGGCGCCCTGATCCTCATCCGGGAGGAAGCCGTTCGGCATCCGGTGGAAGATCGCGCCGGCCGCGAACCAGAAACAGAAGAGCCCGATCAGTGCCAGCGCGGATTTCCGGATCAGTGCGCTGACACCGGCCAGATAGCGGCCCGTGACCCAGCCGAAGCCGCGGTTGAACAAGCCGAAAAAGGCAGTCAGCGGCCCGTGCGTCTGGCGCTTCGGCCGCAGGATCATGGCGCTCAGCGCCGGGCTTAGCGAAAGCGCGTTGAAGGCCGAGAGCAGCACCGAAGTCGCGATGGTGAGCGCAAACTGCCGGTAGATCTGCCCGCTGATGCCGCCCAGGAACGCTACCGGGATAAAGACGGCGGCGAGGATGAAGGCGATGGCCGTCACCGGCGCCTGCACTTCCTTCATCGCCTGGATGGTGGCCGCGAGCGGCGCCAGTCCTTCGTCGATGTGGCGCTGCACCGCTTCCACCACCACGATCGCATCGTCCACCACGATACCGATCGACAGGACCAGGCCGAACATGCTGGTGATGTTGATGGAGAAGCCCAGCAGTGGGAATAGCGCCAGGGTGCCCACCACGGCTACCGGAACCGTGAGCAGCGGAATCATCGTGGCGCGCCAGCTTTGCAGGAAAATAAACACCACCAGAATCACCAGCCCTATGGCCTCTAACAGCGTGATCATCACGTCCTTGATGGCCGCGTTGACGAACATGGTGGAGTCGTAGGAGATGATGTAGTCCATGCCGGCGGGGAAGCCGGCCTTGATCTGGTTCAGGTAGCGGCGCACGCGGGCCGCCGTCTGGACGGCGTTCGCTCCCGGCGAAAGATACACGATCATGTTTCCGGAGGCGCGGCCGTCCACGCGGTTAAAGCCGGTGTAGGTCTGCGCGCCGAGCTGCACGTGGCCGATGTCGCCCAGGCGGAGCAGGGAAGCGTTGGGCTGGGCGCGCAGCACGATTCGCTCGAACTCGCGCGGGTCCAGCAGACGGCCGGGCGCGTTCACCGAATACTGGAAATCGGTCCCTGGCGAAGCCGGCGGCTGCCCGAAGGCGCCCGCCGGATTCTGCCGGTTCTGCGCCTTAATAGCGTCGCTGACGTCGGTTGCGGTGACGCCGAGTTCGGCCATCTTATCCGGGTTCACCCAGACCCGCATCGAGTAAACCTGGTTCGAGCCCAGTCGCGATTCACCCACGCCTTCCAGATTGCCGATCTGGTTCACCAGGTTGATTTGCGCGTAGTTGGTGAGGAACAGCGAATCGTAGCTGTTGTCCCGGGAAACCAGGCTGATCGCCAGCAGGAAGGCGCTCGATACTTTCTTCACGGTCACGCCCTGCTGCTGCACCTCGGGCGGCAGCCGCGGCATCGCGATGCTCACGCGGTTCTGCGTCTGCACGGTGGCGATGTCGGGGTTAGTGCCCAGCTTGAACGTCACTTGAATGTTCAGCGTGCCGTCATTAGCGCTGGTGGAGAGGTAGTAGAGCATGCCGTCGAGACCGACAAGCTGCTCTTCGATGGGCTGCGCCACGGTTTTCTCGAGGTCCTGCGCGTTACCGCCGAGAAAGTTCGTGGTGATCTGCACCACCGGCGGTACCACTTCCGGATACGCCGCCACCGGAAGACTGGGGATGGCCACCGCGCCGAGGATCACCATCACGATGGCAATCACCATCGCGAAGACGGGATGATTGATAAAGAATCGCGCCATCGGTCAGTTCCCCGGCTTCCGATCGTCATACGGCTGCGGCTCGACGGCTGCGCCGGGCCGCACCTTCAGCTGTCCTTCCACGACGATGCGTTCGCCGGGCTTGAGGCCCTGCTCGACGATCCAGAGTTCGCCGGTGCGATTGCCGGTGACGATCGGGCGCATCAGCGCCTTGTTGTCCGCGCCCACCGTGTACACGGTCTGCATGCTCTGGATCTGCTGAACCGCCTTCTGCGGGATCACGATGACATCCTTGCGTTCGTCCACCTGCACGCGAATGCGGCCGAACTCCCCCGGCAGCAGGGTGTGCCGGGGATTGGGGAAGCTGGCTTGCAGTTCCAGCGTGCCGGTCTTCGGGTCCACCTGGTTCAGCGTGTCGGTAACACGCCCCTTCGCGGGAAACTCGCTACCGTCGGCGAGAATCAGCGTCAGTTCCCCAGCCGGCGATCTCTGTCCGCGTTTTGCCCAGGCGAGGTATTCCGATTCGGTCACCTGGAAGCGGACCCAGATGGGATCGAGCGGAACGATGGTGGTGAGCGGTTGCGCCGCCGTGGGCGTCACCAGCCCTCCCACCGGCACCAGCGAATCGCCGATGCGGCCGCCGATGGGCGCGTGAATCGTGCCGTACTCGACGTTCAGCTCGGCGGTCTTCAGCGCGCCCTTGTTCGATTCGACGCGGCCCTCAGTGGAAGCGATCTGGGTCCGGGTGGAGAGCGCCGTCTGTTCGACGTTGGCCTTGTTCGCCTTCACCGTCTCTTCGGCGGCACGCAACGCGGCCACCGCGGCGTCGAGATCCTGCTGCGAGGCGGCGTCGGCTGCGACCAGCGGCTTCAGCCGTTCGTCATCCTGCTGCGCCTTCACCAGGTTTGCCTCCGCGGAGGCCAGGTTCGCCTGCGCCTGCAACAGCGAAACCTGCTTGCGGGCGAAATCGAGGTCGGCTTCGCTCTGCTGCAAGTTGCCGCGCGCCTGCTCAACCGCCGCTTCAAACGGCCGCAGATCGAGCACGTAGAGAACTTCGCCGGCCGCAACTTCCGCGCCCGGCTGGAAGAGCCAGCGGTCCACATAGCCCGTCACGCGGCTGCGCACGTCCACCATGTTGCGTGCGTAGGTCTGCGCGGCGAAATCGGAGAAGATGGCCACCGAGCGTGGCTGGACTTCCATCACGCTGACCAGCGGCGGCGGCGCTCCGGCCGGTCCACTCCTCTCGCCTTTGGCCCTGCAGCCTTGGAGGAGAACCGCTACGAGAACGAGCGAAACAGCCGCATAGGGCAGGCCTTGGGCCGACCGCGTCTTTTCTGGCATAAACTTCTATGTTCGCTTATTTTGTGCCGCCAAAAATGACCCGCGGCTGGTTTCTGCTCCAAGGCGTGCCTTGGCCTTATCAATAGAAGACCGCGCGCACGAATTGGTAACCGCAATTCCCCCTGTGATATGCTATTTTCGGCTGGCAGCGCATCTGCTGACAGCCTGAGGGATGCTGCGGGCGGCGGGATTCTGGGCTCTCGCCGAGGCCAGTGAGGGAAATCGGCAGGAACACTCGCATGGCGATTTCCGCTGGCCACAGATAGTTTGCAACTGCGGGATGGCGGAGCGGCGGCCGGCCGCGGCACCGCCGATTGTTGGGAGGGGAGCGGACCTTGCGCTACTTAACGGTACTTACGCCAACTCTGGCGGCCGCCGTTCTGTTTACCGTTAGCCCTATACTCGCGGCGCCCGCCACGCCGGTGACGCCGAAACCCGTCGTCGATGCCGCCGCCTTCGAGGCCAAGGTCAAACCGATTTTGCAGGGCACCTGCTCGGCCTGTCATAACGCAAGGGTCCTTTCGGGGGGCCTCAACCTGCTGCCCTATCTTGATCCCGCCACGGTCCTCGGCGACCGCGCCACGTGGGAAAAGGTCGCGCGAAAGATCGAGCGCGGCGAGATGCCGCCAAAGGGCATCCCGCGTCCTTCCCAGGATCGGATGACCGCTCTGGTGAAGTTCATAGATGGGGAGTTCGAGAAGGCTGACGCCGCGATCAAACCAGACCCCGGCCGCGTCGCCGCCAAGCGCCTGAACCGGAATGAATACCGCAACACGATCAGGGATCTGTTGGCGGTTGACTTCAGCGCCGAGAGGAACTTCCCGACCGACGACTCAGGCTACGGCTTCGACAACATTGCCGAGATCTTGACCGTCTCCCCGGTGCTGATGGAAAAGTATCTCGACGCGGCCGAAGTGATCGCGTCGCGCGCCATGGGGGCGGACCCGCTGCCGAAGAAGCCGATCGTGGCCACCTGCGACCTGCAAACCAAGACGCTCCGCCGCTTAGATTACAGCACCGTCGAAGCGAGCCAGCGCATCGATTTCGACGGGGAATACACGGTCCATTTCGGCTTTCCCGGCGAGCGCGCTCCCGATGCCAAACCGGTCCAGTTGGCGTTCTTCATGGACGGCCAGCTTCTCAAAACCATGGACGTCGAGACCAAACCGTCGAAACTCGTCTTTTTCAATCCGTTCTCCGAGGGCGAGATGCGGGTCTATTTGCCTGAGGGCGATCACGTCTTCCGCGCCGCTTTCGTGAATGACGACTTCGCCACCAAAATCACCAGCGACAAAGACGCATACGACGAGAAAAAGAACAAGTTTATCGGCTCCATGTCCTTCATCGGCCCGTTTCCGGCCAAGGTCGAAAGGACCAGCCGTAAGAAGATCCTGATCTGCGACCCGGCCGCCGGGCAGGCCTGCGTCGACAGGATAGTGGCCAACCTCGCGCACCACGCCTTCCGCCGCCCTGTGACCAAGGCCGAAATAGCGGGACTCATGAAGTTCGTAAACCTCGCGAAAGCGGAGGGGCAATCCACCGAGCAGGGCATCCAGCTCGCTATCGAGACCATGCTCGTTTCTCCCGAGTTTCTCTTCCGCATCGAGCGCGATCCTCGCGCGGCGGACCCCGAGTCCCACCGCCTTTCCGACGTCGAGCTTGCTACCAGGCTGAGCTACTTCCTGTGGAGTTCCATGCCCGACGAAGAATTGCTGAACCTCGCCGAGACCAACCGACTGCACGAGCCGGCGGTGCTGGACGCGCAGGTGCAGCGGATGATGATGGATAAGAAAGCGGCCTCCTTCGCCGATAATTTCGCCGGCCAGTGGCTTGAGATCCGCAATCTGGACACACTGAACCCGGACCCGAAGAAATTCGCCGCGTGGACCCCGCAACTCAAGGAAGAACTGCGCACCGAAACTGCCATGTTCTTCCATTACGTCTTGAGCGAAAACCGCCCGATCTCCGACTTTGTCGATGCCAGGTACACATTCCTGAACGAGCATCTGGCAAAGTTCTATGGCGTGGGCGGCGTGAAGGGCCCCGATTTCCGCAAGGTCGATCTGGCTACCGCTCAGCGTGGCGGCATTCTTACGCAGGGCAGCGTGCTGGCCGTATCGAGTTATCCCAACCGCACTTCGCCGACCATCCGCGGCAAGTACATTCTGAACAATCTATTGGGCGCCCCGCCGCCCCCGCCGCCGCCCGACGTTCCGCCTCTCGACGATTCGAAGGTGGGAAGCGATGTGTCCCTTCGCAAGCAGCTCGAAGCACACCGCTCCGACCCGGTTTGCGCGTCTTGCCACGGCAAGATGGACGTGCTTGGTTTCGGCCTCGAGAATTATGACGCCATTGGTAAGTGGCGGACCGTGGATGGGAAGTTTCCTATAGATCCGGGCGGCACCATGCCGGGCGGCCAGTCCTTCTCGACCGCGGCCGAAATGCGTGCCGTGCTGGTTGACGATATGCCGGAAGTTGCCCGTTGCCTTACTGAGAAGATCATGACCTACGCGCTCGGACGCGGCATGGAACCCTACGATAAACGAGCCCTGGACCAGATCGGCAAGGCGCTCGCCGCCGACGATTACCACTTCCAGACCTTGATCCTCGAGGCTGTCCGGAGTTTGCCTTTCCAATCGCGGCGCGGTGAACCCGTCAACGGCCCAAGGAATATGAACGGCGAAAAACCGAAGGAGATAGCCCGGAAATGATCACGCGCAAAGCGCCGGCACTGATCCAGGGTAGCGCGCTGCCCAGACGCACGTTTCTGCGAGGTTTGGGTTCCGCCGCGGTAGGACTCCCTTTCCTGGACGCGATGGCTCCGGCATTCGCCGCCAGCTCGGTTCCTGGAACGCCTCCCGTTCGCATGGCGTTCTTCTACTTGCCTAACGGCATGATCATGGATGCCTGGAACCCCGACTACGAGGGCAGGCTGGGTGAGCTGCCGCGCTCGCTGAAGGCGCTGGAGCCGTTCAAGGAAGACGTCCTTCAGCTCGGCAACCTGACGCACAATACCGGACGGGCGCTGCTAGATGGCGCTGGAGACCACGGGCGCTGCTCCGGATCGTACCTCACCGGTGTTCACGTAAAGAAGTCGCTCGTGGAGATCCAGAACGGTGTCTCGTTCGATCAGATCGTGGCCGGGGAAATCGGCGGCCGGACGCGTTTCGCATCGCTCGAGCTGGGCATGGACGACGCACGCCAGGCGGGCGACTGCGATTCCGGCTATTCCTGCGCCTACACCAACAATCTTTCCTGGCGCAGCGGAACGCAGCCCCTGCCTCCGACTCTCGACCCGCGCGTCCTGTTTGAGCGGCTGTTCGGCGCGGGCCAGCCAATGACGCCGGAGCAGCGTGCACGCCAATCAAAATACCGCCGCAGCATCCTCGACTTCGTGACCGAGGACACCCGCAAACTGGAATCGAACCTGGGGCCCTCGGACCGGCGCAAACTCGACGAGTATCTCTCCGCCATCCGCGAAGTCGAACGCCAGATCCAGCGCGCCGAGACGGACAACCGGCAGGTGGATCCGCAGATGGACAAGCCGTACGGTATTCCGGCCGATTTCGGCGAGCATTTCAATCTGATGTCCAGCATGATCGCGATCGCCTTCCAGGCCGACCTGACACGGATCGTCACTTTCCTGGTGACTCGCGAAGGCACCTCGCGTCCGTACCGGGAGCTGGGCATTTCCGACGGCCATCACCCGCTGACGCACCACCGCAACCAGCCGGAGCTAATGGAGAAAGTGCGGAAGATCAACGAGTATCACGTCCAGCAGTTTGCCGGCTTCGTAGACAAGATGAAAACCGCGAAGGAAGGCGACCGCAGCCTGCTCGACAACTGCATGATCGTTTACGGCGCGGGCCTCTCGGATGGCAACGCGCACCTGCACGAGGACTTGCCGACGATCGTCGTGGGCCGCGGCGGCAACTACTTCAAGACTGGACGCCGCATCGTGGCGCGACGCGAGACCCCCATGTGCAATCTCTTCCTGACCATGATGGATCGCATGGGCGTTCCCATGGATCGCTTCGGCGATTCGACGGGCCGCCTGGTTGGTCTGGACCTGGGGTGATTCGATGCCAGAGCCAGGCGCGGCAAAACCGCCGGCGGGGGCGTTTTTCGATACCGACTTTTCCACCATGGACAGCGTCCTCGCGACCGCTCTCCTTTACGGACTCCAGGGCAACAACGACTGCCGCGTGGCCATCATCTCGCTAAGCCGCCCGAATCTGGCCGTGGCCGGTTTCGCCGACGCGGTCGAGCGTTTCTATCATGGACCGGCAGCCACCTTCTCCCAAGTTCCGCCGATTGGGATGATTACCGAGGGCTCGCCGGGCGGGACGTCGCCGGCATTCGTCGCTCTTTTTCGGAAGAAGAAGCCGGATGGAGCGCCGGTTTACAAAAACGAGGTCAGGACCGTCACCGAGACCGGGGATCCCAACACGCTGTTTCGGAACTATCTCGAGGCGCAGAACGATCAAAACGCCTTCTTCGTTCTGGGTGGACCAGCGACGAACCTGGCTGCCGCTCTGGAGTTTCCCGGGCTGAAGGACCTGATCGCGGCCAAAGTCAGATGCCTGGTAGTGGCCGCCGGGGCCTTTCCGGCTGGTCCAGTGGAGGCTCGCGTAAAGGCCGATATTCCGGCCGCCAGGAAGCTGTTTGCCGAATGGCCCACCCCCATCGTCGCATCGGGGTTCGAGGTCGGCGCCGCGCTTGAGTTTCCCGGCGCAAGCATCGATAAGGAATTCGCCGAGGCTGCGCCGGACAACCCCGTCGCCGACGCCTATCGCGCCTACCAGGCGATGCCGTATGACGCGCCGTCGTGGGCCATGGCCGCGGCCCTCTACGCCGCGAGGCCCAATGAAGGCTATTTCCAGGTTTCCGGTCCCGGTAAGATCGGCGTGGACCGGGATGGCCGGACTTTGTTCACAGCTTCGGAAAAAAGCAACCATCGGTACCTGATCGTGGACCCCGCTCAGAAGGAAAAAATCATTCGGACGTACGTGCAACTGGCAAGCGCCAAGCCTCAGCCCCCACGACGGTTCCGCGCTGCCGCCGATTCGGTGAGTGACCCGCGAAGGACTCAAGCATGAGACAACTGACTGCATATGCGATAGCCGCGGCCCTGGCGGCAGCCGTCATCGCGACGGCGCAAAGCCCGGCTCAACAGACTCCCAATCCCAATTCCCAGTACCGATTGGGTCCGGATTCGATGCCGCAGGAGGGGGTTCCGAAAGGGGAGATACGCGGGCCGTTTACACTGCCTTGCAACGTCTACCGGGGTACCCAGCATACCTACTGGGTCTACGTGCCGGCGCAATACGACGCTTCGGTCCCGGCCAGTCTGATGGTCTTCCAGGACGGGCAGGCGTTCAAGGACGAGAATGGCGACTTGCGGGCGCAGAACGTCATGGATAATCTGATCTACCGGCGCGAGATTCCGGTGATGATCGGAGTGTTCATCAACCCGGGCCGCCGGCCCGATCAATTGGAACCCAGCCCGCAGACCGGCTGGGGTGACGGGACCACCAACCGGGGGATCGAGTACAACACGCCCGACGACAAGTATGCCCGCGTGATTACCGAGGAACTGATGCCGGCGCTGTATAAGGACTACAACATCTCGAAGGACCCGGAGCAGCACGGAATCGGAGGATCGAGCTCGGGGGCCATCGCCGCTTTCTCGGTTGCGTGGGAGCGTCCCAACGAGTTCCGCAAGGTGTTAAGCAGCGTTGGCAGCTTCGTAAATCTGCAGGGTGGCTATGTGTATCCCGAGCGCGTCCTGGCGAGCGAGAAGAAGCCCATTCGTGTGTTCCTATGCGACGGGCGGAACGATAACCGGGGCGTCGGCCGCGGCGGCGGAGCTTATGACGAAAAGCGCGACTGGTTCTACCAGAACGTTCGTCTGATGAAGGCTCTCACCCAGAAGGGTTACGACGTGAACTACTCGTGGAGCATGAACCTCCACGGGCAGAAGTTCAGCGGCATGATTCTGCCGGATATGATGCGCTGGCTGTGGCGCGACGGTCCCGTTTCGACGGATCCGAATGACATGGTGGAGCGCGGATTCCGGCAGCCGGCGCCGAAGAAAGCTGCCGAGTCCGCCCCGAAGAACTAGCCACGATTCCATGGTTCGGGCAATCGATCGGATTAATGCGAAACCAAAGTCAGACCGTGGGCGGCGGCGTATTTCCGAATGTGCGCCGCGGTCTGGTCCGCGCCAACGCCGACGGCATTCAACAGAAACGGAGTCTCCTTCGGGAATTGGCCCAACTTCTCCTCGATCGCGTCCAGCGATTTGATCTCGCGGTATTGCGCCACGTATCCTCGAATCCCGCCGGACTCACCGTACACCTCGATCTTCAGGGGCTTTTGCCAGGCCAGCAGGTCCTGCCGCGTCTCGTCCAGGCACCGTTGGGAGATGCATAACGATTCCATGGTCCGCAGGTCGGCCTCCGTGGCTAACCAATGCGTTCCACGCGCGATCGCGTTCCGCAGTTCGACTTCCAGAAGAACCCCTTCGCGAATCTGCTCCAATTCCGCCTGCTTCCCTTTCCAGTAGTCGTGGAAATAGCGGAAAGCGTCCCACAGCGGCCCAACCGCGGCGGGTGACCCGAACCGCCCCAGCGACTTCGCCGCAGCCGTTTTCAGAGGCACTTGGCCTTGCATCAGGTACGCCGCCATATACTGCTCCAGCGGAGGCCCCATGGCGAGTTGCGGCGTGCGCTCGAAATACTGCAGGGTACACTTAGGCGGCTCCACGTGGATGTCCCACGCGTGGCTGTGAAACACCCGGTCGGCGTATGCCGGGTCGAAGCGCACGAAATACGCCATCAGTTCCGGCTGGCACGGGTCCCCCTGAGACTCGTAGATGGCCTGGACGCGCGGTAAAGCATCGCGACTGGCATATTTCGCTAGAGCCATCATCCTGAGCGGTATATTCCAATCACCGCCACGCTGCGCGGCGGCCAGCGCCTCGATCAACGTGTCGTCGGTGAACCGCGCGACACTCGCTGGCAGCAGTTCGAGTTGAGGCGTATCCAACCACGTCCGCTCTTTCGAAAGTTCCGCCACGATTCGCGCTTGCGCCCGTGCCGGATCGATGTCATACAAGCTCCGCAGCGCCTCGTGCGGGGCTTCGTAGTAGTCGCCGGGTTTCCAGCCATCCAGCACCGATTCCAGCAGCGGAATCACGTCCGGCGTCCGCAATGTGCTCGCGTACAGCGAAAGCAACTGGCGCTTCCGCCAGCCCTGGATGCCGGGGAATGATTTCGCGAATTCCTCCTTCACAACCGGAAGCCATGCGGGAAACGGTTGCCGCTCGTTTTCGCGGACTTGGCGCATATGTTCCAGGAGAGTCTCGATCGCGATGGCCTTCGCATCGCCCTGCTTGCTGACCAGGCTCGCGGCCAGGCTGGCGGCTGCCTCCGCGGTCATGCGGTTCTCGAATTCGCGATGCCGGCTCCAATACTGCTGTTGTTCCGGGGTGGGTTCCGGCGGCTTCTCACCCGGCTGCGGCTTGGTGTAAGGAGGAGCCGGCGGCAAACTCGCTCGCGCACAAACTTGGGCCAAGGCATAAAAATAACGGTACGACACGAACTGGGATGGTGCCGGAACTGCCTCCTGCATCAACTTACAAACGCGCATCGGCTCGCGAGTCGCCTCCAGTCCTTCCAGTAGCGTGTATTCCTCCGCGGACAGAAGCGTCAGAGAGGCACGCCATGCCGCGGGCAGGTCCAGAAACCGGAGTTGCTCCGCGGCGGCACTCCGCTGCTCTTGTTGCTTGGACGTATTTCCGTTGGGGGCGCTCAGCGTGGCCGAGCTGGCCGCGATAGCCAGATTCACCCATTCTTCGGTTGCGGCAACCACTGCAAAGTCCACCGTGTTTGAGACGGCATATTGCGGTGGGTCCGCGTACCCGTAGGTGGTAGACACGGCTTTTGAGGCCACTAGCTTGCGCACCAGCACCGCCGCGCGGTAGAGTCCCGGCCGCAACTGAGGAAGGTAGTTATTCAGGGAAACCACAAAGGGGTGGGCTGCGCTCCCGAAACCGAACATGCCTCTGCCGAAGGTCGTCCCTTGAGGCGTCGCATAAACACAAGGCGAGGCCAGCGAGCCACAATTTGCAGGCGGATCGAGCAGCAAACCGGCGAATTGCCATGTTTCCAGCGGCGGGTGTGGTATAGGCGCGAGACTCCCCCCGGGCAGCCTCATTTCGGCGCGGATCAACTCACCCTCGCGATAGCTGTGTGGATCGGTCAATCGCAGCGACAGCTCGATTCCCGGAGGGTTCTTTGCCCGCAGGTCATCCCAGATCGCGCCCGCACTCTGCTGCGCGACGGCAGCCAGGACCGAGAACAGGTAAACCAAGCCAGCGCCCACCAGGGCAGGCAGTACTCGCATATCTGGACCTACCAACCTTAGACCCCAATCAGAGGCGCAGGGTTCCTTGCATTCGCCGAAGGATAGCGGCAGCTTTTCGTTGCCAGCCCACTCCGGGCGTGTGCATGGCTTGGGCGCTGTCCTTCCCGGTGAACCGGTCGCATCGCTCCTGCGATATCATCACGAGGGGACCACATCGCTCAATCGGCAAGCCTTGGCCCGCGTTGCAATAAGTTCTTCCAGGAGATCACCCATGAAGAAGCTGATGCTGTGGATGCTCGCTCTCGCAGGGTTGTCGGGCGCGCTGCTCGCCCAGGATGTAACCGGCATCTGGCAGGGCACCTTACAGGCCGGTAAACAAGAACTGCGGACGGTGGTCAAGATCTCCAAGGCGGATTCGGGCCTGAAGGCTGTCTTTTACAGCATCGACCAATCGGGGCAGGGCGTAGCCGGCGCGATCGCTCTACAGGGTTCGACTGTAAAAATATCCGTCCCTTCGATCGGGGGCACTTATGAGGGAAAGCTGAGTGCGGACGCGACCTCAATCACTGGAGCCTGGACCCAGGGAGGCTCGCCGATGCCCCTGAACCTGAAGCATGTCACCGAGGAGACGGCGTGGCCGATTCCCGAGCCTCCCGTCCGGCTGAAGCCGATGGCAGCGGACGCATCCCCGGTGTTTGAAGTGGCCACCATCAAGCCGGGCAACCCTGAAGCGCAGGGCAAGGGAATTATGGTGCGCGGCCGTAATTTCTCCACGATCAATACGTCTCTCAGCGATCTCATCACGTTTGCCTATGGGCTCCATGCGCGGCAGATCACGGGAGGACCGGCCTGGCTCGAGTCGGAGAAGTACGATCTGGTTGCCAAGCCAGACGGGGAGGGTCAGCCCAACGATAAGCAGTGGAAAGGCATGGTTCAGAAGCTGCTGGCGGATCGTTTCAAACTCACCTTCCATCGGGACAAGAAAGAGCTCTCCGTGTTCGCGATCGTGGTTGGCAAGAATGGACCCAAGCTCACCAAGAGCGCAGGCGATCCGAACGGTCTGCCCGGCTTGTTTTTCCGGGGACTCGGGGATTTGCCGGCCAGGAATGCGACCATGGCGGACTTCGCCGGCGTGATGCAGAGGGCGGTCCTGGACCGGCCTGTGGTGGATCAAACCGGGCTCTCGGGAAGGTTCGATTTCGAGCTGAAATGGACGCCCGATGAGACTCAGTTCGCCGGTCTCGGGGTCAGAGTCCCGGCTCCGTCCGACGATCTCGCCGCCCCGCCGGACCTGTTCACCGCAATTCAGGAGCAACTGGAGCTGAAGCTGCAATCCACCAAGGCGCCCGTCGAGGTCCTCGTCATTGACCGCGTAGAAAAGCCTTCCGAAAACTGACGGCCTCACCTGATACATCAGGTTGCATTGCCGAGAGTGGTTTATTCTGGAGAAAAGGATACTGAGCTTTCATGGCGGCCCTCGGTCATCTCGGAGTCGGACTGGCGGCGAAGTGGGCCGCCCCCGAGATTCCGGTTGGATACCTGATTCTTGGCGCGTATGCGCTGGACGTCGTGTGGTGTGTTTTTGCCGCCGCTGGAGTCGAACCTTACCCCAAGGCGGGTGTCGTCGGGGCTCCCGCGGTTTGGGACCACAGTCTGTTCATGGCGACGGTCTGGTCGGTGCTCGCTGGCCTGATCGCCGCATGGATCGGACGCAAGACCCGTACCGGCGTAGTTTTCGGACTCGTTGTTTTCAGCCATTGGGTCGTGGACTTCATTACCCATCCGATGACTGCCGTGTTTCCGCCGGATAGGGGACTGCCGCTGCTGTTTAGCGGATCGCCACTGGTTGGGCTCGGCATGTATCGCACGATGACGGGGGTCTACGTGGGCGAGTTCGGGACTCTCGCGCTGGGAATCATCATTTACGTCCTCGCGCGAAAAAGACTCACGCGAATAAAGACACTCGCCGCACAAGCATAGTCGCCGCTGCCATCAAGATGCCGCGGTGTTGGCCGCGCAGCCGGATCGTGCGCCCAGCGCGAACCTACACCTTGAAATCCCACTCCTTGCGGTAAGGGGTGTCGACAAGAGTGTTGGCAGCGTCGTCGTTGGTGAACTTCATGGCTTTCGAGTCCCAGTCGAGGACTTTGGCCTCGTGCCGGTCGCGGGCACCGCCCGCAGCTCCAGCGGATCCGGTTGCGCCGGCGGGCGGCGCGACGGGCATGGAGTGCCGGCGCTGAGCCAGTGTCCCCAGCAGGGCGAACTCCGTGAGCCCGCAGGCGAATTCGATGGGCGTGATCGACTTCTTGCCGGCTTTGCACATACGCACCCACTCGGTATAGTGATCTGGCTTTTCGCAGCGCGCCAAGGTCGGCGGGGGCTGCTGAAAATCGTGAAACCGGCTCTCCGGCAACAGCCAGCCGCCCGGCAGGCCGCGCACCCGCTGGCCGGGCCGCGGCTGAGTTCCGAACGGCAGCCACGGATTGCCGCCGTAGAAAGCGGAAATCTGAATGCCCTTGTCACCCACGAACATGATGCCGCTGCCGGGCATAGGCACATCCCGCGGCATGCTGGCGGGCCGCGGCGGGGCCAGGCCGCCGTCGTAAAAGAACACCATCATCTCGGGAAACTTGTTTCGGGCCGGGATGTGCCACTGAACGGTGTTGGCGATGCTCATGCACTCGGCGTTGTCCACGCGGCCTGCCAACGAGAAAGCCTGGCAACCCACGCCGACCACCCAATCGGGGGCGCCCATCTCGATCTCGTCGTGAAACATCTGGAGCGTATGGCAGCCGAAATCGCCTACCGTTCCGGTGCCGAAGTCCCACCACGGGCGCCAGTTACCGTAGTGGTAAGTCTTGTGATAAGGACGCGCCGGAGACGGGCCACACCACGCATCCCAGTTCATGCCCTCGGGCGGCGTCTGGACCTCGGTCGGACGCGCCAACCCACTCGGGCTGTAAGTGCCGGTCCAAATATGCACTTCGTGAATCGGGCCGATGGCGCCGGTGAGCAATAACTCGGTCGTAGCTCGGGCGTAGCTGGTGCGCGAATCCTGAATGCTTGCCTTGGTGGTTGCCTTGGAAGCGAGACAGGCGGCCTTGACCTGCCGGGCCTCGGCTATCGTGTGCGTGATCGGTTTGGCGCAATAGATATGCTTGTTCATCGCCAGGCCGGCCAGCACCAGGTGAGAGTGCCAGTGATCCGGCGTGGCGACGATCAGGGCATCGAAGTTCTTCTGCTCCTTGTCGAACATTTGCCGGAAATCCCGGTAGCTCCGGGCGTTCGGATAAGTCTTGAATACCGGTGCGGCAAACTCGTAGTCGAGATCGCACAAGGCGACGATGTTTTCGTCCTTGCAGCCGTTCAAGTAATTCTTCCCCATGCCGCCGACGCCGACCGCGGCGATCGCCAGCTTGTCACTGGGCGCCTGATAGCCAGCGCCACCCAGGACATGACGGGGAACAATCAGAGGTGCGAGGCTGGCGGCAATCGCCGCGCGCCGGGACAGCGCGCCTTTGCTTGATTCCTTGGAATCCATCTGAGGTCTCCTTTTCAACTCGGTTCAATGTCTCATCGGTTCGGGCCGCAGCAGGTTGCTTTGCGCCGGCAGCGCGCTTCCGGCATGCGGCTGCGGCGAAGCACGGTTACCGGTTCGTCGGCGCGGGCGGCGGTCCGCCACGCCCGCCGCGTCCGGACATGGGCACCTGCGGGGTCGGCTGAAGGTCCGAAGCCAACGGAGTAGATAACGGTTCCAGCGGGTGGACATAGATGTTGCGGAACGCCACTGCCCCGTGATCGCCCTGGAGCATGATCGGATTTATGGGGCCTTCTGGAATCTTCATCGCAGCCACCGTCGGGCCCAGCCGCTCCACGTTCTCGTGAATCACCTGGCCGTTGTGTAAGATCCGGATAAACTTCGCGTTGGCGATTTTCTTGCCCGATGCGTCGAATCGCGGTGCCTGGAACCAGAAGTGGAACGACTGCCACTGCCCCGGGGGCCGGTCCGCGCGCGCCTTGGGCCCGATGCCGCCGTCTTGGCCGTCGATCGGGCCGCCGCCGTAGTGGTACATGGCGCCGCATTGATCCGTTAGCAACTGGGGCACGAACCCCCAGCTATCCCAGACCTGTGTCTCATAGAGTCCGTCTATGTAAACGCCGGAGTTGGAGTGCGCCGCAACCATGAACTCGACATACAGTTCAATGTCTCCGAACTTTTCGGTGGTGTAAAGGTTGGAGGCGTTTCCCTTGGGGTCCACGCCCGTGTTCACGATGCGATCGCCCGGCTCGGGCAGGGCGGTCAAGGTGGCCGGGTTGGCGGTGCCGCCCCAGATCACGCCTTTGGTGACCACCCACTGGCCCTTCTTCGTCGAATCGACGAGTTCCCAGCCGTCGAGGTTTTTGCCGTTCAGCAGAGGCTTCCACCCGCTCTGGGTGAGAAACGGTGGATCGCCGTGATCGCTTCCATCGTTCAACGTAGGAAGGTCCGCAGCCGCCAGCAGATAAACAAAAGCGCCGGCCGTGAGCAACGCCGCGCCAATCGGAAAACTCTTCACGCACGTCTCCTTGTAATTGCGATAAACTCAGTCCGAATCTCTAAATCAACTATAGCTCCAGTCGGCCGAATTCGATCCGCCGGCCGTACCGTTGCGGCGGCGGAACGTTAGTTGAAGAAGGAGTGTGTCCGTATGACGACGAAAAGGCCCGGTGAAGCCTTGCAAGAAACCGTGTCGCGGCGAGCCGTCGTGGCCGCCAGCCTGGCGCCGCTGATTCTTCCCCGTCATGTGTTGGGAGGCCGCGGCTACCAGGCTCCCAGCGACACACTAGCCATCGCCGCGGTGGGCGTCGGCGGCATGGGCCAAAACTACCTGGCCGGCTGCAAAACGGAGAAGATCGTAGCCCTGTGCGATCTCGACCACAATTATGCGGCGAAGGTTTTCGAAACTTATCCGGGCGCCCGCCGCTACCACGACTACCGGGAGATGTTCGATAAGGAGCAGAAGAACTTCGACGCTCTCATCATCGCCACCCCGGACCACATGCACGCCATCCTGCTGATGGCGGCGATCCAGATGAAGAAGCACATCTACTGCGCCAAGCCGATTGCCCACTCGATCGGCGAGGTCCGGAAGGTGCGGGAAGCTTTGCTTGCCTCCCAAGGGATCGTCACCAAGGCCAGCATTCAGGATTCCCGTACCGACTACGCACGCAGCACCACGGAAATACTGAATACCGGAGTGCTCGGCCCCATCCGGGAAATTCACATTTGGACGTTCCACCCGATTTACCCTGCCGGACTGGTGCGCCCCACGGAAGCGCAGACGCCGCCGCCGGGGATGGATTGGGATATGTGGATTGGCCCGGCGCCCTACCGGCCCTATCATCGGGCCTATCATCCGGCCAACTGGAGGGCATGGTGGGATTTCGGCACCGCGGATGTGGGCGACATGGGCTGCCACACCTTGCACACGTATTTCGAGGAACTGCGGCTCCAGGCGCCCTCCGTGATTTACGGCTACCGCTCGACTCGCTACGACGACATCAGCAAGCCGGCCCCCACTCCGGAGACCGAAGGCGCGGCCAACATGGTTCTGTGGGAATACCCGGCGAGGGGTGACATGCCCGCCCTGAAAATGCATTACTACGATGGCGGCATGAAACCGTTCCGGCCGGCGGAGCTCGACCGCAACATCCCTCTGCCTCACGAAGGTGTTCTGTTCATCGGGGACAACGGTAAGTTGATGACCAGTTACTACGGCGGAAACCCATTCGCGCCTTTCGGCCGGCCCGCTGCCGCCGGCACGCCGCGTGCGCTCGCCGGCGGCCTGCTGCTGCCCGCCGCCAAGTTCCAGGACTTTCCGCAACCGCCCAAGACCCTTCCCCGTTGTGAACGGCCAGATCATTACACCGAGTGGATCCGTTGCTGCAAGAATGGTGCGCCAACGGCGCTGCCCATCGATTTCGCCTGCCAGCTCACCGAAGTGGCCTTGCTGGGCACGCTCGCCTTGCGCACGGAAAAGTTGCTGGAATGGGACTCCGCGTCCATGCGCGTCACTAACGATGCCGGGGCGAACCAGCTCGTGTTCCCGCCGTATCGCAGCGGATGGAAACTGTAAGCTGCCAAGCGCTTCACTGGCAGACTTGCCGTTATCGGTAGTCGGCGCGGCCCCGACGCTACTCGAAGCGATACGCCGCGTACGTGCGTGGCATCTGCAGGACTTCGAAGACGGTCGTATCGCCGTCCACATAGCCGCGCATCGGAGCTCCGGAGCGCAAGTCGAATAGCTTGGCGGATGCCTTCCTGACGACAATCTTGTAGCGCACAGGGCCCGGCTGATAGCTCCGGGTGACGAACGTGTTGTTGTCGTACGTATACAGGCAGATCTGGCTGGGGGCGTCCAGATATACCGGAATCTCCCGCATCAGGTCCCGGCGGATTTGCGAAAGGACTTCCGGAGGAAGCTGATAGAGGTCGCTCGCGTTCTCCGGTATGGTCAGGATGTAAAACCTGCCCTTGGCCAGGCCCCTGGCGCGCAGCAGAACCGGATAGCGGCTGAAGTCTTTGTAAATCGCCTGTATGATCTCCTCGGTATCCACCAGCCCGTAGGAGAGCTGTGGGAGGACGATGTCGCTCTGGGAGTAGTAGTAGTTGGCCGGTTCCTCGTCCATGATCCGCCGGAACGTGAACTTGTTCGCGATCACGTTGCGGCCGGTATACTCCACCTCGGCGATCTTTTCGATGCCTTTGCCTTCCAGTGCCTTGAGCAGCCCGGTGGTGATCACGACGGTCTTGTCGGCGTTGAGGTGCTGCCAGATTTTGTCCACGATTTGCGGGTCAAACTTCGCATGCTCGGTGAGCAGGATCGTGTCGCGGTCGTCCGGAAACTCGGGGTACAGATCCATCGGGACGCCGATCATCCCGATGTAGTTGTGAAGGTACATTTCGCCCGAAGAATGATAGGGCTTGTAACTGGCCACGCCGTAGGGTTGGCCCAGTTTGCCCAGGAACGAATCCAGCTTTTCGTAAGCGTCGCCGGCCACCGCCGCGAGAATGCTCGTGACTTTTGCCGGTCCGTCGCCCTGCGGGATGGATTCGAGCAGCCCTCCCCAGCTCCAGATGGTGATCTCTTTCGGTCTGGCGAACAGCGTGTCCTCGAGCTGCTCCGCAAAGCGGTTGAGCGTCTGGCGTTGCCCTGGGTCCACCCAGCCGCCGCCGAACTTGCCCGGCTTGATGTGCTCGAAGTAACGCATCAGTCCGTAGCTCTGATACGGCTGGAGATGTTGCACCGTGTTCTCCGCGTCCCTGGTCTCCGTGCCGGCGTAGATCATATCGAAGACCTTTGGCTGCGCCTCCAGGTTGTAGCCGGAGAACTGGTATTGCTCGTACCAGTTTGGCGGTTTGAAGATGAGATTGATTTTGGGGTTCACGGCTTTCGCGTTCTTCACCACCAGGTTCTCGCCGACTTCCTTCATGACGGCCAGGCGGAACTCGGTCCAACTCCGGTTCCCCCTGGCCCGCTGGCAGAGGTCGCAGCGGCAGTTATACATGAACAGGTCGTCGAAGATGAGTTCGTCGAAGATGCCGGCGTTGAAGGCTACCAGCTTGCGGAATCGCTCGCGGTGTGCCGGATTGGACCAGCAGAAGGAGCGGATCCCGTCGCCCGGCGCCCCGAGAACCGCCATGATGCCGCCGGACGTTCGGATGCCCTTACTCTCGAAGAACTGCTTGACCTTGCGGACATCGGCCTCGCCGATCTCCTGGTCCAAGCGGTAGGTCTCCAGCCAGACCTTGTTGAACTTGATGTGAGCATGCACGACATCGAAGCTGTCTTGCATGAACTTCGGATCGGCCGCCATGCGCCGCATGTCGTCTATGGCGACGTAAATGGCGCTGTTGAAGTTCTGGTAGTGGTCCGCCGTCTGGGCATAGGCGGCGGGGCCACCACAGGCGAACGCGATGACCACGGCTGCGGCTGCGATCGTTTTGAATTGCGGTTTTGTGATTCTCATGTTTTGCTCTCTCCGCGAGCCCCGCTCGGCCATATTCGGGAGACATCGGCCCGGTACAAGTCGCCCTCGGGGCTACCTTGCGACCGTGGCACCTCCCGCCGTCAAGCCTAACACTGTGACACGGACGGTGATCGTTTGGGATTCGGGGTTTACCCCCGAGGTTGGCGTAGAGCCGAGTAGTTCGGGTAGAGCCTACGACTATTCTCTTGGTGGTGCGGATGAGAGGACTTGAACCTCCACGGAGTTGCCCCCACTAGAACCTGAATCTAGCGCGTCTGCCAATTCCGCCACATCCGCACATGGGCGGGAAACTTCATTTTTTCAGACCGCGCGCCCAGAGTCAACTTCGCGAACGCGGGCGTGTGTTCGGACGCCGAAGGGACAACTCGAAACCGGCGTTGACCGCTCTTCGCCCCGCGCACTCTTGTTTTGCGTGCTACGCTCAAGACTCTTCCCTCAATGCCCGGTTTTGACGCGATTCTTTTCGATTTTGACGGCGTGCTGGCCGACACCGAACCGGTTCACTGGGCGTGCTGGGCCGAGGTGCTGAAGCCGTTCGGCATCGCGCTCGCGTGGGACTACTACCGCGATCACGGCATCGGCATCGACGACAAGGAGATGTTGCGCGTGCTGGCCGGGCTCGCCAATCCCCCGCTCGACTGGCGTACGCTGTTCGCCGAATATCCCAGGAAGAAGGAGCTGTTCCGCCGCCGCGTGCTCGACCATCCGCCCTTCGAGCCGGCGCTCGATGCCTTCCTCGAAAACCTGCACCGCACTTACCGATTGGCGGTTGTGACGTCGAGCGCGCGTGGCGAAATCGATCCTCTGCTCGTCCGCGGCGGTTTGCGGCATCACTTCGACGCGCTGGTCGGCGCGGAGGATGTGACCCACTACAAGCCCGATCCGGAACCGTATCGCAAGGCCGCCGAACTGCTGGGCGCTCGCACGCCGTTGGTCGTGGAGGATTCCGCGGCCGGCTTGGCCAGTGGGCGCGCCGCCGGTTTTGCGGTGCTCGCCATCGCCGCGCCGTCGGAAGTGCCCGCGCTGACCACATGCACCCTGGGCGGGAGCGGCTGACGGGCGGGACGTGAGCAGTGTAATCTGAAATTAGTGTCTCCCGTTCACGGTGTGAAATCAGCCTCTCCCGGCCCTAAGAAAAGGACTTCCGAAACGCTGCGCAGCTCCTGGCCGCTGGTTGTCGAGCTGGTACGGCCGCGCCGCGCCATGTTCGCTCTCGGCCTGCTGCTGACGCTGATCAACAGCGTCTGCGGCATCGTCCTGCCGGGTTCGACCAAATTTCTGATCGATAACGTCATCGGCAAACATCAGGCGAAGCTGCTGATTCCGCTGGTGGCCGCGGTACTGTTGGCGACGCTGATCCAGGGCGTCACGTCCTATTCGCTCACCCAGCTGCTTTCCAAAGAAGCGCAGCGTCTGATTGCGGAAATGCGCCGCCGCGTGCAGCAGCACATCGGCCGCCTGCCGGTGGCCTATTACGATTCGAACAAAACCGGCGCGCTGGTTTCCCGCATCATGACGGACGTGGAAGGCGTGCGCAACCTGGTGGGCACCGGCCTGGTGGACTTCGTGGGCGGAATCATGAAAGCGCTGTTTTCGCTCGCCGCTTTGGTCTATATCAGCCCGCTGCTCACCGGCCTGGCACTGCTGTTCCTCGGCGCTTTCGGCTTTGGATTGAGCAAGGCGTTTCGCCGCATCCGGCCGATCTTTCGCGAGCGCGGCAAGATCAACGCGGAAGTCACCGGCCGGCTCACCGAATCGCTGGCCGGCGTGCGCGTGGTGAAGGGCTATCACGCCGAGGCCGAGGAAGCCACGGTGTTCGCAGCCGGCGTGAAGCGGCTGCTGGACAATGTGCTGAAAAGCCTCACCGCCATTTCGCTGATGAGCCTGTCCGCCACCGTGTTGATGGGCCTGGTTGGCGCGACCGTGATGTTTATCGGCGCGCGCTCGATTATCGCCGGCACGCTGACCCTCGGCAGCTTCATGATGTTCACCGCGTTCCTGGCCTTCCTGGTGGCGCCCATGTTCCAGGTGGTGGGCATCGGCACCCAACTCACCGAAGCGCTGGCCGGCCTGGACCGGACGCAGGAGGTGTTGCACGAAAGGCCGGAAGATGAGGAGCCGCGCCGCACCGTCGCCATCGGCCCCATCCAGGGTTACCTTACCTTCGACCGCGTGACCTTCGCCTACGAACGCGGCAAGCCGGTGCTGCATGAGGTGAGCTTCGCCTCCACGCCCGGTACCGTCACTGCGTTGGTGGGCCCATCGGGCTCCGGGAAATCCACCATCATCAGCCTGATCGCCGCGTTTCACGAGCCCACCGAAGGCTCCGTGCTGGTGGACGAAATCGATCTCTGCTCGGTGCGTCTGGACGCTTACCGTACGCAGCTCGGCGTGGTTTTGCAGGACACGTTTCTGTTTGACGGCTCGATTCGAGAGAACATCGCCTTTGCGCGACAGGGCGCGCCGGAAGAAGCGATCCTGGAGGCCTGCCGCATCGCGCGCGTGGATGAGTTCGCCGAGAAGCTCGAAAAAAAATACGACACCATCGTGGGCGAGCGCGGCGTCAAGCTGTCCGGCGGGCAGCGCCAGCGCGTGTCGATCGCGCGCGCCATTCTTGCCAATCCGCGCATCCTGATTCTGGATGAGGCTACCTCCAGCCTCGATTCCGAATCCGAAGCCGCTATCCAGGAGGGCCTCTCGTACCTGATGAAAGGGCGCACCACCTTCGTCATCGCGCACCGGCTTTCCACCATCCGCCGCGCCGATCAGATCCTGGTGTTGGAGGACGGCCGCATTCTGGAGCGCGGCACGCACGAATCGCTGTACGCGCTCGGGGGCCGCTATTACGACCTCTACACACGCCAGCACGGTATCGATGCCAACCTGTTCCTGGCGCCCGGCGAAGGCGACAAGGTGGAGGAGAGCGAAGACGCTCCGGCGCTGCGCAACGCCGCGCCGCCTTCGGCCGCGTCGCTGCTGCGCGGCGGCATCGCGTAGGGCGCAGCGTGGCGCCGGCAGTCCTGCCTGCCGTGTCGAGGGTCATCTCGACATTTCTTTCGTTTGATGCGGCGAGACTCTTGCCGTTGCCCGAAGCGTCAAGGCGAATCGCGGCCAAGAAAAGCCGAGACGACTCTCGGCTCAGCCGGCTGACAGCCCGCGCCACGACTACTTCACCGGCGTCAGCCGCAGCAGCACCACATCGTGCGCGGGAAGCGGCGCGCGAAATTCGCCTTCGCTGCGGCCCAGGTCCTTCTGCTGCCACACGTCGCGCACGCGGTACGTGCCTTGGAGAAACGACAGATGCGCCCAGTCGATCCGCAGTTGCACGGCTTCGTCGCTGTCGTTGAAATAGCAGACTGCCCACTCGCCGCCGGACAGTTCTTTCGCCCAGATCTGCTTGCCGGGATGTTTCATGAAGCGATATCCCTGCTTGCCCAGCGCGTCCTGGTCGATAGCGATGACTTCGGGATTATCGAGGACGTCGCGCGTCTGCTCCGGCATCTTGCGCACGTCGTTGCCGGCCATCAACGGCGCGGCCAGCATGGCCCACAGGCTGAAGTGAGCGCGCGATTCGGCTGCGCTCAGGCCCGGGTTGCCCACCTCCAGCATATCGGGATCGTTCCAGTGGCCGGGGCCCGCGTATTGCTCCAGGCCGACCTGCAACTCCAGAATGAACTTCCAGCCGAGCGAGTAGGCGCCCTGGCAATCGTAGCAATCCATGATGTCGCCGGTGGTGCGCCACAAATGGCCGACGTCTTTGGCCCAGGTCCATGGCTTGGTGTCACCCCATTCGCAAAGGCTAAATACGATGGGCCGGCCGGCGGCGTGGATCGCGTCGCGCATCGTCTTATAGGTCTCCTCGGAGTTCGCCGTGCCGTGATTGCACCAGTCATACTTCAGATAGTCGACACCCCAGGAAGCGTACGCGCGTGCGTCCTGAAACTCGTGGCCGCGCCCGCCGGGCAGGCCGGCGCAGGTCTTGGTCCCGGCGCAGTTGTGAATGCCGAACAGAAAGCCGTGCGCGTGCAGGTAGTCGCCGACGGCTTTCATGCCGTGCGGGAAACGCGCGGGGTCGGGGACCAGGTTGCCTTGCGCGTCGCGCTCCTGGGCCTCCCAGCCGTCGTCGACCACGATGTACCGGTAGCCCGCCTTCTGCATCCCGCTGGCAGCGATCGCGTCAGCCATCTCCTGGATCAGGCTCTCGCTGATGTTGCCCTGGAACGTATTCCAACTGTTCCATCCCATCGGCGGCGTGGCAGCCAGCCCTTCGAATTTCTGCGCGAATAGCGGCGCGGCGAAACCAATCAGCAGAAGTGCAAACGCATATTTAGCTTTCATAGTGTTTCCGATGGCCTCCAGAATAGCAGGCAGCGAAAAGAAACCGGTCAAACGGAGCCGCGACCAAAGGGAGCGGTCTGGCCGCATGCTGTCGACGAACTGGTCAAT
>Ga0181529_10001986_pt1 | contig 25247 bp, 22 predicted proteins | sample PEATcosm2014_Bin_36_FD_119763 | JGI IMG/M metagenome (GOLD analysis project Ga0181529, IMG submission 119763) | Peatland microbial communities from MTU Mesocosm Facility, Houghton, MI, USA - PEATcosm2014_Bin10_30_metaG | ecosystem: Environmental > Terrestrial > Soil > Wetlands > Peat | place... | reverse complement strand
TTTGCCTCGCGGTTACACCTTGCGGTTCGGCTACGGTTGCCGTCATCGGCCCCGGTTGGCTCCTTTCATCCAACTAGATTCTGCCCATGCTGGGCACACCCTGCGGCCGATTGTCAATCGGCCCGGTCGGCATTGGCATACCGCTCAGCAGGCCGAGTACCACTCGGCCGCAGGATACCATCCTGCCCCACAACTACTCATACCGCAGGACGCGCGATGGGTCGTAGCCGGCGGCGCGGCGCGCGGGGATGTAGCCGGCGAGCAGTGCGACGGCGGCCAGCAGGGCGGTCGCCGAGACGATGGACACGGCGTCCATGGGGTCGATTCCGTAGAGTTGGGTCTGGACCAACTTGCTCAGGTACCAGGCCAGGGGCAATCCGGCGGCGATTCCGGCGCCGAGCACCATCAGCACTTCGCGCATCACCAGCCAGACCACGTTGCCGGCCAGCGCGCCCAACGCCATGCGGATGCCGATTTCACGCGCCCGCCGCGCCACCATGTAGGCCATCACGCCGTACAGTCCGATAATCGCCAGCACCGTGGCCAGCGCGCCGAAAACCCCCGATAGCGTGGCAATCATCCGCTCCGTGATCAGCGATTCGTCGAGTTGGCGGTCCACGGTTTTCATGCCGGCCAGGGGCAGGTTGGCTTCCAACTCGCGTACCGCGCCGCGGATCGCCGCGAAGGCACGCTCGGGATCGCGCTCGGTGCGCACGTAGACGTTCTGCGAGAAAATGCCCCGGCGTTGCGCCGAGCAAAGGTACACCAGCCGGGGGATCTCATCGCGCAGCCCTTCATACCGAGTGTCGTTCACCACGCCCACGATCTCGGTATCGGTGGGAGTCCCCGGGTCGCTGCCCAGGCCGATGCGGTGTCCCACGGCCACGCCGTCGCCGAAATACTTTTTGGCGAAGCTGGCGTTGACGATGGCCACCTTGGGCGCGGCGAAATCGTCCTTCGCGGCGAACCCGCGGCCGGCCAGTACGTGGATTCCCATGGCGTCGAAGTATCCGGGGCTGACGGCGTTGAAGTGCGGGTCTATGTCCTCGCCCGTCTTGGCCTGATAGCCTTCGATGGTGATGCTGTTGTCCCACTCGTTGCCGGTGAGCACGGACATGTTCGCAAGCCCCGCGCCGCTCACCCCGGGAATCCGCCGCAGGCGCTCCTCCAGCCGCTGGTACAAAGCGCGGGAACGCGCGGCGTCGTAGCCCACCGAACCGGGAGCGATGGAGAACTGGACCAGGTTGGAGGTGCGGAACCCCGGGTTCAACAGGCGCAAGTTGGCCAAGCTCCGCAGGAACAGACCGGCGCCGATCAGCAGCAGCAGCGACAGCGTCACTTGCGCCACTACCAGCGTCTTGCGGAAGCCGGCCTGCGCGCGCCCGCCCATCACGTTGCCGGCCTGGTCCTTGAGCGTGGCCGCAATGTGAGGCCGCGTGGATTGCAGCGCCGGCGCCAGCCCGAAGAGAATTCCCGTGGCCAGGGCCAGCAGAAACGTGAAGGCCAACATGCGCCAGTCGGGCGTGCTGCGGAGGGCGTAGCCGCTGATGGTAGTCGGAAGAAACGCCAGCAGGCCCTTCACCATGGCGACGGCCAGAACGATGCCGGCCACGCCGCCCACGGCCGCCAGCAGCACGCTCTCGGTGAGCAATTGCTGGATGATTCGGGCGCGGCTGGAGCCCATCGCCAGGCGGATGGCGATCTCTTTCTGGCGAGCCGCCGCCCTGGCGGTCAGCAGACTCGCCAGGTTGGCGCAGGCGATCAACAGCACGAGGCCGACCACGCCCATCAGTACCCAGAGGGGCTTTTCATACCGGCGACGCAGGTTGGTGTTGCCCTGCCCGCCGGGCATGACGTCCAGCCACATGTGCAGAAACTGCCGCTTGTCGTAGGCCGTGGCGTTGCGGAACGGGGGTTGGAGCACTTCATCGTCGATGATCTGGTGGAACAGCGGTTGCAGACCGGCCTTGGCTGTCTCCAGGGTCATTCCCGGTTTGAGGCGGCCGTAGACGTTCACCCAGCGATGCCTCCGATTGAACATGTCGCTGAATCCGGGGCGCACCGATGGCGTCATGGCCAGGGGCAGGAAAATCTGCGCGGGGAGTCCCGGCTCAATGCCGTCGAATCCCGGCTGGGCCACGCCGACAATCGTCAGTGGGAAGTTGTTCACGCGGAGGGTCCGGCCCACCACGCCCGGGTCGCCGGCGAAGCGGGTCTGCCAATAGGCATAGCTCAGCACGGCGTAGGGATGCTGGCCGGCGTAAAGGTCGTCGCTCGATGTGAACAGGCGGCCGTGCGCGGCGCGAACTCCCAGCAGCGGAAAATAGTTGCCCGACACCAGCTCGCCGGCTGCCACGGAAGTGTCGGCTCCGATGCCCAGGGTGAACGGCATGGCGTAGCGGCACATCATCCCGCTGAAGACCCGGTTGCGGTCGCGGATGTCCCGATACATCGGGTAAGCCAGCGCATTGCGGCCGTTATTGCCGCCGTAATGGCGTCCGCGGCCGGCCAGCAGCACAATCTGCTGCGGATCGCGGACCGGCAACAGGCGGAGAATCAACTGGTCCACCAGCGTGAAGATGGCGGTATTGGCGCCGATCCCCAGAGCCAGCGACAAGATCGCCACCACCGTGAATACCGGCGACTTCCGAAAACTGCGAACCGCGAACACGACATCCGGTACAAGGCTGGCCATGCACCGTGATACTCCGCGACCGGAAAAAAGTTACGAAAAAACCGGAACGCCGAAAAACCGCTACCATGCCTTTCGCATTTCCCGGCACACCCAAACCCGGCATCGACCAGCTTCTTATCCAGTCCGCGGTGCAACCGGAGTTGCGGCGCCGGCTGGCCGATTCTCCCGACGCGGTGTTCGGCGAACGGCGGATCACGGGGATGTGAGGGCGGTTCCCGGGGCTTCGGGTCCGGAACCCCTCTGCGGAATTCGGTGGTACCTTCGAAAGAACCATCTGAGAGGGACCATGGCTAAGAAATCCGCTGCCGCCGCGCCCGGTTCCGAATTGCCGGCGCGGCGCGATACTTTCCCGGTGGTGGGCGTGGGGGCGTCCGCGGGCGGCCTGGAAGCGTTCACCGCGATGCTCAAAGCGCTGCCGGCCGACCCCGGAATCGCGCTGGTACTGGTTCAGCACCTGGACCCCACCCACCAGAGCATCCTGCCGAAACTGCTCTCGAAGACCACCGCCATGCCGGTCCACGAAGTTGCCGACGGCATGGCGGCCCAGCCCAACCACGTGTACGTGATCCCCGCCAACCAGCGCATGACCATCTCCAAAGGGGTGCTGAGGCTCACGTTCCGGGACGCGGGCGCCGGCAGAAATCTCCCTATCGACGACTTCTTTTGCGCACTGGCGGAAGATTTGAAAAGCCGGACCATCGGGATTGTTCTCTCCGGGCTGGCTTCGGATGGAACTCAGGGCCTGGAAGCGATCAAAGCGGCAGGGGGCATCACTTTCGCGCAGGACGAAAAATCGGCGCGGTATTCGGGAATGCCCGCCAGCGCCGTGGCGGCAGGCTGCGTCGATTTCGTCATGCCGCCGGAAAAGATCGCCGCGGAGTTGGTCCGCATGAGCCGCCACCCGCTTGTGGGGACCTCTCGCAAGCCGGGCGATCCGCCTCTCGAATCCGCCGATGGCGACGGTGGCACTCGCCGGATCTGCGCCGTGCTGCGGGCGGCCACCGGGGTGGACGTCGGGTTGTATAAGCCGGCCACCATCGAGCGCCGCGTCGCCCGGCGGCTGCTGCTGAAGAAGGTGGACGGCGTGGACGACTACATCCGCCTTCTGCAACGGGACCACGCCGAACTGGATGCCTTATGGGAAGACATTCTCATTCACGTCACCGGCTTCTTTCGCGACCCGGAGGCGCTGCAGGCTTTGCGGCGCAGGGTAGTCGCCGATATGCTGGCGAATCGATCGCCCGGCGAGGCGCTTCGCGTGTGGGTGCCGGGATGCTCCAGCGGCGAGGAGGCTTACTCCATCGCCATGATCCTGCTGGAGGAGGCGGGCAAGAAGGCCGAACCGCCCCGAATCCAGGTTTTCGGCACCGATATCAGTGACAGGTCGGTGGAGCGGGCCCGTGCCGGAGTCTACCCCGAATCGGCCTTGACCCACGTTTCGGCGGCGCGGCGCTCGCGCTTCTTCGTCAAGGGCGATGGCAGCTACCAGATCTCGAAGGCGGTCCGGGAGATGTGCGTGTTCGCGCGGCACGACCTGACGAAAGATCCGCCGTTCTCCAGGCTGGACCTGGTCAGTTGCCGGAACGTGCTGATCTACATGGGGCCTATCCTGCAAACGAGGGTCCTGGCGGCTTTTCACTATGCGCTCAAACGCTCCGGCCATCTCTTTCTCGGCAAGTCCGAATCGCTCGGCGGGCATACCAACCTGTTCTCCCCTGTAGACCGCAAGCACAAGATTTACTCCCGTAAGCCGGTTGCGGTTTCCACGCAACCTCCCGCCTCCGTGGCCCAATACTCCGACGCAGCCGAGGCTCCAGCGGTCCGCGCCACTCCCGCGCGCATGACCGACCTGCGGCATGAAGCCGAGCGAGTCCTGCTGGAACAATATGTTCCCGCCGCGCTGGTTGTCGATTCCGACCTCTATATCGTTCACTTCCATGGGGACACCAGCCCCTATCTGGCGCCGGCGGCCGGAGAAGCGAGTTTTCACTTACTGCGAATGGTGCGGCCGGAACTGGTGGTGGATCTCCGTATGGCGATCAACCAGGCGAAAAAGGATGGAGTTGCGGTCCGCAAAGAAGGGATTCGCTTCAAACACGATGGCGCCGCGCGGACGGTGGATCTGGCGGTGACCCCCGTGCCGGGACGGCATCCCAGGGAATCCCACTTGCTGGTGGTCTTTCAGGCTGGCCCGGCGCCGGTGGAAGCCGCGCCGCCCGAAGGGACCCGTTCGGAGTTGAGAGGCCGGGCCGCCGCGGAAATCGCCCGTTTGGAACGGGAACTTGCCGCTACTCGCGAGCAGGTTCGGGCGCTGGTGGAGGACCACGAGGCCGCCCGAGAAGAGATGATGGCGGTCAACGAAGAAACGCAATCGAGCAGCGAGGAACTGCAGAGCGCCAACGAGGAACTGGAGACCGCCAAGGAAGAACTGCAGTCCTCGAACGAAGAGCTGACCACGCTCAACGACGAGTTGCACAATCGCAACATCGAGCTGGGCCTGTTGACCAACGATCTCAGCAGCCTGCTTGTGGGCGTCGATATCCCCATCGTCATTCTGGATGCCGAGCGCCGAATCCGGCGCTTCACACCGCCGGCGGAGCAGGTATTCCGGTTGATCGCAACGGATGTGGGGCGGCCGTTCCGGGACGTCGCGTCGCGCCTGGATGTGGCCGATTGGGATGAACTGATCTCCGAGGTGACCGGCCGGCAGCAGGTTGTGGAACGCGAGACGCGCGACCTGCAGGGTCACTGGTACAACCTGCGGGCGCGGCCGTACAATGCCGGGGAGCGGAAGACCGGCGGCGTGCTGATGGCCCTGCTGGATATCGACCTGGTCAAGCGCAGCCTGGATGAGGCTCGCGAAGCCCGCGATTTCGCGGAGGCGATTGTGGAAACGGTTCGAGAGCCCCTGCTGATACTCAATGCCGAGTTCCAGGTTTTGAGGGCTAACACGAGTTTCTATGAAACCTTTCTGGTTACGCACGCGGAAACCGAGGGCCGCTCCTTTTTCGAATTGGGAAACGGTCAGTGGGACATCCCGCGGCTGCGCCTGTTGATCGGCGACATCTTACTCCGCGGCAGCCGCTTCGACAATTTTGAAGTGGCCCACGAATTCCCCTCGCTCGGTTACAGGAACGTGGCGCTCAACGCCCGGCATTTCTACCGGGCATCGAAGGACGCCAAGACCATCGTGCTGGCCATCGAGGACATCACCGAACGCGTCAGCGCGGAGGAACGTCTTCGAATCCGGGAAATCACCAGTCCGGACTCGGCGTCCCAAACCATTCTTTCGGTAGACTCCACCGGCAGAATCGTCATGGCCAATCGCGTGGCGGAGACGATGTTCGGCTACGGCAGGGACGAGTTATTGGAACTGCCGCTCGAGACCCTGGTGCCGGAGCGCTTTCGCGAGGCGCACCTGGCGCATCGTGCGGCGTACTTCGCGGCGCCCAAATTCCGGCCCATGGGGCACGGTATGGAATTGACCGGCAGGCGCAAGGACGGCACGGAGTTCCCGGTGAGTATCGGTCTGAGCCATATGCACACGAAGGCCGGGACTCTGGCCGTGGCCTTCATCACCGAACTCACCGGACAGCGGCAAATCGAGGAGGCGCTGCGCGAGAGCGAGGAGCGGTTCTCTTTGTTCATGAAGTACCTGCCGGCCGCGGCCTTCATGAAGGACCTGGAGGGCCGGTACGTTTACGTCAACCCCGGCTTCGGCAAGCTTTCTTCGCAACCTCCTTCGCGCTGCATCGGCGCTTCCGACCTGGATTTCTGGCCCGACTCCTCGGAGGGCTTGCGCGCCCTGGACCGGCGCGTGATTCAGACCCGGAGCGCCATTACGGCGGAGGACTCGCGCATCGCCGCCGGGGAACTGCGGCACTTCCAAACCGTGGGGTTTCCAATTCCCAATCAGACCGGCGAACCGGTTCTGGTGGCGGGAATTGCCGTCGAAATCACGGAGAGGATACGGGCGGAACGGGATCGACAGGCGCTGCTGGCAAGGCTGGCGACCGCCCAGGAAGAGGAACGCCGGCGGATTTCGCGGGAACTGCATGACGACCTCACGCAGCGGCTGGCCGCTCTGGCGATGGACCTTGGCAGCCTGGCGGCCGAACGCCCCACCTCCGCCGCTAAGCTCAAAAAGAGCCTCCGCGCGCTGCAGCGCCGCGTGGTGCATGCGGCCGAAGCCACGCGTCACATCGCGCACGAACTGCACCCATCCGAACTCGACGACCTGGGCCTGGTAGCGGCACTCAGATCCTACAGTGAAGAGTTTGGCCGGCGCGAGGGCGTCGAAATCGGCTTTGCCAGCCACAATGTGCCCAAGGAGTTGAAACGGGAAATCGCTTCCTGTCTGTACAAAGTCACCCAGGAAAGTCTGCGCAATGTGGCGAAACACGCCGCCGCCAAACTGGTTTCCGTCACGCTGGACGGGGCAGCCGGCCGGATCCGCCTGCACGTGAAGGATTCCGGCGTGGGCTTTCGGGCCTCGTCGGCGGAAAGCAAGGTGGGACTCGGCATTCTCAGCATGAAGGAGCGGGTGGGATTGCTGCACGGAAGCTTTGCCATCTCATCGCAGCCGGGACGCGGCACCGAAGTGACCGTGGAACTCCCGCTGGAGGCACACTGATCATGCGGCCCCGCATCCTGCTGGCCGACGACCATTCCATCATTCTGGCGGGGATACGCAGCTTGTTGGAAGGTCATTACGACGTGGTGGGACAGGTGAGCGACGGCCGGTCGCTGGTAGATGCGGCGCTGAGCCTGAGACCGGACCTCACGATCCTCGATGTCGGCATGCCCTTGCTCAACGGCATCGACGCGGCCAGGCAGATCAAGAAGGAGTGGCCGCGGGCGAAGCTCCTGTTCCTCAGCATGCATTCCAGCAAGGTATATGTCCGGGAAGCCATCGAGGCGGGCGGGTTGGGATACGTCCTCAAGTCGTCCGCCGCGGAAGAGCTGCGGACCGCTATCCAGAGGGTTCTCAGGGGACATACTTATCTGGCGAAGTCGTTCGATAGCGAGGTTCTGGAGACAGTGCAATCGTCCCTGCGGAAGCCAGGCAGGTCGTCGGTTCAACTGACCGGCCGCCAGAGGGAAGTGCTTCAACTGATTGCCGAGGGCCGCGTGAACAAGGAAATCGCCGCGATTCTCAAGGTCTCGGTGAAGACGGTGGAGTTTCATCGCGGCCGGATTATGGGCAAACTCGGCGTGCATTCCGTGGCCGGGTTGATCCGGTGGGCGGTTCAAGCCGGCCTGACCGGCGAATAGGCGCAATCGACGGTTCCGATCGTCCTCTCGAAGTAACGCGTACAAACACTCGGTCCACTAGGTGGCAACCTAGTAGACCCAGTGTCGCGATAAATACGAAAATGAGATCGAGGAACGATATCCGTACTGCCAGGGGATGGTTCGCAGACAAACGGATTCGATTCCACGCGAGAGTTACAGGAGCCCGCCTTTCGGGTGAGCCCGTTTGGTGCGGATCCAACCACCGCTCGGAGTTTGCGGCGTGCCTCCAGCGCGCCGAGAGGCCTCGCAATGTCGAAGAGGAAGAGTCATCTGGACGCCGAGCTCATGGTGGCGCTTCGCCTCGAGCTGGAACAGGTGGAACGAGCGATCCGCACTCTCGAGCGGATGGATCCTCGAAGCCGTCGGCTGCGGGTGATGCCGCGGAAGAAGCTGTCATCGGTCGCACGCCCGGGGGCGGACTGATTCCGCTCGTGGCGCGCACTGCCGCGGCGGGTTCACGCAGCGCGCTCGGGCTGGCGCCTTTCGATGGCTTCGAGCAACCCCGTGTTGAATGCCAGCCAAAGCGGCAAGCGGCTGAGGCTACGGTGGCTGAGCGTAGGTACTATGCGGCGCTCGGCCCAGCCGCCGGTCTTAACCGGGAATCGCACCCATCCGGTTCCGGGAATGCGCACATACCAATGCTCCAAATCCGAGGCGTTGCGATATAGCTCTACCATTGGGCCGGCCTTCCAACCAGGCGGCCCGGCGGCCGCCGTTGCCAGTTACAGAAGGGGGCATGGAACCACGCACGCCCGATTCCCCGCGGCTATGCGGACGCCGCGTGGGTGCTTACGATTTGCCAGGACGTCTGGACAATGGCGGCGTGGATGACACCGTTTCTCATCACCAACTGCCTCCCACACTTACATTCAAACGAGGCCTTCTGCGAATTGGTCCACTTGGTCCCGCATTCGCACATATAGACCATTACCGGCCGGTCTGAACCGGTAGCGGATAGTTTGTGAGAGGAAACCGACTGCAAAGGTCGCGACATGGCTGATTTCTCCTTCGGGAAGCGCTATTGAGATCGTTACGCTGCGGAACAAGAGCCGGAAGCGTCCTGGGAGTTCACTTCACGGATAAGATAGCGTGTCGCTTCTAATAGTCATCTCTCTTGATGGGCGCGTCTACTAGGTCCGCGCCTAGGCCTTCGACGGTGTTATTCGGTGCTTCCCAGGAGCGAACGCCACCCTGAGCGCCGCGCAGGGCCCAATCCACAGATGGGTTGCGGGGCCGCCTGTTCGAACAGGCACCCATATTCGCGCTGTCAAGTTGAAATTCGGGGGACTTTGCCTTACGCGGCCTTACGCGCCCACTAGCGCGTGCAGCGCCCAGAAGGAACACCAGGCGATGGTCGCCGCCATGGGGATGGTCAGAACCCACGCCCACAGGATGTTGGCGGCGATTCCCCAGCGGACGGCCTTCATCCGGTGGATGCTGCCGACTCCCGCGATGGCGCCGGCGATGGCGTGGGTGGTGGATACCGGCAGGCCCAGGCGCGTCGCGATCAATACGGCTATCGCCGCGCCCGTTTCGGCGCAGAAGCCGCTGCGCGGGCGCAGGCGCGTCAGCCGTCCACCCATGGTGTGTACGATGCGCCATCCGCCGGAAAGCGTCCCTAGCGCGATAGCGGCGTGCGCCGCCATAATTACCCAGATATGGACATCGAAGTTCTTCTGGTATCCCGACGCCACCAGCACCCCTGTGATCAAGCCCATGGTCTTCTGCGCGTCGTTGGAGCCGTGCGACAGGCTGAAAACGGCGGCCGAGATCAACTGCAGCTTGCGGAAATATTGGTCCATCTTCGCCGGGCTGGAATGGCGGAAGAGCCAATACACCAGCACCATCATGGTGTAGGCGGAAACCAGCCCGATCACCGGAGCGGCGAAGATGAACAGGATGGTGAGCGGCCATTGCCCCACGATCAGGCCCTCGAAGGTGTGGCTGGCTCCGCGCACCAGGAACGCTCGCGCCATCGCCGCTCCCGCATACCCGCCGATCAGAGCGTGCGACGAACTGGTGGGCAGCCCGAGCCACCACGTGATGAGATCCCAAAGGATGGCGCCCGCCAGGCCGGCCATAATCACATAGGGCGTCACCAACTCCAGGTTGACGAATCCCTTGCCTACGGTTTTAGCCACCGCCGTGCCGAAGAGAAAGGCGGCCACGAAGTTGAAAAATGCGGCCCAGATTACCGCCTGCAGCGGCGTTAGCACCCGCGTGGCCACAATGGTGGCGATGGAATTGGCGGCATCGTGAAAGCCGTTGATGTAATCGAACACCAGCGCGATGCCGATGATCAGGACGGCAAGTTGGGCGACCGTCATGTCTTAGCTGTTCTTGACTACCACGTTCTGCAGTACGTCGGCGACGTCCTCGCAGCTATCGATGGTGTCCTCGAAGAATTCGTAAACTTCTTTGAGCTTGATCAGCGTGATCGGATCTTTCTCCTTGTCGAAGAGCTCCACCACCGCCGCGCGCCCGATGCGGTCGGCTTCGTTTTCCAGGCGGTTGATCTCGATGCAGTGCTCCAGAATGGTGCCCTTCTTGTCCAAGGCCGAGAAGGCATGGGTGAAGGCGCGCGCACAGGCTTCCACCAACTCCGCCAGCGTGATCATGTTCTGCGGAATGGGGTCGATATGGTAGGAAACCAGGCGGTGAGCCGTGTCCTCCATGCCGTCCAGCACGTTATCGAGCGCCGCCGATATGTTGTGGATGTCTTCCGGGTCGATAGGGGTGATGAAGGTCTGGTTCAGGCGCGTGAAGATCTCGTGGATCAGCTCGTCTCCGCGGCGTTCCAGCAAGGCGATTTCGGTGGCCGAACTGGCCATCCGCGCGCTTCCCGACCGCAGACCGTCCAGCAGCAGACGGGCGGCTTCCGAGATCACCTCCACCTGCTTCAGAAACAGATGGTAGAATTTCTCCTCGCGTGGCAGCAATCTCATAAGGATTTATCGATGAAGCCTCATCCTAATCGCATTGCTACAGTTGAGTCAATTTGCGGTTACAGATCGGTGACGATCGGCAGGAGCTCTTCGCGCGTGGCGGAACCGTCTTCAGCGAAGAAACGCGGGTCCAGCAGGCGGCCGGTATCGATGTTGCCCATGGCCGAGAGGATGTTCTCCTTCAGGTGCGGATGCTCGCGCTCGATCGAGGCGAACATGTCGCGCAGCATGCGGCGGACCGTACCGGTCTTCTGCGAGCAGCCGCACGGCACCAGCGGAACGCCCAGCGATCGGGCGTAGGCGCCGGTGACCTCCTCGGTGACGAACACCAGCGGCCGGATCAGGCGGTAGCTGCCGTTGCGCGAGGTGGTGACCGGAGGGAGCGCGCTCAGCTTGCCGGTGAACATGGTATTGCGCAGCAGGGATTCGCAGAAATCGTCGGCGGTGTGGCCGAAAGCGATCACGTTGGCGCCCAGGCCATCGGCCACCTCATACACCGCGCGGCGGCGGTAGCGGCTGCAAAGGTCGCAGCCGTGATCGGGCTGCTCCTTCAGCAGACGCAGCGACGGGTTGTCGCGGAAGTAAGTCCAGGCGACGCCGTGGGCCTTCAGGTATTCGGCCAGCGGCTCGATGGGCCGCAGGAACTTGCCCTGTTCCACGGTAAAGGCGCAGACGCTGAACTCGACCGGCGCGCGCTTGGCGAGCAGCAGCAGGGCTTCGAGCAGGGTGGCGGAATCCTTGCCGCCCGAAAGCGCCACGGCCACGCGGTCGCCGTCGCGGATCATCTTGAAGCGATGGATGGCCTCGCCGACCTTGCGCAGGAGTGTCTTTTCCAGGTCCACTAGTTCGATTATAGTGGCTGCGGGTGGGGGGACGCCGCGCGCGGGACGCTCGGGCCGTGTATCATCGGCATTCCCACCGCTCGGGCCGCTCCGTAAACCGGTAAACCAGTTGACACGGCACCGCGGAATGTCCGATGATCTAACTGTCGGTAGCCGACATGTCGAAACAACAATCAGAGGTGCCTTACGGAACGCTGGATCTTCTGATATTGAAGACCCTCGAAGCGATGGGGACGATGCACGGCTATGCCATCGCCCGGCGCATCGAGCAGGTTTCCGGCGATTCCCTGCAGTTGAGCCAGGGCTCCGTTTATCCCGCCCTGGTCCGCCTTCAGCAAGAGGGCTGGATCGACACAGAGTGGGGAATTTCGGAGACCAGCCGAAAGGTCAAGTTCTATTCGCTGACCCGGACCGGCCGGAAGCAACTGCGGGTCGAGGTGGCCAACTGGGAAAAGGCCACGGCCTTGGTGGCCCGATTCCTGGAGGCATCGTCATGACCGTCCGCCGCCTGGTGGAGGGAACGCTGGCCTTGATGCGCAAGCGGCGTCTCGACCGGGAATTGGAGGACGAGATCCTGGCCCACCTGGAGTTGGCGGAACGGGACGCCATGGCGCGCGGCCTATCTCCCGACGAAGCGCGCCTGGCGGCTCGCCGCAGTTTCGGAGGAATCGAACAAGTGAAGGAAGAACATCGCGATCGCCGCGGTTTCCGGTGGATCGAAACGCTGCTGCGGGACCTTCGATACGGACTGGGGTCGCTGCTGCGCGCACCCGGCTTCACCGCCGTTGTGGTGGGCGTGCTGGCGCTCGGTATTGGCGCCAACGTGGCCATGTTCGGCGTGGTGGACGGCGTGCTCCTCAAGCCCCTTCCTTTTCCGGAACCGGACCGCATGGTTGGCGTGTGGGAGGCTCCGCGGCCCGGAGTGTCGAATGCCACCAGCGTCCCGGATTTTCTGGACTGGAAGCGGCTGGCCACGGTTTTCGAAGCGCTGTCGGCGGAGCAAACGGTCTCGGCGGCGATCGACAGTGGAGGCGAACCGGTCCGCTTGTCCGGTAAGGCAGTCACCGCCGATTACTTCCGGGTGTTTGCCACCGGCGCCCGGCTGGGCCGCACTTTCACGGCGGAAGAGGACCGGCCGGGGGCTGCCGGCGTGGTTGTACTGAGTCACGCCGCCTGGCAAAATTACTTCGGCGCCGACCCGGATATCCTGCATCGTCGGATACTGTTGGACGGCGAACCGCACAGGGTCATCGGCGTGCTCCAGAGGGGCGCCTTCGATCGGGACCAGACGCAGTTCTGGAAGCCGCTGGTGTTTACTCCCGCCCAACAAGTTCGCGAGATCCACTGGCTCGCGGTGTACGGACGTCTTCGCGGCGGCGCAACCTTAAACCAGGCCGTCGAACGCATGCAAGCCATCCACGCCGCCCTGCTGGAGTTGCACCCCATCGACAATCGTGAAGGGACCATCGTAGTGGAACCGCTCGCCCGTTTGCTGGTCGGCGCGAACCTTCAACGGTCGGTCTCGGTGGCATTCGGCGCGGTCGCCCTGGTGCTGCTGATCGCTTGCGCGAACGTCGCCAGCCTGCTGCTTGCCCGGGGCGCCACACGGCGGAAGGAACTGGCGGTTCGGGCCGCTCTCGGCGCCGGCCGCGGCCGCCTGATCTCGCAGTTGCTTGCGGAGAGCATTGTTCTTTGCCTTATGGGAGGGGCCGCGGGTGTCGCCGTGGCCCGTCTTTTGATCCGCGCGGCGGCGCCGATACTGTCGCAGGCGCTCCCTTTCACCGCCGATGTCCGTATCGACCTCCGCGTGCTGGGATTTGCCGCCGCCGTCTCTCTGGGAGTGGCCCTGCTTGCCGGTGCGCTTCCCGCCCTGCAAACTCCCTTCGGCAACCTGTCGGAGTCCTTGAATCGGGCGGCCCGCGGCTCCTCCGGCGCACACGTGCGGGCGCGGCGCGCCATCGTCGTCGGGGAAGTCGCGCTCTCGCTGGTGCTGGTCTGCGGCGCCGTCCTCCTTTTCAGGAGCTTGTTGAAGCTTCAGCGGCTCGACACCGGCGTCCGCCTCGAAAACGTGATCACCATGTCGGTCGATCTCCCGGTCGGCGCCTATCCGACGCCCCAGAAAGCCGCACTTTTCTACCAGACGGCCGCCCAGCGGCTGCGAGCCGTGCCGGGAGTCGCGCAGGCGGCGCTGTCCACGCACTTGCCGCTCCAGTGGATTGGCAATGGCGAGGGGCTGAAAGCGCCGGGGACCGACAAATTCGTGTACGTCCGGTTCAAGCGGGTGGATCCCGGCTACTTCGCCACGTTCGGAATTCCCGTGCTGAGGGGCCGCGGCATCGCCGATCGGGACCGCGATGGCGCTCCCCGCGCGATCGTCATCAACCAGGCCCTGGCCGTGCGCCTGGCGGACGTTGCCGGCATGAAAGATCCGGTCGGCAAGACGGTTCGCCTGACCTGCCCAGGTTACCTGGAGAAACGGGTATTCATGCCGGAGGTCGAGATCGTCGGCGTGATCCGCAGTGAGCGCGTGGCATCGCCCGGCTCTCCCGACCCGGCCGTGGCGTACGTGCCTTTGGCGCAAGTGCCCGCCCTGGGCGTGAGACTGATTGTCCGCACGCGGGCCGAGACGGCCGCCGTCATGCCCGCCATCCGCAAAGCCATGCGCGAAATCGACTCCAACCTGCCGCTCGGAGACGTTGCCACCATGCAGCAGGTCCGGGAGCGCACACTGTCCGGCTCGAGCCATCCGGCCTGGCTCATCGGCGCCTTCGCCGGTGTCGCCGTCCTGCTCACCGCCATCGGCCTTTACGGAGTGCTCTCCCACGCCGTAACGCAACAGCGCCGGGAGATCGGCATCCGCATGGCACTGGGCGCACGATCGTTCGACGTGCTCTCACACGTCTTGTGGAACGCAATGAGCATGGTCGCGGCCGGGCTGGTACTCGGAATGCTCGGCGCTTTTGCGCTGACAAGAGTCATGAAAAGCCTGTTATTCGAAGTGTCCCCGCTCGATCCGGTTGCGCTCATCGTCGCCTGCATCTCAATAGCGCTGATCGGTCTGGTCGCGGGATTTCTTCCGGCCAACCGCGCGGTTCACATCGACCCTGTCACGACCCTTCGCGACGAAGGCTGATTTCGTGCGGCCTGGTTGGCCGCAGTCGTGGCCCCCACGCGAGAAGCCGGCCACGAATCCCGCGACGGCGGTCTACCCTGTGCCGCCGGCGAGCGTCAGGCGAATATCGAGCGCCGGCCCTTCGGCTCCGGAATCGGATCGCCGAACTCCTTGGCGGTGTCGATCCACAGGCGGATTGCCTCCTGCGCGTTGCCGAGCGCATCCTCAAGCGTGGCGCCATGCGCCGTACACCCGGGGAGTTCCGGCACTTCCGCGAGGAACGCGCCGTCCTCGTCGCTCCAGTAGATAATGACTTCGCACTTGATCATGGCCTCTCGTCAAAACGTATGGCCGCGCCGGCGCTGCCGCTGAGAAGCAGGCGCAGTATCTTCTCAGCTCCCATAACGACGCTCTACGCCTAGGCCGATCTTCTCACAGGAAGCTCGATGTTGGGGCGCACGGACTCAACACCAACCGCCGGCCGGCAGCCCCACATCGATTCGCCGATTCCCGGCGCTTGCCGGCGATTTCGCCGGTTCGCGTCGAGTGCCGGTCAGTGGCGCTAAAGACGGCCCGCAGGGTGGACTCCCCCTCGCACGTGCCGGACCCGGCGGGTTCCCCCGACTCATCGGGACAACTGGCGGCGCCGGATCCATGGCGCCCCGCGGGTGCACGGTCTGCCGGGTCGAGATCCAGCGCTTTCACCGCCCCTGTTTTGCCGGCCCTCTTGAGATCCACGATAAAGTGGTGTTAAACTCCAATTAGAGCAAAACAGGCTCTTATGAGAAGAAGAGAACGAACCTACCGGTTCAGGAGACCTCCAAAAATGAAACGTTTCGTATTGGCATTTGTCATTCTTGCGCTCGCCGTGGCCACAGCAGGCACGGGCCCGAGTGTGCATTCATATACAGTCACGTTGTCGCAAGCCACCGACGTCAACGGCACGAAATTGGCCGCTGGCGATTACCGTCTCACGGTCACCAACGACAAAGCGACCCTGGCGAAGGGAAAAGTTAACGTGGACCTGCAGGTCAAAGTGGAAACCGCCGACAAGAAGTTCGACGACACCGCCGTCCGCTATGCGGCTGGCAAGTTGTCCGAAATTCGTCTCGGTGGAACCAAGACCCGCATCGTTGTAGTCACGCCGTAACTCCGTCCTCTACCGCGGCCCCGCAAACTTGGGGCCGCGGCAGTAACAAGTCTGCGACGTCCCCAGGAACGAGTAACTCCTCAATGAGTGGACGGATCGGCCGCCGGTAATGAGCGGATGCCTCCGGATTGCGCATCGCGAACGAAACTGAGTCGCAGGAACGACCGGGGCTGGTAGTCGATTCGCAGAGGCACAGGATTGGCGGCTTCGCACCACAGCCGGAAAATCGCCGGCGGATCCTCTTTCCGTTTGTGGACCGCGCCCGTGAGCTTGATAACCGGGCCGTCCGCCCCCAGTTCCCGGATCATGTGCGGATCGGCCGTCTTCTCGGTATCCAACCCCATTTGCCGGTCGCCATATACGAAGGTCTGCCGCAGCCGGGGTTCGCGGGATTCGATGGCGTGCCGCACGCAGTACAGAAACGTAGGCATGGTGGCGCCCGCGGGGCCTTCCGCATTGCCGGAGACTCGCTTGGAAGCGGATCCCAACTGGCGGCGGGCCGTGCCCAGCAGGTCCCGCCAATCCCTCTCGCCGCTGCCCCGCGGATACCCGAAGATGGCCGACGCGCTCTCTCTAACTCCGGGAAGCGATCTTCCCTGAATCGCCGTAAAACTCAAATCGCTCTTGCCTGGACCGAGCGCGCGCCGAGCCTGCTCGGCAGTCTCTTCGGTGGAGCTGGTCATCAATCCGATATAGTCGGCCGAGACCACCGCTCCGTTGCGCAGTTGTACGTTTTCTTCGATGTAGCCCGCGCGGTCCAGTCCGTGCGCCCGCTCCGGCCAGGAACAGCCGGCGAAACGCAGGAACTCCGACATTCCATCGGCGTCGCCCTGGAACCGCGCTTCGGCGTAGCCGCCGCCGACACCCGCACGGCTGAAAATCGGTATGCCTAACAGCAGAATCACCGCGTCGGCCCGGTAGGCGATGGAGCGTTGCGGCGGGCGCTCGGCCTCCGCACGGCCCGCGCCCAGCAGAGCCAGCAGCGTTTGCAGCCATTCCCGCCGATTCCACTGCATCATCCCAATCCCCTCCCAACGGTACGCCGCAGTCTCCTTCTTTGTACCGGCGGCACTTCTCCGACCATCAAATACCCGCGCCGCATCAGGCCCATGTTGACCGCCGCGGCGGCCACCGAGAAACCCATCGATATGATGACGCCGCTCCGCCAGTGAGGCGTCCTCCGCATCCCGTGCAATGCGAACTCCAGCGGATGCTGAATCGAGAGAATCAGAATTGCCGCCACCCCCACACCTTGCCACGCCGGACGCACGCGGTGGAACGCCTGCGTCACCGCGCCCGAAAAGCCCGCGGCCGCGGCCTGGAGGAGGATTTCGACGCCTCCCGCCGCGCCCGCCGCCCACCACCCGCCGCGCGCGGCCAACGCCGCGAAAACCAAGCCGCGCCACAGCGAACTGAGCAGCGCCGACTTCCAATTCCAACGGCGCACCAGCAGGCCGACCGGGTCGGCGGCAATTCGCCGCAACGCTCGGGCCGCGGAGTCCTCTCTTGCAGGTCGGCTCATGCTTATCGTACAGCATACGAACGGACCGGTTTCATTTCGATGAGCGTATCCGAAATCCTCGATCAACCGGCGCGGTCGCGGCCTGCGGAACATTTATCGGGAAAAATGTCGTTAACACGGCGCTCATTGGAGTGTCATGGCACATCGCCGATTCTGGGTGGGATGAAATCCTCGACTGTGTTCCACTACTCGTGGCGCGGCCCGTCCGCCGCCGCCCGGTTCCGGTCCGGAATCTCGCTCCACAGCCACACGCTGCACTCCCGCGAACGCCTGGATTTCCTATTCGGAATCCTGCGCGCGTGGGCTCCGCTTCGCTGGGCGGTACATCGCGAACAACTCCGCCGCCAGGGCTATTCCACACTCCCCGATTTCTCGCGTGTCTGGTACACGCCGCCGCTGGGACCGCGCCAGTCCTGGGAGGTTGAGGCGGGGCAAATCGAAGACCATCTCGGCCTGAATCCGCTGGTCTCCCTGACCGACCACGACGCCATCGACGCTCCCCTCGCGCTACGCCCGCTCGACCGCACGCGCCATGTCCCGATTTCGCTGGAGTGGACGGCGCCTTTCCGCGACACGTTCTTCCATATCGGCGTGCATAACCTGCCGGCCGCCGGCCTGCAAGAGCGGTTTCGGCGCATGCTGGAATATACCGCGGCGCCCGCTCCGGAGACCCTGACGGAGATCCTCGACGCGCTCCACGCCTCATCGGAAACCCTGGTCGTGCTCAACCACCCGTTCTGGGACGAGAAGGGTTTGGGCCCGGCTATGCACCGCGTTCGTCTCTTCGAACTGCTGGCCGCCCAGCGAAGCCGGATTCACGCCATCGAAGTCAATGGATTACGCCCCTGGAAGGAAAACCTGGCCGCGGCGGAGCTGGCAGCCTCCTGGGGTATTCCGGCTGTCGCCGGGGGCGACCGGCACGGCCACGAACCCAACGCCGTGGTGAACCTGACGCGGGCCGGCACATGGCCCGAGTTTATCGATGACGTCCGCCGCCGCAAAATCAGCGACGTACTGTACCTTCCGGCGATGAAAGAGAGCCGCCGCGTGCGCATCCTCGGGGCCATTTGCGACGTGGTTCGGGACAACCCCGATCACGGCCTGGGATGGCGCCGTTGGAGCGACCGGTTCTTTTACCTCTGTGACGATGGCGCCGTTCGCTCGTTGTCGGACCTGTGGACGTCGGGAAGAGAACCGGCCCTGATTCGGAATTTCGTGGGCCTGATGAACGGCCTGCGAGCCTCCCTGGCGAACGGTTCGATTCGGTCGGCATTGCGCCTGGCGCTGGCCGATTTCGGAGATACGGCGCCGGAGGTGCGCGGGTAACGACGTGTGGGGCAGGTTTTCAACCCAATGCCGCATACTTTTCCCAGTATCGGGAATGCTGCAGAATTTGTGGAGCAGGATGGTATCCTGCGGCCGAGTGGTACTCGGCCTGGTCGGCATTTGCATGCTGGTCGGCAGGCCGAGTGCGGGGTGCCCACTTGGGGCCGGGCCGCAGGTTGAAACCTGCCTCACATTAGTTGGTGCGGTAGTTGACGAACTGCATGTCGATGCCGAAATCGTTCTCGCGCAGCAGCTTGATTACCGACTGCAGCACATCGCGGTCGCGGCCGCTGATGCGCACGAAATCGCCCTGGATCGACGCCTGCACTTTCAGCTTGCTGTCCTTCACCTTCTTGACGATCTCGCGGGCCTTTTCAATGGCAATGCCCTGCTGCAGGGTGACTTCCTGGCGCACGGTGGACCCGGCGGCGGCGATGATTTCGCCGTAGGTCAGGCCCTTGAGCGGCACCTGGCGCTTGACCAGCTTGGATTGCAGGATATCCACTACGGCCTTGAGCTTGAACTCGTCCTGGCTGGCCAGCACCAGCTTGGCGTCCTTCTCGTTGAACTCGATGTTGGAGTGGGAGTCCTTCAGGTCGTAGCGCTGGTGGATTTCCTTCAACGCCTGCTGCACGGCGTTGTGAACTTCCGGCATCTCGATCTTGGAAACGATGTCAAAACTGTTGTCGGGCATAGTGATCTAATCTTCTGAAACGGGAGTTTCCGGGTTGTCGGCGGGGGTTTCGGGTTCGGGACGGCTGAGGTCCAGCCCCAGAATCGATCCCGTGCGAAGACGCAGCGGGGTGACGCGGCGCACCGCATCGATGCGCGGCATGGCGGGCGGAGGCGCGGCCGGTTTGGGCTCCGGGGTGGGCGCGGCAAGCGGAGCAACCGGAGCAACCGGCGCAACCGGAAGCGGCGCCGGGGTGGGCACGGCAATGGATTCCAACATGCGCGCGTCGGGCTTCTTCTTGTTCAGGGTGGACAGCACGCGCCGCGTGATTTCATCCACCATCGCGCCCATCGCCGCATCGAGGGCGACGGTGACCGCGGCGCGCACCTGTTCGGAATCCACTACGGCGATGAATGGGGCAACCTGGGGCGTTTCCGCGGTTCCGGCTCCCGCCGCAGCGGCCGCACCCGGCCGGCCTCCCGGGCCTTCCACCCTTTCCTTCTCGGCGGCATCGGCCAGCGGGCGGACGGCGGCCAGCAGCGCGCTGGCTTCAAATGGTTTGCGCAGCGTGCCATCGGCTTCCACTCGCCGGGTGTGCGCTTCGTCGAAAGGTTCCAGCACCCCGGCGGTGAGGATCACGCGCACGCGACGATGCCGTGGGCTCAATTTCACGTACTGGCAGATATCGTATCCGGTGCGGCCGGGCATCACGGTATCGGCCAGCACCACGTCGGGGTCCACGTCTTCCATCCGCACCAGCGCCGCATCGGCGTTGCTGACGGTCACTACCTCGTACCCCTCATCGCTGAGGATGCGCTCTCCCATGCGCTGGGCGTGCGGGCTGTCGTCCACCAGCAATATGCGGCTCATGGTTTGACGGGAGGCTGATCGGTTCCGCCCGAGCCGTTGCCCGATTTGTCGGGCGGCGCGGGCGCGGCGGCGGGCGTGGCCGCGGGCGTCGGACTGGCGGGTTGCTGTTTGCCCCGCTTGGCGGCGGCCGCATCGGCCCGCTTGCGATCGGCGTCCTCTTGAGCCTTCTTCTTCTCCTGCGCGGCCTGCTGCTTCTTTTGCATCTTCTGCACCAGCGCGAGGCGCTTCTGGTTCTCGTCCTGGATTTTCTGCCGTTCCTTCTTAAGCTGATCCTGCTCGTGCTTCAGATCGGACTGCTGGTTCTTCAGGTTCTTCGACCGGCCCTTGGCAGGGGTGCGCTCGGCTGGAGCGGCCTCGGGAGCCGTGCCGCCAGCCACAGCCGGAGTCGCGGTGACGGTGTTGCCGCCAGCCGGAGCCGGAGTGCCCGCGGCGGCAGCCTGAGTGGCCGCTTCGGCCGGAGGAGCGCCAGGGACCCCAGCTCCGATACGAGCATCGGGAAGCTTATCGACCAGGTTGCTATTCTGCACGACGGTCCCGGTCACCTCGACGCCGCCAATCGCGGCTCCGGATCCGGGATTCGCGCTGGTTCCCTGCGTGCCGGCCGCGGTCAGCGGAACGCTGGCCGGAATGGTGGGGCGCAGTCCTTCCATGGAAGGGGTGCCCGTCCGCGCCGCGCCGGAGAGATCGGGATGGGAACTAAACGGATCGAAGAACTTGCCCACGGCGCTGCGTTTCTGGGGGTTCGCCAACTCGAACCGCTCGCGCGCGTAGGCCACCGGATCCACTTCGGGAACCGGCTGGTTCATGGCCTGCAGCCGCAGTTTGGCGGGTTCGGCCTGTGGGCTCAGCGGGTATTCCCGCACGATCTTGGCGTAGGCCGCGGCCTGCTGATTCTCGAATCGGTCTCCCAAATGTTGGTAGTCGTCGGCCAGCATCCACAGGGCCTCGGCGTTGTTGCTGTACAGCGGGAATTGGTCGGTCAGCGCCTGGCCGCGGTTGGCGGATGCCGGGAAGCTGCCCTTCTTGGCATAGAAGGTCTGCACGCGGAACTCTTCGTCGGCCAGAACTTCCTGCACGTTGCGCAGGTACTGCGCCGCGTCCACGGCGAACTGGCTGTTGGGGAAATCGAGGAGCACTTCCTTGCACTCCTCCTGGGCGCGCAGGGCGTGGTGCGGGTCGCGGTCGGCCTTGTCCATCTGGTCGAACTGCATCTTGCAGATCTTCATCTGCGCTTCGGCCGCCTCCTCCATGTTCTTGTAGAACAGGATGAAGTCCTTGTACTCGGCCTCGGCCTGGGCAAAGCCGCGCGTCCCTCCTTCGCGATACCAGCTATCGGCCATCGCCAGCTTGGCTTTGGCCAGGTATTCGCTGGTGTCGTAGGTATTCATGAGCGTCTGCAGTTGCAGCCGCGCGCGCTCATAGCGCCCGTGCTCGATGTCGTTGATCGAAGAATCGTACAGAACCTTGTCGGGTTGCTGCGTGTCCTTGGTGATGGGGTTCTCGTAGACCTTCTTGCGGAAGCAGCCGGAGGTGACCGACAAAGCCGCCAGCAGGGCGACGGAGATGACGTAACGGACGGCGTATCGAACCATATTTCAGTGTCCCGGGCAGGGCCAACCGCACCCCGCAGATTTCAAAAGCGAACGGCGGTAGCCTGCGCGGCGATCCCACGCATCTCCCGCACTGTGACTTCGGGGTCGGCACTGTGAAAGATCGCCGAACCTGTGACGATCCAATCACACCCCGCCCGCACCACATCGGCCAGATTTCCCGAATGCACCCCGCCGTCGATTTCGATCGGAAAGGTTAACTGCTTTTCTCGCCGCATCCGATCGAGCTTGCGAACCTTATCCAGCACGTACGGGATCAGTTTCTGGCCCCCAAACCCTGGATTCACGCTCATCAACAGCACGTAATCCGCCACTCCCATAGCTTCCTCCAACACGGCCACGGGTGTAGTGGGGTTCAAGACCACCCCGGCCATGGCGCCGGCCTTGCGGATCAACTCCAGGGTGCCGTCCAGATGCGAGCAGGCCTCATAGTGGACCGAAACCGAGTTGGCGCCGGCCTCCACAAACCGGGTGACGTAGCGTTCCGGATTCTCGATCATCAGGTGGACGTCCAGGTGCGCCTGGGTGGCCTTGCGCAGCGATTCCACCACCGGCGGCCCGATTGTGATATTGGGGACGAAGTGCCCATCCATGACATCCACATGCAGGATTTTGGCCCCGCCGCGCTCCACGCGGGCGATCTCCTGGGCCAGGCGGGCAAAGTCCGCCGAGAGGATTGATGGAACGATTTCAATCATTTGCGGGTACATCCGATTTTATCACAGCCCCCCAGAATCCATCGCCCGCATCGCGGCCAGGCAGGCGCTGGAGGCGGTCCGCCACCAGCGGCGGAGGCACCGCGGCCACGATCTCCTCATTCTCTTCGGGCTCGAGCGAGCAGGTGGCGTAAACCAGCCTGCCCCCGGGAGCCAGAGCCGCGCGGGCATTGGACAGCAGGGCCGCCTGGCGGCGAGCGAGATCGGCCAGATCCTCCGGCGTGAGCCGCCACTTGATTTCGGGATTCCGCCCCAGCGTGCCGGTGCCGGAACAGGGAGCGTCCACCAGAATGCGGTCGAAACCGCGTTTGAACGGCAAGGGTTGAGCGCCATCCAGCACCACCAGCGGGACCCCCAGGTTCTTCATGGCGCCCAGCCGATGGTGGCTGCGGTCGCAGGCGATGGCGTGGACGCCCGCCGCCATCGCCTGCGCCGTCTTATTCCCCGGGGCCGCGCAGAGATCGAGGAACGATTGCCCCGGCCGCAGTTCCAGCAGCGGTACGATGGCCTGCGACCCGATATCCTGCGTGCGGCCGGTCTCCGCCTGAATGTACGGCGCGGGCGCGTGCAGTGCGGCGCGCGCGATTCCCGCGGCGGCTTCCGATCCGTAGTGCCGCTCCCAGCGCTCCAGCAGCCATTCGGGACAGCTTAGCTCCACCTCGCGGTTAGGCCATGCGACGGGGTCGCGATCCACGCTGCGCAGGATGGCGTTGACGAATCCGACGGCCGAGCTCTTGCGGGCGCGCCGCACCAGGTTGACGCTTTCGCCCACCGCCGCATGGGCCGGGACGCGGTCGAGGTAGCGAAGCTGATAGATGCCCATGCGCAGCGCCAGGCGGACTTCCAGATCCAGCTTGCCGCTGCGTCCGGAGTAGTGCTGGATGAGGTAGTCGAGTTGCGCCCGATAGCGCAGCACGCCGAAGACGATTTCGGAGGCCAGCCCGGCATCGCGCGAATCGAGCCGGGCGCCGAGTAGCAGGTCGGAGGCATACCCTCCGTGCTCCACCCGGTGGAGGATGTCGAAAGCGGCGGTGCGTGCGGGAGTGAGTGCCAAGCTATTAGACTAGCGCGGCGGCGTGGTCGCGCGGAGGATGCGCGGCAAGAAGAGGGGCGAGCGTCAGTCCCCGCTTCGTGCTAAGGAGTGGCGGCGGACCAGTGGGTGCGTTCGATGACCGTGGGCGGTTCGTAGGTGATGCCTTTGGCCAGGCGGCGCTCTTCGCGGCGGGCGGACCAGAGCAGCACGGGACCGAGCGCGCGGCTGACCATGCGGCTGGCGAAGCCGAATTCGCCGCCGATTTCGCTGCGCAGTTCGTGGATCTTCTCGCTGACGGCGGCATTGGCGCCGCGCAGGTGGCGTTCCATGGCCCACAGCGCAGCCGCATAGCCGTCGCGCAGGGAGCGGGCTTCAAAGGCGAAGCGGGCGCGGACGCGGGCGTCGGGATCGTTCTTATAACGCAGCCAGCCTTCCAGCGTGGTGCGGCAGATGCGATAAATGCTGGGACCGTTGAGCTCGAAATCGCGGCGGAATGCCCAGTCCAGCCACCGTTTGGAATCCTCGCGGGAGATGGCGGCATGCTTGAAATTGAACTGGTCCTGACCGTGGATATCGGCCAGATCGACGTTTTCCAACATGCGGCCCTGTTCGGTCATCTCGGCGAATAGCGGGGTGCCGGGGACCGGGGTATAGAGCATGAACTGGTGGAAGTCGGTGTCGTGGGAGATGGCGTGTTCGATCTCGCCTTGGATGTTCTCGTTGGTGTGATGCTCCAAGCCCACGATGGTGGAGCCGAGCGTCTTGATCCCATGGTGCCGAAGTTCCGCCGTGAGCTCGCGCGTGTCCGTGTCTTTCAGCTTGGCATAGGTGGAGAGCGGCGATTCCAACCCCATCCAGACCCAGGAGACGCCCAGTTCCACCAGCTCGCGGATGGAGTACTGGCGGATGGCGTTGGCCGACGAAAAGACATAGAGTGCCCAGGCCTTACCCGTAGCCTTCATGCGGTCGAGCAATTCCAGCGCGCGCTTCTTGTGGAGCAGGAAGTTCTCATCCATCATGAAGAACGACTGCACGCCGAGGTGCGCTTCCATCCTCGACATGATTTGGAACAGTTCCTCGCCGGTGTTATAGAAGTTCAGGTACTTTCCCTTGCCGCCGAAGAACGCGGAGGTGGTGCAGAAGTTGCAGCCCATGGGGCAGCCGACCGACGGAATGATGGTGGCGGCGGTGGTGCCTTTGTGCTGAGGCAGCCTGCATCCGAGCGTGCGGGCGCCGTATCCGGAGACGATTTCGGGGTGCTGAATGGGCGCGTTCTCATCTTCGCCCAGGTAGCGGCGCATCCAGGAGATGCCATCGCCCTTGACGATGTGGTCGGCATCGATAAGATGCTCGAGTCCAGGGATGGCGGCGACGTGTCCGCCGATCACGATGGTCGCCTTAGGCGCCAGGCGGCGGACCGTGCGGCACATTTCGCGCACCTTTCCGACGTTGACGATG
>Ga0181529_10001984_pt1 | contig 25271 bp, 25 predicted proteins | sample PEATcosm2014_Bin_36_FD_119763 | JGI IMG/M metagenome (GOLD analysis project Ga0181529, IMG submission 119763) | Peatland microbial communities from MTU Mesocosm Facility, Houghton, MI, USA - PEATcosm2014_Bin10_30_metaG | ecosystem: Environmental > Terrestrial > Soil > Wetlands > Peat | place... | reverse complement strand
GACACAGTCGGCCTCTCCCGGGATGGAAGGCCCGGCCGCGATACACGCGTGGCCAAGGGCCTCGAGGCGCTCCGAGACGGCGCGAGAGGAAGCTTCATCGGCGAAAAGGGCGACTATCATCGTGGACGCTCGCGTAGACAACTATAGCGGCAGCCTTGCCGCGGCGCAACGCTTCTCCCCCGCAGGGCGGCGCGATGGGCATTTTCACTTGCGAGTTCGGCCACACCGCTCTAGGATTAATATGGACAAAAGGCTTGCTGGACGAGGGGGCGCGATGAACCACATTTCCAGGCATTTCACTTCGAAGGATGGGCGCATCTATAAGAGTCATAGCTGGGAGCTTCGCGAGGGAGGGTATCGGAGGGCGGCCCTGCTGATCGGCAACGGCCTCTGGCCGGCCAGCGAGGAGCGCAGGCTCATTGAGTTTCTGCTCGACCGCGGCTTCAAGATCGTCTCGATCGAGCTGGCTTACGGCTCGGCCCAGCCGCCGAGGCCGACCCTGGCCGGGTTTAGGCAGGCGATCTCGGCCTTCGCGGAGGAGACCGGCCCCATCGGCCTGCCTCTCTACCTCGTCGCCTCGTCCTTCTCCGCAAGCGCTCTCCTGCCGGTCGCGACCTCCCTGCCGGAAATCGCGGCCCTCGTCATGCTCTCGCCGGCCGCCGTCCTGCCTCCGCCTGGGCTCAAGGCTCCGCTATTCTTCTGGCGGACTGCCGAGCTCCCCGTAGAGGCCGGGCAATTGAGCGGGACACCGGAGGACCTCGTGGAACTGTTCAAGGGCCCGGCGAGCCACAAGTTCCGCAAGGGAGACCTTAAGCAGCTCGCCGCCGAATTCGCGAAGGCGCTCAAGGCGCCCCTCGACCTCCCCGCGGCTGCCTTCGTCGGGGAGGATGATCCCCTGGCCCCGGAGACCGCCCGCGCCGCGCTAAAGGAAGCGGGCGCCAGGGTCTACGCCTATCCGAGGGTCAAGCGCGAGCCTCCGCACGACCGCTACGTGGACAATTTCTTCGCTGACTTGGGCTCCTTCCTCGATGAGGTCGAGGCCAGTAAGGCCAAGGCCAGCGGCTAAGGCCTCAGCCTGCCTGAGGCAGGAGCTCCCCCCTCTCCTCGACGGGTACGGACAGGATTTTTTTCCCCTGAAGGAGCCAGAGCGAGGCTCCCGCGAGCGCCCCTAGCGCATCGGATACGGGGAGGGCCCAGATCACCCCCTCGAGCCCCAGGGCTTGGCGGCCCAGGAAGAGCATGGGAATCAGGGCGAATCCCCTGAGCATCGACAGGAGGGTCGCGGGCCCGGCCGCTCCGAAAGCCTGGAACGAATCGGTGAACATATTCGCGAAGCCGCCGAAGAGGGCCGCGACGAGCATCGCGGTGAGTAGGTCGGCGCCACGCGCGAGGACCGCGGGGTCCGAGCTGAAGAGCCGCAGGATGCCGTCCCGGAACCCATAGAGCAAGGCCCCGGCGGCGAAGGTGACAATGACGAAGGCGCCGACGCAGGTCTTGACGACGGCGGCGAGGCGACTGCGATCGCCCGAGGCGTAGGAGAAGGCGAGGAGCGGGACAACCCCGGCGAAGAGGCCTTGCGCCAGGAACTCGCATATTTGGGTCACGCGGTTCGCCACGCCGAAGGCGGCCACCACCGATTCGTCGAAGCTCATCGCGAGCGAATTGAACACGAGGGCCGAGACGAGCATCAAGGCGGTGAAGATCAGGGCCGAGCTGCCGACGCCGAAGATCGCGGAAAGCGTCGCGCCGCTGGGGCGGAAGTCCCTCCAAGCGATGCTTTGCGCCTTCGACCGCCGGCCGAGGAACCAGGTAAAATAGGCCACCGCGAAGGCGTTCGCGATCACCGTGGCCAGGGCCGCGCCTGCGACGCCGAGCCTGAAGCCGAAGATCAGCAAGGGATCCATGGCGATGTTCGCCGCGACCGAGATCATCATGCCCTTCATCGAGGCCTTCGAGGACCCCTCCCCCCTGATCATCTCCGCGAGGGCGGGGGTAGCTACGAGAAAGGGGCTGCCTAGCACCGATACGAGCACGAAAGAGTAGGTCGGGGCGTAGCTCTCGCCTCGCGCCCCGAGGAGGCGGACGAGTGGGCCCAGAACGGGCAGGATGAGGGCCGCGAGGAGGATGCCGGCCGCGAAGACCAGGTAAAAGGCGGTTGCCGAGGCCTCGCGGGCGCCTCGCTCGTCTCCCTTCCCAAGGAGTCGAGGCACGAGGGTTCCAGCGCCTACGCCGAAGATTTGCGCGACGCCCATGAGAAGTATCGGGACGGGAAAGGCCAGGGCGACGGCGGCGAGCATCGAGGTGTCCCTCATCTGGCCGACGAAAAAGGCGTCTATCATATTGTAAACGAGATCGAGCACCATGCCCGCCATCATGGGCAAAGCCATATGCGCGATCGCCCTGGGGATGGGGGCAGACTTCAAGTAATAGAGCGAGGAATCCTTGCTCTCGTTCATGCGAGCTCCTTATGAGTAGGTTAGGGAATGCGAGTGTTTAGATATTAGGTTCCTTAGTCGAAGCTTTCCCGCGGCGGAAATCCATCTCGAGGGCTGCGAGGGCCGCGAGGCCCTCGTGTCCAGGGCCCGCGGCCCATTCGGTCCCAGCCGTCGAAACGGCCGCCCTCATCGGGGCCCGGCCGGCGCAGGTCGCCGAGCTTCGCCTCGAGGCGCTCGATCAATATGTCGAGAACCGAGCGTAATGTGGAGCGCTCCTCATCTGAGAGGGTGCCGACGATGTCCTCGAGGGAATCATCCTCAGCCTCGGTCTCGGCTGCCGAGCGTCCAGCCTCGGTCAGGTGCAGGTCCATGACTCTGTGGTCTGCCTCGTTCGGGGTCCGGGAGACGTAGCCAGCCTTTTCGAGCTTGGCCAGGAGCTCGCCGAGAGACTGCGCGCGAATGTCGAGGATGCTTGCCAACTCTTTCTGACTGATATCAGGCTTGAGCTTGAGCAATGCGAGGATCCGGCCCTGTCCCCGGTGCAGGTCGGCCATCGGACCGCGATCGCGGTAGTTGCGCATATAATGAAAGCGCAATAGCCACTCCAGGCGAAATAAGCGCTCGAGGAGCGCATCAGCATCTGTTTCCATAGTCCTTCCTCTCAAATAAATCAATAAGGTACCTTCGATTTTAAAATACAGGTACCTTATCAATGTGTCAAGCACTTTGAAGCAAAAACTGTTTTAGGGGGTTTGCTCGAGGGACGAGGTTTCTCGAAGCTTGTGGATCAGACTCAGCCCTTTTTCCTGCCTGGGACCTTGCACTTCTCGATTACCGAGTCGATGATTTTTACCTCTTTCTGCACCGCGAGGAGGTAGGTGGGCAGCCGGTTCCGATAGTCGGAGCAGCAGCGCACGATGGCCTCGCGCTCCGTGGCCGTGAAGTCCGAGACCTTGAGCTTACCTCCTGAGGACGCGAGGGCAGGCCGCTGTTCGGGAACGACCGGCTTTGCCACGCTCTCAGGCGGCTTAGCGGGTTTCCTGGGCTCTTGTCGCTTTTCCTCCACCCTCTTCGGCTCGGCCTGCTTGGACGCGGCCTTCCTTGGGGCGGCTTTCCTCGGAGCTGCGGCGGACTCGGGAATCGTCGCGGCCGAGTCCCCTTCCATCGCCTTGATGGCCCCGAAGATCGTGGAACTCTGGACCACGAGGTCGGCAGGGACACGGGCTATGCGCTCCTCGACCCTCGAGGCGTTGGCGCCCTTGATCAGCTGCTTGCGAGCCATAGCGCCACTTCTTTCGCGAGGGCCCGGTAATCCTCGGCGCCCGTCGACTTGGGGGCGTAGTCGAAGATGGTCCTCTGCGCGTACTGGCTCTCCTCGATCGCTACGTTCCTGCGGATCGTCGTCGAGAAGAGGCTCGAGCCGAGCTTCTCGCGAAGGAGCTTCGCGATGTCCTGGCTGATGATGGTTCTCCTGTCGAAGAGGGTCATAAAATATCGGACCGAGACGAGGCCCCCGTTGTTCTCCCTCGCCTCGACGATGGTCTGGTTGAGGTCGCCGAGGCCCTCCTGACAGAAGAAGGTAGGCTGCACGGGCACGAGAATATGGCTCGCCGCGAGGAGGGCCGAGACCGTGAAGAGCCCGAGGGAGGGTGGCGTGTCGATCACAACGAGGTCGAAGCTGCTCTCCAGCTTGGGGATCTCCCGCCTCAGGGTGGTATAGGTCGAGAGGCTCCGCTCGAGGTTCTCGACCCTGTTCAGCGAGGTGCGGGCCGGGACGATGAACAGTCCCTCGGCCAGGGTAGCGGCCACGGCGCTCGCGAGGCTCGCCTTTCCCGCGTAGACCGACGAAATGTCCGTTTTCAGCCTCTCGTAATCGACGATATTGCGCGTGAGGTTGGCTTGGGGGTCGACGTCCACCATCAGGACGCGCGACCCCTCCAGCGCCCAGGCGGCCGAGAGGGAGAGGGCCGTGGTGGTCTTGCACACTCCGCCCTTCTGCTGGGCGATGCAGAGGACTCTCATCTAGCTTCGATTATCGGCGCCTGAGCCTCGGCTCTTCAATGTCGAGTCGGCGATGGACAGCTCCCCGGATAGGCAGTAAACTGGCCCCCCATGAAGCCCGAAGAACTGGCCGACGGCCTTCGTTTCCTTCTAGACCGGGCGACCGGCCTTCCGGGCAAGCTCGTCAGCGCCCTCCTCGTCGCGAACCCGACGGCGGGGGGCTTCACGAGGCCTTCCTACTCCAAGCTCCGCCACGCCGAGCTCCTCGCCCTCATGGATGAGGCGGCCGAGATGCCCTCGCGTGAGGTCCCGGTCCGGCTGGAGCTTGGTCTTACCCGGAAGCCGGCCCACGCGGCCGAGATCGCTCGCGACTTCTTCGCCTCCGCGAGAGCCGAGGGGCTCCGCGAGGGCGAATTCCGCCTCGTGATGCCGGCCGGCGGCGACGGCACCTCCTTCGAGGTCATCAGCGCCCTCATGGAACTCCCGCTCGAGGAGAGGCGGCGCTATGCCGTGCTGCGGCTGCCCTTCGGCACCGGCAACGACGGCTCCGACGGGCGGGAGCTCCATACCTGCCTGGGCAGGCTTCTCGGGCCTTGCGCCCTCGCGCGGCGGACAGCCGTCCTCGTCACTCCCGCGGCAGCGGGCGGCAAGAGGCCCATCTGGTCCTTCAACATCGCGAGCTTCGGCGCGGACGCTTTCATCGCCCACATGACCAACGAGTTCAAGGCCTTCTTCCCGGGGGACTTCTACAAGATATGCGTCGACATCGCCTCGGTCTTCTACGACCTAGCCTGGCCGAGCTCGCCCCTCCGACTCAAGGCCTTCTCGAGCTCGGGGGAAAAGGTGCGCGACTTCACGCGCCGGATGCTCCTCCTCGCGATAGGAGCCTCGGGCCACAGGCAGTACGGCTCCAACAAGGCCATACTCCCCGACGACAACAACGTCTGCGCCCTGTCCCAGATGTCCCTCCTGCGCAAGCTCGCGGTCAAGGGCCCCCTGCAGGTCGGCGGCCACCGGGCCTTCCCCGAGGCCGACCTCTTCGGCGCGAGCCGCATCGAGCTCGAGTACCACGATCGCGTCCTCTTCCAGGCCGATGGGGAGATCACGCGCTTCGACGAGCGGGACTTCCCCATGGTCGTAGAGCTGGTCGAGGACTCGTACTCCTGCCTGTGCCCGACGATGCCGACCCCGCCGAGGTGACCGCGTGATCTTCGAAATGCTCCGCCGGGGCGTCTTCGCCGAATAGTCCAGGCGCCGCCCCGCTTCGAACCCGTCAGCCTGCTGCCAGGGTCGATCTGCGGATGATTTCGTCCTTCATCCCAGGAGAGAGGTCGTTGAAATAGGACGAATAGCCCGACACTCTGACGAGCAGGTTCGGATACTTGCTCGGGTTGTCGCGCGCCTCCGCAAGCACGGATGGATCGAGGCAGTTGATCTGGACTTGCATGCCGCCTCGTCTGAAGTATGTGCCGACGAGGGAAGCCAGGGCCCTGCGCCCTTCTTCGCCCCGGAGCGTATGCGGCGAGAATTTCAGGTTGAAGTTGATCCCGTTGGCGGCTAGCGAGTGGTCGATGCCGTTCATGGAGTTGAGGATCGCCGTGGGGCCCGAGAGGTCCATGCCGCTGAGGGGCGCGAGGCCCGAGCCGAAGCTCTCGCCCTTGCGCCTCCCGTGCGGGAGGGCCCCGACGACTCGCCCGAAATACTCGTGCGCGGTCACCGAGTAGAGTCCCATGACGTAATCGCCGCCGCGGGTATTCTCGCCCAGAGAGGCGAGGCTTCGCGCGAAAGCCTCGATGGCGTAGCGCGTCCAGCGGTCGGCCTCCTCCAGATCGTTGCCGAATTTGCCTATCTTCTTCAGATAGGCCCGGAGCCCCTCGTCGGAAAGGTTCCGTTCGAGAGCGCGGGCCAGTTCGCCCAGCGTCAACCGATGATCCTCGAAAACCGCCTTTTCGATCGCCCGGAAAGAGTCACCCACGTCGACGGGAGCCACGCACTGGATGCCCGAGAAGTTGTAGCGCGCGCCGCCTGCGGTCGAGCATTTCCCGCTCTCGAGACAGCCCTGAATGAGCATGCTGGTCAGGGGGGTCGGGTGGAAGGCGCGATTGGCCGTCTCGATCGCCCGCAGGTCGCGGACGAGATCGCCCAGCTTGCATTTGAGCTGAGCCTCGAAGGCCGCGCGGATATCGCCCATGCTCCGCAGCGAAGCGGGCGCGGGAGTCCTTGCCCCTGAGCGGAGCGTCCGGCCGAAGCGCCTGCCCCCGTTGAGCGCCATTTCGAGGACAATGGGCAGGTTGAAAATCGCCGCGTCGGTGGAGGAGAAGCTCTTGCCCTGGCATACGGGCTCCACGCAGCCGACGGCGGTGTAGTCGCGAGCGTCCGCGAGCTCGTAGCCGCGGGCAACCATAGTCTTCACGATGGTCTCGTCGCAGTAGAGCGCGGGCGAGCCGCTGCCGGCGGCGAGCATGGCGTAGATCTTGTCCAGATATTGCTTGGGCGAGAGCGCGTGGACCCGCGCGTGGAAATTGGGCTGGCGCATCCGCAGCTCGTCCATGATCTCCAGAAAGATGAGGCTGAGCTCATTTGTCGCGTCATGGCCCTCGCGATCGGTGCCTCCGACGGTTACCACCTGGCCGTTGAACATGCCTCCATGGAAATCGGTCAGGTGCTTCGAGAAGACGGGGATGATCTCCGACATCTTTATGCAGAAGGCGCCCAGGAGCTCCTTGGCCCCTTCCCTCGTGAGCTCGCCCCGCTCGATGCCCTCGCGGTAGTAGGGGTAGAGGTATTGGTCCATGCGTCCAGGACTCACCGAGTTGTCGAGACTCTCGAGGTTGAGGGCCACCTGGGCGAAAAACAGTGACTGCAGAGCCTCGCGGAAGCTTTTCGCCGGGTGCCTCGGAACACGGCCGCAGCTCGTCGCGACGGCCTCGAGCTCGCCGCGGCGGGCCCGGTCGGGCTCGGCCTCGGCCATCGCCGCCGCCAGGTTCGCATAACGCTCGCCGAAGCGGGCCAAGCCTTCGCAGGAGATCTTGACGCCTTCGTAGAAGAGCCAGGATTCTGTGCCTGCGGCCGCGGCGGCTTGGAGCTCGCCCGCCCGCCTCGCGTAGCCTTCGGCCCCGAGCCTGAGCAGGGACTCGTAGTCGGGCGCGAAATGGGAGATGCCGCCCGCCTCGTTCAGCAGGTAATAGTGGGCCTTGAGCTGATCGGCGACAAGGCGGAAAGTCCGGATCGGGGAGCGGTAGGCCTTCATGGCCAGGAAGCGCGGCGCCCAAAAGGGCATGATCCCCAGGAGAGCGCGAGCCTCCGCCTTGCCGATCTCGAGTCGATTGGTCTCCCTCGCCGCGAACGATCCTAGATCGAGGAGGACGGGGAGGCCGTGGAGCTCGGGGTAAATCGAGCCTCCTACCCTCCTCGAGGTGAAATTGCCGACGATGAGCTCGTCGGGATGGATGGCGATGGACTTGCGCTCAAGGACCGCCGATAGGGCCTCGGCGATGCCGATGAGAGGGGACTTCGAGCGGTTCCTCCGGGATCGGAAGTAATCGGTCCAGATGATCGCCCGCTCGGAGCAGATGCCCGGCGTGGCCGACATCACCGCCTCCTTGAGCCTCTTGATCCTGGTCTCAGGCATAGATGACAGCATCGATCCCCTCCTCCTTAAAAAGGCGGCCTACCCTCTTCATGTCCTCCGAGGAGGGAGTGATGGCGGCGAAAGGCTCCTGCCGTGAGCCAAGTCTGGGCAGCTTGGAAAGGCCGAGCGCGTGATAAGGCAGACAGTGGATGCTGCTCAACCCCAGGCCGCGGAGGTATGCGGCGGTGCCGCGGATGTTCTCCTCGTCGTCGTTCGCGCCGGGCACGACCGGCATTCTCGGCTGGACGGCGAAGCCGAGTTCGAGGAATCGAGAGAGAGACCGGAGCGCGGCTCGGTTGTCCATGCCGGTGAGGCGTTCGTGCTCGACGGAAGAGGCCAGCTTGAAATCGAAATAGACGAGGTCGACGAGACCCGCCAGCGCGTCGATCGCTAAGGCGTCGCACTGACCTGCCGTCTCCACGAGGACCTTCACGGCTTCGTCCTTGAGAACTCCGCATAGCTCGGCGACGAAGCCCGCCTGCAGGAGGGGCTCGCCCCCGGAGAGCGTCACGCCCCCGCCGGAATCCTCGAAGAAGTCGCGGTCGCGAAGGAGAGCGGGGACAAGCTCGTCGATTTTCCAGGATCGCCCGACGAGGCGCAGCGCGTTATTGGGGCAGGCCTCGGCGCAGAGGGCGCAGGCATCGCAGCGCGAGCGCTCGATGCGTCTCGATGCCTCGTCGACGATGGCCCCGGCGGGGCACGCCTCATCGCAGCGGAAGCAGCGCTCGCAGAGCTCGGCGTAGAAGGCCATCTCGGGACTGGATGAATGCGACTCGGGATTCTGGCACCAGCGGCAGCGCATCGAGCAGCCCTTGAAGAACACCGTGGTCCTGAGTCCCGGGCCGTCGTGGATGGAGAATCTCTGGACGTCGAAGATCAAAGCCTCGGGAGGCCCGGCTGTTTCGGGCATAACGCGTTTCGCCTCTTTCCGATAGTATATGAGCCGAGCCGTCGCCGCCAGCCCTTATTCGCCGGAGCCGAGGTCGTCCGCGTGATCTTCGAGGAGCTCAGCCTGGGTGTCTTCAAGAACGAGTCCAAGCGCGAGCTCGTCGGTGTTGTCCGCTTCCTGCGCGAGCGCGGAGCCCAAGGACTCGGCCTCCATGCGAGAATGGCCGTCGACTTCTTGATTGGGGACTAGGAACGAAAAACGACCCCACGGCGAATCGAGTAGAAAAACGCATCGCCCCACCAATAAACGGTGTTATGCAATTATAATATAAAGTTGAACATAAGCGAGCCATCCAATTCCGCTGAGTCAAAGCCGGAAAGGATGCCGATAATGCGTGAGCGCCCATGGACACTCGCATAATTTGCGGTCACGCGATGCTTATGGAACGATGCCTGCGCCGAGTTCGCGTGTCCCGAGATGTGCGGGACATTCTGCGAAAGCGAAGCAATTGTCCATGGCTCGATGAGGAACATCTCCTTCCGGATGTCGCAGACCACGGGAACGTGAGGCGGCGTCCGCGATTTTTGCTTTTCCAAGGAAAAATGATCGGCTGCGACAAATACGGAGCTTGCCATCCGCCGATCATTCATCCGCCTTTCGCGATCCCGGCGAGCGCTTGAACGGGAGCTCCTCGTCGAGCTCGCGGGCCGATCGCTCCTCCTCGGCGTTGATGGCGGGCAGGACTTTCTTCATGAGTCTCGCGAGCCGCTGGTCGAAGGGCTGGTGGAAGCTCGGCGCCATCACGGAGCGGAAGCCGCGGCGAGCCTTATGCGGGCTGCCCATGCCGGGGTCGAAGGCGCCGATGCCCTTGGACAGGGCGTACTCGATGGGCAGATAGTAGCACAGCTCGAAGTGAAGACAGCTCACCTCTCTCCGGGCGCCCCAGAAGCGGCCGTAGAGCCTGTCGCGGCCCTCGATGAGGAAGGCGAGCGCGATCGGATCGCTCTCTCCCCGCTCGAAGCCTGCGGAGAGGGCCCAGCCCTCGCCCATGAACTCCGGCAGCCTGAGGAAGAAGTCGCGCTCGAGGAACTTGGCCGCCCAGGGCCCGAATTTGCCGTTGTGCGACTCGTATAGGTCGGCCATTGCCCCGAGCAGGGCGGGCGTCGCCTCGCCGGGCCCGATGACGCGGGTCTCGATCCCGGCCGCGCGGACGGCCTCGCGCTCGCGGCGCACGTTGCGCCTCATGTTCTTAGAGAATGAGCCTAGGTAGCCTTCGAAGTCCCCGTAGCCCTCGTCGGTCCAGAGGAAGGCCTGGTGGGCCCACTCCGCCCAGGCCCGATTCTCTTTCCGCAGAAGCTCCGCGGTCCCCGGCTCGGGCCAAAGCAGGTGGAGGCCGGCCAAGCCCGCCTCTCGCGCGGCGCGGCCGGCCGCCTCGATGACCGCCTTTGACAAGCGCTCGGCCTCGCCGCTCCCGAGCGCTGCCCGTTCGGAGACGAGGACTCGCCAGGCCGGCGCGGGCGTGGCCGGAACCATGCCCACCAGCTTGGGGTACCAGTCGATCCCCGAGCGGCTCGCGAGGGCCGCGAATTCGAAGTCGAAGACGAACTCGCCCCAGGAGTGGGACTTGACATAGAATGGCGCGGCGGCGACCAGCTCGCCTCCGCGTCGGGCGAGGGCGTGCGCGGCCTGCCAGCCGGTTTCCGGCCTCATGGAGCCGGACTCCTCCAGAAGCGAGAGGAAGCCCCAGCCTAGGAGGGGATTGCCGTAGGGAGCGGCGAGCTCGTCCCATTCGGCGCGGGGCACCTCGGCCATGCTTGAAGCGAAGTTTATCTCGAGCCCTTCCATCAATCGAAGATACCGCCTTCGGCCTCGACGGGCCATCTCTGATCGCGGACTGCCGTCTCCGTCCTGGCGCCGAAAGACTCGCGCTCCTCAATGCGCTATAATTGGACTCTCCGGCGAGGCGAGGAGGGGGAACATGGCCAAGGACGATCGGATATTCATCGGAGTCGACTTGGGCGGCACCAAGATACTCGCGGCCGCCTTCGATTCCAAGCTCAAGGTCCTCGCGACCGAGAAGACCAAGACGCCGCGCTCGGCGCAGGCTTCCGCGGTCGTGGCGGCGCTCGAGGGCGCCGTGCGGGCGGTCGTGGCCTCTGCGGGCGAGGGACGCGAGCTCGGCGGCGTCGGGGTCTCCGTTCCCGGGCCACTGGACCGGGCCAAGGGCATCGTGCGCTTCACGCCGAGCATGGGGTTCAAGGACTACAGGCTCGGCGACGAGCTTTCCGGGCTCTTCGGCGCCCCGACCTTCCTCGAGAACGACGTCCAGGCCGGCGTCTTCGGCGAGCTTCGCGCGGGCGCGCTCCGCGGCAAGCTCAACGCCGTCGGGGTCTTCGTCGGCACGGGCGTGGGCGGCGGCATCGTCATCGACGGCAAGCTCTACCGCGGCTCGACCGGCTCCGCGGGGGAGGTCGGCCACATGATCCTTCTCGAGGGCGGCGCGGCCTGCGGCTGCGGCAACTACGGCTGCCTCGAGGCTCTGGCCTCGCGGACGGCGATGGCCAAGGACGCGATAGCGCAGGCCGCCACGGGCAAGGCGCCCGCGCTTTTCGAGATGGCCGGCTCCGACCTGCGCAAGGTGCGGAGCTCGGTGCTCTACGACTCAATCGAGGCGGGCGACAAGGGCGTCAAGAAGGCGGTGGACCGGGCCGCCTCCTGGCTAGGCGTCGGCCTGGCCAACCTCGTGCACGTGCTCAACCCCGAGGCCATCGTGATCGGCGGCGGAGTGGCGACCAGATTCGGCGATCGATTCCTCGAGCGGGCGAAGGCCTCGATGGAGGAGCACCTGATGCCGGGCCTCTCGGGCACGGTCGAGCTCCTGCTCTCCGAGCTCGGCGACCTGGCCGTGCCGACGGGAGCGGCCTGCGTAGCCCTCGAGGCCTCGCGCCCCGAGACGGACCGCGAGGGAGCGGCGCGTTGAGCGACTCCTTGTCCGAGACCGGCGGCGCGAAGGGCAAGGTCATCGCCGTCATCGAGATAGGCTCGACGGGCATCCGGCTCGTGGTGGCGGAGCTGGACGGCTCCGGGGGCTTCAAGGTCCTCGACCGCGCCGGCAAGGCGAGCCGCATAGGCCGCGACGTCTTCACCTCGGGCATCATCAGCAGGGAGGCCGCGCGCGAGTGCATGGCCATCCTCGCCTCCTTCCGCGAGCTCATCCGCGGCTACGGCCTGGCGCCCAAGGACGCGCGCGTCATCGCCACGAGCGCCCTGCGGGAGGCCCAGAACCGCGACACCTTCGTCGACCGGGTCGCCCTCCAGACCGGCTTCAAGGTCACCGTGGTCGAGGACATCGAGGAGAACCACCTCATGTACCTCGGCGTCCAGCACGCCCTCCAGGACGAGCGCAGGATCCTGTCGCGCTCGAACTCCCTCATCCTCGAGGTGGGCGGGGGCTCGACGGAGATCATGCTGCTTCGCCGGGGGCGCATGGCCGGCGCGCATTCGCTGCGCATCGGCACGGTGCGCATCGACGAGCAGGTGCGAGGGGCCGGGGTCTCGCCGGCCTATCTGCGCCAATACCTCGAGGACAACGTGCGAACGGCCTGCGACCACCTTGACTCCGAGCTGCCCCTCGAGTCGGTGAAGACCTTCATCGTGATCGGCTCGGACGCGAGGCTCGCTGCCTCGCGCCTGGCGGCCCGCCTCGGCGTGAGCGGGGGCTCCGAGGACTACGCGGTCATCAGCCGGGCGGCCTTCATAGCCTTCGCCGACGAGGTCGCCGGACTCTCCCCCGAGGACTGCGTGGCCAAACTGCGAGTGCCCTGGTCCGACGCCGAAGGCATCGGCTCCTCGCTCTCAATCGAAAGACTGTTCCTCGAGCGGACCGGCGCCGATCGCGTGGTCGTGCCCAACGTGTCCATCCGGGAGGGCCTGCTCCTGCTCTCGTCCTCGCTCGGCCCCGAGGCGGGCTTCGAGTCCGAGATGAGGGCCCAGGTCGTCGCGAGCGCGGCCTCGCTGGGGCGCAAGTTCCATTACGACGAGGCCCACGCGCGGCACGTCGCCGACCTCTCGCTAGCGATCTTCGACGCCCTCGTACGCGAGCACGGCCTAGGCGCGCGGGAGCGCCTGCTGCTCGAGGTGGCGGGCCTGCTCCACGATATAGGCACCTTCATCAAGACCTCGGGCCACCACAAGCACGGCGAGTACATCGTCGCCAATTCCGAGATCTTCGGTCTACACCGCGGGGACCTCACGATCGTCTCCAACGTCGTGCGCTACCACCGCAAGGCCCCGCCGGCCAGCACCCACCTCAACTTCATCGCGCTGCCGCGCGAGGACAGGATCGTCGTGATGAAGCTGGCGGCGATCATCAGGGTCGCCGACGCCCTGGACCGCGGCCACGACCAGCGAGTCCGCGACATGGCCTTCGAGCGCCGCGAGGAGCGCTTCGTGATCCGCGCCCCCGGCGGAGTCGATCTATCCCTCGAGCGCCTCTCCCTCGCGGAGAAGGGCGACATGTTCGAGGACGTCTTCGGCCTCGAGCCCGTCCTGGCCTAGGGGCCTCGAGGAAGCACGGAAGGAAATCCCAGCATGGCTAGAGACAATCATTACTTCAACCGCGAGCTCTCCTGGCTCGACTTCAACGAGAGGGTCCTCGAGGAGGCGCTCGACAAGGGCAACCCGCTCCTCGAGCGGCTCAAGTTCCTCGCGATTGTGTCCTCCAACTTCGACGAGTTCTTCATGGTCAGGGTGGCCTCGCTCAAGGCCCAGGCCCGCTCGGGCGACGCGGCGCCGGACGCGTCCGGCATGAGCGCCGCCGAGCAGCTCGCGGCCGTCTCCCGGCGCGCCCGCGAGATCATCGGCAAGCAATACGAGTGCCTCGCCGAAATTCTCCCCGTCCTCGAGCGCGAGGGACTGGCCGTAGTCCGGCCCTCGGGCTGGACGAGCGCCGAGCGGCGCTGGCTCGAGGACTATTTCGTCGAGCGGGTCTTCCCCCTGCTCACGCCCCTGCGGGTGGGCGAGGAGGAGGAACGCCCCGCCTTCCCCTCGACGGGCTCCCTAAGGCTGCACGCGGCCTTCCTCCTCGCCCGAGACGAGGAGTCGGGCCTGGCCATCGTCCAGGTGCCGGGCAACCTCGACCGCTTCGTCCGCATGCCCGTCGAGGGCACGACGGCGCGGGTAGTCCTGCTCGAGGACGTCGTCGCCCACTTCGGGCCCCGGCTCTTCCCAGGCTGGTCCGTCCGCGAGTCTCTGCTCTTCAAGGTCACGCGCGACGCGGATTTCGCGGTCGACGAGGACCGGGCCGACGACTTCATCGCCGCGATGGAGGAGGTCGTCGTCGACCGGCAGAATTCCTTCCCGGTCCGGCTCGCGGTCTCCGGCGACTCCGAGGCAATCGTCCAGAGGATCCGGCTCGCGGTCGGCCTCGGCGAGGACGACATATACCGCCTGCCCGGCCCGGTCGAGCTGCGCGGACTGATGGACCTGGCCCAGTCCGACTACCTGCCGCCAGAGCGCGCGGCCAAGCTGCGCGACCTGCCTTGGCCCGCGGTGCGAAGCCTCGAGCCGCCGGAGGACGTCTCGATCTGGGACGAGATCTCGGCCGGCGACAAGCTCCTCCACGTCCCCTACGAGTCCTTCGACCCCGTCGTAAGGTTCCTGGAAGAGGCCGCGGACGACCCCTCGGTCCTCGCGGTCAAGATGACGCTCTACCGGACCTCCGGCAACTCTCCCATCGTGCGCGCCCTGACCCGCGCCGCCCGGAACGGCAAGCAGGTCGCGGTCCTGGTCGAGGTCAAGGCGCGCTTCGACGAGGAGCGGAACATTGGCTGGGCCGCTCGCCTCGAGCAGGCCGGCGCCATCGTCGTCTTCGGCATCGCGAGGCTGAAGGTGCACGCGAAGGCGGCCCTCGTGGTGCGCCGCGAGGAGGACGGCTCGGTGCGGCGCTACCTCCATCTCTCGACCGGCAACTACAACGACCGCACGGCTCGGCTCTATTCGGACCTATCGCTCTTCACCGCCGACGACGAGCTCTGCCGCGAGGCCTCGATCTTCTTCAACATGATCACGGGCTATTCTGCGGTGCAGGAGCTGCGGAGCCTCGCCGTCGCCCCATTCGATCTCAAGCTGCGACTGATCTCGATGATCGAAAGAGAGGCGCAGCGCTCCAGCCCGGAGTCGCCCGGACTCATAATGGCCAAGCTGAACGCGCTCGCGGACATCGACGTGATCGACGCGCTTTACAAGGCGAGCAAGGCCGGCGTCAAGATTCTCCTCAACATCCGCGGCATCTGCACGCTGGCGCCGGGCGTCAAGGGCCTCTCGGAGAGCATCACGGTCGTCAGCGTAGTCGGCCGCTATCTCGAGCACGCGCGCATCATCTACTTCAACAACGGCGGCGCCCAGGAGATCTACCTCTCGAGCGCCGACTGGCTCCCGCGCAATCTGGAGAAGCGGATCGAGCTGATGTTCCCGGTACGCGACGAGGCGGCGCGCTCGCGAATACACGAGATCCTGGGGGCCTATTTCATGGACACGGCCAAGGCCCATCGCCTGGGACCGAACGGCAAGTGGAAAAAGGTCAGGCCGGCCGAGGGCGAGAGTTCCTTCTCGGCCCAGTCCTTCTTCTACGAGACGGTCAAGCGCCGCAAGACCTTGGCCGAAGCGCCCGAAGAGGAATTGGAGGTAAGGAGAAAACCCACCTAGGCCCGCCGCCTACAGGAACAAGACGTCCCTCCGGGCGCGTTCTTGCCGGCAAAGGCGGGCGCAATGGAATCCTCATCCAAGCCGGACGCGGCGGTAGTCCCGCGCGGCGCCTTCGCCTGCCTCTTCAAGCCCTAGCCGCGGGCCGGCCCGCGGCCGCAACCGAATCGGAGCCGGCGTGTCCAACAAGGCATGGCAGCGACGATCCACACGAGGTCCTTCGACCTCCGTTACAGCGATATGGACGACCGTGGCGAGGCAACGCCCACGGCGCTTCTCGGCCTCCTTGAGGATGCCGCCTTCACCCATTGCGACGAGGCGGGCTGGGGCGTCCATCGCCTCGTCCAGGCCGGCTACGGCTGGGTCCTCTTGCGCGGAGGCCTCGAGATGGAGCGATACCCCGCCCTCGGCAAGAGGGTCACGGTAGAGACCTGGTGCTCCCGCACGAGGCTCTTCTACGGCGAGAGGGACTACAGGATCAGGTCGGCCGAAGGCGAGGTCCTTGGCTGGGCCCGCTCCCTTTGGCTCTTCTGCAGCCTCGAGCGCAAGCGGCCCGTGCCGGTCCTCGAGGAGATCGTTAAGGCCTGGGCGCCTGAAGGAACGGTGGCAGGGAACATGGAACTCGGCGAGGTCGACTTTCCCGAGGCGCTAGAGGCTTCGGCGTCCTCGGCCTTCGACGTCAGGCGATCCGACATCGACACGAACGGGCATGTCAATAACGTCAACTATTTGGCTTGGGCCCTCGAGGCCCTTCCGGAGGCGATTCGCAGAGGCTGCTACCTGGCCTCGATCAGGGGCCAGTTCAAGCGCGAGGTCACCTACGGCTCCATGGTCAAGGCCGCCTTGGCCGGGCCCGACCTCGAGGGAACGATGAAGCACGGGGTCTTCGCCTCGGGACCGTCGGGCTCCTACCTCGCGGCGGCCGCCCGGTCTCGCTGGCTTCCCCGCGCCGCCGAGGCCTCGGCACTGGACCGCGGCGCCGCCTAGGCGCTAGACGGTTAGGGCCTTTCTCGCGGCCGCTAGGGCCGCGGCGTAGTCGGGCTCCGAACCGATCTCGCTCACCTGCTGGGTGTAGACGACCTTGCCGAGCGCGTCGACGACGACCACCGCCCGCGAGAGGAGCCCCGCCATGGGACCGTCGGCGATCGCCACCCCGTAGGCAGTCCCAAAGGCGCGGTCCCGGAGCTCGGAGAGGGGGATGACGGAGTCGACACCCTCGGCCTTGCAGAAGCGCGACTGGGCGAAAGGCAGATCGCGGCTGATATTGAGTACGGCCGCACCCGGCAGCTTCTTGATCTCCTCGTTGAATTTCTTGGCGGAAAGGGCGCAGGTCCCCGTATCGAGGCTAGGCACTATGTTGAGGATCCGAACCCTGTCGCGGAAGTCCCCGAGCGAGGCGTCGCTGAGATCGCCCCGTGTGAGCTTGAAGTCTGGGGCCTTGGAGCCGACCGCGGGCAACTCGCCCGCCGTATGGATAACGTTTCCCTTAAGAGTTATGGTAGCCATCTTTTTCCTCCGACTATAGGGAAAGCTAATCATGTCCAGCCCCGGAGGCAAATGCCGCGGCCAGCCGCGAGAATGGGATTGACGTCCGGAAAGGAGCTACTAATATGGAGATCGAGATGGAATCGCCCCGGACCCCGCATAGCGCGACAGGCTCCGCCAATCCGGTCCCGGCCGAGCGCCTGCCCCTCATCACGAGCATCTTCGCCGCCGACCCCTCGGCGCACGTCTTCGACGGCAGGATCTACATCTACCCCTCCCACGACATCCCCAGCGACGCGCCCTCGGACGACACGGGCGACCAGTACGATATGAGGGACTACCACGTCTTCTCGCTCGACGGCTTTGGCTCCCCCGCGGTCGACCACGGCGTCGCTCTCGAGATCGGCGGCGTGCCTTGGGCGTCCAAGGCCATGTGGGCACCGGATGCGTCGCGAAAGGGCGGCAGGTACTTCCTTTACTTCCCCGCCAAGGACCGGGAGGGGATCTTCCGGATCGGCGTCGCGACCGGCTCTTCCCCGGAAGGGCCCTTCGCCGCCGAGAGCGAACCGATCGTGGGAAGCTTCAGCGTCGACCCGGCAGTATTCGTCGACGACGACGGTTCCGCCTACATGTACTTCGGCGGCCTCTGGGGCGGACAGCTCCAGCGCTGGCAAGGCGGGGCCTACGACTCGGAAAGGGCGGAGCCGAGCGGGGACAGCCCTGCCCTCGGGCCCCGCGTGGCCCGCCTGTCCCCCGACATGCTCGGGTTCGAGGGACCCGTTCGCGAGGCGGCCATCCTCGGCGAGGGCGGCAGGCCTCTGGCGGCGCGCGAGAAGGACAAGCGCTTCTTCGAGGCCTCGTGGATGCACAAGCGCGAGGGCAAGTACTACCTCTCGTACTCGACCGGCGACACCCACTTCCTCGCCTGCGCCGTCGGATCGAGCCCGCTAGGGCCCTTCGAATATCGCGGGCGGATCCTCAGCCCGGTGCTGGGCTGGACTACCCACCACTCGATAGTCGATTTCCAGGGACGATGGTACATTTTCTATCACGACGCTTCCCTATCCGGCCGCGACAACCTCCGGACGGTCAAGTACCAGGAGCTGCGCTATGACGCGATGGGCGACATCGTGCCGATGGATCCCTAGCGGGCTGTAAAAATACTCGAAGCATTTCAACAGCCAGGTAGGAGGGCTCAGCCCATGCCGAAGGGGAAAAGGCTTCCTTGCCTGTCACGGAGCCGCTCCTCCACCGTCTCGGCGATCGCCTCGAGGTCTCCTGGCCGAGCTACGAAGTCAAGCTTGTCGCCGGGCACGACGAGTACGGGCGCCAGGGAGAATGCCTCGATCCAGCGCTCGTAGAGGGCCTCGAGGCCGCTCAGGTATTCCTCGGAGATGCCCGCCTCGTAGGCCCGGCCCCTCTCGGCGATGCGCGCGCGCAGGGTCTCGACCGAAGCCTGGATGTACACGACGAGGTCGGGGGCGGGGAGGAGCTCGGTCATGGTCCTGTAAAGGCCGTAGTAGGTCTCCCAATCCCGCTCGCTCATCGTTCCCTGCTCCCTCAGGTTTCGGGCGAAGACCTCTGCATCCTCATAGACTGAGCGGTCCTGGACTACCGATTGCCGCTCGCGCGAGAGCTCGCGGTGCGAGCGCAGGCGGTATCCCAAGAAAAAGAGCTGGGAATGGAAGGCCCAAGAGCGCATGTCCTCGTAGAAATCCTCGAGATAGGGATTCTCCCCCACGGGTTCGTAGTAGGGCTTACAGCCTAGCCGATCCGAGAGGAGGCGCACGAGACTGGATTTGCCGGCGCCGATATTGCCTGCCACGACGAGGTATTTCCTCATGTAAGCCCGCCTTCCGCGCGGAGCGAGCACCCGCCGCAGATTATGGATGCTTCGTTCATGCCGTCTTCCGAGGCTCGCGGCCTCGCCCGATAATAGCGCGGAACGGAGCTTGACGGCGATACGTAGCTGTCGTATCGTTATCGCATATCAGGGTAAAAATTATGGTTTAGGAGTATCAAAAATGGAGCTAAAGGGTCGTTCGTTTTCCTTGCGCGGAGACAGCGGTGTAATACGCGTAGTCAGCGACTCGCCCTTCACGCCCGACCTTCCTGGCAGCTACACCGAAGAGGCGGAGTGCGACATCAGCCTCGAGAGCGACGGATTCCGCGTCAGCAAGGCGATCGTGCTCAAGATGGAAGCCCTGTCCGACTTCATCAAAGATGTCATAGCCGTATCCAAGGCAAAGTCGGGCACTGCGAGCTTCATGGGAGCCCAAGGCGAGATCGCGCTCCGCTTTATCGTGAACGGCGCCGAGTACAAGGTCGAGTGCGAGATGAACGACCGGAACGAGGGCAAGGACAACTGCATCCAGGTGAGGTACCCGATAGAGCCCTCGTATGTCCAGGAGCTTGAGCAGGCTATCGACGCCTTCATCGAGAGTTCGTCCAAGGTCCAGGCCTAGCGCATCGCAGCCCTCTCGAGCTGATAGGCCTGCATGGCCGCGAAGGCCGCTAAGAGCCTGCCCTTGTCCGAGTAATCCTCCAGGCCAAGCGCCTCCAGCTCCCGCAGGAGCTCGTGGATTGCCTCTATGGTCGCCAGGCACTCGCCGCGGGGCTGTCGCTTGATGACCCAGCGGCTGGGCTCCGTCGGCCTTATGCCGAGCCTGGGCAAGGCCGCGATGCGGGGGCTCGCGCGCAGCACTGACGCGGCGCAGGACCAGGTCGAGTCCACGAGGAAGACGGCGAGTCGCCTGGAGCCCGCTGCCTCCGCGAAGAGCCTCCCCCGGTCCTCGTCCGCCAGGTCGATCGATGAGGGCCCGGGGTAGAGAAGGGCAGGGAACAGGTTCGGATCGTCGAGGATGGCGAGGACTCGCGGGTCCTCATCGAAGGCCAGTCCGGGCAGGATCTCGCAGGAGGCGAGGTGGAGGGAGACGAGGCGTCCCGTGCCTGTCCTCTGCCGGCGATACTCCTTGGGATGAGTGAGCAGCGCGATGCGAGTCCTTGTCCTCATCGGAGGCTCGGTCGGGCAGAGGCATGCGGCCCTCGGCCTCAGGCAGGCCTGGCACGTCTCTCGGCTCAACGCCCGCCCCGGCACGGCGCGGCGAATCCTACTTGACGAATTTGTAGCCCCTCCCGCGGATCGTAAGGATATGCCTCGGCAGCTCGGACTCCCCAAGGCGCTGCCTGAGCTTGGCGACATGGACATCGATGGTCCGAGTCGTCGTCTCGGAATCATATCCCCAGACCAGGTCGAGGATCTCCTCCCTGCCGATCACGCGATCGGGGTTGGCGGCGAAGAACTCCAGCAGGCGGTACTCCTGGGCGTTGAGCGGCACGCTCGCCTCGCCCCGCATGAGCTCGCCCTTTCGCTTGTCGAGCAAGAACTCCCCGAAGCGGAAAGTTCCGCCATCCGGGTCCTGGCGGGGCGCCTCCGTGGCGCCGTCGGAGGCGCGGCGCAATACGGCCTCCATCCTCGCCACGAGTACTCCCGCGTCGAAGGGCTTGGGCAGGTAGTCGTCGGCGCCCTGCCTGAGACCGACCACTATGTCGAGGTCCGCGCCGCGGGCCGTCAGCATGATGATCGGAGTCTTGACACCCGCGTCCCGGACGTTCTTGCATATGGCCAGTCCATCACGGCCTGGCAGCATCAGGTCGAGCAGCACGATGTCGTAGCTGCCGGAGCGGATCGCCGCCTCGCCCGTGGGGCCGTCGGCATGGGTCTCCACGACACAGCCCTCGGCCGCGAGCATGTCCTCGAGAGTCATCCTGATGGCGGCCTCGTCCTCTACGAGGAGGACGCGTGTCTTATTGAACATGGTCGGGCTCCTGGAAGGGGAATTCGAATACGAAACGGCAGCCTGCCGGCCGTGATCCGTCGATGCGAGCGTAGGGACACTCGAGGTCGAGCCTGCCGCCGATGAGTTCGGCCCTCCTCTTGGCTATGAATAGGCCAAGGCCCGAGCCCTTCTCCTGGCGCAGCCTGCTGGCCTCGCCGCGGTAGAAAGCCTCGAAGACGCTGGCGGCCTCTTTGCGAGGAATGCCCATCCCGTCGTCCTCGACCGAAAGCTGCAGCGTCTCGGGGAGGAGGGCCTTGCCGGCGACGCGCACCTGGCCCTTGCGCGCCCCGTGATAGGCATGGTAGATGGCGTTCGAAACGAGATTCCCCAGGATGATCCTAAGCGCCTCGGGATCGCCGAGGAAAGACCGCGGCAGGGAGCCGAAGTCCCACTCGAGCTCCACGCCCTCGGACCTGGCGATCGCGTCTAGGGGCGGCTTGAGCTCGGCCTCGAGCTCGGCAGCCGAGATGGGAAGGAAGGCCGGCGGCTGCATGGTTCCGCCCTCGACCTGGGAGAAGGTGAGCACCTCCTCGATCATCGAGGAGAGCCGGAGGGACTGAGAGTGGATAATCTCGCCGTACGCTGCCAGCCTGTCGCTGCCCACGAGCCCCCGCCGCATATTGTCCGAGGCTGAGCGGATAGCGGTAACTGGAGTCCTGAGCTCGTGGGTGACGGAGGCGACGAACTCCCGCTGGCGGCGGCGCATCACCTCGCTCCGCTCGCGCTGCACGACCGCGAGAGAGAAGGCGGCGCCGAGCAGAACGAGAAGAGTCTCCCCCAGGAGCCACATCAACGATAGGCGCCTCTCGGTGCTTCCGAAGGCCGAAGCCGCCGAAAATTCGACATGCGCCGATACCATGCGCATGGTAGGGCGGCGCTGGAACTGCGGCTGGGCGGGCGGAGCCGCCGCGCTGGCCTCGCCTGGCCTAGGCCCGAGGAGCTGCAGCTCATCGATGAACTTTCGGGGCTGCTGAGCGTCGCCGCGCGGGTAGGGCCGGAACATATAGGCGTCGAAGGCCGCGGGCACGTAGATGTCGAAGGTCCGGCGTCGCTTCGATTCTATGCCGAGGAGGGCCTTGATCGGATTGAAACCGCGAGGCGGAGCCTCGCCCCGCTCCTCGCTGCGGGCCTCGAAAGTCTCCCACTCGATCATGGCGCCGGGGAGCGTTTCCGATACCGAGGGCTTGACGTATTGCTCGAAGAAGGCGGCGGTGTCCAGTTCCACAAAGGCGATAAGGCCTGTGCCCGCCTTGGCGATGACGAACTGCCGCGGCCTGTCCCCTCCATCGCTGGAGAAGGCGATGCGCCAGCCGCTCGAGCCGTCCCCGTGGGCGAGTCCGTCTGCGAGCTCGCTCCTCGCCAGCTCGGATACGGTCGAATCGAGACCCTGAGGGCTGCGCCCCCAGGAGCCCCCGGGCGCCAGGCAGTAGGCGGAGTAGGGGTCCGACGCCGAGATGAGGAGCACCGACGCCACGAGGCCAGGCTCGGGCCCCGAAGGGCCGTAGCGTCCGAGGGCGCGCTCGAGCTCGTCGCGGGCCTGGTTCTCCGAGACGGAAGTATTGAAAGCCATGGCTCGAAGGTCGGCCAGGAGCGGAGCGTAGCGCTGATACTCTCGGGACAGAGTCTGCATCACCGTCGCATTGAGGGAGCGATAGGTGTCCTCCATCTCCGCCGAGGCGGCCTGGCGGAACCAGATATATTGAAGCCATCCTATGAGGCCGATCACGGCGGCGATGGCGGCGATCGAGGCCCTCACGCCCGGCAGAGGGAACCGCATCTTGACCTTCACAGCCCTATAATACCCGCGTTTGGCCCATATTCCACCTGGTTACCGTCTTGTCGGTGAGCGTTTTACGCTATTTACCTCGTATTTACCCCCCCTTCACCACGGACTCCCCAAACGGCACTAAATTCCGGGTCGGGGGAGAGGATGACACGGGGCACGGAGGGGGTCGCCTCCGAGGGCCAGAGAAGGATCGTCAGCATACACGGCCTCAGGCCGAGAACCTCGAAGTCTGGGCGGCTACGACGACGCCGTTATCAAGCGAGATCGCGAAAGCGACCTTCAGTCCGAGCATGGAGTGGCGCGGTTCCACGCCCACGCTGGGATGCGCCGACTTCATCGACCAAGACCTCGTCGGCTTCGAATACGGGGAATCGAGGCAAGCGAACAAACATGATAAGCTTGAAGAACATAACAAAGGCATACACCCTGGCTGGATCGTCTCTGACCGCCCTGGACGACGTTAGCCTCACCGTCAATCGCGGGGAGTACGTCGCGATCATGGGCCCCTCGGGCTCGGGCAAGTCCACCCTGCTCAACATCATGGGCATCCTCGACTCAGCCACTTCGGGAAAGTACTTTCTGGAGGACTACGATATCACCTCGCTCCCCGACCGCGAGCATGCGCGAATTCGGAACAAGCACTTCGGCTTCCTCTTTCAGAGCTTCAACCTATTCTCCGAGCTTTCCGCCCTCGAGAACATCATGCTCCCGATGAGCTACGCGGGAGTCCCCTTCCGAAAGCGCCGCGAGCGAGCGGAGCTCCTCCTGGAGGAAGTGGGGCTGACCTATCGCGCGCAGCACCGGCCCGCCATGATGTCGGGCGGCGAGCAGCAGCGCGTCGCCATCGCGCGCGCGCTGGCGAACGACCCCGACGTCCTCCTAGCGGACGAGCCGACCGGCAACCTGCCCTCGGACAAGGGCCGCGAGATCATGGATATGCTCGAAAGGCTCAACGACAAGGGCGTGACTATCGTGACGGTCACCCACGACCCCGAACAGGGCCGCCGAGCGAGGCGCCGTATCCTCATCGGAGACGGCAAGCTCGGGGCCGACGAGCTGAGCGACGAGGGCGCGCGCCATGCTTAGCGAGCCCGGAAGGGTCGTGACTCGGGGATTCACCGGGGGGATCCCCCTCTTCGCCAACGCGGCGGCTGACCCGGACCCCGCGCAGGCGGTGAACTCGGCGAGCGTCGAGCGAGAGGACAAAGACCGGCTCGTTACCGCCAACCCACGCGTCCAGACGCGGCGAATTATCGACCGCGACGCGGGCATCGGCCTCCTCATGCTCATCCTCTCGGTGTCTGGTCTCTTCATCGTCCTCGTAAACGTGTCGCACATCCTCGCCAGCCGCGGCATGCGCGTGCGCAAGAACGTCGGGATAATGATGGCGCTCGGCGCCTCGAGGTCGCCGGTGCTAAGGCTGCTCGGGGCGGAGAACGCTTTCATCGCGGCCGCCGGGGCTGTCATCGGAGGGTTATTCGCCATACCCCTATCACGGGCCATGGAGTCGACGCTCGGTCTGTCGACCGCCTCGGGGCTCTACGTTCTCCTCGGGGTCCCGATAGCCTGGGCCTTGACCCTGGTCTTTTCCCTGGTCCCCGCTTGGCGGGGCTCACGCGTAGTCCCGGCGGAAGCGATGCGCTCCGTCTAGGCCGAAAGGAATCGACGCCGTGAATCGATTCATGCGGCCCATGCTCGGCCGTTGGCGGATGTCGCCGGTAAGGATAACCTTGACCGCGCTCTCAATGGCCCTCGGCACCGGAATCTTCGTGATTGCCTTCAGCGCCGGCGCCATCTCGCGGAACCAGCTTATAACAAGCGTCGCCCAGACCGGCGCCATCTTCTACGTCGCCAACGCGACCTGGAATCCCGACGGGTCCTTGGAGCGAGTCATGCCGGACGATTGGGACGCCGCTGCGCCGGAAAAAGTCGCCTCCGAGTCGGGGGTCGTCAAGGCGGCCGCCCTCGTCTCGGACGCGCCCTTCGACCAGCTGACTGCGGGAACGAGGACCCACCGGCTTGGGAGCGCAATCGGCACGACGCCGGGCTATTTCGGCGTCTTCTCGCTTAGGCCCGTCGCCGGCGATGCGATGCTCGCCTCCGACGTGGACCAGGGCTCCAAGAAGGCGTGGATCTCCGAGGACCTCGCGACAGCGCTCTTCGGCTCGGCCAAGGACGCGCTCGGCAGGCGCGTCGAGCCCCAGGGAAGGATGTTCCGCCGAGCCCCCGTGACGAATGCGTTGGCTATCGAGACCTCCTACTCCGTCGCGGGCGTCTACTCGACGCCGAACGAGATCGCCCGGAAGTCCTACGGCATCGCCGATCTGGTCCTGCCCTACACTGCGTTGCCGACCCCCGACATGAGCCAGACCATCGAGCGGCGAAGCATGCCGAGGACCTTCGTCGTCCGCAGCTCGGCCTCCTCTGCGGCCAAGGCCGAGGCCGCGATCGGGTCCGTTCTCGAAGGGGACTACCCCCGGAGCGACGGGAAGCCGCTGAGCGT
>Ga0181529_10001983_pt1 | contig 25276 bp, 24 predicted proteins | sample PEATcosm2014_Bin_36_FD_119763 | JGI IMG/M metagenome (GOLD analysis project Ga0181529, IMG submission 119763) | Peatland microbial communities from MTU Mesocosm Facility, Houghton, MI, USA - PEATcosm2014_Bin10_30_metaG | ecosystem: Environmental > Terrestrial > Soil > Wetlands > Peat | place... | reverse complement strand
GCATGCGAGATCTCCACGAACAGCTTCACGTCCTTTTCGCGCGCGAACCGCGCCAGAAAGACTTTCAGCGGCTTGGTTCCGGCGTCGAAAGCCTGCGAAGGAGTCAATTGGTTCGCCTGCATCGGCTCCCAACCCTGGTGGTACATGTCGGTGGCCACCGGAGAAATAATCAGGATAGTGAGAAATAGCGCGATGCCCACCAGCACCTGGTTGGACGGCGTAGTCTGTGTGCCCAGCGCCTGGCGCAGAAAATGGAGTACGATGGCGATGCGCAGAAACGGCGTGATCGACATGATCACGGCCGGCAGTAGCGTCAGAAGCGTCAGCAGAATGACAATCTGCATGGGCACGCTGAGCGATTCCCCGCCTTTGGAGAAATCGATCCCCATCACCGACCCGTTCGCCGCCCCTTTGGCCTGCGCCGCGGCGGCCGCGTTCCAGCAGACCGCCAGGCCGGCGAACAGCATCGCACCGAAGCGTTTCATTTCGTCACCGTTTGATTCTCCGCGGAGATATCCCCACCGATTCCGTCCAGCACCGAGCAGCCGCCCGGCGACACCGCGATCAGCAGCACTTTCCCCGACACGCTGACCAGGTGCAGGGAGTGTTGCGCCGTCAATGGCAGGCGTTCGAGCGACTGCATCCTGCGGCCGCCCGAACGCCGCAACCCGGTACCGGTGAACCGGGCCACCCCCTTGCTGCGCAGCCAGAACAACGTGCCGCCCAGCAATCCCAAGACGAACAGAACGGAGAGAATCTGTTGTACACCTTCCATATCAACTCTGGCTACATTACGGATGGATCAGGTTCACGGTCTCCTGCATCAGCTGATCGGCGGTGGTAATCACGCGCGACGCCGCCTGGTAGCTGCGTTCGTACGTGAGCAGGTTGGTGAACTCGGTGGCCATGTCGGCGGTGGAAGCTTCCAGCGATCCTCCGACAATCTGGCCGCGTCCGCCGCTATTGGCAACTCCCACCGCCGGAGCCGCGGTCGCGGCCGAAGCCTGCAGGTTGTTGTCGCCCACCGAAATCAGCGTGTTGGGATTGCTGATGGACGCCAGGGCCAGTTGCCCCACCGTGGCCTGCTGGCCATTGGAGTAGGTGGCCACCACGTTGCCGCCGTTCTGTAAAGCCACACTACTCACCTGGCCGGCGGCAAATCCGTCCTGCTGCGTGCTGCTCTCGCCGGAAGTCTGCGCGTACTGCGTCACCAGCGAGGCGCCACTGCTATTGAACAGGTTCCAGTTGACGGTTTGATCGCTGGCGCCGTCGGCGTAGCCGCTGATGCTGAGGGCGATGGGTCCGGCGCTGGCAGTGGGAGTGGTCAGATTGCCGTTGCCGTCGAAGGTCAGCGTCCCGGTGGCAAGCGACGTGGTTCCGCCGGATGTCAAGTCGGCGCTCGGGATGGAGATGGCATAGGTCCAGGTGTTGGTGGCCGTCTCGGTGAAGGTGGCGGTGAGGGTATGCGTGGCGCCCTGCGAATCGTAGATTTGAATGGGCGTGGAGAAGGTGCCGTTGGACGCCCCCACGGTGGCTTGCGAATTCAGGTTGGCGGTGATGCTCATGTTGGCCGTCGCCTGGGCCGGCAGGACGGCTCCGGTGGGAATCGTGATGTCGCCTGGCGCGCCGTTGGCATTCACCGTGCCTCCCACGGCGTTCCAGCCCTGCACTAGTTGTCCGGTGCTGGTTTCCAGTTGGCCTGCGGTATTCAATTGGAAGGCGCCGTCGCGGGTGTAGAGCGTCTCATTGGTGGAGGGATCGTTCACCACGAAGAAGCCGTTTCCCTGGATGGCCACGTTCAGTGGAGCATTGGCGGTGGTGGTAATGGAGCCCTGAGTGTAGGCGGAGGTGGTCTGCACCGGTCCGACGCCTAACCCGACTTGCGCCGAAGTGGCGCCCGTACCGAGGGATTGCGCCATCAGGTCCGAGAACTCCACCTGGCTGGCCTTGAACCCGGTGGTATTGAGGTTCGCAAGATTGTTGCCGGTTACGTCGATGGCCGTCGAATCGGCCGTGAGAGCGGAAAGCGCTGTTGTGAATGCGGGAAACATAGTGACTCCTTCTCCTATGACTGCGATTAGTTGTTGGTGCCTGTAGTGCCGCTGGTGCCGCTGGTGCCCGAAGTGCCGCTGGTTCCGGACGTGCCGGTTCCGGTGCCGCTGCTGGACGTGGTGCCGGCGGCGGACGCGGCGGCCGCCTGTGCGTCGGTGGATAATGTGTCGGTATCGGTCCGAATGGCCATCACCTGCTCCAGTTCGCTGAACTGGGCCAATTGCGAAACGAACTGCGTGCTGTCGGTGGGATTCATGGGATCCTGATTCTGCAACTGCGCCACCAATAGCTGCAGGAACATCTGTTCGGTGGGCGCTGCGCTGCCGCCGAGAGCAGAAGCGCTGGAGGAATTCGCGCTGCTACTGCCAGTCACTGAGTTAACTGCCGATGCCATTTTCGTCTCCTGTCGATTCCCCGCCGCCGGTGAGGCTGCTTTCCAGCTCCTCCACCCAGCGGGGACGGTTGAATGCATTCTGGTTTTGCTGGCCGCCCTGCTGCTGCGACCCGCTCTGTCGGCCCGAGGAATCTCCATTGGAGGATTGCCCGGAAGTGTTCTGCGACTCCGGCGACTGACTCACCGGCGCGGCCGCCGTGGTGGATCCGCCAGGCCGCCAGGTTTCGGCGCGATAGCCGGTGTCTTCCAGTTTGCCCACCAGGTCGGTAAGCCCCTGACGCAAGCCGTGCGCCAGGTCGGTATCGCCGGTGCGCACCGCTACGTGGACTTCGCCGGCTTGCTGCACTACGCGTACTTCCACCTTCTCGGCGCCGGCCTGCGTCAGGTGGAACGAGATGTCCTTGAGCGGTGTAGTGCTCGCCGATTGCGGCTCCGCGGCCGCCGGGACGGTCTCGGCGGTGGGCTGCGGCGCGGCCGTCACGTGCGCGGACGGTGACTCGGCGGTATGGCTGGTGGTTTCGAAGGCCGCTGCTGCCTGTTGCTGCGACGCTGCCGAATCCGCGGGACGCGCCGGAGTCACTGCGCCAGCCGTGTCGGAGGAATCCGATACGGAGCTCTTGCGCGCCGGCGCGGCTACTTGCGATTCCGGCGAATGCCGTTCGCCGGTAGTGGTCTCCTGGGCGGAAGCCGGCGCCTGTACTCGTGCCGCGGGCGCGGCCGCCTGCTCCGGGCTACCGGCCGAAGGCTTGTCCGGTGACGCGCTGCGAACTTCCGCATCGGTCGGCTGGCTCTTGGTCCCGTTCATCCACGGCCACGGACTGTTACTGGGGTTCATGCGCAGCGCGAACGCCATCTCGGGGGTCGCCGTTGCCATCGCGTTGGCGCCAACCGGCGCGGCGGCGGACGAAGCGTCGGCGGTTTCTGTCTGGGAATTCGCGGCGGTGGGCGAAGTGGAAGTGCCGCTCTGCGACTCGCGATCGCCGTTCCCTTCGCGCGACGGAAACGGAAAGCTCAGCGGCCGGATCTGCGGACCGGCGCCCGCGAGCGTTACGGGAGTTGTCGCGGCAGGCGCGGTAGTTTCTTCTTTGGAGTCCTTGTTCAGCGCGGCAGCGGGGAGCGATGGTGCGGCTGCAGCCGTTCGAGCGACGGGCGCCAAGCGGATGTCCACCTCGCCGGACGATGTCGAGCCGCTCAACGGTGCGGCGAAGGCGGTGCTCTTCGATGCGCTCTCTTCGGCCGGTAGCCGTGCGGCAGCGAAGGACAATGCGGGAGCAGCGGTATCGGAAGAACGAGGTGCGGAGTTCTGGTGCACCGGCGCGGCCGCCGACGATTCGGCTGAATGCCGTTCCCCGGTAGTGGTTTCCTGGGCGGACGCCGCCGCCTGTTTTCGTGCCGCAGGCGCGGCTGCCCCGACCGGGCTGCCCGGCGCTGGCGTATCGGATGACGCGGCGTGAGTCTCCGCATCCGTCGGCTGGCTCTTGCTCCCATTCATCCACGGCCACGGACTACTGCTGGTTCCGATGCGCGGCGCAAACGCCATCTCGGGGGTCGCTGTGGCCGTCGCGTGGGCGCTAACTGGCGCGGCGGCGGACGAAGCGGCGGTTTCCGTCTGGGAATCCGCGGCGGCCGGCGAAGTGGGAGTGCCGCTCTGCGACTCGTGATCGCCGTTCCCGTCGCGCGACGGATACTGAAAGCTCAGCGGCAGAATCGGCGGAGTCGCCCCCGCGAGCGTCACGGGAACCGTCGCGGCCTGTGGGGCGGATTCTTTCTTGGAGTTATTCTGCGAGCCGGCGCGGCGCGACGCAGCGGATGGCGCGGCTGCAGCCGCCCGAACGACGGGCGCCGCGGAGATGTCGTCCTCGTCGAACGATGCCAGGCCGCTCAGTTGTGCGGCGAAGACGGTGCTCTTCGATCCGCTCTCTTGGGCCGGCAGCCGTGCGGCAACGGGCAACGCGGGAGCAGCGAGAACGGCGGCGGACGAGATCGTCACGCGGCGGAAAATGCAGATCGGGAGCCAATTCCCGCTGCTATTCTTTTCAACCGGATAGATCGCGCGCGCCGATGTTGGCCTTTTGACAGTCAAGCGCGTTCGTCAAACATTTGACGAGCGCACCGTCTCTCATCCTTACATATCGCGGCCGCTGCGAAACTTTCTAATGTTTCGACGGACCGGCGAATCGGGAGCATTCGCAACGGTTTCGCGGCGCGCGGCCACTGGTTCAGCGCGGCTCAAACTTGTTCGCCGCCGCGAACGGCACCGCAGTTGCTATCACCCACGCGGTACGTTCCTATGGATGCTCTGACAATTGCGGCCGCCAGCGGCCTTCGATCGCGCATGCAGTCTCTGGACGTACTGGCCAACAATCTGGCCAATTCGGCCACTTCCGGATTCAAGAGAGACACCGAATACTACAGCATCGCCAATCCCGAGGATTCCAGCGACTCCCCCAGCCTTCCCGTAGTGCAGCGCCAGTGGACGGACTTCTCCCAGGGCACGCTCCAGGTCACCGGCAATCCCATGGATGTGGCGTTGAACGGCACCGGCTTTCTGGTGGTGAACGGAAAAAGCGGTCCTCTCTATACGCGCAACGGAAATCTGCAGGTGTTGTCCAACGGAACCCTGGGCACCGGCCAAGGGTATGCCGTTCAGGACGCCGTCACCGGACAGCCCATAGCCATTACCCCCAACCAGCCGCTCGACATTTCCACCGACGGAACCATTACGCAGAATGGCGCAGCCGTCGGACAGTTGAAAGTCGTGAACTTCGCCAACCTGCAATCCCTGAACAAAGTGGGCAACGACGGTTTCCAGAACGTCGACCCGAAGAATGTTCCGACGGCAGCTACCCTCGCCACCACCCAGGTGCAGCAGGGCAAGATTGAAGATTCCAACGTACCCGTAACCGAAGCCGCCATGCACCTGGTCGGTGTGATGCGCCAGTTCGAAATGCTGCAGAAGGCGGTAGGCATCAGCAACGAGATGGATACCAAAACGATTCAGGAAGTAGCCCGCGTGGGTTCCTAGGACCGCCGCGGCAGCGAAAGGAGCATACATGATCAGTAACGTCACCAACACTTCGGCGGCCGCCGCATCCACCGCGGCGTCGTCCTCCTCCACATCGTCCTCCGCCGGACAGAGTTCCGACGTCAGCACCTTGGACACGCCCTTTGGCCAGTTGTTCGTGGAGAACCTGAACAGCGATAACCCGGAGATCGTGGGCTACCAGGCTCCCAATTCGCAGACTGTGCAGACGGACTACGCCGCTGCGAGCGCGTCCTCGTCCGCCGCGGCGACCGAGGCTGCGGCCAGCGATGCGGCATCCGCGTCCACCACCCCAGCGGCATCGGCAACCGCCGCCAGTTCTACCACAACCAGTTCCACTACAACCAGCTCCACCACAACCAGTTCCGACACCGCAACGGCGGACACCGCCTCGGCCAACGACACCACCGCGTCCGGCGCCGCCGATCCCAATTCCGAACCCACCGCCCAGTCGGTGTTCGGCGACACGCCCTGGGAGACCGACGCCGGCGGCACCGGTCCGAGCGGCCCCTTCAATCTGAATCCCATGTACTTCGCCACCCAGCAGACCGCCCAGGCGGTGGCCACCATGTTGGGCGGAACCGTGGTGCCGGTCAACACCTTCGCCCTGACGCCGGCCAATCCATTCTCCCAGAACGAACCGAATGAAATGGTTGAGCTTTCCAATGGCACCATGATCAATCCAGGCCTGGTAGCCGGGTTCTATACCCACGGATATCAGCTCTCCATGATCCAGCAGATGATCCAGAACGAAGTCACCAACGTCGCCGCAGAAGACGGAGTTACCACCACATGATTCGCGCCTTATACAGCGCTGCCAGCGGCATGAACGCCCAGCAGCTCAATGTCGACAACATCGCCAACAACCTGGCTAACGCCAATACCACCGGCTACAAAGAGCGACGCGCGCAGTTTCAGGACCTGCTGTACCAGAATATGGTCCAGCCCGGCGCCGCTTCCGGCCAGCAGACCACGGTTCCCTCGGGCCTGCAGCTCGGTTTGGGAACGCGGGCGGCGTCCAACGAAATCATCTTCACCCAGGGCAATTTCACCGAGACCGATAACCCCCTGGACCTGGTGATTCAGGGCAACGGCTTCTTCCAGGTCAAGCTGGCCAACGGCACCCTGGGATACACTCGCGACGGATCGTTCCAGCTCGACAAAAACGGCAACGTGGTGGACTCCAACGGCAATGCCCTCGAGCCGGCCATTACCATTCCGCCCAGCGCGCAATCCGTCACCGTCGCTACCGACGGCACCGTCAGCTACTCGCTGCCCAACCAGACGGCCGCCGTACAGGCCGGCCAGATCCAGATCGCCGGTTTCCAGAATCCCGCCGGCCTCAACAGCATCGGCAAAAACCTGTACCAGCCTACCGACGCCTCGGGCGATCCCACCGTGGCGCTGCCCGGCGGCCAGGAAGGCCTGGGTACGCTGCTGCAAGGCTACACCGAACAGTCCAACGTCAGCATCGTGGAGGAGTTTATCAATCTGATCACGGCGCAGCGCGCCTATGAGGCAAATTCCAAGGTGGTCAAAGCCGCCGACGACATGTACCAGCAGGTCAACAATCTCCGGCAATGAGTAAGAGCGCCAACACGTTATTGGTCCTGTTCGCATTGGGGTGCTCTGCGCGATTCGCTCCCGCGCAGACACCTGCGTGCCAGCCCATTGCGGCGGACCAGGTCATCGGAAGGGACCTGGCCGCCGCGCTTCCCGCGTTCCACGCCCTGCCGCCGGACATCCTGCTCGCCAACGTGCCGCCACCTGGGTCCAAGCGCATCCTGCATCCGCCGGAGCTTCTCAGCATCGCCAAGCGGTATTCCATCGAACTGGAAACGCCATCCGATGTCTGCTTCGAATGGCCTCTCGCACGGCTCGACCGCGATCGCGTCCTGGAAGCCATGCGCCAGAGCTTGGCAATCCCCGATGCGCGTATCGAACTGGCCGACCTGTCGCTGGTTCCCGCGCCGCCGGGACGCATCGAATTCCCCACCGATCGCCTGGGAACCCCCGCCGCAGCCGGCCTGCGGACTCCTGTCCTGTGGCGCGGCGACGTGGTGTACGGCGCCGATCACCGCTTCGCCATCTGGGCGCGCGTGCGCATCTCCGCTCCCTGCACACGCATCGTGGCGGCCGAGAATATCGCTGCCGGCCAACCAGTGGAAGCCCGCCAAGTCCACGCCGCCGCCGCCGAGTGCTTTCCTATGGCCGCGCGACTCACACTGACTATCGAGCAGGTGGTGGGGACGCGGTTGCGCCGCCCGGTGTCGATGGGCGCGGAACTCGTCCCCGACCTGCTGGCCACGCCCAAAGACGTGAACCGCGGTGACTCCGTCGCGGTCGAAGTCCTCAGCGGCGCCGCCCACCTGGAGTTCACCGGCAAGGCGGAAACGGCCGGAAGCACGGGCGATTTTATCGCCGTGCGCAATCTCTCCAGCAATCGTATCTTTCAGGCTCGGGTTAATGGAAAAGGCAAGGCAGTAGTGGAAATTCCGGAAAGTAGATAAAGGATTACTTTATATGTTCTTGAGAGATAGCTCGAGTCGGATCGCCGCGCTCCTGGCAATCCTGGCGCTAGTGACTCCGGCGGTGGCCGCCGACAAGAAAAAGAAGTCGGCGGAGCCGAGCGCGCTCGACAAGTATCTGCAGGACGCCCTGAAGCAGCCGCTCGCTCCGGTGCAGCCATCGGTGGGATCGCTCTGGTCGCCGGCGTCGCGCCTCACCGAATTGGGCGCCGACGTGCGTGCCGCCCAGATTGACGACATGGTGACAGTGGTGGTCCAGGAACAGGCGTCGGCGGTGGCCAATGGCGCTACGCAGACCGCGCGGTCATCGGCGGCGTCTTCCAAGATCGCCGCGCTGGCTGGTCCCAAGAGCCCCGGGGGCGCGGCGCAGAATCTTCTGAATCTGGCCACGTCCACGTCGCTCAACGGACAGGGCACCACCAGCCGCGGCGCCACCATTTCGGCCACGCTGAGCGCTCGCGTCACCCACGTGCTGCCCAACGGCTACCTGGTATTGCAAGGCACTAAGGACGTCGTGGTTAATTCCGAGCACCAGTTGGTGACCGTGCGCGGCGTCATCCGTCCCGCCGACCTCACCACCGGCAATATCATCAGCTCCAACCAGATCGCCCAGATGGAAATCAAGATCGACGGCAAGGGCGTGGTCAACGACGCCATTCACCGCCCCAACATTCTCTATCGCCTGCTGCTCGGCCTGCTGCCTTTCTGAGGAATCCCCATGCGCAAACTCCTCCTCGTTCTCCTGATCCCGAGTCTTCTGGCGGCCGCTAACGGCGCTACGCGACTGAAGGAACTGGTCTCGCTCGAAGGCGTTCGCGACAACCAGCTCATGGGCTACGGCCTGGTGGTAGGCCTCAACGGAACCGGCGACCGCCAGCAGACCATTTTCTCCGCGCAGAGCCTGGCTAACCTCCTGGAGCGTATGGGACTGACCGTGTCGTCCACCGCCATCCAGGTGAAGAACACCGCGGCGGTGATGGTCACCAGCACCTTGCCTCCCTATTCGCAAGCCGGAAACCGCATCGATGTCACCGTGTCCGCCATGGGCGACGCCAAGAGCCTGCAGGGCGGCGTGCTGCTCATGACCGGTCTGCATGGCCCCGATAGCCAGACCTATGCCGTGGCGCAGGGCCCCATGGTGATCGGCGGATTCAGCGCCGGATCGGGACAGACGGCCACCACCCAGAACCATCCCACCGTGGGCCGCATCCCCAACGGCGCCATCATCGAACGAAGCGCGCCGTCGCTCAATGTCGGCAAGGAAGTCCACCTGCAACTGCAGCGCGCCGATTTCGCCACCGCCAGCCGCATCGCGGAAGTCATCAACAAGCGCTTCGGCCAGGTCGCCAACGCCGAAAACGCCGGCCTGGTCGCCGTCACGCTGCCCGACGAGTATCAGAAAAAGAGCACCGAGTTCATCGCCGAGCTGGAAGCCCTCACCGTGGAGACCGATCGCGAAGCCGTCATCGTGGTCAACGAACGCACCGGCACCATCATCATGGGCAAAGACGTGCAAATCGCCCCCGTAGCCATCATGCAGGGCAATCTGAACGTGGAAATACAGACCACTCCAGTGGTTTCCCAGCCGAATCCGCTCTCCACCGGAACCACTACGGTCACGCAGCAGACCAACGTCACCGCCAAGGAAGAAAAGGCTCGCAATGTGATCCTCAAGCAGGGCGCCACGGTGGAAGAACTGGTGCGCGCGCTCACCGCCATCGGATCCACACCCCGCGACATCATCTCAATTCTGCAGAATCTGAAAGACGCCGGCGCTCTCGAAGCCGACCTGAAGGTGATCTAAATGGTGAACCCGCTGAACTCCGTCAATCCCAATCTGCCGGCATCCTCCGCCAAGCCGGTGGACGACCCGGAGAAGATCAAGAAGGCCGCCCAACAATTCGAGGCGCTGCTGATCGGGCAGATGATGAAATCCATGCGCGATTCCGAAGGCGGATGGCTGGGCACCGGCAGCGACGAATCAGGATCGTCCGCAATGGAATACGGCCAGGAGATTTTCGCGCAGTCCATGGCTTCCAGCGGCGGCCTCGGCCTGGCCAACATGGTCGCCAAGGGAATCGGCAAGATCGCCAATCCCAGTCAATGAAGTCGATTCGAGAATTGTGGGGCGGACCGCATGGCAGGAGCGTCGCCCCACGGAATCGCAGTGCCCGCCGCCTACGCCTTCCAGCTTTGTCCCGAATAGCTGACTTCCGTGGCGGAGTCCGCGCCCCATCGGCCGGCGGCCGCGACTTTCGGCTGGTGTCCTTCTTCGGCGGCCGCGCCCGCTTGCGGGCGAATGGCCTTCCACGCTTCTCCCAGGGTCTGCAGCAGAGATTCCACTTCCGCCAGCGGAGCATCCTGCTGTTTCAGGTTGGCGGTGATCAGGCGGGTGCGCATGTGCTGGTACAAACGCTCCAGGTTACGGCTGATTTCTCCGCCCGCCTGATGATCGAGCGTGCCTTCCAGTTCCGCCAGGATCGCCAGCACCTTGGAGATCGCTTTGCTCCGTCCCGCAATATCGCCGGCCGCCAGACTGCCCCGCGCGCTGGATACCAGGCTCAGGGCGCGCTCGTACAGCATATAGACCAGTTCCAAGGGGTCCGCAGCCAGGACCCGGTTTTCCAAGTAAGCGTCTCTCCACATTGTTGGTTACCAATTCTCTGCCGTCACTCATCACATCGACATCGGCGGCAAGGCTTTCGAAGGTTTCTATGATGCTCAAAATACAAATTGTTCTCTGTTTCACCAGTTTCGCGCTCATGGCTCAACCGGCGCGGAATCCGGTTCCTCCGGAGGATCCGCAGGCGCGCCAACGGGCCAACGCCGAAGCCATGGAGATCTCGCTCGAACAACAGAAACTGTCGGTTCAGCGGCAATTGCAGCAAGGCCCCGCTACCGGCGATAGCTTTTTCGCCCTGCCACGGCCCGCGCCGCTCGGAGCCACCACCGCCGCCGCGACCGCCCCAGGGTTTGCCGCGCCGGCTATGGCCATCCCAGTTCCCGCTCCCTCGCAACCCTGCGACCCGCTACCGGCTCCCCAGGTGGACGCGCTGGTCGATTCCGCGGCCGATCGCGAAAGCCTCGACCGCGACCTGTTACGCGGCGTAATCCGTCAGGAATCCGCCTTCCATCCCTGTGCCGTGTCGCCCAAAGGCGCCGCCGGACTGATGCAACTGATGCCTGCGACGGCCCTCCAATTCGGCGTCATGAACCCATTTGATCCCATTCAAAATGTGGATGGTGGAGCAAAGCTCCTCAAGCAACTCTTGAACCGCTATGGCGGCGATCTGTCGAAAGCTCTGGGCGCGTACAACGCCGGCCCCGCTACGGTCGACGCCGCCAACGGAATTCCGCAAATCCCCGAAACTCTGGACTACGTCAAGCAAATTCTGTCATTCCTACCCGTAAAGCAATGACATCGTGGGTTTTATGTGGGACAGGCTGGTAGCCCGCTAGGTTCCCACTGGGCAAGTGGTACTCGGCCTTCTGACGCGCAGCTCCTTAATCCACCCAGCCCACGCAGTCCGCGTACCAGCATCGATCACGCCCTCCGTAATTCGTTAAGAGTGCTTATGTGGGGCAGACTATCAGATCGGGTGGAGTGACGGGGATTGCGCCCCGCCACCCTCCCACACCACCGGACGTGCGGTTTTCCGCATCCGGCGGTTGAACCCAGCCGTTACCTCGCGGCAAGAGTCGATGGAAAGAGAAAGCCGTGTCGATGCAGGACGGCGTTGCTCAGCGCCTGCTGTAGTTTCGGCTGGGTGGCGACGCCCCAAGCGCCGGGTTTGTCAAGGATTTTGTGTAAGCGTTTCTCCGCAGCTACTTGGTTGATGGTTTGCCCCGCTGACACGCGGCGGATGCTGGATATCATATCGGTCGGCTCGCGCTGGTCTCTTGCCTCCTTTCTCCCCCCGTGAGGAGCTGTCTGATGTCGGCCACCGCCATTTGATCCGGTTGCATCTCTGGTGGCAGCAGCACTTTTCTTACGGAGCACGCTGGCGCCAACTCGCGTGCGATCTGCGCCGCGGCGGCGCGGCCGGTTTGGTCTCCATCGAGCAACAACTCGACGCGGGAGAATCGGTCGGTCAAGAGATTCTTCTGCGCGGCCGAAAGGCGGGCGCCCATCAGAGCCACCACGCAGGGAAAGCCTGCCTGGTGGACGCGCAGGCAATCGAAGAACCCCTCCACCACGATCACGCGATCTTCAGCGGCCGCCCGCGCCCGATGATAGTTGAACAGCACCTGCGACTTTTGAAAACCCACCGGGAATCGGTACCGTGGAACGGCGCCATCCAGGGCCCGGCCGCAATAGGCCAACAGCCGGCCCTGATGGTCGTGGATCGGAATCGCGATCCGCCGGCTCATGCCCCCCCGTACCCCGTAATGACCCAATCCGAAGTGGCGTGATTGACATGGTCGAAGGAATCCACCACACACTACCCACCGTCAGGACTTTCCGGAACGGGTGACCATCACCCGCTCGCACCACCCATTCGAGGGACGGTCTCTGGAGGTCCTCCGGCAAGCGCGTATGCCCAGTGGCTTGCAGTTCGTCCTCATTCTGCCGGACGGAAGCAAGTCACTGATCCCCGCTGAATGGACGGATTTCAGCGCTGCCACCTCACCTCCGCAAAACCCTCAGCTCGCCCCCTCGCGGGAAGACTTGCTCCGCCTCCGCAGCCTGGTCGATGCGCTCCTACGCCGCGTCGCCGATCCGCCGGTAACATCAGGTCCAGAGCAAGAGAGTCGTGCCGCAACTGAACCTGAACTTCACCGACATCCCCATTCCGGAGACGCACCTGTGGGAACAACTCGACGACGAGCAAAAACGGATCGTCGTCGAAGCTCTGGCGCGCCTCTTTGTCAAAGCAACTCGCATCGCCCACCAGGAGCAGGCCTCACTGCCAGTTCGTGTTCCTACGGTCGAGGGTTTGCCTTCCGCTTCTTTCAGCTTCGCCTCGCGGCTACGCCTTGCGGTTCAGCTACGGTTGCCGTCATCGGCCCCGATTGGCTCCTTTCATCCAACTAGATTCTGCCCATGCTGGGCACACTCCGCGGCGGGTTGGTAACGTTGGTAACCCGCCTGCCGACGCGCAGTGTAGGTCCGCCCGCGCGCTAGAAGTCAGTGCCCTTGTTTGCCTTTGTGGGGCCGGGCAATCATGCCTGCAAGCCGGACCTCGAAATCTCCGGCGCAACCAGGATTGACTTCCCACCCACGGAGCAACGGAGCCGCAAATACAAAATCGCCGTCGAGGCGCGCTGGAACCGCGACCGGCACGGAGCGGCCCGGCCGGGACGCATCATGCGTTCCGCCAGCCATTGCGGCACGTGTCCGGCGTGCAGCGGAAGATCAGCTCCGCCGCAACCAGGCTGGTATGCTGTGACTGGACCATGCACGTCGCTCTGTCATTGAAGATCGTGAATGAGGAACTCGCCCGGCGCGGCCACACGGCGCGGCTGGCGAAGGGTACCGGCTATTTTTACTTTGAGCGGGGCGAAGCCGCCGACTGGCTCGACAACTCCGTCAAAGTGCGCACCATCAACACCCTGACCATGAAGGAGTGGATGGAGGAATTCCGCCGGCTGAAGGAGCTCAACGAGCAGATTTTCCGCACCGCCAAACGTGGCAGCGGCTCTACACCACCTTCACCGTCTTGACGTTGACGAACTCGCGGATCCCGTAGCCGCTCAATTCCCGCCCGTACCCCGACCGCTTCACTCCGCCGAAGGGCAGCCGCGCGTCCGACGCCACCATGCTGTTCACGAACACCATCCCGGCTTCGATTTCATCCGCGAACCGCTCCTGCTCGGCCGCGTCGTTCGTCCAGACGCTGGCGCCCAGGCCGAATTCCGTGTCGTTGGCCACGCGAATCGCTTCCTCGATGCCGCTCACCCGGAACAGCGCCGCGACCGGCCCGAACAGCTCTTCGCGGTACGCCGGCGAATCCACCGGGACATCCGCCAGCACCGTCGGCGCATAATAATTGCCCGGACGATCGATGCGCCGCCCGCCGGTCAGCAGGCGCGCGCCCATCTCAACCGATCGCCGCACCTGCGCGTCCAGGCCCTGCAGAATTCCGGGCGTTGCCAGCGGACCCAGTTGCGTCGCTTCGTCCATGGGGTCGCCCAGGCGCAGCGCCTCCATGCCGGCCACGAAGCGCCGCTCGAACTCCGCCGCAATCCCTTCCGCCATCAGGAACCGCTTGGCCGCAATGCATGACTGGCCGTTGTTGATGGTGCGGGCTTCCACCGCCGCCTTTACGGCGCGATCCAGATCGGCGCTCGGCATCACGATGAAGGGGTCGCTGCCGCCCAGTTCGAGCAGCGATTTCTTGATCCGCTTTCCGGCCTGGCTGGCCACCTGCGCGCCCGCCGGCTCGCTGCCGGTCAGCGAAACCGCTTGGACGCGCGCATCGTCAATCACCGCCTGCACCTGCCCCGACGAGATCAGCAGCGTCTGGAACACGTCGTCCGGGAAGCCCGCGCGGCGAAGGATGTCCTCTATGGCGAGCGCGCACTCGGGCACGTTGGAGGCGTGTTTGAGCAATCCCACATTGCCCGCCATCAACGCCGGCGCCGCAAAGCGGAACACCTGCCAGAACGGAAAATTCCACGGCATCACCGCCAGCACCGGTCCGATGGGCTGGTAGCGCAGGAACGCGCGCCCAGGACCGGCGTCGACGGGTTCGTCGGCCAGCAGCCGCTCCCCGTGCTCCACATAATAGCGGCAGGCCGTCGCACACTTGGCCGCTTCTGCCCGAGCGGCGCCGATCAGCTTGCCCATTTCGAGCGTCATGATGCGGCCGAGCGAGTCTTTCTCCGTTTCCAGGATTTCGGCGGCGCGCGTCAGCCAGCGCACGCGGTCCGCGAACGAAGTGGTGCGATAGCGCCGGTAGGCCGCCAGCGACCGCGCCAGCTTGTCTTCGATTTGTGAAGCGCTGAGTTCCTCGAATGCGCGTACGGTCTCGCCGGTGGCGGGATTGATGGAGGCGATCATGCCCCCATTGTACGAGGCGAGGCTGCGTCCGCAGGAGGGTTCTGCACGATGACGGGGCCGTTCTGCAGCCCCAGCACCAGCACGGCGTCGCTCAACGTCTCTTCAAACTGAATCTCCGCCCCTTCCTCTTGGGCGTACGTTTGGGTGAGCCATCGGGCGCCGGCCGCGCCGCCGACCAGGAGCGCCACCATCAGCCCATAGGTCCAGGGACGGGCCATGGCGTTCCGTTCCAGTTCCGCGCCCGCCAGAACGATCCCGATCAGCAGCATCACGGAAAGCCAGAAGATGATATGGACGTTCGATTTTCCCGGCAGATACGAGCAGGTGAAGGGAATTTTCCGGAAGCCGCGTAGCGCAATGTCCGCCAGAATGCTGGCGACCAGTGCGAGCACCAGCAGGTGCGCGGCCGCCCCCGGCCACGGCCAGCGCCACAAAAAGAACACCGCGCAGGCCACCCAGACGGGAACCGCCCCGATCCCGAGCAGCGCCCGCCGCGCCGCCGGCAGGGCGGCGGGCACGCCGCGCAACGGCATCAGGCGGAACACCCAGTTGGACTTCAGCTCCAGCGGCAGTCCGAACACCACCCGCGTCCCCAGCACCCAGGCGCACAACATCACGATGCTCGCAGCCAGCATGGAAAGGAATCGTTGCGACGCCGGCATCTGCATGTAGAGGGTGGCCAGCGCGAAGCCGATCCCCAGGTAAAATGCCAGGATCACGCGATGCTGCCGGCTGCGCAACAGCGTGCGGATGGCGAACTGCGCCAGCGCGGTCGCCGGGGAGTTTCCGAAACGGGGCAGCCACACGCCGCCGCGAGCGCCCGGCACGATATCCGGCACTTCCACGATCTTGCGGAGCGACCGGAAATACGAGAGCAGAAACGCGGCGGTCGCGAAAAAGATGGCGATCGCGAGTCCTGCCAGCGCCCGCCGCGCCAGGGGCGCCATCACCGCGTGACCCTGTGCCCGGAACGCGCCGCTCAGTTCGCTCAGCAGTCCCATGAACCAATAGGGCGGCAGCCACGCCAGCAGCCGTTGATTCGCCGTCGCGCCCAGAGCCCTCGCCGTCGCAAAGGACGGTTGCAGCAAAAAGACGCCGACGAACGCCGTGAACGCCGCCATCTGCAGAAACGAGGATGCGCGCAGATACCACCGCCGGGGCAATTGCGCGATGGCCCCATGCACCGCCAACACAGCGCCATAGAGAAACGTGCCCGCCGCGAACATCGCAATCCAAAATGCGGCGACAAACCGGAGGATGCCTCCGACCCCGGTACCGGGAGGCGCCAACACTTGAGGCCACGCAAAAGCGGAGAGGATGTTCAAAGCCGCTACGGTAAGTCCCAGCGCTGCTGCCGAAGCGGCGATCTTGGCTGCCAGCAGAGTTCGCCCGCGAACCGGCAGCGGCGCCAGCACCAGCACATCGCGCCGGTCGAGAAACGTAGAATCCCAGCTCAGCACCGCGAACAGGCCCACCGCCAGCATGGTGAGGGACACCAATCGCCGTTCCCACGACCAGACCACGGCGGCCAGCGCCTCCGGCCGATGCGGGAGGCCGGTGGTGGCCAGCGCTATCCAGGACAGCAGCACGCTGCCGGCGATCAGCAGCGCCCCGCACTGTCCGGCCAACCCGCTGGAGTCCCCGGCGGCCGATGCCGATAGCAACTCGACGTCCATCAGGCGGAACAGGAACTCGCGATACAGAATGTGGAATTGCCGTTTACTCATCCCCGGCCCTGCAAACCCAACACCAGCACCTCACTGCTGCCCGTCTCCTCATATTGAATATCCGGTCCCTCCTCTTTAGCGCCCACGTTGGCGAACCACCGCGCTCCGCCTGCGGCCGTGCCCATGGCCGCGGCCATCAGCCAATACGTCAGCGGGCGCGCCATGGCCCGGTGTTCCAGCAGGGCGGCCTGTACAACAATCTGCACCAGAATCAGGCTGCAAAACCAAAATGTCAGATGGACGTTCGACTTTCCCGGCAGGTACGAACACGTGAAGGGAATTTTCCGGAAGCCGCGCAAGCAGACGTCCGCGAGGATGCTGCCGAGCAGCCCGAACACCAGCAAGTGTTCCGCCGCCACCGGCCAGGAAGAGAGCCACAAAAAGAAGACCGCGCAGCCCGCCCAGGCCGGGACTACCGAGAGCCCCAGCAGCGCCCGTCGCGCCGCCGACAGACCCGCCACCCCGCCCGACACCGGCATCACGCGGAATACCCAATTGGCGCGCAGATCGAGCGGCAGCGAGAACACCACCCGCGTCCCCAGCACCCAGGCGCACAACATCACCACGCTCGCAGCTGCCATGGAAATGTCCGTATCCGATTGCGAAAGCGTTCCCACCAGACGTCTTCGTTCTTCCGCGATCTGCATGAAGAGAGTGACCAGCGCGAAACCAAAGCCCAGGTAGAATGCCAGGATCACGCGATGCTGCCGGCTGCGCAGCAGCGAGCGAATGGTGAACTGCACCAGCGCCGTAGAGCGCAAACTCCCAAAGCGCGGCAACCAGAGACCGCCGCGCGCGCCCGGTACGATGTCCGGCTCCTCCACGATCTTGCGCAGGGTGCGGAGATAGGAGAGCAGATAGGCTCCTCCCGCCACCAGGAGCACGATGGCGAGCGCGGCCAGAGCGCGTCCCGCCAGCGGCGCCATTACGGCGTGCGCTTGCGCCGGATAGGCGCCGCTCAGTTCGCTCGCCAGTCCCAGAAACCAATAGGCCGGCAAACACGCCAGCATGCGCTGATTCTCCGGCGCGCCCAGAGCCTTCGCCGTGGCAAAGGAGGGTTGCAGGAGAAACACCGCCAGGATCAGGACGAATGCGGCCATCTGCAGAAACGACGAAACCCGCAGATACCATCGTCGCGGCAGTTGCGCCGCCACTCCCTGTACGCCCAGAATCGCGCAGTAGAGAAATCCGCCCGCCGCGAATAAGGTGACGAGCCACGCCCCGATAAACCGCAGATTTCCCAGGATTCCCGAGCCTGGCTGGGCCAAAGCCATCGGCCAGAGAATCGCGGACAGGCCGTGTAATAGAACCACCGTGAGACCCAGCGCGGCGCCCACCGCGGCGATCTTGGCGGTGAACAGGGTTCGCCCGCGAATCGGCAGCGGCGCCAGCACCAGAACGTCCCGCCGGTCGAGAAACGTGGAGTCCCAGCTCAATACCGCGAACAGCCCCACCACCAACATCGTGATGCTCAGCAGCAAGCGCTCCACCATCCACGCCTGCGGAGCCATGGCCGCCAGCGGCATTCTATGGCCGCTGGACACCAACGCGGCGCCCGAAAGCAACACGCTCACGAAGATCAGCAGCGATGCAAACTGTCCGAAGAGCTCGCTGGAGTCTCCACGAGCCGACGCCGAAAGCAACTCGACATCCATCAGCCGGAACAGGAACTCGCGATAGAGCACGCGGAACTGCTGTTTGCTGTTCATATCTGTTGCTGATTCCAGCTTTGGAACCGCGACCGCAGGGAGCGGCCCGACGAAGAGACCGGGCCGCTCCCTACCGGTCGCGGTTCCAAAGCCAACCCTCAAGCCCGGATTAAATCCGCGATCTCGCGCGACACCGCCGCCGTGTCCTGCTCCACGGCAAGCTGCGAGAAAATCTCTTCCAGCGTGGGCAACGCCATCAGCGTTCGCAGATGCTCGATGGAATCGTCCGCCACGGTCTTCCCGCGGTGCAGAATCACCACGTGCGAACAGACCCGCTCCACCGTCTCCAGTTCGTGCGAGCTGAACAGCACCACCTTGCCCCGCGAGGCCAATTCCTGAATCAGGCTGCGCAGCACCAGCCCCGTCGACACGTCCAGCCCGGAGAACGGCTCGTCCAGCAGGATCAGGTCGGGATTGTGCAACAGTGCGGCCGTCAGCAGCACCTTCTGCCGCATACCCTTGGAGTAACTCGACATCGGCACATGCCGGTCGCCATGCAGCCCCAGCAGGCGGAGCAGGCCGTCGATGCGGTCCGCCGTCGGCTTCACCGGCAGGTCGCGCAACTGCCCCACCATGACCAGATATTCCAGGCCGCTCAGGTGCGAATATAGATACGGCTCCTCCGGAACGTAGCCCATGCGCTGTTTGAAAGCCAGCAGGTCGTCGCGGATCGGCCGGCCGTCGAAGAGAATGTGACCGGAGCTGGTTTCGATGAGCCCGGTGATCATCTTCATGGTGGTCGATTTGCCCGAGCCGTTCGGCCCCAGGTAGCCGGTAATTTCCCCCGACCGCGCCTGGAAGCTCACATTATCCACGGCCGTCATTCCGACGAATCGTTTGGTGACATTGCGCAATTCGAGCATCATCCGTGCCGCGCCCCCGCCGGTTCCGTGAACAGACCGCTCCACGAACGGTCCAGGTAGAGCCACTGCTGCGTGGCGTAGCAACTGGTCGCGATCTCCGGAACGTGCAGCAGTCCGTGGCCCTGCGTGCACATCAGTTCGGTGCCGTACCAGTCCAGAAACATCTTCGAGGGCCGGCCGATGCGCACCGGATTGGTGAGCAGCCGTAGGCACACCGGGCACCGCTTCCGCTGGTCCGCCAGCACCCAGCGAAACACCAGAATGTAGGCCACCACCAGCCCCTGCGCCGCGAACGGCAGTCCGGCCGACACCGCCAGCACCAGCGTACACGGCACGATGGGCATCACCAGCGCAATCTTCGCCGCCAGAAATACCCAGCGGCGCGGGCGCGTCGCCCAATGCGCCGGACGGCGACTGGCCGCGTAATCCCCCAGCGTCAAGGTGGTGGCCGGTATCAGGATGCAGGTCATCAGGATCGCGATCAGACACGAAAGAACCGGCGGTCCAGCGGAGAGCGGCGTGCAATAGAAACCGTCCGACTTGCCTTCCGCGTCGAAGACCCAGATGTGCCAGAACGGCTGCAGCCGCGGCCGTGCCGTGGTCCGGATATGAGCCACCACGAAACCCTGGGAACTCTCCGGCAGCGCCGCCAGATGCTCCGCATCCTCTATCAGCCAGGCTTCTACCTTTCCCGGAAGACGCCACGAATCGGCGGAGATTACCGCTGCCACTACCGCCCGCTGCCCCGCCACTTCCACCACGCGTCCCACGACACGCGGATCGCTATCGAAGTACTGGCGCCACGCTGCCTGGCTCAATACAAGGCTCACCGGCCGCGCCGGCCCAGCATCCACGCTCAGCAAACCGAAGAGATTGTCGCTCGCCCGCACCACCGGGACCGAAACCAGTCCCCGCGCCGTCCGCATCCACGCCGCCATCGGCTGATAGTAGGCGATATTGTTGAACCAGTGCTGCGCACCCGCCTGTAGGAACCGGTAGCTCTCCAGCGACACCGCCGGTCCGCTCGGCCGTTCCGTGAGAGACACCATCGCCAAGTCGCCCGAATCGCGATACGGCGACGGCAAAATCAGGTTCCGCGGCCCCGGCAATCCATACGCCAGCAGCGTGCTCGCCCCCGCCAGCACCGCCAGGAAGCCGAGGCACTGCAGCGGCGACTCCAGCCGAATCCAGGAGCGCACCAGCGGGTTCAGACTGTTGCGCCGCATCCACAGCGCGTCCCGAAACGCGCCCAGGCAGAACTCCGTCGCCCGCCGCCGCGGCACGTACCAGAGCTCCGACTGCCATTCCTGCAGCCAATCGGCGCGCTGGTTCAAGGGTGTGAGCCAGGACGCCGCGCGCAGGATCGCCAACTGCGGCCACTTACTCTTCATATGTCCCGACCTCCTCGGTGGGAACCAGCTTGGCCAACAGCGGATACCGCTTCTGCACCGCTTCCAAAGTACTGTTGCCGGCGCGCGTCAGTTTGTAGTACTTACGCGGCGGCCGCAGCGCGGCGTCGGCGATCGACTGCCGCTCCCACTGCGAACGGATCAGCTCGTCGCGCTCCAGGCGCCGCATCGCCGGATAGACCGTGCCGCTCGGCAGGCCGGTCACTTCCATCACGCTAAAGCCGTACACGTACCCGGCGCCGATGGCCTGCAGGATCATTGCGGAGGTATGCGAAAGTTTCGGATCGCCTGCCATATGCAGGGATTATACCTATGTAGTAATCTACTTGCAAGGGGAAAACGAGGGAAGAAAGCGACGCCGCTTTACCGCTTCCGGCGTGTCGGTTTGCGCGGCGTTTTCACGGGGACACGGACCGCCGCGGCGGCCGGCGGCAGGCGGCGCCACATCGTCCACAGCAGCCCGGCCCACAACGCCAGCCACACCGCGCACGGACCCCAGCCTTCGCCAAACAGGTCGCCGAAATAAGTGACCGACCCTCCGTGCCGCGAATACCACCCCTGCCAGAGACTCTGGTCTTCCGCCACCGTTCCCGCCAGCGCCGCATGCGCTTTGGCCGCCGCCGACGGCGCTACCGGTTGCGGCCCGTGATAGTGGTCCACCTGGTCCAGCCATTCCCGGCTGAGCGCGTAGTGATGCTTATGAAACCAGTTCTGCCACGACGATCGCGACAGCATCTCCGGACCTTGCACATCCGTCGTGAAGCCGCCTTTGGCGACGCTCAGGCCGGCATACACCTGGCGGCCGGCGCCGTTCTCCAGGTTCTCCACGCGCGCCTGAAAGAACACACCCAGCGGAAAATCCACCAGCGCTCCCAGCAGAATGAGCCAGGCCGCCCATCGCCGCCACTGAAAGTTCACGGCCAGCCAAGTGAGGCCCAACAACTCCAGGGGAAGCAGCGTCAGGTGCGCCACGCCGCTGGAATCGCGCTCGCCCACCACCGCGATCCCCAGCACCACGGCGCAGGGAATGAGCATCAGCCAGAACCCTCGCTCGCGCTCCGCGTCCTTTCCGCGCACCACGCCGATCAGCAGCCACACCACCAGCGGACCGCCCAGCACGCCCATCCCGAAAATCAGGTTGGTCTGGTAGACAATGAATATGTTGTCGCGCAGGAAGCCAGCGAAACTGGGCTGATCGAACAGATGCACCAGCGAGGCGTCGCGCACAATTCCCGGCGCCACCGTATCGAACAGATTGCCGGCCACCTTCTCCACATAGCTGCCCTCGTACTGCTGCCGGGAAGTGAGGCTGGTGTTCGACGCAAACGTGGAATGCGTTCCGTACACTTTGATGGACCACGCAAACCAGGTGCACAGCAACAGGCCGCAAAGAGCCGCAATCAGCGTCAGTTCGCGAAACTTCGCCGGCCGCGAGCGGAATGCCGTCACCAGGTAGTGCAGCGTCAGGATGACCACGTACGGACCGGCCGAGTAGTGCGTCAGCAGGCCCGCCGCCAGCGCCAGAAACGCGCCGATCATGCGCGGCGAATCGTCCTTGCGCAGCGCCGCCAGGTAGAGGGCCAACGCCACGATCACGAAGAACGCCGCCAGCGCCTTGGTCCAGGTGTAGGTGGCGGCTTGCATCATCACCGGGTTCATGGCGAAGATTCCCGCCAGCGGCAGCACCGCCCACTTGCCGAGCCGCCGCCGCGGCCCCGCCAGCGCCGGCATCAGCAGGCAGCAGGCCAGAAACGGCAGCAGGTTGAGAAACACGAAGACGAATTGAAATACTTCGAAGCGGTCTCCCGCCTGCCCCAGGAAAAATGCGCCCAGCACATTCATTAGCGGCGGACGCGCCGGAACCTGGTAACCGGCCAGGATCGGGGTGGTGACGGGAAATCGCTGCAGAAAGTACAGGCTGCGTTGGAAATGTTCCAGCCAGTCGAAGGCCCATCCCGCGCCCGTGTACACGCGGATGGTCGCCAGCATCAAAAAGGTCCATCCCAGCAGGAAGCCGAAGCCGGTCAGCGCGCGCCGCACCCGCGCGACGCGCCATAGCGTCGCCGCATCGCGCCAGGCGATCGCGGCCAGAGCCGCACAAATCGCCGAGATCGCAAGATACGCGCCTGGCTGCATGCCCGGCGCCAGGACGTAAATCCCCCAGGTGGCCAGATAGAGGAACGTCAGCGACAGCCCCACCGACCCGCACAGTTTCTCGATCGGCGTCCAGCGCAACCGGCGAACTACGAAGAACCCCGGCGCGAATGAGCAGACTGCCAGCAGAATGAGGACGAACAGCAACCGCGCGGCCAGCATTCGCTCAGTGTAACCGACTCACAACAGCAGCCCGGTAATCGCGATGGCCACGCCCGCCAGCCCGGCCACAATCCCCATCACGGGGAACATCTTCTTCTTCGAGATGAAATAGAGCGAGCTCAACACCAAGGCGATTTCCAGCAGCCCTTCGCCCACGTCGTAGCGCAGCGCCCGATCTTCCGCGGCCTTCGCCAGCGCTTCGGCCTGGTCGGCTTTCTCCTGGATCTCCGTCGCCGATTTGTCGTACTTCTTCTTCTGATCGCCCGACGCGGCCAGCATCGCCGCGGCGTTGGCGTTCTTCGCGTCGAACAATCCGGCCAGTTGTTCGCCCAACTCCACGTTGTGCAGCTTGATGCGCGTGGCTTGATAATACGCCCACTCGTCGTTGGCCGTCGACTTGTTCATGATCGCCGCCGTGTGCGTGCGGTGCGAGGCGATGGTCACAATCGCCAGCATCACCGCCAGCACCGCGGCCAACACTCCCACCTTTTGCCCCGTCGGGTCGTTCTCCGATTCCGACTCGTGATGAATTTCCAATTCGGCCATAAGCTATTTGATGTCTCCGCGCGGTTTATTCTGCGAGATTTCGTCGAACGTGTCCTGAACCTGTTTCTTTAAGGAGGCTTCGCTCACCCAGCTATCCACTGCGTCCGGCAGCTTCACCGACGCCTGGATCTCCTCCACTTTTTTCCCTTTGGCGATGCCGTCGGCGACGGCCTTATGCAGTTCCGTGAAGAACAGCTCCTGCCCGGTGAGCAGTTCCCGCCCGCCCATCATGCCATGGCCCGGCAGCACGTGTTTCACTTTCAGCTTGCCGGCCGCGCGCAGCACCGCCGGCCAGTTGCCGATGTTGGCGTCCGCCGTGTTGTTATGCGGACCATTCACCACCGCGTCGCCGGTGCACAGCACCTCGTCCTTGGGCAGATACACGAAGCCGTCGCCGCGCGTGTGCGCCCAGCCGTAATGGTGAAACTCCACCTTGCGCGCGCCGTCGTTCAGCACGAACGTCTCCTCGTTGATGTCCTGTTTCGGCGGCTCCGGCCCTTCGCGATTCAGTTCCGCGACGTCCGGCCGCGTCTTCGCCGCCGCCTGCCAGCGCGCCGGCTCCACCCGCTTCAACTCCTCGCCCACTTGTTTGAAGGCCAGCGTAGTGGCGCCTGCCTGTGTCCAGATGGGGTTGCCGTAGAGATGGTCGCCGTGGTGGTGGGTGTCGAAGACATACTTTACCGGCTTCGACGAGATCCGCTTGGCGTCCGCCATCGCACCGCGCGCCCCCGACGGATAATTCGCATCCACCACAATGAGATAATCCTTCATCTCGATGATCACGTTGTTGCAGTGGCCCTGCTCCATGTCGCCTTCGCGAAACCAGACGCCCGGCGCCACTATGCGGATGGTTTCCGGGTTCGCGTCGGAGCGCGAAACCAACAGCGCCAGGGCCGCCAGACAGGCAAACCCCATCAGTAAACCGACACGGAGATGTCTCATGAGTCCACCCCTTCTGGTCTACTGTACACCGTTTTTTAGCCGCCAGCCCGCTATCTCAGGAGCGCCGTGGCCGTCCACAACACCGGCGCCTGTCCGTGGAAATCCCCAGTGTTGCGCTTGCGCTGCAGGTAGTAATCCAGGTCGTCGAGCTTGTTGGTCCCTTCGCAGACCGAAGTCACATCGGCATGCTGATCGATGTAACCCGTCAGCGCAATCCAGGCCCTGCGCGCCGCCGGTCCATAGGTGGCGGCGTCCAACCAGCCGTTCTTAACGCCCGTCACCATGGCGAATGTGAACATCCCGGTGCCCGACGATTCCGGCCACGAATCGGCGCGGTCGATCAACTGCCGCCACATGCCGTCGGCCCCCTGCGAGTCCAGCAGCGACTTCATCATCTTGCGGTAGCCTTCCAGAATTCTGGCCCGCTGCGGATGCTCCTTGGGCAGCGATCGCAGCATCTCGGCCATCCCCGCCGCGACCCAGCCGTTGCCGCGGCCCCAGTAGAATTTCACTTCCGGCTCGTGATAGAACAGCCCGCCCGGCTGCTGCAACTTGTCCAGATACGCCGTCATCTCCAGCGCCGAACGGTCCAGGTACTTGCGATCGCCGGTCGCGCGAAAAGCCTGCACCTGAATCAGCGTCTCCATGTACATGTCGTCGATCCAGAAGCGGGTTTCCTGCGTCAACCCGTCCGGTCGCGGATTCTCCCACTGGTGGTCCGCGAACCATTGGCCCATCTCCAGG
>Ga0181529_10001981_pt1 | contig 25291 bp, 21 predicted proteins | sample PEATcosm2014_Bin_36_FD_119763 | JGI IMG/M metagenome (GOLD analysis project Ga0181529, IMG submission 119763) | Peatland microbial communities from MTU Mesocosm Facility, Houghton, MI, USA - PEATcosm2014_Bin10_30_metaG | ecosystem: Environmental > Terrestrial > Soil > Wetlands > Peat | place... | reverse complement strand
GAGCGCACGAGCCAGTCCGCGAGCTTCATGACCGTAAGCTAGGCGCGCAGGCTATTAAGCACAAGTCAACTCATGCGACACATTTAGTGCCACTAAATGAGTTTGACCAGCATCTTGCCGAAATTGCCGCCATGCAGCAGGTCGACCAGCGCCTGCGGCGCGTTTTCCAGCCCTTGCCGCACCGTTTCCCGCCAGCGCAGCCGGCCGGCGGCGGCATGGCCGGCGAGCTCGCCGATCGCCTGCGGCCAGGCCTGTAAGTGGTCGGAGACGATGAAGCCCTCGACCTTGATGCGCCGGACGAGGAAGATGCGCATGTCAGGCAGCGGCGTCGTCGGGCCCTCGTACGAGGCGATCAGGCCGCAGACCGCGATGCGGGCGAAGTCGTTGAGCCGCCGCAGCGCCTGCAGAAACGGTTCGCCGCCGACGTTCTCGAACACGCCGTCGATTCCCTGCCCCGCCGCCGCCTTCAGCTCCTCGGCGAAGCGCGCCGATTTGTGGTCGACGCAGGCGTCGTAGCCGAGCGTTTCGGTGGCGTAGATGCACTTTTCGGGGCCGCCGGCGACGCCGATCGCCCGCGCGCCGGCGAGCTTGGCGAGCTGGCCGACCACCGAGCCGACGGCGCCGGTCGCTGCGGTGACGAGAACGGACTCGCCGGGCTTGGGCGCGATGATTTTGTTGAGGCCCCACCAGGCCGTGACGCCGGGCATGCCGAGCGGGCCGAGATAGGCCTGCAACGGAACCGCCTTCGCGTCGACGACGGTGACGCCGCGCCCGTCGCTCAGCCCGTAGAGTTGCCAGCCGCCCATGCCGACAACGAAATCGCCCGGCTTGAATCGCGAGTTTTCAGAGGCGACGACTTCGCCGACCGTGCCGCCGATCATCGTCTCGCCAAGCGGCTGCGGCGCCGCGTAGGATTTCGCGTCGCTCATCCGACCGCGCATGTACGGGTCGAGCGACAGATAGTGGTGACGCACCACGATCTGCCCCGGCCCTGGGGCTGGAACCGGCTCTTCGACGAGGCGGAAGTTCTGCGGCGAGACCTTTTCGGCCGGACGCGAGTCGAGAACGAACTTCAGATTGCGGGGCATCGGAACACTCCATTCGGCGCGTCGGCGAAGCCTAGCCGGCGCCAGCCGGCGCGCCTGTGGCAGATTGTCGCAGAGCGTCACGGCAATGCCCATGCACAATCTCTCGTTAACCCATTCAATACACGTTAATTGCAATTGTAACGCTGTTTCGTCGGCCGACTTGCGACGCCGCAAACAGCGCCGCCGGTTCAAAATCGACCTAGGACCCTGTCGCAACATGTCGATTCCAGCGCGGAGACGCTCGATGCGCGGTGTTGTCGACGACCAAGGCGCTTTGAACCGCCGACGACGGCCGCGTCTTGCTCGGGTCGTCAAGATCTTCATTTGCCACGGTTTCGGCCGCCCGGCCGAGCGCCACGGCGATGACGGCGGTTCCGATCCGCCGGACGTCGAAATTGCCGCGCATTCCTCACGAATCCCGGCCGCGCTTCGCCGCGCGCCTCGTCGCTTCGATTCACCTGCGGAGCTCACCCAATGTGGAACTTTCTGAACGCCCGGCTGCCGATCTCCGCGCGGCTCACGATGATCTCCGTGGTCTTCATCGCGCCGATCGCGCTGTTCGCCTATCTCTTCGTCGCGCAAGCCGAGGGCGACATCACCTTCGCCGCTAAGGAAGTCGCCGGAACGCGTTACCTCGACGCGATCTGGCCGAGCTTTGCCGGCGATGCGCCGGTGGACAAGATCGCCGAGCGCGAAGCGTTCGACAGTCAGTTCGGCAGCGCCGACGCGTCAGCCGCCTTCGTCGCCGCCAAGGACGCCGAGGCGCGGCTGGCGGCCGGCAAGACCTTGATCGGCGCCGTCGCCGACGGCTCCAATCTGACGCTCGACCCCGACCTCGACAGCTTCTACGCGATGGACGCGGTCACCGTCCGTATGCCGGGCATCGTCGCCGCCGCCGCCTCGCTGCAGCAGGCCGCCGAGGGGGAAAAGGGCGACGCGCGCCTGGTCTCGCTCGCCTTCGCCGTCAATCGTCTGCAGACGAGCGCCGACGACGCCGATTCTTCGCTTGGCGCGGCGATGAAGAACAACGCCGCGGGCGCGACGAGCCAGGCGCTGTCGAGCGCGAGCGCGACGATGAAGGCGACCGTCGCCAAGCTGCTCGACGACGGCAAGGCGCTGTTGTCCGGCCAGGACGCCGCGTCGCTCGCCGCCGACAAAATCGCGGCGATCAAGCAGGTCGACGCGACCTGGCGTGCGGCGAACGTCGAGCTGGCGCGGCTGCTGCAAGTGCGGATCGACGGCTTCAACGCCAACCTGCGGACGAAGCTGGCGATCGCCGCCGCAGCGCTGGCGATCGCATTCGTGCTGCAATTCGCGGTGGCGCGCGGCATCACTGGCCCGCTCGGCGGCCTGACGCGCGGCATGCGCGAACTCGCCGCCGGCAATTTCGACGTCGTCCTCACCGGCGTTGGCCGCAAGGACGAAATCGGCCAGATTGCCGGCGCGGTCGAAAGCTTCAAACACCTCGCGGCGACGAAAGCTCAGGCCGAAGCCGAGGAAGCGCTGCGCCGCCAGCAGGAGGAATCCGCCGCGCAAGCCAAAACCGCCGCCGAGCGCGAGCGTGTCGCCGCCGAACAGGCGCAGGCGATCGGCGCGCTGGGCGCCGGATTGACCGAGCTGGCCGAAAAGCGCCTCGACCACCGCATCGCTACGAACCTTCCGCCTGCCTATCGTCGCCTGCAGGACGACTTCAACAAGGCGGTCGGCGCCCTCGCCACAGCTTTCGCCGAGGTCAGCGGCATGACCAAAACAGTCACCTCCGGCACGCGCGAAATCGCCGCGGCGGCGGGCGACCTCGCCTTGCGCACCGAGCAGCAGGCCTCCGGGCTCGAAGAGTCGGCGGCGGCGGTGCAGCAGATCACATCGACGGTGCGCCGGACCGCCGAAGGCGCCCAGCGCGCGCGCGACGTCGTTTCGACCGCGCGCGACGACGCGAAGCAGGGCTCGACCATTGTCAACCGGGCGGTCGAGGCGATGAGCAAGATTGAACAATCGTCGCGCCAGATCAGTCAGATCATCGGCGTCATCGACGAAATCGCGTTCCAGACCAACCTGTTGGCGCTCAACGCCGGCGTCGAGGCGGCGCGCGCGGGCGACTCGGGCCGCGGCTTCGCTGTCGTCGCTTCGGAGGTGCGCGCCCTGGCTCAGCGCTCCGCCAGCGCCGCGAAGGAGATCAAGGGACTCATCTCGACCTCGGCGAATCAGGTGGGCGAAGGCGTCGAATTGGTCGCCCAGACCGGATCGGCGCTGGGACGCATCGAACAGAAAGTCGCCGAAATCGACAAAGTCGTCGCCGAAATCGCCGTCAGCGCGCACGAACAGGCCGCCGGACTGCAGCAGATCAGCGCCGCGATGACGCAGATGGACCAGACGACGCAGCAGAACGCCGCGATGTCGGAACAGGCCACCGCCGCCAGCCGCTCGCTCGCCGACGAAAGCGACCGCCTAGCGAAGGTCGTGGCGCAATTCCACGTCAACCGCGTCGCCGATGCGGCGCCGCGGCGCGAGCTAAAGACGGCGTAGCGCGGAGTGCAGCCCGAATTCGTCATTGCGGGCGGAGCCTTGCTTCGAGCGGCATTTCCGTGGTCCTGAAGCGTCGCGAAGCGGCCTCGAAGGACGATCCGGCGCGCACATTCACACAGGCGTTCCCTGAAGCATCCTTCGACGCGCCGGCTTCGCAGGCGGCTCAGCAGCGACGTGCAAGGATGAGCGCTCAGGCTTCGACGCTGGCAGCCCGTGCTCATTACAGGCGCGAGAAATCCAACTTCCCCATCCCGCACTGGCGACGCGCGCCGCTCAGGCGCCGCCGAACAGTTTCTCGATGAAGTTCCGGTCGCGCTGCTGACGCGGCGCAGGCGCGTCGCCGACGTTGGGAATGGCGGCGGGCGGCAGCGGCGCGCCGTCGTCGGCGGCGGGCGCGATCGGGCGGCGCGCCGGAGCGAACGGCCCCGGAGGCGGCGCCTCGGCGCTTTGCGCCGGCCGGCCGATCGCTAGCGGCTCGCCGACCGCGACGGGCGGCGCCGCCGGCGGCGCGTCGGCGACGGGCGTATCGGCGTTGCTCCACACGCCGGACGGCAGCCCGGCCGGCGGCACGCCTTCGAGCGCCGCCCGCATGAAGCGGCTCCAGATTTCGACCGGCAGATTGCCGCCCGAAGTCTTCTTGGTCGGCGAATTGTCGTCGTTGCCGAGCCAAACGCCGGCGGTGAGCGCGCTGGTGTAACCGACGAACCAGGCATCGCGAAAATCCTGGCTGGTGCCGGTCTTGCCCGCCGCCTGCCAACCCGGCAGCTCGGCCTTGCGCGCGGTGCCGGTCAGCAGCGTCTCTTCCATCATCGAATTCATCATCGCGACGTACTGGGGGTCGATGACGCGGCCGAAATTGGCGTTCTTGCGGGCGTAGAGCAGCCTGCCGTTGGCGGTGCGCACGCGGGCGATGACGTGCGGCTGCACGCCAATGCCGCCGTTGGCGAACGCGTCGTAGGCCGAAACCAGCTCCAGCGGCGTCACTGCCGATGTGCCTAGCGCGATCGTCGCATTCGGGTCGAGTTCGGAAGTGACGCCGAGCCGATGGGCGACGCGCGCGACGGTTTTCGGACCGACTTCCAGCCCGAGCCGCACCGCGACCGTGTTGAGCGACAGCGCCAGCGCCCTAGTCAGCGTGACCGGACCGAAATATTCGCGCGAATAGTCCTCTGGCTTCCAACCCTTGACGGAGATCGGCGCGTCGTCGCGCACCGTGTCGGGGGTCAGGCCCTTCTCGAGCGCCGCCAGATAGACGAAGGGCTTGAAGGTCGAACCGGGTTGGCGCTTGGCGGCGACGGCGCGGTTGAATTGGCTGTCGGCGTAGTTGCGGCCGCCGACCAGCGCTTTGACCGCGCCGTCGGGGTCGAGCGCCACCAGCGCGCCCTGCCCGACGCCGAACTTGTCGCCCTTGGCGTTGAGCTCGTCGGTCAGCGCGTGCTCCGCCGCCGTCTGCATGCGCGAGTCGAGCGTGGTGGTGACGACGATGTCCTCGTCGATCGCGCCGACCGTGTCGTCGAGCATGTCCATGACATAGTCGGCGGCGTAGTTGATCGAGCCGGCGCTCTTGTCGTGCACGACCTGGGCGGGCGAAGCGAGCGCGAGCTTGGCCATCGCCTCGGTGATGTGGCCCTGCTCGGCCATTGCCGTGATGACCTGGGCGGCGCGCTCGTTGGCGGCGGTGAGGTTGCGGTTGGGCGCGAGCCGGGTGGGCGACTTCATCAGCCCGGCCAGCACCGCCGCCTCCGACAGCGTCACTTGGCGCGCGCTCTTGCCGAAATATTTTTGCGCCGCCGCTTCGACGCCGAAGGCGCCGGAGCCGAAATAGACGCGGTTGAGGTAAAGCTCGAGAATCTGGTCCTTGGAATATTTGCGCTCGAGCCACAACGCCAGGATCGCCTCCTGGATCTTGCGCGACAGCGTGCGCTCCTGGGTCAGAAACAGGTTCTTGGCGAGCTGTTGGGTGATCGTCGAGCCGCCTTCCATGCCGCCGCGCCCGGTGACGTCACGAAATACGGCGCGAGCGATGCCGATCGGATCGATACCGAAATGCGAGTAGAACCGCCGGTCCTCGATGGCGACGAACGCTTTGGGTAGATAAGGCGGCAACTCGCTCAGATGCACCGCCGCGCCGCCGGTGTCGCCGCGATTGGCGATCAGCGAGCCGTCGGCGGCGAGAATGGCGATGTTGGGCGGCCGCTTGGGCACCGCGAGCTGGTCGATCGGCGGCAATTGGCTGGCGTAATAGGCGAACAGGCCGGCAACCGCGACCCCGCCCCACAGGCAGAGAACAAAGCCCCAGTAGAAGAGCCGGCCAAGAAACGACCGGCGCGGTCGGCGGGCTGAGCGGTCGTTTCTGCCGCCGCGGCCGGCGCCGTCACGGCCGCGCGATCCCGGTCGGTCGGTCGGATCGGCGCGCAGCTCGCCGCCGCCGCGCCGGCGCGGCGCGTCATCCAGTCGCGGTTCGATGCGCTCGCCGCTCCGCCTGCCGCCCCTGCCGAACATCGCGATCCCGCCCGGGCCTCAAAAAGATGACGTCGCGCCGAGCCCGACGATGGCTTCGAAGCTAAAGGCGGCGATTTAAGGGCGCGTTAAGCCTGCCGCCGCGCTAACGCCGCGGCGCAGATTGGCTGGGGACCGTGCGTTTCCAGGCCTTGCGCGGCGGGCGACGCCTTGGCAAAGTTCGCGCCCCGCGCGATAAGGCGAAGCGCTCTGCCGCGGCGTGGCGACGCGCTGGCAACCGCCGCCCGCCGCCGCACCAGGCGGCGCGACAGTCCAGGATGCTGCGATGAAGGTCACTATAGAGCGAACGGCCCTGCTCAAGGCTTTGGGCCACGTCCATCGCATCGTCGAGCGGCGCAACACCATTCCGATCCTCTCCAACGTGCTGATCGAGGCGCGCGACGGCCAACTCACGTTGAAGAGCACCGACCTCGACCTCGAAGCGACCGAATCGGCGCCGGCCGACGTCGCCCAGGCGGGCGCGACCACAGTGCCGGCGCACGTCATCTACGACATTGTGCGCAAGCTGCCCGAAGGGGCCCAGGTCGGGCTCGAAATGACCGGCGAGACGGGCCAACTCCTGGTCCGCTCGGGACGCTCGCGCTTCTTCCTCCAGTGCCTGCCCGCCTCCGACTTCCCCGACCTCACCGCGGGCGAGTTCGCGCACAAATTCACCCTGGCCGCGACCGAGCTGAAGCGGTTGATCGACAATTCGCAGTTCGCAATCTCGACCGAGGAGACACGCTATTATTTGAACGGCATCTTCTTCCACACGGTCGAATCCGACGGCGCGACGGTTCTGCGCGCGGTGGCGACCGACGGCCACCGCTTGGCGCGGGTCGAAGCGCCGGCGCCGCAGGGCGCGGCCGGCATGCCGGGCGTGATCGCGCCGCGCAAAGCGGTCAACGAAGTGCTGAAGCTGCTCGAGGACCTGAGCCAGGACGTCACGATCGAAATCTCGGCCGCCAAGGCGCGCTTCCATTTCGGCGACGTCGTGCTGACCACCAAGCTGATCGACGGCACGTTCCCCGAATACGGTCGCGTCATCCCGAGCCACAACGACAAGCGCGTGACGGTCGAGAAGGACGCATTCGCCAAGGCGGTCGATCGCGTCTCGACCATCTCGTCGGAGCGCGGGCGGGCGATCAAGCTGGCGATCGCCGACAACAAAATGACGCTGTCGGTCAACAACCCCGACTCCGGGTCGGCGAGCGAGGAGATCGAGGTCGACTACGATTCGACGCCGATCGAAATCGGCTTCAACGCCCGCTACCTGCTCGACATCGCCGATCAGCTCGCCGGCGACACGGCGCTGATCAAACTTTCCGACCCCGGCTCGCCGACGATCATCCAGGATCGCGAAGGCTCGCCCGCGCTCTACGTGCTGATGCCACTGAGGGTCTGAGCGGGACAACTCAGAGGGAAGCGTTCTCGACGTCCGCAGAAGCGCCGTCGCGTCCTCAGACGGAGTCTGACGCGCCGGCAACTTCGAACAAAAGATCGCGTAGCCAGGCCTGGGCGGCGTCGGTTTGGACGCGCGGATGCCAGAACGCGGCCAGTTCGAACTCGGGCAGATCGATCGGCGTCTCGAAAACGTCGAGACGATCGTCACACAGCTTCAAGAACCGGCTCGGCAGCGTGCAGAGAAGATCGCTGCGGACGAGCATCTCCGGCGCCAGCGCATAGGTCTGCACCGACACCGCGACCTGCCGGCGACGGCCGATCGCTTCGAGCGCGCGGTCGAGGGCGCTGCTGAAGCCTCCGCCCTCGGCGGATATGATGAGATGGCCATGGCGGCAATAGGCGTCGAGGTCGAGAGGCCCGCGACCGCGCGGATGTCCTTTGCGCTGAGCGGTCATGAACCGCTCCCCGAACAGGCGGCGGCGGATGACTCCCTCGCCGGCGCCAATTCCCGATCCCAACCCAAGATCCGCTTCGCCGATTTCCAGGCGTTCCCCAAGCGGCCGGGCGTTGGGATGAAGAAACGCAATCCGAACGTTGACGGCGCCCAGCGCCCGGATGCACCCCACCAGGGCTGCGCCCACCATCATCGCCGCATTGTCGTTGGCCACAAGCTTGAAGGTTCGGCGACTCGTTCGCGGATCGAACGCCGGCGGCCCCTCGACCAGTTCCTGAAGGTTCGACAATGCGGCGCGCAGCGCGCCCCTCATCGCCAAAGCGCGAGGCGTGGGCGTCATGCCGCGCCCGCTCGAAGCCGGCACAAGCAGCGGATCGCCGAACAGATCGCGCAGCCGCGCCAGTTGCGTTGAAAGAGCGGGCTGGCTGATCCCCAACCGCGAAGCCGCGTGCGTGACGTTTAGCTCTTCGAGCAGCGCATCCAGGGCCGGCATCAGCCCCATCTCCGCAGGTTTTATATCCATGATATTAATTGGTCCAATATTCAATCGCGATTTCATTTATACCTAGGCCGGGCCCATTCTGCGCGCAAGTCAAACGCGGAGAGCAAAATGCTGAACGACGATCAGAAGATGGCGCTTGGGCGCGCGTTCCTCGCGGCCTTGAAGGCGGGTGACTGGGCTGGGCTGCGCGCCCTGATCGCCGACGATGCGCACTGGACGCTGCCAGGGAACAATACGATCTCAGGCCGCGTCGAAGGCGGCGACGCCGTCGCCGCGCATGCTCGCAAGATCGCCGGTTATCGGCTTGATTTCGCGCTCAAGCATATTCTCGTCAGCCGCGAAAACTTTGCGCTGTCGCTGCACAATACAGCGCAGCGCGACGGCGTCGTCCTGGATGAGCATCTCGCCACCGTCTGCCGGATTCGCGACGGCCGCATCGCCGAGATCGAGACCTATCTTTCCGATGTCAACGGCATGAATGCATTCTTCGTCTGAAAGTTCGCGCCGCCTCGCTCACGCCCGTCCGATTCTGAGCGAGCGCAGCGCCATGGCGACGACGGTCTCGCAACGCGCGGCGAGCGCCGCGGCGGCGGCGTCCTTGTCGAGTTTCAGCGCGATCGGATGGATGAAGCGGTGGGCGGCGTCGAAGATCAGCGCCATCGCGCGGCGGCGGTCGGTCATGGCGAAGGCGCCAGAGGCGATTCCTTCTTCGACTACGCGTTGCACCTCCGACTGCACCCGGGCGCGGTGGCGACGCGCCACCGGGCGCTCGTTCTCCAGCGCCTCGATCAGCAAGTCGAACAAGGCCGGATCGCTCTCGAGCTTCTGGCGATAGGCGCGGTGCACCGTCATCAGCATGCTCTCGAGCTTGTCGCCCGCCGGCGCCGGGCCGTCGGCGACTTCACGCAGGCGCGTCTCGATCGGCCGTAGCCACGAGGCGGAAATCTCCTCGAATAGCGTCGCCTTGGAGGGGAAGTAGCGATAGACGTTGGCGTGAGTCATGCCCGCGTCGTGCGCGACGCCAACAATGGTGGCGCGCGCCGCGCCGAATCTGCGGATATGAGCGCGCGCGACTTCGAGGATGCGCGCCTCGACCGACTCGGGGCCCGAGGATGGCCGTGCGTCCGCTCGATCCACTCGATCTCTCCGACGTCGAGTCGAATGGTCGCACGAAAGCCGGCGCCGCGCTACACGATTCAGGTCTCGACGACGCCGTCGAGATCGCGCATCGACGGCACGCCGTGCGCTTCGGCGAGATAATCGGTCGACCGCATTTCGATCAGGCGTGAAGCGCAGCGCGCGAATTCAAACGCCTCTGTTCCTTCCGCCGCGTGATAGAGCTCGACCGGCTCGCCGTCGGCCGAAGCGATCAGCTTGACCTTCAGGTCGTAGAGCGCGTCGACGAGGGTGATGAACCGGCGCGCGGCGTCGCGCTCGTCGGGCTTGAGGCGCGGGATGCGATCGACGACCAGCGTATGGAAATGCCGCGCCAGCGTGAGATAATCAACGGCGGCAAGCGGGCGGCGACAGAGCTCGTCGAAGGAGAAACGCGCGACGCCGTCGATCGCCTGCGGCACTTGAAGCGCGCGCCCCAACAGCTCGATCTCGACCGGCGCGCCGCGCGGTGCGCCGGTCATGTCGAGGAACGCGGCGTCGAGCGCCATTTCGGCGCGCGCGTCGGCGGGGCAGTAATAGACCGGCGCGCGGGTCAGCTTCTGCAGTCGGTAGTCGGCGCGGGCGTTGAGCGCGACGACATCGTTCCTTTCGCCGAGCAGCTTGATGAACGGCAGGAAGAGCGCGCGGTTGAGCCCGTCGCGATAGAGGCCGTCCGGCTCGACGTTGGAGGTGGCGACCACCACGACGCCGGCGGCGAATAGAGCGGTGAACAGCCGGCCGACGATCATCGCGTCGGCGATGTCGCGCACCGCGAATTCGTCGAAGCACAGCAGCCAGGCGTCGACCGCGAGCGCCGCGGCGACCGGGGCGATCGGTTCGTCGCCGGCAGCCTCGCCGATCCGCCGCTGCTGGCGCCAGCGATGCACCCGCACGTGGACGTCGGCCATGAAGTCGTGGAAATGGACGCGACGCTTGCGCTCGACCGCCGCGGCGGCGAAGAACAGGTCCATCAGCAACGTCTTGCCGCGCCCAACCGGCCCATGGATGTAGAGACCGCGCGGCGGCTCGGGCGGTTTGGCGCTGATCAGGCGCTGCATGAGGTTGGCGCGCCGCCCCGGCCGGTAGCCGTCGAGGGCGCGGGCGAGTCGGTCGAGCCGCGCGGCGAGCGCAGCCTGCGCCGGGTCGGCCTCGATCCGCCCCTCGGCGACCAGCGCCTCGTAACGCGCAAGCGGCCAGCGCTTCATGCGCCAGGCCTCGCGGCGCGGCGCAGATCAGAGGCGAGGGTCGGGTTCGGGCTTGCGGTCATCGGTCGAATGTTGGCCGCTTGGGACGACAGGCTCGCCCGCGGCGGACCGCCTTTTGTCCGTCTGCCGGCAGCAAGTCAAAGGGGCGGCGCCAAGCGATGCAGGCGCGGCCGTTGGCCGCGCTTCTCGTTTAAGCCCAGACGCGCTCAACGAGCGTGACTACAAATCACTTGTCGCGCCTAGGCGGCCGGCGAGACTTCGGCGGCGATCTTCTCGCCCAGCTCGCGTTCGGCCAGCGCGAGTTCGTAGGCGGTCTGCAAATTGAGCCAGAAGCGCGCGCTGTTGCCGAAATAGCGGGCGAGGCGCATCGCGGTTTCCGGCGGGACGAAGCGGCGATCCGCGAGCCTCTAGTCCGCCGCTCTTAACGGCCGGCTCTCTAAACCAAACCCGCCCGGCGATAGCCCCCGCCGCCATCCTTGTCTAAACTCCCCCGATGACCCAGTCCGCTCGTCCCGTCGGCCCCGGCGACCATGTTTTTCTGGTCGACGGCTCGTCGTTCGTCTTCCGCGCCTATTTCCAGTCGATCCGCCAGGACCCGAAGTACAACTATCGCTCCGACAAGCTGCCGGTCGGCGCGGTCCGGCTGTTCGCGACCAAGGTGCTGCAGTTCCTGCGCGACGGCGCGGCAGGGATCACGCCGACCCATTTGGCGATCATCTTCGACAAGTCGGAGAATTCGTTCCGCCGCGAACTCTATCCGCTCTACAAGGCGCACCGGCCCGACCCGCCGCCCGACCTCGTGCCGCAGTTCCCGCTGATGCGCGCGACGGTCAGCGCCTTCGGCCTCACCCCGATCGAGCAGGACCGCTACGAGGCCGACGACCTCATCGCCACCTACGCGACGCAGGCGCGCGCCAAGGGCGCCGAGGTGCTGATCATCTCGGCCGACAAGGACCTGATGCAGCTCGTCGGCCCGGGCGTGGCGATGTTCGACCCGGCTTCCGGCGACCGCGAGGAGCGGCGCATCGGTCCGGCCGAGGTCGTCGACTATTTCGGCCTCGGCGCGGACAAGGTCGTCGACATCCAGGCGCTCGCCGGCGACTCGACCGACAACGTGCCCGGCGCGCCGGGCATCGGCGTCAAGACGGCGGCGCAGCTGATCGGCGAATACGGCGACCTCGACACGCTGCTCAAGCGCGCCGGCGAGATCAAGCAGCCGAAGCGGCGCGAGACGCTGACCAATCCAGAAAACGTCGCGCTCATTCGCGTCTCGAAGCAACTCGTGACGCTGGTGCGCGACGTCGAGGTCGTCGCGCCGCTCGACTCCCTCGGAACGCCCGAGCTCGACGCCAGGCCGCTGATCGCCTTCCTCAAGGCGATGGAATTCACGGCCATCACCAAGCGCGTCGCCGACCTCGCCGGCCTCGACGCCGGCGCGATCGAACCCGATCCGCGCTTCGTCGGCTCCGGCGGTTGGCGCGGCCGCAACGGCGAGCCGGCGGCGACGGAAGCGGCGGTCTCGGCCGACGCGCCTGCCGCCGCTGCGCCCACGTCGGCGTCGACGCCCACGCCGCAGACGCTCGCCGCCGCGCGCGCGGCGGAAGCGCGCGTCCTTCCGTTCGACGTCGCCGCTTACCAGACCGTCAGCGACGCCGCGACGCTGCAGGCGTGGATCGACCGCGCCGCCGAGGCGGGGGTCGTCGCCTTCGACACTGAAACGACCTCGCTCGACCCGCTGCAGGCAGGATTGGTCGGCGTGTCGCTCGCCGTCGCGCCGGGCGAAGCCTGTTACATTCCGATTGGCCACAGCGCCGGCGAGCCCGGCCTGTTCGAGGGCGGCGGCCTGCTGCCGGGGCAAATCGGCGAAGCGGAAGCGATCGCGCTGCTGAGGCCGCTGCTCGAAGACCCCGGCGTGCTGAAGGTCGGCCAGAACGTCAAATTCGATTGGCACGTCTTCGCCCGGCGCGGCGTCGAGGTCGCGCCCTACGACGACACGATGCTGATTTCCTACGCGCTCGATTCCGGCGCGACCAACGAAGGCCATGGCATGGACGCCTTGTCCGACCGTTGGCTCGGCCACAAGACGATCGCTTTTTCCGAAGTCGCCGGCTCGGGACGCACCTTCATCGGCTTCGCCCGCGTCGCGATCGACAAGGCGACCGCCTACGCCGCCGAGGACGCCGACGTGACGCTGCGCCTGTGGCGCGTTCTCAAGCCGCGCCTCGCCGCCGAGCGCATGGCGACCGTCTACGAGACGCTCGAGCGGCCGATGATCCTGCCGCTGGCGCGGATGGAAGCGCGCGGCGTGTCGATCGACCGCGACATCCTCTCGCGCCTGTCGGGCGAATTCGCGCAAGGGATGGCGCGGATCGAGGCCGAGGTGCAGAAACTGGTCGGCGCGCCGTTCAATCTCTCCTCGCCCAAGCAGCTCGGCGACATCCTGTTCGGCCAAATGGGCCTGCCGGGCGGCAAGAAGACCGCGACCGGCGCCTGGTCGACGTCGGCCGGCGTGCTCGAAGACCTCGCCGAACAGGGCCACGAATTGCCGGCGCGCATTCTCGACTGGCGCCAGCTCGCCAAGCTGAAGTCGACCTACACCGACGCGCTGCCGAGCTTCGTCGATCCGCGCACCAAGCGCGTCCACACCTCTTACGCGCTCGCTTCGACCACCACCGGGCGACTGTCCTCGTCCGATCCCAACCTGCAGAACATTCCCGTGCGTAATGAGGAAGGGCGCAAGATCCGCCGCGCCTTCGTCGCCGCTCCAGGCTGCAAATTGATCTCGGCCGACTATTCGCAGATTGAGCTGCGCCTGCTCGCCCATGTCGCCGACATTCCCGCGTTGAAGCAGGCCTTCGCCGACGGGCTCGACATCCACGCGATGACCGCCTCGGAAATGTTCGGCGTGCCGGTCAAAGACATGCCGAGCGAGGTGCGCCGCCGCGCCAAGGCGATCAACTTCGGCATCATCTACGGCATCTCGGCCTTCGGCCTCGCCAACCAGCTCGGCATCCCGCGCGACGAGGCGGGCGCCTACATCCGGAAATATTTCGAACGCTTCCCCGGCATCCGCGACTACATGGAGACGACGAAGAAACAGGCGCGCGCCGACGGCTTCGTGCGTACCATTTTTGGCCGCAAGTGCCATTTCCCGCGCATCAACGCAGCGAACCCCTCCGAGCGCGCGTTCAACGAGCGCGCGGCGATCAACGCGCCGCTGCAAGGGGCGGCCGCCGACATCATCCGCCGCGCCATGGTGCGCATGGACGGCGCGCTCGCCAAAGCCAAGCTCGACGCCAAGATGCTGATGCAGGTGCACGACGAACTGGTGTTCGAGGCCCCCGACGATCAGGTCGAGGCGACGATCGCCCTGACGAAAAAGGTGATGATCGAGGCGCCGGAGCCGGCGGCGAAGCTCGGCGTGCCCCTCGCCGTCGAAGCGCGCGCCGCCAACAATTGGGACGAGGCGCACTGAGGACGATCGTCATTGCTTCGCCGCCGCTCGCAATGACGGCTTAAACGGCTGAACTTGAGCGCGTCACAACCCCAGCTCTCACTCCAAATTGGTGTGCCGCGCGCGCATCGTCTCAGAACGCTCGTTGAACCGCGGCCGGAGCTTGAGGATCACAAGCTCGAAGACAATCATCTGCGCGGTCTCGAACAGCGAGCCCATCGGCAGGACCGACAGGTTCGCGCCCTGGTCGTCCGCCATCGTCTGCGCCGGAATCACGGTGACGATGTCGACGCGCTTGGCCAGTTCACCGCCCGGCTGCGCCGTGACGAGCGCGGTGCGCGCCCCCACCTTGCGCGCAATGTCGACCAGAACCGCGGCGGTCGCCAGATAGCCGGGGCCAGCCGAAACGAACAGCAGGTCGCCCGGTCCGACCGGCGGCGTCGTCATGTCGCCCCAGACCGAAACGTCGCGCCCCATGTGGAAGAGGCGCATGGCGAAGCCCCGCATTTGCAGACCTTCGCGGCCGCAGCCAAAAACCACGATGCGCTTGGCGTCGACGATCGCTTCGACCAGCGCGTCCGCGGCGTCGTCGGGCAGCGCGGCGAAGACTCGATTCAGATCGTTCAATGCGCCTTTCGCCAATACGCTCAGCGTTTCCCTCATTGCCGCTCCTCCCTTTTTCCCTCAGCGCAGTCAGACCGACTTGCGCTCGACGATAGGGCATTCGACCTTGATTTGATCGGGACGCGCGGCGAGCCGCGCCGCCATATCGAACAACAGTTCGGCCGCGATCGCGCCCATTTCGAAATGAGGCAGAAGAACGGTCGTCAGCGGCGGATGGAGATGGCGCGCGATCTCGCGGTCGTCGTAGCCCATCACGGCGATGTCGTCGGGGATTCTCAAGCCCAGTTCGCGCAGCGCCTCGTAGCAGCCCACCGCCATCAGATCGTTGGCGCAAAAGATCGCGCTCGGTCGCTTGGGCAAGCGCATCAGCGCGCGCGCACCTTCGTAACCGGACATCGGCTGCCAGTTGCCGTCGCACACCAGCTCCGGGTCAAACGGCATATCGGCCGTGGCGAGCGCCCGACGATAACCCTTCAGTCGTTGCCGCGAGGCCTCCATGCTCGGCTCGCCATTGATGTAGCCGATGCGTCGGTGGCCGGCGCGCAGCAGGAAATTGGTGGCGGCGTGTCCGCCGGCGAGTTCGGCCGGCACCACCGACGCCAGCGCTCCGTTGGCGACGTGGCAATTCAACAAGACCACTGGCGTTTGCGCAGGGGTCGCCGGGGGATCGACGAGGCGGGTGTTGATGGTGGCGTAGATCAGACCGAGCAGCGGCTGGGACGCCATCTGCTCGATCGCGGCCGCCTCCATCTCGACATCGCCGCGCGTCGCCGCGACCGTGACGGTGAGCCCACGCTCCCACGCCTTTTCGCGTACCCCGTCGAAGCCGATCGAGGTCCAGGGGTCGGTCGAAATTTCGTCGCATATAAAGCCGATCGTCGCAGCGCGTAATGGCGGCGCGCCGCCGCGGCGTCCTGGCTGGTAGCCGAGCTTGGCCGCCGCCTTGATGACGCGCTCGCGCGTCAGGCCCGAAAGGCGCGCGCCGTCGGCGTGATTGAGGACCAGGGACACAGTCGTCTGAGACACGCCCGCCTCGTTGGCGACGTCGTCCATCGTCGGCCGGCGCCCGCGGCCGCCACGTTCGGGTCGCGCTCCGCCTTCGCCGAGCCTATCGCTTCGCCGCGAACGCATCCGCCGCCTCTTCCTCCCATTTCAGTTGCGCATATTATTAGCAACGCAAGCCGTTGACAACTAATTATAATATAAACGCGTATCGCCTCTGATCGGGCTGCGGGCATTGACAATGATTATCGTCAGTGGGAACCTCTGTGGCAATCTTGGGCCGCAATGGGGACGCCCGAGACAAGAACGATCTCCACCCCAATCGAAACGGTCGCAAACCGGAATTGACGCCGAGACACAACACCGGCGTTACGTGAGGAGGAAACACAATGATCATAGATCGCCGCACATTATTGGTCGGTACGGTCGGCAGCGCCGCAGCGTTGGCGATCTGGCCCGCTTTTGCGGCTGTGCCGCCGCTGAAGAAGAAAGACACCTACAAGGTCGGCTTCGCCCAGACGGAGAGCAACAATCCGTGGCGCCTGGCGCAGACCGCCAGCATGCAGGACGAAGCCAAGAAGCGCGGTTGCCAGTTGGTCTACACCGACGCCGCCAGCTCGGCCGCCAAGCAGGTCGCCGACGTCAACAGCATGATCGCCCAGGGCGTCGACTTCATCTTCCTCGCCCCGCGCGAAGAGAAGCCGCTCATCCCGGCCGTCATGGCCGCCAAGAAGGCCGGCATCCCGGTTCTGCTGATCGACCGCAGCGTCGACCCGTCGCTCGCCAAGGCTGGCGAGGACTATCTCGCCTTCGTTGGCTCGAACTTCATCCAGGAAGGCCAGCGCGTGGCCGAATGGACGATCAAGGCGACCGGCGGCAAGGGCAAGATTCTCGAGCTCGAAGGCACCATCGGCGCTTCGCCCGCCAATGACCGCAAGAAGGGCTTCGACGACGCGATCAAGGCCGGCGCGCCCGACATGGCGATCCTCGCCAGCCAGTCCGGCGATTTCGCCCGCGACAAGGGCCGGCAGGTCGCCGAAACCCTGCTGCAAGCTCATTCCGACGCCACCATTATCTACGCCCACAACGACGAAATGGCGCTCGGCGCCGTCGCGGCGATCGAAGCGGCCGGCAAAGTCGCCGGCAAGGACATTCTCGTCGTCTCGATCGACGGCGAAAAGGACGCCGTTCAGGCGATCATCGACGGCAAGATGGGCGCGACTTGCGAATGCAGCCCGCGCTTCGGGCCCAAGGCGTTCGACATCATGTACCAGTACGCCAGCGGCGAGAAGATTGCTCCGGTCATCATCAACCCGGACCGGTTCTTCGACGCCACCAACGCCAAAGAGATGCTGGCGACCGCGTTCTGACTGTGCCCAAATAGACCCCACCTCGCCAAAGCCCCTCCCCCCGTTTCGAAGCGGACGGGAGGGGTCGAGGCGGGGTCGTGCGCCGCCGATCGGGGAAAGCTCTGATGCCGATGTCGTCTCCCCTCCTCGCTATGCGCGCCATCGACAAGCGGTTCATGGGCGCGCACGCGCTCGCCGCCGCCACGCTCGAGGTCGAGCCGGCCGAAGTGATGGGGCTGGTCGGCCAAAACGGCGCCGGCAAATCGACACTGATCAAAGTGCTGACCGGCGCGCACCGCAAGGACGCCGGCGAGATCGTCTTCGGCGGCGAGATGATCGAATTCGCCTCGCCGCTGGCGGCGCAACATGGCGGCATCAGCACGATCTACCAGGAGATCAACCTCATCCCCTTCCGCTCGGTCGCGGAGAATATCTTCCTCGGCCGTGAATTTCACCGCTACGGCTTGCTCGATTGGCGGCGCATGAACCGCGACGCCGCAGAATTGCTGCGCCGCTTCGCCGTCGAGATCGACGTGCGCCGTCCGCTGATGGAATTCAGCACCGCGATCCAGCAGATGGTCGCGATCGCGCGCGCAGTGTCGTTCAAGGCGCGACTGGTGATCATGGACGAGCCGACCTCGTCGCTCGACGAGCGCGAAGTCGCGGTTCTGTTCGACGTTATCCGGCAATTGCGCGCCGAGGGCGTCTCGGTGGTTTTCATCACCCATCGCCTGGACGAGCTTTATCAGATTTGCGACCGGGTGACCGTGATGCGCGACGGCCGCACTGTGATGACCTGTCGGATGGCCGACGTCGACAAGCTGCGCCTCATCGCCGCGATGCTCGGGCGCGACATCGAAGCGGTGCGCGAACGCGCGACTGGGTTCCAGGAGACCTTGGCGGCGGCCGGCGGCGAGGTGCTGGCGGCGGAGGGGCTGGTCGTCGGCAGGAAGGTCAGGAACGCGCGCCTCGAAGTGCGCGCCGGACAGATCGTCGGACTCGCCGGCCTGCTGGGCTCGGGCCGGACGGAAGTGGCGCGGGCGATTTTCGGCGCCGATCCGCCCGACGCCGGCGCGATTCGATTGATGGGCAAGCCCGCCGCTCCAACGGAGCCGGTCGACGCGATCGCCCTCGGCGTCGGCTTTTGCTCCGAGGATCGCAAGGTCGAGGGCATCGTTCCCGACATGTCGGTTCGCGAAAACATCACCCTCGCGCTGCTGCCGCGGCTCACCCGCTTCGGAATCGTCGACGAGGCGCGCCAGCGCGCCGTCGTCGAACGGTTCATCGCCCGCCTTGCGATCAAGACCGCCAACGTCGAGCAGAAGGTGCGCGAACTGTCGGGCGGCAATCAGCAGAAGGTCCTGCTGGCGCGCTGGCTCTGCACTGACCCTAAGCTGCTTATCCTCGACGAACCCACCCGCGGCATCGACGTCGGCGCCAAAGTCGAGATCCAGTCGCTGATCAAGGAGCTCGCCGACCAGGGTCTCGGTGTGCTGATGATCTCATCGGAGCTCGAGGAGATCGTCGAAGGCGCCGACCGCGTGTTCGTCTTGAGCGACGGCCGCACGGTCGCCGATCTGCCGCACGCCAAGTCGACCGCGCCGGCGATCATGGCGGCGATGGCGCACGACGTCGACGCGCTTTCTGCTGACGGAAGCGATCATGGCTGACGCGCAAGCCGTTGTGAGAGCGAGATCGCCGCTGAACCCCGCGGACTTTCTCAGACGCTATGCGGCGCTTTCGGCCATCGTCGTGCTGCTGGCGTTCAATTTCGCCGTGACGCCCAACTTCGCCACCTGGCAGACGTTGAACGTCAACCTGACCCAGGTGGCGACGATCGTCATTGTGTCGGTCGGCATGACGCTGGTCATCGCCACGGGCGGCATCGACCTCTCCGTCGGCTCGTTGATGGCGATTTCGGGCGCGCTGGCGCCGCTGATCTTTCTCAGCCCTTTCGGGCGCGGGCATCTCGCCATCGGCAACATTCTCGCTTTCGTCGTACCGGTCGTCGCGGCGGGATTGCTCGGGCTGTTCAACGGCTGGTTCATCACCCGCTTCCGCGTCCAGCCGATCGTTGCGACCCTGGTCCTGTTCATCGCCGGACGCGGCATCGGCCAGGTGATCACCAACGGCAATCTGCAGACGTTCAAGAACCCGTCTTTTCAGTTCATCGGCCTCGGCCGCGTCTTTGGCGTGCCATGCCAAGTGTTGGTCATGCTGGCTCTGGTCGGCGGCGCGGCGTGGATGCTGCGCCGAACGCTGTTCGGCCGGCAGATCCTAGCGGTCGGCGGCAACGAGAAGGCCGCGCGCCTCGCTGGCGTGCCAGTCGCGCCGGTCAAGCGCTGGGTCTATGCGATCAGCGGCCTGTGCGCCGGCGTCGCTGGCATCGTGGTGGTGTCGATCAATTCGTCGAGCGACGCCAATCTGGTCGGACTCGGCATGGAGCTCGACGCTATCGCCGCGGTCGCGGTCGGCGGCACGCCGTTCACCGGCGGTCGGGCGACGGTGGTCGGCTCGCTGCTCGGCGCGCTGCTGATCCAGCTTCTGCGCTACACGCTGCTCGCCAACGGCGTGCCCGACGCCGCCGCGCTGGTCGTCAAGGGCGCGATCATCGCCGGAGCGGTGTGGTCGCAGCAGAGGAGTATGCCGTCGTGAGCGCGCTGCCGACGAACGCGAACCCGACGGTTCGTTCGCGTCTTTCGACCTGGGCGGGCCAGCAGCGCGTGTTGATTGCGCTCGCCCTGCTCATCCTGTTCGGCGCGCTGCGCTACGATCACTTCCTCGGCGCGTTCAACGTGCTCAGCGTCCTGCGCTACAATTCGATGTTCGCGCTGACCGGCCTCGGCATGTGCTTCGTCATCATGACCGGCGGCATCGACCTTTCGGTCGGCACGACAGCGGCTCTGGCGAGTGTCGTTTCGGCGATGCTGTCGCCGCTGGGCGTCCTGCCCGGTTTGCTCGGCGGCCTCGCCGCCGGCGTCGCGGTCGGCGCGATCAACGGCTTCATGGTGACGCGGATGAAGATCCTGCCGTTCATCGCGACGCTGTCGGGAGAGCTGGCGGCGAGCGGAACGGGGCTGTTGCTGGCGCACAATCAGTCCGTTTCCGTCTCCTACGACACCGATTTCACCGGACTCGGACAAGGCGATTTCCTCGGTTTTCCCGTGCCTGCCTGGATCGCGCTTCTCGCCTACGTCTATGGCTCGATTGTCCTCAACTACACCAGCTTCGGCCGCAACATTCTGGCGGTCGGCGGCAACGAAGAAGCGGCGCGCCTGATGGGCCTGCCTGTCGACCGGGTGATTTTCTTCACCTATGTGCAGTCGAGCGTCTTCGCCAGTCTCGCCGGCGTCATCCTTGCCGCGCAGTTCGGCGCCGGCCAGCCGGCGGAGGGCGTCGGTTGGGAATTGTTCTCGATCGCCGCCGTCGTCGTCGGGGGAACCTTGTTGACCGGCGGCGTCGGCTCGGTGGCGACCACCTTGGCCGGCGTGCTGTTGCTCGGCCTGATCTTCAACGTGCTCAATTTCGAAAACGGCATGGGCTGGATCAGCCTCAGCGCCTATTGGCAGTCGGTCGTGCGCGGCGTCTTCCTGATGGTGGTGGTGATGGCGGGGCCGGGGTCGGCCAAGCGCATCGTGAAGCTGGCGCAGACCAAGGCCGGTTGAGGGTTTCGCCGGCGTTGAAACGCGTCAAAGTCACGTCTTCGCGAGCAATGCCGCGGTCACATCCTCGCGATCCCCGCAGAACTGCGATTGAAACCGTCCGCCGTCCGCGCACATCCTCGGTTCCCTCGGGCAAGGCCTCCCGCCGCGCTATCAGGGAGTCGTCGGCATGCGACTGCCTCTCGTTCTCGCCAGCATTCTAGTTGCCAGCTCGTCGCTGTCGGCGCTCGCCGACGACGCGGGGACGCGGATCGGCGCGGCCGCTTACGGCGATTGGCGCAGCGACGCGCCGGGCGTGCGCCGCAAGCTGACCCAAGCCGACATGCCGGCGCCGGGCGCGACGCGCTCGGCCGCCAATCCGTCGTGGGCGGTGGCGCGTCCCGATGGCGCGTGGCCGAAAGCGCCCGAAGGGTTCGCCGTCAGCCTGTTCGCCTCCGGCCTCAAGGAGCCGCGCGTCGTGCGCGTCGCGCCGAACGGCGACGTCTTCGTCGCCGAAAGCGCCGCCGGCCGCGTCGCCGTGCTTAGCGCCGCCGACGGCGCGGCCAAGGCGGCGACCTCCGCTGTTTTCGCCGACGGGCTGCGTCGCCCGTTCGGCATCGCTTTCTACCCGACGGGGTCGGACCCGCATTACGTCTATATCGCCGAGACCGACCGCGTTGTGCGCTTCCCCTATCGTCTCGGCGAGACCAAGGCGGCGGGGCCAGCCGAAGTTGTCGTTCCCTCGCTGCCGTCGGGCCGCGGCCACTGGACGCGCGATCTCGCTTTCTCCGCCGACGGCAAAACGCTGTTCGTTTCCGTCGGCTCGGCTTCCAACGCCGCCGACGACATGCCCGACGCACCGGCCGAAGGCCTGGCCGCCTACGTCGCCAGGCGCCCGCGCGGCGCAGCGTGGGGGGCGGAAGAGAACCGCGCCGACGTGCTCGCCTTCGATCCCGACGGCGGCGCCATGCGCGTGTTCGCGACCGGCTTGCGCAACTGCTCTGGGCTGGCTGTCGAGCCGCAGAGCGCGGCGCTATGGTGCGCGGTCAACGAACGCGATTCGCTCGGCGACGACCTGCCGCCCGATTACGCCACCAGCGTCAAGCCGGGCGCCTTCTACGGCTGGCCATGGTTCTACATTGGCGACCACGAAGACCCGCGCCTCAAGGGGCGGCGCGCCGACCTCGCCGCATCCGTCACAGTCCCCGACGTGCTGATCCAGCCCCATTCCGCGCCGCTCGGCGTCACGTTCTATGACGGCGCGCAGTTTCCCGTCGCCTATCGCGGCGACGCCTTCGTCGCGCTGCACGGCTCGTGGAACCGCGCCAAGCGCACCGGCTACAAGGTCGTGCGGCTGCCGTTCAAGAATGGCGCGCCGACCGGCGAGTACGAAGACTTCCTCGTCGGCTTCGTCGCCAACGACGCCAGCGTCTGGGGGCGGCCGGTCGACGTCGCGGTCGCCCATGACGGCGCGCTGCTGGTCACCGACGACGCCGGCGGCGCCGTCTGGCGCGTCGCCTATGCGGCGCGCTGAGCGCAGCCCTCAGACCAGCGCGAACCACAACGCGAGGCCGCCGCCGGCAACGATGGAAGCCGCCGCCAGCAAGACCGCAAGGCGAAATCCGTTGATGCGGAACTTGTGGTAGGTGAAGAGATAGCCGAGGACGAAGAAGGCGACGACAGGGGCGACGCCAGGGGTGCGCCAGAAGTCGCCGGCGAGTGACGCCATATACCCGCTCAGCGGCTCCCAGGCGAGCAAGGCGTTGAACAGGATCGCGATCGCCGCGGCGAGGCCGAAACCGGCCGCGGGGCCCTTGAGATCGTCGGTCGCCGTGGCGGCGGCGTCAGAGGCGGGAGCGACGCTCATCATTCGACCCCTGCGTCGCCGGCGTGGACAAAGGCGACCTTGACCGCATAGCTGATCACCGCCCCGGCTCCTTCGATCGCCAGGCCGTTAAGGGCGATGAAGGCGGCGGCCACCATCACCACGACGCGCGCCCCGCCGTTGCGGGCCAGATTGGCCGCCGCGGCGATCGGCAGGTAGAGCGCGAGGATCAGCGGAATGAAAAACAAGCGCTCCTTCGTCTCCATGACGAAGTTATGCGCCCATGGCCACGGGCCCTTAAGGATGATCACTTTCTCCGGCGAATAGAAGGCCGTGCGCCAGTAGCCGCCCAGCGCCCACGCCGCAATGAGGCAACCAGTGACGATGAAGGCGGCGATCCGGATACGCGATCGATTCGCTTCCGATGCGTTCAGCGCTTCGACGAACACCCATACCGAAGCTAGGACGCCCAACATCCCGAATATCGGATGGGCGAACAGGATGACGTCGTTCATCGCGCCTTGCCCCCGGTCAGAGCGTTCTGACGCTTCATTCTAACGTATTTCGCCAACCGCCGTCCTGCGTCCCGAGCTTCGCTTGTGGGCAAGGCTTAATCGCCGGCGACCAAAGAGGGGGCTCGCGCTCCGCCGACGCAGCGACGCAGGACGATTGGCTCAGCGCGGGCGCCGGACCGGAAACCGGACTCGGGCCTGATTCGTTTTCGCGGCGTTCAGCGCCTGGACGAACAGTCCCAGCGAGGCCAGCGCGCCGAGCGCCGCGACCGCCGGAGCGGCGAAAAGGATGATGCCGTTCATCGCGCCTTCCTCTGTCTCGAGAATCTTGCCAAGCCTTGTTATCGGCCTTCTCGCGCCGCCGGCCTTGAGCGGTCGCAAACTGCAGGCGCGCAAATTTGCGGCGCCTGGCGCGGCGGCGCTCATGGACGGCAATAGAGACGAGCCGCGTTAGGGGCGAGTTGCGCTCATTCCGGCGCCAAGAGCCGTCCCATGCTGGCGAAATCAATCTTCGTATAGCCGGCGGGAACGTCGAAAGCGTCCGCGGGCGGGTCTTGACGCTGGATGGACTTGAGGGTGACGACGATCTGGCGCCCACCGTCGCCGAGCTTGGTCGTCGTCTGCACCGGAAATCCGTCGAAGCCGATCGCCTTCGTCATCGAGTCGAAGTTGATCGTCGTCATCGGCGAGCGCAAGACCCCTATCGCCGCGGTCATTTTCGCCATGAGAGCGCCGAAGCTGGCGAAACCCGTCAGATCGTCTCGGCTCAATCCCAAGTCCGACAGCTTCGCGATGCAGACCTCCGACGAAGCCTTGCCGCCAACGACAACTTGATAGGGCGCGCAGCTCCAGTCGCCTACGGTGCGCAAATCGCCGGCCTTCTCGTAAGCGACCTGCGGCGCCGCTGCCGGCGCGCCCTGCTCCATGCGCGAGGCCATCATCGCCTCAATCTGCTTGCGCTGCGCCTCGGGCACGACGGCCAGTTTGTCTTTCATCTGCGCCATCGCCTGATTCATTCGAGCGCCCATCTGCCCGAGGCTCCCAGGCGTCAGCTCCAAGTACGTATGGCCTTTCGATCGCAGCACCCACACCTTGTTCAGGTCGCCACGAAAGATGACGTCTGTCGCCGCGGTGGACATTCGCAGCCGATCCGTCCCCAGAACCATCGTCCGGGGTTGCGCGGCGGCGCCGTTGTCCACCTCGTCGAAGGCCATCACCGTCGCCGCCATCGCGCCGCCGGCGGCGCCGAACGCGAGAAGAGCGCCCGCGAATGCGGCGCTCCATGCAAACTGACTGGGCACTGTGTTTCCTCCGCGCTACGACCGCCTGGACCAAAATCCAGATGAAGCAGCTTGATCGACGCCGCCCGCTCCGTCCAGCGCGAATGGCGGGAGAGGGGGCGCCAGGCCCCGGCGCCGACGAGGGCGAAGTTGGCCGGGTTCGCCCCTTGCGTCGCCGTTCATCCCCGCTTCATTTGTCATGCCTCAGAATCAGTTTTGGGGACGTCTGCGGACCGCGGGCTCGACGCGACTTGAGTGGGGACGATGAATTCGCGATTCCTGGCCGGCGTCGCCGCCGCGACCCTCGCCGCCTTCATCGGTTCGGATTCGCTGATCGACGGCGCGCAATCGCTGACCATCCCAAGCCTATGCGTCGACGGCGAATTCTGCGCTGCGCTGTGCCGCGCCCATGTCGAGGATGGCCGGACGCCTGACGACTTCATCCAGAAGGCGGCTTACGAACTCGGCCCGGCGGCGGCGACCTTCAAGCTGCCGCCCGCCAACCTGAACATGCCGCAGCAGATCGACCCCAAGAACGTCTACGCCGCGATCGCGACGAGCGACATCAGCCCGGCGACCGCCGGCGCGCTCAATCGCGTCTACGCGCCGAACCTGATCACCGGCAAGGTCGACGTCATCGACCCCGAGACTTTCCAGGTGGTCGACAGCTATTTCGCCATCCCCAGCCCGCAGCACATCGTGCCGTCGTGGGACCTGCAGACGCTGTGGGTGGCGGGCGACATCAGCTATCGCGGCGGCCACGCCTCGGTGGCG